>JAAUYB010102809.1_pt1 | contig 35847 bp, 42 predicted proteins | sample 7278071 | NCBI WGS metagenome assembly JAAUYB01 (sample SAMN14350121, study PRJNA611818) | marine sediment metagenome | isolation source: surface marine sediment (1.8m) | place: French Polynesia: Moorea | collected 2018-08 | reverse complement strand
GCGACATAGATCCCGGCACCCGCCCGACTGACCAACAGCCCGCGGCTTTGCAGATCGGCCACCGCCTCACGCAGGCTGGGACGCGATACGCCAAGCCGTTCTGACAGTTCGCGTTCCGCCGGCAGACGCTCCCCCGGGCGCAGCACGCCGCGCAGGATCAATTGTTCGATCTGGCGCACCACGGCGGAAGACAGTTTTTCCGAATGAACTGGTTGAAAGGGCATGCGTCACCTGCGGAATTGGCAAATCTTGTTTACCAAAGCGCGGCCCACTTGGAAATGCCAGCCCGTTGCCTGCGACAAGACATAGCGCGGGAATGAAATGCAGTGTTTCCAAACCCAAGACAATCCGGCCACATTTCGACAAAGAACCGCCGCAGTTTTGGGCCAAGGGTTAAGCACCGTTAACGATTTGGTGTCCGTCATGCTTGGTATCTTGTTGCTTTCCTTGTTTGGTTCGATGTCTCTGGTTGGTCTCGAGTTTTCTGATGAAGAGTATGACCGTTCGCGAGACGACACGCCCCCACCGCCGGACGACGTGGGCGGGGATGTGATTTATGGTGGTGTAAACAGTACCGAAATTGGCGGCACCGACGGTGACGATTGGATTGCAGCGGGGCGCAGCTGTGACAGCGTCGATGGTGGGGCGGGGGACGATACGCTCTTGGGTGAGCGCGGCCGCGACCTGCTGGAAGGCGGTGAAGGCAATGACCTGCTGAACGGCGGCGCCTGGCACGACGCGTTGTCGGGTGGTGCGGGTGACGACGTGCTTTTGGGTGAGAACGGCAAGGACACCCTGGCCGGTGGCGAAGGCAACGACACGCTGGATGGCGGCGCCTGGGACGATGTGCTGGTTGGCGGCGCCGGGGCGGACGACCTGTCTGGCGGCGCCGGGGACGACATCCTGATTGGCTATTGCCCGGACACGCCCAGCCAAAGCGGAGATATCGATGTGCGGCTCTTCCACGAAGCGTTGGAGCGCACGTTTGAGAACCAGGATACCTATCTCGCCATGACCGAGGCCGAGCAAGAGGCCTATCACGCCGAACTGATCGACGAGATGTATGCCACCTATCCCGGATTTACGGCCGGCGCGGATGCCGCCAACACGCTGGATGGCGGCGACGGCAATGACACGATTTACATGGCGCATGATGGCGACCAGGCCATTGGCGGCGGCGGCGACGACAGCTTTGTGGTCTACACTTGGGCCGACAACATCGACAGCGCCGATGACAGCGCACCGACGATCCAGGATTTCGGGCTGGGTGACGATGTCATGGTGATCGAATACGACGCCGCCGAGCCTGCACCGGTGATGACCATCGACACGCTGGAAAACGGCGATCAGGTGATCCGGGCCGATGGGGCCGCCGTGGTCACGCTGATCCAGCCCGATGAGCCGGTGACGATGGACGATCTTCTGGTTGTGGCGGTGGAGGCCTGACGCGTTACCAGCGGGTCAGCGCCTCTTCATCCTCGTCGCGGGCGGCCACCCAATCGGCCTCGGCCCCGGTGTGTTCTTTCTTCCAGAACGGCGCGCGGGATTTGAGGTAGTCCATCAGAAACTCCGCGGCCTCAAACGCATCTTTGCGGTGCCGCGCGGCAGTGGCGACCATCATGATCTGGTCGCCCGGCGCCATCCTTCCATAGCGGTGGATCACCAGCACGTCGCCCAATGACCAACGATCGACCGCCTCGGTCGCGATCTTTTCCAGCGCCTTTTCGGTCATGCCCGGGTAATGCTCGATCTCCATCACATCGAGCGTGCCGGCATCGAGGTCGCGCACGATCCCCGAGAAGGTCACAATCGCCCCCATATCGTACCTACCGGTAGCAAAGCCCGCCGCCTCGGCGCCAAAGTCAAAGGGCGGTTCCTGCACGACGATGCGCATCTTAGCCTCCGGTCATCGGCGGAAAGAACGCGACTTCGCGTACGCCGTCCAAGGGCGCATCGAACTCCGTCAGCTCTTGATCCACGGCCACGCGCAAAGCCGACAGGTCGGCAAAGGCGGCGGCGTAACGATCTTCGCGGGCCTTCAGCTCTTCGACCAGTTCGGCGACGGTGCTGGCCTGGGTGTCAACCTTTTCCTTGGGCAGTCCGATCCGTTCGCGCACCCAGGCAAAGTAAAGCACGTCCATTAGCGATCCTCTCTCAGATGCGGCATTGCCTTACGGAAATAATCCCATCCGCTGAGCAGGGTCAACGCGGCAGCCAGCCACAAAAGCGCCAGCCCGATATAGCCCGACCAGATCATCCCGGCATATTTCCAGCGCAGGCCTTGCAGGTCTTCTTCCTGCCCCGCCATGATCTGCTCAAAAAGCGCCTGGTCCATGCCATAGGCGGACATGCCGAGGTAGTGTTCGAACACGCCTTGCGCAAAAAGCACCGCGATGGCGGTCATCTGCGCGGTGGTTTTCCATTTTGCGAGGCTCGTCACCTTGAGCGTGCCGGCCACGGCGCCTAGATATTCGCGCATGCCTGAAACAAAGACCTCACGGAAGAGGATCACGGTGGCGGGCAGCACCAGCCAGGGCGACATCGACGAATAACCCACGATCACCATTAGCGCGATCACCACCATCGCCTTGTCGGCAATCGGGTCCAGCATGGCGCCGAACTTCGATTCCTGCTTCCACGCGCGGGCCAGATAGCCATCGAACCAATCGGTGATCGCGGCGCCCAGGAACAAGAGCAGGGCCAGCCAATCGGCATAGGGTCGGGTGAAATAGAGAAACATCACCGCCACACCGGGCGCTGCCAGCAGGCGCAGAAGGGTCAGGATATTGGGCAGCGTCCAAGTCATGTGCCTTTCCTAGCGACATTGCGCCGGGGGGGAAAGGGAAGCTGAACGATGCCTTGCGGTTATCGTCCGCGCTGGCTTTGATGGGTGGCAAATCAGAGGAGGTATGTATGCGTAGGTCGGGATTGATCTTTGCCCTGTTGATCGCGGCCTGTGCGGAGGCCGAAGGTACGGGGGGCTATGACGCACCTGACGTGATCTGGGTGCTGCAAAGCCTGGACGGCGCGCCCTTTGCCGCCGATGCGACCCTGCGCTTTCCGGCGCTCGACCGCATTGCTGGGGAAGCGCCCTGCAACCTTTATTCCGGCGCGCAGACCGGGCGCTATCCGGCGTTCCGCACCGGGCCGATTTTGTCGACCAAGCGCGCCTGCCCGGAGCTGGCGGCGGAAGGCCAGTTCTTCACCGCCCTGGAGCGCATGACCCGGGCTGAGCAGAGTGGGGAGACGATGCTGTTGTCTTCAGAGGATGGCGGCCAGATGGTGTTCACCCGGCGGCGCGACGACTGAGCCGGTCGAGAAACGCCTCACGCGCCGCCGGCACCGGTTTGTCGCCCAGCGAGGCGGCCAAGTGGTGTTTCAGGAAATGCCCGGTTGTTCTGAGTGCCGTCAGGATCTCCGCATCGTCGGCCTCCCCCTGGCCCAGCATCACCGGCGGCAAGGGCAAGAGCTGGCTGGCCCAGGTGCCCGCACCCGCCGCGGTCACCGCCCGCCCGCTGCGCGGCGAGACATAGACTAGGCCCTCGCGCGCGCCGGTGACTGCGCAGCTAGAAAGGTCGAGCGCAAAGCCCATCTCCTCCAGCAGCGCAAGCTCCCAGCGCAGATAAGCCAGCGGCCAAAGTTCCATCTGCCCCAGCAGGTCCAAAAGAGATTCCGTGCGCTGGTAGAGCCGCGGATGCGGTTCGCGCTCGGGCAGGCAAAACGCCAGCAAAGCCACCACCGCATTCAGCCCCGCCAGCGCCAGCCTGTCAGCCATCGCCATCGCGGCGCGCGAGCGCTGCGGCTCGACCGTAACGGTGCCGATATGATCCTCCAGCCGTGCCCGCCAGCTGACATCCAGCTGCGCACCCGGCTGCAGAATCGGCGCGACCTTGCGCGACGTGCCCCCGCGCAGCACCCCGGCATAGCGCCCATGTTCGGGGGTGAACACCTCGATAATGACCGAGGTTTCCCCATGTTTGCGGCTGCTCAGCAGAATGCCGGTATCACGCCAATCCATGCCTTTACCGTGCGACACATGCCTGGCAGAGGCAACTCTCCCTGCTTCTCTGGTTCAAAAATACCTCGGGGAATCACGGCTTTGCCGTGATGGGGCAGAGCCCCAGATATCCTACACTCAGCCGCTTAGACCGTCCTCCTCCAACAGGTGACGCCCGGCGCGGTCTTCCACTTCGATCACCCAGAGATCCGGGTCAAAGCCACGCTGGCGAGCGATTGCGGCGTCCACTTGGGGCTCGGCCCCCTCGGCTAGCACGTCCCACCGCCGTGCCCCGGTCATCAGGTCAAACCCCCGGGTAAAGGCCTTGGCCCTGCCGTCCAACGTGGCAAGCTTGATCAGGATCGCGCCGGCGGCGTCATCGCCATGGGCCACCACAAAGGCCGGGATGTCGTGCAGACGCAGGCGGGTGAGATAGGCATCCACCCAAAAGCGCGCGGTTAGGCGGGTCATAATGACGGCTCTTGTTCGAGGTGGCAGATGTCGAGGGGGGCGCTGCCCCCCGCCTGCGGCCCCCCTGAGGTATTTGTGAACCAGAGAAGCAGGGGGTGCGCCTCAGCCATTGCCGTCCTTGAAATCGAGGCCCATTTCGGAATAGCGCGCGGCCTCTTCCTGCCAATTCTCCCGCACCTTGACCTGCAGAAAGAGGTGAACGCGGCGGCCGAGGAATTCCTCCAGCTCTTCCCGCGCGGCCTTGGACACCGCCTTGATCGTCTCACCCTTGCGGCCCAGAACAATTCCCTTATGCCCGTCGCGGGCAACATAGATCACCTGTTCGATCCGGGCCGAGCCGTCTTTGCGTTCCTCCCAGCTTTCGGTCTCGACCGTCAGCTGGTAGGGCAGCTCCTGATGCAGGCGCAGGGTGAGCTTTTCGCGGGTCATCTCGGCGGCGATCATCCGCAGGGGCAGGTCGGCGATCTGGTCTTCGGGATAGAGCCAGGGGCCTTCCGGCACCTCCTGCGCCAGCCAGGCGCGCAGATCGTCGACACCGTGGCCTTTCTCGGCCGAGATCATGAAGGTGCGGGCAAAGGCGAAACGGCTGTTGAGGTCTTCTGACAGAGCCAGCAGCGCCTCAGTCTTGATCCGGTCGATCTTGTTGATCGCAAGCGCAATGGTCCGGCCCTTGGCGATGTCCCCCAGCGCGTCGAGAATACGCTCCACCCCCTCGGTCACCCCGCGATGCGCCTCGACCAGCAGTACCACGACATCCGCATCCGCCGCCCCACCCCAGGCCGCCGCCACCATTGCCCGATCCAGCCGCCGCCGCGGTTTGAAGAGCCCGGGCGTGTCGACAAACACCAATTGGCTGTCCCCCTCGATCGCCACACCACGGATCCGCGCGCGGGTCGTCTGCACCTTGTGTGTCACAATGCTGACCTTGGCCCCGACCATGCGATTGGTCAGGGTCGATTTGCCTGCATTGGGCTCTCCGATCAGAGCGATAAAACCGGCGCGTGTGGTCATACGGTGCCTCTTGCGTTCAAGGCTGCCGCTTTAGCGCGGAACGCGGCCCGGGGCCAGCCCTGCCGTCGCGCCAGAGTGAGTAGATCCCAGCGCCGACGATCAGCGCGGCCCCGGTCAGCGTCAACGAGTCGGGGTGTTCGCCGAAGAGCGTGTAGGCCAGGATCAGCGCGACGATCAGGCGGGAATAGCGGAAGGGGGCGACGACGCCGACCTCGCCGGTGCGCATGGCGCGGGTCATTGCGGTGTAGCCGATCACGCCGCTGATCGCGGTGCCGCAGATCAGCAGGGCGGGGAGCGGCTTGGGCAGGGCGGGGGTGCCCGGCTCAAACGCCAGGATCACCAGCCCGGCAAAGGTCACAACGGCGAAGCCCAACACTCCCAGTTGCGCGGTGTGCACATAGGGTGGCGCGGTGCGGGTGGCGAGATCGCGGCCGGCAAAGCCGATCATACCCAGAAGCGCGAAGATGGCGTTCGGCTCGATCCCCGCAGGTGATGGGCGCACGATCAGCAGTACGCCAATAAAGCCCATCGCCATCGCGACCCAGCGGCGCGGTCCGATCCGTTCGCCCAATACAAGTGCCGCGCCCAGCATCACGACCAAAGGCGACGCTTGCAGGATGGCCGAGGTGGTTGAAAGCGGCGTGTAGGCCAGGCTGAGGGCGAAGAAGAGCCGCCCGACAATCTCGAACCCGGTGCGGATCAAGAGACCGCGCCGAAGGTAGTCGCGCGTCCAGACGGGGATGCCCTGACGCCGCGCATGCAGGGCACAGATCACCATCGCCAGCAGCCCGAACTGCACCGTGCCCATCCCGGGGCTGATCCCGCCCGTCCCGGTCGCCGCCTTGAAAAACGCATCCTCGATGCCGAAGCCAAGCATTGCCAGCATCATCCACAGACTACCTTTGAGATTATCGCTCATCCTCGCCTCATGCACATGTCCGCCCGTGCTAGCGCGGATGGGCAGCGGCGAACAGGGTGGCGGAAATGCGTTAACTTTGTGGCAAGAAAGTGGCTTCCGAACAAAGCGTGACAAGTTTATGCCTTATTTGACCGGTCTCACACGCCGCGGGGGCAGCGGGTGGGGCCGGCTTTGATGACCAGCGTTCCTGGATGAGATGCCATGCCCCACCCCTTCGATCCCTCCGCTTCGCCTTATGACATCCTCGGCGTGTCGCCATGCGATGAGTTTGCGACCATCCGCGCGGCTTGGCGGCGGTTGGTGAAGACATGGCATCCGGATGTCTGGCATGGCAGCGCGGACGAAGCGATGCGGCGGATGCAGGCGGTGAATGATGCCTATGACACCATCGCGCGTCGGCATAAGCGGGTGCAGGAAGAGATGGCGAAGGAGGCTGTCAACGCCAAGGTAGAGACCAGCAAGCCGCGCCGTCGCGCCCCGCTAAGGGACACTCAGGTGAAAGCAGGTGCGCCGCCACGGCCCCCCGCGCGCCCCCTTCGTCGTCACCCCGCCGAAGGGTGCTTTGCTGCGGCGCGGGGGGTGATGAATGGTGTGCCCGAGGCGACGGTATTGGGCGTGGCCTGATTGGCGAGCGCGCCGTCCGGCAAACCCTCAGCTGACCTGAGCCAGCAATGCCTTGGCGGCGGCCTGTTCGGCCTGGCGTTTGTTGGGGGCGGTGGCTTGGGCGGTTTCACCCGAGGGCAGGCGGGCTTCGATGGTGAAGACTGGGGCGTGATCGGGGCCTTCGCGGTGCACCTCGACATAGTCAGGCGGCTGCATGCGCCGGGCCTGCGCCCATTCCTGCAATGCGGTCTTGGGATCGCGGGCGTCGTCGGCGACGCTGCTGATCCGCTCACCCCAGAGCCGCAGGACAAGATCGCGCGCCGCGTCGAACCCACCATCGAGGTAGACCGCGGCGATCACCGCCTCCATCGCGTCGCCCAAGAGCGCCTGTTTGCGGCGCCCACCGGACAGCATCTCGGACCGGCCAAGTTTCAAAGCGGCACCGATATCGACCTGCCGCGCGACATCGGCGCAGGCCTCTTTGCGCACAAGCGCGTTGTAACGCGGGGCGAGCTGGCCTTCGGTGGCCTCGGGCGCGTCGTCCAGAAGTGCCTGCGCCATCACCAGGCCCAGCACCCGGTCGCCCAGAAACTCCAGCCGCTGGTTATCAGACCGGCCCGGCCCGGACATCGACGGATGGGTCAGCGCCTCGCGCAGGTGCTCTGGGTGCTGGAACATATAGCCCAGCCGCGCCTCAAATGCGGTGATCTCGGCCGACCGCTTCACTCGATCGCCTTGAAGAAGCGATCCCCCCGCCAGGTCCAGAAGAACAGCATCGACCGCCCGGCCGAGGAGAACATGATCCGGTCCGCCCGGCCGACGAGGTTTTCGTACGGCACAAAGCCGACACCGCCGACGATATTGGCGACCCGGCTGTCCGAGGAGTTGTCGCGGTTATCGCCCATAAAGAAGTACTCCCCCGCGGGCACGGTGAAGACCGGGGTGTTGTCTGAGCTTTGGGTCGTGATGTTGAGGATCGAATGGCTGCTGCCGCCAGGCAGGGTTTCGATGAACTTTTCCTTGCTGCAGGTGGCGCCCTCACCCACCGGTGCATTAGCGCAGCGGGGGCGCAGGCGTTGTGAGCCTTGCGGGGCGGCGATCTCGTCAAAGGTGCCGTCGGGGGTGAGCTTCACCGGCGCGCCGTTCAGATGCAGCACACCGGCCTTCATCTGCACGGTGTCGCCGGGCACACCGACCAGCCGTTTGATGAAGTCACGCCCGGTCACCGGGTGGCGGAAGACAACGACATCGCCGCGCGCGGGCTCACCGCCAAAAAGGCGATTGTTGTCGCCGTCAAACATGCCGCAGATATCTGTGGCGTCGATATTGAGACCAATGGCCGGGATGATGATCGACGGGCAGGAGGCGTAGGAATAGCCATAAGCCATCTTGTTGACGAAGAGGAAATCGCCGATCAGCAGCGTGTCTTTCATCGAGCCGGACGGGATCCAGAAGGGCTGAAAGAACACGGTGCGGAACACACCTGCGATCAGCAGCGCATAGACCACCGTCTTGACGGTTTCCCAGATACCGCCGCCGCTTTTGCCTTCTGCCATACGCCCCAACCCCTTATGCGCGTTGTCCCGCGCTTCATGCGGGGGCGGGCGCGGGGTGTCAAGCGTGGCCCGGCGCGCGTTGGGCTAAGCTGTCGGAATTGTCAGGCAACGGGCGGGCTTCGATCACCACAAAGGCCTGCGCCCAAGGGTGATCATCGGTCAGCGTGACGTGAATCACCGCCTCGTGCCCCGGGGGCGTCATGGCGTCCAGCCGTTCGCGCGCCCAGCCGGTGACCTCCATCACCGGTTGGCCGCTGCGCAGGTTCGACACCGCCATGTCCTTCCACGCGATGCCCATGCGCAACCCGGTGCCCAGCGCCTTGGAGCACGCCTCTTTCGCGGCCCAGCGTTTGGCATAGGTGCCGGGTGTGTCGGCGCGGCGTTCGGCCTTGTTCTGTTCGATCTCGGTGAAGACGCGATTGCGAAAGCGGTCGCCAAAGCGCTCCAGCGTGCCGGCGATCCGGTCGATATTCGCAAGGTCGGTGCCGATGCCAAGGATCATGCCGTTGCCTTTCCCATTCATCAGGCCGCAAAGAGCGGAAAACTGACGCCAAGCGCCCAGGCCAGGATCAGCCCAAGCGCAAGACCGGCGCTTTCAGGGCCGGCGCGCTGTGCGGCAAACCGGCCCATGACGCCAAAGGTGAGATAAAAGAGCACGATCACCGGCGCAATCATCAGCAGGAAAAACAGCCCTTCGAAATCGAGCGCCACGGCGATGCCGAGCGAGGTCAGGAGCCCCACGCGGAGCGCGATGCGCTGCCAGAGCGGGGCGCCGAAATTGGCCCAGGCATCGGCGAGCATGAAGGGGACGGCGCCGAGTGATAGAGCCGCGATGATCCAGAGGCGCGGAGTCACCGGCCAGAAATTCGCGCCGTAGCGATCCAGCGCCACGCCGAATGCGCCGAGCCCCCAGAGTAGGATCAAACCGGTCGCAACGGGGGAGACCGCAGGCGGCCGCCCGCGGATGCGCCAGAGCAGCGCCAGTTGTAGAAACCCGTAGAGCGCGAGGTGCAGCGCCAGGTAATCCGCCACCAGCACGGGCAGCAGCCGCGTGTCCAGAGGCGCGGCGATCAGCGGGACGACCAAGGCGGGGGCGATGGTCAGCAGAGCCAGTTGCTTGGCCGTGAGCGGGGTGGGGGCCGGCTGCTTTGGCCCCAAGAGTTTTGACAGCGGCGCCGCGAGGGCGGTGATGGCCGCCAACAGCGCCAAGAGCGCCCAACCGGTAGGTGGGACGTTTGCAGGCGCCGTGTCGCGGCCATAGGCGGCATCCAGCCAACGCAAGGCCTCGGCCTTGCCGACGCGGGAATGCAGGATCGCCACATGTTCGCTGAAGGGCGCCGGGGCTGCGCGGCGGGTGACGTCGCCGGCGCGGACGGTTTGTCCCTCTTCCGCCGCTGGGTCGACCATACGGGCGGCGCGCAGGGAAAAGGCGCGCAAGCCCGCTTCCCACGTACCGGCGATCAGCACCAGGTTTTGCGGATGGCTGGCGGTGATGGCTTGTGAGAAGGGCGAGAGCAGCACCACCGGCCCGATCCCCTCGGAATCCTCGGCGACGCGCACGAGGATATCGGTGGCCATCGAATGGCCCAGCAGGGCGACGGGGGTGTCGCCGCGGCGGGCAGCCTTGATCACCTCTTGGGTTTGCTCGACCAACAGCCGTGTGGTGCCATCCAGGCTGTTCACATCGCCCGACATCGAGACCGCATGGCGGCCATGGCCCTCGAAGTCGAACGCGTGGACGCGATAGCCGGCCCGGGCGAGGGTCAACGCATAGGCCTGCATCATCTGGCGCGATCCGGCAAAGCCATGCGCCATGACAACGACGGGTGCGTCAGCCGCGTCATTATAGAGCGTCACCGGGGTGGGGCCGACCTGGGATTGGGTGATCTCGACACCGCTGCGCGCGCCTTCGAGCACCAGCAGCGCCCAGATCGCAAGCGCCAGGGTCAACACGGGCATTAACCATCGCCGCATCGTGGCAGGGACCGTCAGTCAGACAGCCGCGCCGAAATGGCGCCGGTTGCCTGGTTGAGTGTGACGGTCAGCACCCGGTTCTCAAACCCCACGCCGTCAAAGACCTCGGCAGGCAAGACAAAGGTCAGCCCGATGGCGGGATCGTAGCTGGCGTCAAGCGCCGGGAAATCGAGAAAGCCAAAGCCGATACCGTCATTGCCAATCACCCGGCACTGCCGGTCGCCGAGTACGCCATAGGGCGGTGAGAGCATCAGCAGGTAATACGACCCGGCCGCGGGTTCACCGCCGGTATCGAGCAGGGCCAGCCGGGTGATGCCATTGGAAAAGGTGCGACTGTAGTCTGCCCAAGGCTCGACGATATTGCGGGCCGAGGCCTGCCAGTCACAGTCACGAATATTGGCGCTTTCCTGGGCGGTGGCCGGCGCGGCGAGGGCCAGCACCATACCCACAAGGCGCCCGCAGGTCAGCAGGCCCTTGGCAAGGGGCATGCTCACCCTTCTTCGCTTTGGCGGGCTATCAGCTTCATTTCCTGGCTGGAGCCCATGGTCAGGAAGATGCGGTTGATCAGCAGAACCACCCCCAACAGCACCGCGAACAAGAGCCCGAGTGATGAGAGTTCCGCGCCGCGCATCGCATGCGAGACCTGCGGCAAGAGCATCCAGACGCCGAGAAAGACCACGTTCAACACCGCAACCACGGCGGTGGCCGCTAGGGCCGCGCGCCACGCCTCGCCGTTGGAAATGGGCGCCATGGTCACCCGGGCGATGCGCTTGCCCTCAAGCAAGGCCGCCACTAGGGGTGGGACGATCATGCTGATCATGCTCGACAGCGCGATCCCGACAGCGCGTTCCAGGAACACGCTGAGCACCATCAATGTCGTCCCGGTCAGGACGTAGATCCCGGTGTATCGCAGCAGGTTCACGTGCATTCTGCTCACTCTCCCCGCGTCAATTGCGTGCCTCGTCCATGAGGCGGCGCATCTCCGCTATTGCCGGTCCCAGGCCTCTGAAGATGGACTCTCCGATCAGGAAATGACCGATGTTCAACTCCATGACCTCGGGAAACCCCGCAACCGGTTTTACCGTATCATAGTTCAATCCGTGCCCGGCGTGAACCTCTAGCCCCAAATCATGCGCATAGCGGGACATTTCGCGCATCTTTTCCAGCTCAGCGTCGGCGGTGGCCGTGTCGCCCTCGGCAAAGGCATCGCAATAGGCGCCGGTGTGCAGTTCGATGACCTGCGCGCCGATCCGGTGGGCGGCATCGATCTGGCGCTGATCGGCGGCGATGAAGATCGACACGCGGCAGCCGGCCTCGCGCAGGGGCACGATGTAATGCGCCAGGTGGTTTTCCTCGCGCGCGACCTCCAGCCCGCCTTCGGTGGTGCGCTCTTCGCGCTTTTCCGGCACGATGCAGACGGCGTGCGGTTTGTGGCGCAGGGCGATCTGCTGCATTTCCGGTGTTGCCGCCATTTCGAAGTTCAGCGGCACGCTCAGCCCGTCCATCAGCGCCTCGATATCGGGGTCGGTGATGTGGCGGCGGTCTTCGCGCAGATGCGCTGTGATGCCGTCGGCGCCCGCCTCTTCGGCGATTTTGGCGGCGCGCAGCGGATCGGGGTAATCCCCGCCACGCGCATTCCGCACAGTTGCGACATGGTCGATATTGACGCCCAGGCGCAGGCGTCCGGCAAAGGTGGTCATTCTCGCGTCCCCATTCGGTCTTGGGCGCAACCTAGTCCGCCGGGGCGCCGCCGTCAGCCTGTTTCTTCTTTTTCAGCGCGGCAAGCTTGGCCTTGATCGCGCCCTTGCGCCGGTTCTGGTAGGCGGTGATCAGCGGGCGCGAGACGTAATAGCACACCAGCCCCATGAAGATGCCGGGCAATAGGCCGCCGATCAGGTAGGGGATGAACACCTCGTCATAAAAGATGCCAAGGCGGGTCCAGTCGGCCTGCGCATCGGTGAAGACGGCGCGCAGGTTGTCCCGCAGATCGCGCCCGGCCTGCAGAAACGTATCCCCGATCGAGCCGTGCCTGTCAGCGCCTTCGAGCCCCAAGAGCCAGTAGCCAGTTTGCATCGACACGATACCGATCGGCACGTAAGTGAGCGGGTTACCAAAGAAGGTCGACAAGAGCGCTGCAATGACATTGCCGCGCATGACCCAGGCCAGCACACCGGCGACGAGGAAATGCAGCCCGTAAAACGGCGTGAAGGTGGTGAAGACACCGGCAAAGATGCCACGCGCGATGCGATCCGGCGGGTCGGGCAGGCGGCGCAGGCGGTGGTTGACGTATTGTGCCGCGCGCGCCCAGCCGCCACGCGGCCAAAGCGCCTCGTACACCACCCGCCACCATGGGCGCTTGTCCCGCCGTTTGAAGACCAAACTCTTGCCGTCCTTTCTATTCCGCAGCCGCCTGGGTCAGGCTCAGGCTCGGGTCCCGACGCCGTTCCACCGCGGCAACATGGCTTTCGGCCTCAAGGGCCGAGGTGACCGAATGCAGATGCTCGGCATCGCGTAGTTCGATATCAACCATGATGCGGTAAAAGTCCGGTTTCCGATCGATGAAATGCAGGTCAGAGATATTGGCCCCGCGCTCACCGATCAATGTGCAAATCCGTCCCAGGACACCGGCATCGTTGCCGATGGTGAGTTCAAGTGACACCACGTAGACGGCAGGGTGGGTGCCGTCGGCCCAATGCAGGTCCAGCCAGCGCGACGGCTGATCCTCGTATTCCGCAAGGGCTGCGCAATCGATGGTGTGCACGCTGACCCCGCGGCCGCGATGCGCGAGACCAACAATGCGTTCCCCGGGCAGCGGCTGGCAGCAGGGCGCGCGGTCAAACCCCTGGCCATGGGCCAGGCCCACAACGGCGCGTTTCGCCTCGATCTCGGCCGTTTTGCGCGGGGCAAGGTCGGGATAGACCGCCTGCACCACATCGCGGCTGGTGATCTCGGCACTGCCGAGGCGCGCCAGCAGCGTATGGGCATCGTCCAGCCGCAAGGTCTTGGCGGCCTTTTCCAGCATCTTGTCGGTGACTTTCTTGCCGACGGTTTCAAACGCCGCCCGCGCCAGTTCGTGCCCCAGTTTGACAAAGCGTTCGCGATTGGCCTCGCGCAGCGACCGGCGGATCGCGGTCTTGGCCTTGCCGGTCGTGGCGATGTCGAGCCAGGTGGCCTGGGGTGTCTGACCCTCGGCGGTGATGATATCGACCGACTGGCCGTTTTTCAGCCGGGTCCAGAGCGGCACGCGAATGCCGTCAACCTTGGCCCCGACGCAGGCCGATCCGATCCGGGTGTGGATGGCATAGGCATAGTCCAGCGGCGTGGCTCCCTTGGGCAGCTTTACGACGTCGCCCTTGGGGGTAAAGCAGAACACCTGGTCGGAATACATCTCGAGCTTGACCGCTTCGAGGAATTCGTCGTGATCGTCCTCGGCATCGAACTGTTCAGTCAGGGACGCGATCCACTTTGCTGGATCGACGGCAAACGGGTTCTTGCCCAGCACCCCGTCGCGATACGACCAATGCGCCGCCACTCCGGTTTCGGCTACGTCATGCATCTGGCGGGTGCGGATCTGCACCTCGACCCGCTTGCCGTCACGACCTGACACCGTGGTGTGGATGCTGCGATAGCCGTTCGATTTGGGCTGACTGATGTAATCCTTGAACCGCCCCGGCACCGCGCGCCAGCGTTGATGAATGGCCCCGAGGGCGGCGTAACAATCCGCCTCGGACCGGGTGATGATGCGAAAGCCGTAGATGTCCGACAGCCGCGAAAAGCCGATCTGCTTTTCCTGCATCTTGCGCCAGATCGAATAGGGTTTCTTGGCCCTGCCAAACACCTCGGCCTCGATGCCGACCTTTTCCAGCTCGTGCCGCATGTCGCTGGTGATGCGGTGGATGACGTCGCCGGTGGCCTTTTGCAGGGTTATGAAGCGCCGGATGATCGAGCTGCGGCCTTCGGGATTGAGCACGCGAAAGGACAGATCCTCCAGCTCATCGCGCATCCACTGCATCCCCATGCGCCCGGCCAGCGGGGCAAAGATCTCCATCGTCTCACGCGCTTTTTGCAGCTGCTTGTCCGGGCTCATCGCCCGGATCGTGCGCATGTTGTGCAACCGGTCGGCCAGCTTGACCAAGATCACCCGCAGATCCTTGGACATCGCCATAAAGAGCTTGCGAAAGTTTTCCGCCTGCTTGGTTTCCGAGCTTGAAAGCTGCAGGTTCGTCAGCTTGGTCACACCGTCGACCAGGTCGGCGATCTCCTTGCCAAAGCGGTCAGAAAGTTCGGAATAGGTCGACCCGGTGTCTTCGATCGTGTCGTGCAGCAGCGCGGTGATGATCGTGGCATCATCCAGCTGCTGTTCGGTCAGGATGGCGGCGACCGCGACAGGGTGGGTGAAATAGGGCTCACCGCTTTTGCGGGTCTGGCCCGAGTGCATCTCGCGGCCATAGTCATAGGCCGCAAGAAGGAGCTTTTCGTTTGTCTTGGGGTTATAGTTGCGGACCAGGGCAACGAGGTCTTCGGCCGCGATCATGGGCGCCTATCCTCCGTTGGTCCGCATGGGTCAGCCCTGGCCCTGAGCCTCCATGAGCGCGCGCAGGAGCTTCTCTTCGGACAGGTCGTCGTCCTGGGGTTTGTCCTGTTCGGCGCCCATGAGCAGGGCCATGGCGTCTTCTTCGGGCTCGTCGACCTCGATCTGCGTCTGGTTCGATTCGATCAGGCGTTCGCGCAGCTCTTCGGAGGATTGTGTTTCATCCGCGATCTCGCGCAGGGCCACAACGGGGTTCTTGTCGTTGTCGCGGTCGACGGTGATCGCCGCACCGCTGGAAATCTCGCGCGCACGGTGCGCGGCGAGCATCACAAGCTCAAAGCGGTTGGGGACCTTGTCGACACAATCTTCTACCGTCACGCGGGCCATGGGGCGCTCCACTCTCTCGGGGGTATCCAGAAAGCTAGCATGTAACGCGGGCAAAGCCCATTGACAAGGTGATTCCCGTCACAAAGGCACGACCTCTTGCCGCGCTTGTTGGGACAGTGCGGCGGCCATTTCTGCAACCGTCCGGCCCAGCAGCGGATGTCGCCATTCCGGCGCGATATCGGCCAGCGGGACAAGCACAAAGGCGCGTTCATGCAGGCGCGGGTGCGGCAGGATCAACTGATCGGGCGCGCGCAGCTGCTGATCTTCGGCTGGCAGGTCACGCCAGGCGGTTTGTGTCTCGGCGTCCGGCAGGACGGTGTCGCCCATCGCCAGCAGATCGAGATCGAGCGTCCGGCTGCCCCAACGCTGCTGCCGCGCCCGGCCGAATTCGGCCTCTATTTGGTGCAACACGCGCAGCACTTCGGTGATCGGCAAATCGGTGCGGATCGCGGCGCAGGCGTTCACATAGTCGGGACCGGCACCGGGCGGAAAGCAAGGTGTTGCGAAAAACCGACTGACGCAACGTAACGTTAAACTGTTTTGTGTCAGCGTTTGCAGGGCCGCGGACATTGTTTTTGCCGGATTTCCGGCCTCTGATCCAAGGTTTGACCCCAGCGCGATCAAGCATTCTTGTGCCATTTGTCATATTCAGCTATACTTATGGTTGTGCCGGTCGCTTGAAAGGGTTGATGTTTTATTTAGATTAGGCCGATACGTTCGCGACCACTCACACTCACTCAAGACCCTGCGGACGGATTATAAGAGAGGAAATTTGATGTTTTACAAGGACGAACGGCTTGCGCTGTTCATCGATGGTTCGAATCTTTATGCAGCAGCCAAGGCTCTGGGTTTCGACATCGACTACAAACTGCTTCGTCAGGAATTTGCGCGCCGTGGGAAGATGGTCCGCGCATTTTACTACACAGCGCTCCTGGAAAATGACGAGTACTCGCCGATCCGCCCGCTGGTCGACTGGCTGCACTACAATGGGTTCACCATGGTGACCAAGCCGGCCAAGGAATACACCGACAGCCAGGGCCGTCGGAAGGTCAAGGGCAACATGGACATCGAACTGACGGTCGACGCGATGGAGCTGGCGCCGCGGGTCGATCATATCGTGCTCTTTTCCGGCGATGGCGACTTCCGCCCGCTGGTCGAAAGCCTGCAACGGCAGGGGGTGCGCGTGTCCGTCGTGTCGACGATCCGCAGCCAGCCGCCGATGATCGCCGATGAACTGCGCCGCCAGGCCGACAACTTCATCGAGCTTGATGAGCTGCGCGAAGTGATCGGGCGCCCGCCGCGCGAACAATCGGCCGAACGCAGCTTTGAAGTTGCCGCGGGCGACTGACGCGTCATTGCAGATGGTAAGGATGAGGCCACCCTCTGCGGTGGCCTTTTTCGTGGGCTTGCGGCTTTGGCTAGGGGCTGGACGGCTGATGCAAACCCGCCTAGGTCTGGGATACGTGACCGGAGGCCCTTTATGACCAAGCCCGCCCTGACCTTGTACCTTGCCGCCCCGCGTGGCTTTTGCGCCGGTGTCGACCGGGCGATCAAGATCGTGGAAATGGCGCTGGGGAAATGGGGGGCGCCGGTCTATGTGCGCCACGAGATCGTACACAACAAATTCGTCGTCGACGATCTGCGCAGCAAAGGGGCGGTGTTTGTCGAAGAGCTTGACGACTGCCCCGACGACCGCCCGGTGATCTTTTCCGCCCATGGCGTGCCCAAGGCCGTCCCGGCCGAGGCCGCACGGCGCGAGATGATTTACGTCGATGCCACCTGCCCGCTGGTCAGCAAGGTGCATATCGAGGCGGCGCGCCATCACGACAATGGCTTGCAGATGATCATGATCGGCCATGCCGGCCATCCCGAGACGGTGGGCACGATGGGGCAGTTGCCGGAGGGCGAAGTGCTGCTGGTGGAAACCGTCGAGGACGTGGCCGAGGTGCGGGTGCGGGATCCGGAGCGGCTGGCCTTTGTCACGCAGACCACGCTGTCGGTGGATGACACCGCCGATATCGTGGCCGCGCTGCAGGCGCGTTTCCCCCAGATTGTCGGGCCGCATAAAGAAGACATCTGCTACGCCACCACCAACCGGCAGGAGGCGGTGAAGGCGATGGCGCCGCGCTGTGACGCGATGCTGGTGGTGGGCGCGCCGAATTCGTCGAACTCTCAGCGGCTGGTCGAAGTGGGGCGCAAGGCGGGCTGCGGCTATGCGCAGCTTGTGATGCGGGCCGCGGATATCGACTGGCGGGCGCTTGAGGGGATCACATCGGTAGGGATCACGGCCGGCGCCTCGGCGCCGGAGGTGTTGATCGAAGAGGTGATCGACGCGTTTCGCGACCGGTTCGAGGTGACCGTCGATATTGTGGAAACCGCGGTTGAGAATGTCGAGTTCAAGGTGCCCCGCGTGCTGCGCGAACCGGCGTGATTAGATGTGTCGTGCCGGCGGGTGACGCTCGTTCCGGCCGTGGCCGAAACATCGCCCCACCCGCCGTCCCGCAGACGCGCTGAGCTTATTCGGTTTTTGCTTGCGGCGCGTTCTGGCACCAGTAATTTCGCAGCAAAGGGAGGGGCCTTGAGATGCTCAGTCTGCAATTCCTGATGACCGCCTTTGTCGTTGTGATCGCCCCGGGCACAGGTGTGGTCTATACCCTTGCCATTGGTTTGGGGCAGGGGCGGTGGCCTTCGATCTGGGCGGCGCTTGGCTGCACCTTCGGAATTTTGCCTCATCTCTTGGCGGCGACGCTGGGCCTTGCCGCGCTGCTGCACACCTCGGCGGTTCTGTTCAACGTGGTGAAGTTTGCCGGTGTTGCCTATCTGCTTTGGCTGGCTTGGCAGGCCCTGCGGTCGGGTGGCGCTTTGGCAGTTAGCGCGGACAAACGCGCCGAAGCGGGCCTGCGCATTGCCCGCCGTGGCGCCTTGATCAACATCCTGAACCCCAAGCTGTCGATCTTCTTCCTCGCGCTTTTGCCGCCTTTCCTGAGCGGTGACCCAGCCACCGCCACGGCCGAGATGGCACTTTTGGGGTTGGTGTTCATGGCCATGACCTTTGCGGTGTTTGTGCTTTACGGCGTCTTTGCCGCCGCGGCGCGCGATTGGCTTTTGTCGAGCGAGCGGGTGATGCGCTGGCTAAACCGCTCCTTTGCCGGGATCTTTGCGGCCCTGGCCGGGCGTCTGGCACTGGAGCGCGCCTGATGGCGGTACCGCGCTTTGCGCTGATCCTGGGTCTGGCTGGTGTGATCCCCTTTGCCTGGGGTGCCATCACGCTCGTCAACGAACCTTTGGCGCAGTGGGGGAGCACGACGCTTGGCCCGCGTTTTGTCGGGCCTTATGTGCAGCTTTTCTATGGCTCGGTGATCCTGTCGTTTATGTCCGGTGTGCTCTGGGGCTTTGCCACCAAGGCGTCCGGAGGCCAGGCGACCACGGGCTATGTGTTGTCTGTGATCCCGGCGCTGTGGGCGTTTTTCATGACCGGCGGTGGCCCGGTCACAGCAGGGAGCAACCTGATTTTTGGCTTTCTCGGTCTTTTGCTGCTGGATTGGCAGTTCTGGCGTTGGGGTCTGGCGCCCGCGTGGTGGATGCAGTTGCGCGGCTTGCTGACCGCGCTGGTCGTGGCCTGCCTTGCGGTGGGCGTGTTGTTATGAGCGTCGATCCGCGCACCATCGCCGTCTACCGCAGCCACGCGGCCGACTATGTCAGCCGGTTTGGCGATGAGGACGGGCCGTCGGAAAGCCTGCAGCGTTTTGCCGCCTGTCTGCCTGCGGGCGGGCAGGTGCTGGATCTGGGCTGTGGGCCGGGCACGTCGGCGGTGCATTTCCTAGCGCTTGGATTTGACGTGGACGCGATTGATGCAACGCAGGAAATGGTCGATATCGCCGTGCAGCGCGGGGTGCCGGCGCGTCTGGGCACCTTTGACGACCTCGATGCCGTGGCGCTTTACGATGGCGTCTGGGCGAATTTCTCACTGTTACACGCCCCGCGCGCAGATTTGCCGGGGCATCTGGCGGCCATCGCGCGGGCGCTGAAACCGGCGGGCGCCTTTCACATCGGGATGAAGCTCGGTGATGGCGCCGCGCGCGACCGGCTCGATCGGCTCTACACCTATGTGACGCGGGATGAGCTGGCGGGCTTGCTGGCCAAGGCGGGGTTTGAGCTGCTGTCGGAAAAGACTTTCGAAGAGGCCGGGCTGGCCGGGCCGGTTGAGCCCGGCATCGTGATGCTGGCGCGCCGCGCCGATGCCTGAGCTTTTTGCCTATACCGACGGCGCCTGTTCGGGCAATCCCGGACCCGGTGGCTGGGGCGTTCTGATGCGCGCGATGGACGGCGACACGGTGCTGAAAGAGCGTGAACTGCAAGGCGGCGAGGCAGAGACCACCAACAACCGGATGGAGCTTTGGGCCGCCATCGCCGCTTTGGAGGCGCTGGAGCGGCCCTCGGCCATCACGGTTGTGACCGACAGCGCGTATGTCAAAAACGGCGTCACCGGCTGGATCCATGGCTGGAAGCGCAATGGCTGGCGGACGGCGAACAAGAAACCGGTCAAGAACGCCGAGCTTTGGCAACGGCTGGACGAGGCGCAGTCCCGGCATGACGTGACCTGGGAATGGGTCAAGGGCCATGCCGGGCATCCGGAAAACGAACGCGCCGATGCGCTGGCGCGCGCTGGCATGGCGCCGTTCAAACCGAAGAAAGCCGAGACGTGACTACGCGGTCCGACAAGGCGGCCCTGGCATGACTCTGCTTGTCCTTCTGGAGTACGCCGCCGTTGTTGTCTTTGCCCTGACCGGCGCGCTGGTGGCCAGCCGGGCGCAGCTCGACATCGTCGGGTTTGCCTTTCTGGCGATCCTGACGGGTGTCGGCGGCGGGTCGGTGCGGGACGTGCTGCTGGATCGTAACCCGGTCTTCTGGATGGCCGATCCGACCTATCTGGCGGTGGCCTGTGGTGCGGCGCTCTTGGTGTTTTTCACCGCGCATCTCTTTGAAAGCCGCTATCGCGCGCTGCTCTGGCTCGATGCCTGCGCGCTGTCGGCGGCGGGCGCGGGGATCGCGCAATCGATGGGGCAGGGGATCGCGGTGGTGCTGGTCATGGGGGTCGTGACCGGCTGCATGGGTGGGCTGTTGCGCGACGTTGTGGCGAACGAGGTGCCGCTGGTGCTGAAGCAGGGCGAGCTTTACGTCACCTGTGCGCTGGCAGGCTCGGTCGCCAGCGCGCTGACAGCCGGGGCGGGGGCGCCCGCCGGGGTCGCAGCACTGGCCTGCGCCGGGGTGACATTTGGTTTGCGCGCCGGGTCGTTGCTCTTTGGCTGGCGCCTGCCGGTCTACAAATCGCGCCCACCACGGGTCTAGCCGCCACAAGCGCCAACCGCCTTACAACGCCCTACCGCCAGCCACAGGCGAAAAATCTTACTTCAAGATTTTTCTACCCGAACACCAGATGGGATCAATTCCTTGATCGCCCGCGCATGCGCCGGGTTGGCCGCCAACGTATCGGCGGCCAAGACACGCGCCTCCTCCAGCACGTCGCCCTCGACAATCCGGTCGATCAGACCCCAGCTCTGCGCCTCTTCCACCGGCACCTTGGCGCCCGCCATCAGGATCATCTTGGCCCGCGCCGGCCCGACCAAAGCTGCCAGCCGCGCCGGATCTGACGGTTGCGGCAGAAACCCAAGCTTCATAACCGGGTAAAACACCTTGGCCCCTGGCACCGACAGGCGCAGATCACAGGCCAGCGCCATCCCCATCGCCCCGCCGGCGATGGTGCCGTTCAAAGCACAAATCGTCAGACACGGCAGCGCGGCCAGCGCGCCCGACAACCGCTCCCACAAAGGCGAGGTGGCAAGCCCGGCCTTGGTGGCCTCCAGATCGGCGCCGGCGCTGAACACCTTGCCCGTCCCGGTCAGCACCAGCACCCGCGCCTCGACCGCGGCCTCGGCGATTTCGCTCAGCGTCTCAAGCATTTCTGCGGTCAGGGAATTGGCTTTTTCGGGTCGGTCGATCGTGGCAATCCACAGCCCGTCTTCCTTGTCGAGCCGGATCACGTCAGGCCGACCTGTCTGCGCACACCTTCGTCGCGCAGCGAGATCTCATCCCCCAGCCACGGATCCGCCTCGGCACTGCACATCCACAAAAGCGTGCGCGCCACCCAATCGGGCGGGATATGGTCGGACCAATCCAGCTGGCTCACCGGATTGACGCCCGAGGCCTTGATCTCACGCTGCATCTGCGTCGCCACCGTCCCGGGTGAGAGCGAGATTGCACGGATCCCGTCCGCACGGTTTTCCTTGTCGGCCATACGCGTCAGCATCAAAGCGCCGGCTTTCGAGGCGCAGTAATGTGACCAGGCCTCAACCGGGCCATGCGCGGCGCCTGACCCTATGGTCAGGATTGTCCCTCCACCCGCCTCCAGCATCACCGGCAAGGCCGCCCGCATGCCGTGAAACACACCTTTGAGGTTTATGTCGATCACGCCACCCCAGCTATCGGGATCGGCCTGTGCCAGATGGGAGATCGGTTCGATTACACCGGCATTGTTGACCAGGATATCCAGCCCGCCAAACGCCGTGACGCAGTTTTTCACCGCCTGCTCGACCTCCCAATAGCGCGCGATATCGCAGGGGATGGCGACCGCCTTGTCGCCAATCTCACCAGCCAGGTCGGCGATCGCCTCGGAGCCTCGCGCGACCAGCGCCACATTGGCCCCCGCGGCGGCAAAGGCCTTGGCGGTGTCCGCGCCGATGCCACGGCTGGCCCCGGTGATCAGCGCGGTTTTTCCTGTCAGGTCCATGTCATTTCCCCTTTGCACGGTCATGACGTTGGTAATGGCAGGTCCGGGCGGAATCCACCCTTTTGGCTACACCGGTGTCCCGCCGCGCAGAAGGTCAGCTGCGCAAAGCGGGCAAGCCGACGCCGGTCGACTCAAACCCACCATCGGCGGCAATCACCTGACCGGTGACATACGAGGCCTTCTCCGAGATCAGAAAGGCGATCACCTCGGCGATTTCCTGTTCAGACCCATACCGGTTGAGCGGGATCGCATCGTGATAGGCGTTGATGATCTCTTGGCTGTGCACCGCCATCGCCAGCTTGGTCCGCACCGGGCCGGGGCAGACGCAGTTGCAGCGGATGCCGTATTCGCCCAGTTCCGCCGCGTGCTGCTTGGTCAGGTGGATGATTCCGGCTTTGGAGGTGCCGTAAGCCACCCGCAGGGTCGAGGCACGCAGCCCGCTGATCGATGCGATGTTGACCACAGCACCTTTGGTCGCTTTCAAAGCCTCGGTGCAGGCCTGGGTGCAGAGAAACGGCCCGTCGAGATTGGTCGCCATCACCCGGCGCCAGATCTCGTAATCGGCGCCTTCAATGGGGCCAAACTCGGCCACACCGGCGTTGTTGACCAAAGCGTCGATCCGGCCCGCCCAGCCGAGCGTTTCCGCCGCCATGGCGGTGACGTCCGCGGGGATCGACACGTCGCGCACCAGTGCCAGCACGTTACCGCGGCCTTGCGTGGCCTTGCGCAGCTCATCGCCGTCACGGTCCAGCATCGCGACGCGCCAGCCGCGTTCGAGCAAGAGTTCGGAGGTGGCGAGCCCAATGCCGCGCGCTGCTCCGGTCACAATTGCGCATTTCTGGTCCATCACTGCCCCCGTTGCCACGCCTCAGGCGCGCATGAGGTCTGGCAGATCGCCGGTCAACCCGGCGGCCTCGCGGATAAAGCGCCGCCGCAGCCCGGGTGCGGCGTTGACCAGCGCCATGCCGATATCCCGGCCCAGCCGCAAGAGCCCGCTGTCGTTGGAAAAGAGCCGGTTAAAGAGATCCGTCGCCGCCGCCAGCGTCGCGGTGTCAAACCGGCGCCAGCGTTGATAGCGCTCAAGGACCTGCGGGCTGGCGATATCCTCCCCCCGCCTGCGCGCATGCGCCAACACATGCGCCAAAGCCGCCACATCACGCAGCCCGGCATTCAGACCTTGGCCCGCAATCGGGTGTACGCCGTGGGCGGCATCGCCGACCAAGGCCAGACGTTCGGCCACAAAGGCATTCGCCAGCGTCAGGTTCAGCGGATAGATATAGCGCGCGCCGGCGAGGCTGATCTCCCCCAGAAAATCGCCGAAACGCGGGCGCAGCACGGTCAGGTAATCCTCGTCGCTCAGCGCGTTGATCTCTTGCGCGCGGCCCTCGGCCTCGCTCCAGACAATCGAGCTGCGGTTCTCGGTCAACGGCAGGATGGCAAGCGGCCCGGGCGGCAGAAAGAGCTGATGCGCGACGCCATTATGCGGCTTCTCATGCGCAATCGCGCAGACCAAGGCGCGCTGGCCATAACCCCAGCCGGTGCGTTGAATCCCGGCGCGTTGGGCGGTGCCGCTTTGCCGTCCATCGGCGCCGATCAGCAGCTTGCCGGTGATCTCTTGCCCGTCTTCCAGCGTCACGCTGGCGCCGCTGGGCCCCGTTTGCTGCGCCACCACGCGGCTTTCGGGCATGTGGGTGATCAGCGGCTCGGCCTCCATCGTCTGCAGCAGGCGTTGGCGCAGATGGCGGTCTTCGACCATGTGGCCCATCGGGCCTTCCTCGATCTCATCGCTGTCGAAATGCAGACCCAGGAACACCTCGGCATCGCCAACGCGGCCATCGCTGACCTTGATCTCGTTCATCGGCTGGGCGGGCAGGCCCTCCCACAGGTCCAAAGCCTGCAGCATCCGCACCGAGGCCAGCGCCAAGGCATAAGACCGCCCGTCGAAACCAGGCGCCGCGCGGGTGTCGGTGGGCAGGGCATCGAGCACAGTACTACGCAGGCCCGACCGGGCCGCGGCAAGAGCCAGCGCGCAACCATTCAGCCCGCCGCCCACGATGATCAGATCGGTCGCGTTTTCCATATCGCGCAATATGGGCGGGCGTCCGGGATTGTCCATGCGCCTTGCTGCCGCTACGGTCCGCCCCGACGCAGGGGGAGGCAGTGACATGAGCGACTGGACCAGGATGACAGCGGCCGAGTTGGGACGGGGCATCAGCGCGGGTGAGATTGACCCGGTGGCGCTGACGCAATCCTATCTCGATGCCATCGCCGCGCATGAGCTGTCGGACCGGATTTATGCCCGGCTGACCCCCGAACGGGCAATGGCCGAGGCGCAGGCGGCCAAGGCGCGCGCCGCCGCCGGGCGCCGGCTGTCGCCTTTGGACGGTGTGCCGGTCAGCTGGAAGGACCTGTTTGACACGGCCGGGGTGGCGACCGAGGCAGGATCGGCTTTGCTGAAAGGCCGAATACCGGGCAGCGACGCCGAGGTCTTGCGCGTCGCCACCGCGATGGGCCTCGTCTGCCTCGGCAAGACACATATGTCAGAGCTCGCGTTTTCCGGGCTGGGCCTGAATCCGGTGACCGCGACGCCGCCTTGTGTGAATGATCGTGAGGCCGTCCCGGGTGGGTCGTCCTCGGGCGCCGCGGCGTCGGTCGCCTTTGGGTTGGCGGCTGCGGCGATTGGGTCGGACACCGGGGGATCCGTGCGCATCCCGTCGGCCTGGAACGACCTTGTGGGGCTGAAGACCACCGCCGGGCGGATCAGCCTGCAAGGGGTCGTGCCGCTGGCCGAAACCTTTGACACCGTGGGGCCGCTCTGCCGGTCGGTGGAGGATGCCGCGCTGATGCTGGGCGCGTTGGAGGGCCGTGCGGCGCCCGATCTGCGCGGGGTCGAAAGCGTGCGCGGCATGCGTTTTGCCGCTCTGCAGACCATCGTCATGGATGATCTGCGCGACGGCCCGGCGACGGCCTATCAATCCGCGCTCGACCGGCTAAGCGCGTCTGGCGCCGAGATTGTGCCGCTGGAAGTGCCTGAGATCGCCATCCCGATGGGAGCGGCCGGCGTGCTCTACACCACTGAGGCCTGGGGCACCTGGGGCACGGAAATCGAAGCCCGGGGTGAGGTGATGTTCCCGCCGATCCGCGAACGCTTCGAAATTGGCAAGAGTTTCTCGGGCGCCGAATACGTTTCCGCCTGGCGCCGCCTGCGCGAGGTGCGGCACATCTGGGCCAAAGCCACCTCGGGGTTTGACGCGGTCCTTTGCCCCTCGGCCCCCAACCTGCCGCCGAAAGAGGCCGAGATGATGCAGCAAGGCCCGTCCTATGTGACGGAAAACCTGCTGACCCTGCGCAACACCCGTGTCGGCAACCTGATGGGCCTTTGCGCGCTAAGCCTGCCCACAGGCACACCCAGCTGCGGGATCATGCTGATGGGCGAGCCGATGGGCGAAGACCGGCTTTTGCGCGTGGGAAAGGCCGCCGAGACGGCCCTGCGCTAACCCCCGGGCACCTGCGGCTTTCGCGCCACATGTCACGGTGACAACAGGCTTTTTCTGGACAGCGCCCCCCGCTTTTCCGTATCCTGATGCCAAAGCGGGGCGACCATGATCCCGTACCCTTGAGGCAGTAAAAGCGAAACCCGATGTTCCCCGAGCGGTTCTCGAACCTACCGGCTTATGCGTTCCCGCGTCTGCGCGAGCTTCTCGACGTGCACGCACCGGGTGGCCCCGTGACGCATATGACGATCGGTGAGCCCAAGCACGCTTTTCCCAATTGGATCAAAGAGATACTGGCCGAGAACCTGGATGGCTTTGGCAAGTACCCACCCAATGACGGCACCCCGGAACTGCTGACCGCGATCAGCGACTTTCTCGGGCGGCGCTATGGTCTGGATGTGGACGGCGCACGCCAGGTAATGGCGCTGAATGGCACGCGTGAGGGGCTCTATAACGCCGCGATGGCGCTGTGCCCCGAGGCGAAGAACGGGCAGACGCCGGTGATCCTGACGCCGAACCCGTTTTATCAGGTCTATATGGTGGCGACGATTTCCGTGGGGGCCGAGCCGGTCTTTGTGCCGGCGACCGCAGAGACCGGGCATTTGCCCGACTACGCCAGCCTGCCCAATGACGTGCTGGACCGCACCGCGCTGGCCTATATCTGCTCACCCGCCAACCCGCAGGGCGCGGTGGCGGATGAGACCTATTGGCAGGATCTGATCGCGCTCGCTGAGCGACACGATTTCCAGATCCTCGCCGATGAATGCTATTCCGAGATCTACCGCGACACCCCACCGCCGGGCGCGTTGCAGGTGGCGGCGCGCATGGGCGCGCATCCCGAACGGGTGGTGATCTTTCATTCGCTGTCGAAACGCTCAAACCTGCCCGGGCTGCGCTCGGGCTTTGTGGCCGGTGGGCCGGAAACGATCCACCGCATCCGCCAGCTGCGCGCCTATGCCGGCGCGCCCTTGCCGCTGCCCTTGCAAAAGGTCGCCGAACGGGTCTGGGCGGACGAGGCGCATGTGATCGAAAACCGCGCGCTCTATGCCGAGAAATACGCGCTCGCCGACCGCATCCTGGGCAATGTGCCGGGATACATGTCGCCGCAGGCCGGGTTCTTCCTGTGGCTGCCGGTTGAGGATGGCGAGGCGGCGGCGCTGAAGCTCTGGCGTGAAACCGGGGTGCGGGTGCTGCCAGGTGCGTATCTGGCGCGCGACACAGAGGCCGGTAACCCCGGCAAGGGATATATCCGGGTCGCTATGGTGGCCCCAAAAGCAGAGACCGAGGCAGGGCTGATGAAAATCCGCGACTGCCTGTACGGATAAGAACAAAAAGACGAGGCGTAGAATGGCATATCAGACCCGGGGGCGTGACCCCTTGCTTGACAGCGACATGGCGCAGGCGATCGAAAAGCGCGGAACCGAATTGATCGGGCTGTTGCTGGTCGCCTTGGGCCTGATGGCCGGTGCGATGATTGCCTCGTATACGCCGGACGATCCCAGCTGGCTGTCGGCGACAGATGCGCCGGTGCAGAACTGGATGGGCCGTCTGGGGGCTTCTGTCGCGGCGCCCTTGTTCATGATTGTCGGCTGGGGCAGCTGGGCGGTGTCGCTGGTGCTGGTGGTCTGGGGCGCGCGCCTTGCCCTGCACCGCGATCATGGCCGCACGCTGGGCTGTCTGATCTTTGCGCCGATCTGGGTTGCGCTCTGTTCGGTCTATGCCTCGGGCCTGCCAGAAACCGCCGGGTGGAGCCATAATTTCGGCCTTGGCGGACTTTTTGGCGACATGATGATGGGGTCTTTGCTGAACGTTCTGCCTTTTGCGCCGGCCTTTGGCATCAAGATGCTGATGGTGGTGCTGGGGCTTGGGATCCTAGCGCTGGGGGCCTTTGTTCTGGGCTTTACCCGCGGCGAGTTGAAGGCGCTGGCGCGCTTCCTGATCGTCGGTGTGATTATGACCTACGCCATGGTGCTGAAGCTTTTGGGCAAGACTGCCAATGGTGCCGTGGCCGCGGCGCAAAAGGCGAATGCGGCACAGGCCAAACGCCGGGCCCACCGCGCTGCCATGGCCGAGGAACGCGCGGCCGAGGCCGCCGTGCAGCCGCGTGTGCGCCGGGCGGATCTGGCGGCTGCGGAAGCGCCCGAAGCACCGGTGGAAGAACCGATTTTGACTGCGCCTGCCGAGAAGACCGGGTTCTTGGCGCGGATGCCCAACCTGATCCGACGCGAGCCGACCCTTCCCGACATGCCGGGCGCCGAGCTGGTGGAAAACGGCGTGATCGACCACGATGTCGAACGCCCGGCCGAAGACCGCGTTCGGGCGCGCATTGCCGATGTGGTGAAATCCCGCCTGCGCGACGATCCCGCTGCCGCCGTCGTGCCTGACCCGGACAAGCCGCTGACCAAGGGCCGTGGCCGCGGACCGGATCCTTTGATCTTCAAGCCTGAGGGTGATTTGCCACCCGAACCGCCGCTGACAGCAGCGTCACGCACGGCTTTTGCCCCGGCGCCTCAGCCGGATCTGCCCGCCGCGCCGGATGATCTTGACGAGATCGATGCCTATGGCGAGATGCGCGATTTTGACGATTACCGCGATCCCGCGCCCGTATCGGAGAAAGCCTTGATGCCGCGCACTGACATTCCGGCGGCGCAGCCCCGCAAGGTTGTGATGCAAACGCCGCGCAAGCCGATCCAGCCGTCTCGGCGTGCACGCGAAGAGGCGCAGCCGCGCCTGCAATTCGAAGACAATCGCCCGGAATTCGAACTGCCGCCGCTGTCCTTGCTGATGAACCCTGCCCGGATCGAGCGTCATCACCTGAGTGATGAAGCGCTTGAGGAAAACGCTCGCATGTTGGAGAGCGTTCTGGATGATTACGGCGTCAAAGGCGAGATCGTCAGCGTCCGCCCCGGCCCCGTGGTGACGATGTACGAATTGGAGCCGGCACCGGGCCTGAAAGCGAGCCGGGTGATCGGTCTGGCGGATGATATCGCGCGGTCGATGTCGGCGCTGTCGGCGCGTGTGTCGACCGTGCCGGGGCGCAGCGTGATCGGGATCGAACTGCCCAATGACAACCGCGAGATGGTGGGCTTTCGTGAAATCCTGTCGTCGCGGGACTATGGCGATGGCAATCAGAAACTCCCCCTGGCACTGGGCAAGGATATCGGCGGCGATCCGATCGTCGCCAACCTCGCCAAGATGCCCCACCTGCTGATCGCCGGCACCACCGGGTCAGGCAAATCGGTGGCGATCAACACGATGATCCTGAGCCTGCTGTATAAGCTGACGCCGGAAGAATGCCGGATGATCATGATCGATCCCAAGATGCTGGAACTCAGCGTCTATGACGGGATCCCGCACCTGCTGTCGCCCGTTGTGACCGACCCGAAAAAGGCGGTGGTCGCTCTGAAATGGGTCGTCGGTGAGATGGAGGACCGCTATCGCAAGATGTCCAAAATGGGGGTCCGCAATATCGACGGCTATAACGGCCGGGTGGCGGACGCGCTGTCGAAGGGCGAGATGTTCGAACGCACGGTGCAGACTGGATTCGATGATGAAACCGGCGAGCCGATCTTTGAAACCGAAGAGATCGAGCCCAAGAAGATGCCCTATATCGTCGTCATCGTCGACGAGATGGCTGACCTGATGATGGTCGCGGGCAAAGAGATCGAGGCCTGCATCCAGCGCCTGGCGCAGATGGCCCGTGCTTCGGGCATCCACCTGATCATGGCGACGCAGCGCCCGTCGGTCGACGTAATCACTGGCACGATCAAAGCGAATTTCCCGACGCGGATTTCGTTCCAGGTGACCTCGAAAATCGACAGCCGCACCATCCTTGGTGAGATGGGGGCCGAGCAGCTCTTGGGTATGGGCGATATGCTCTACATGGCGGGCGGCGCCAAGATCACCCGCTGCCACGGGCCGTTTGTCAGCGATGAAGAGGTCGAAGAGATCGTCAACCACCTCAAGGCCTTTGGCCCGCCGGAATATGTGGGCGGCGTGGTCGAAGGGCCAGATGACGAGAAAGCCGACAATATTGATGCGGTGTTGGGCCTCAACACCGGAGGCAATACCGGCGGCGAAGATGCGCTTTATGACCAAGCCGTCGCCATCGTGATCCGCGACCGCAAATGTTCGACCTCATACATCCAGCGCAAACTGGGTATCGGCTATAACAAGGCCGCGCGGCTGGTGGAGCAGATGGAGGACGAAGGCGTCGTGTCGTCGGCCAATCACGTGGGCAAACGCGAGATCCTGGTGCCCGAGCAGTGAGCTTTGGGGCACGTGGGTAGGCGGGGGGCCAGCCCCCCGCACCCCCCGGAGTTTTCCTGGCAAGATGAAGGGGCAGTCGGTGCGGGTTTGATTGGCTCGTGACGGGAGAGTGTGAACGGGCGTGAGGCCCGCGCCCTTGATTGGCATTCTTTTGCCACCGATATCTTGGTTAAGGGCTGTGCTATCGCATAACCGGGCCGGGGGTGCGAGGATGGGGCAGTTTTGTAGACAGGAAAGACCTTGATGATCCGTACCTTGTTCACCGCATTGCTGGCATTCGTGATGTTGAGCTTGCCCGCGCAGGCGCAGAAGCTGAGCCTCAATGAAATCTCACGCTATCTGAACACCATTCAGTCCGCCGAAAGTGCGTTTACGCAGATCAATTCGGATGGCACGATCTCGACCGGGACGATCCTGATCAAGCGGCCGGGGAAGGTGCGGTTTGATTATAACCCGCCCGAACGCGCGCTGGTGGTGGCGACGGCGGGGGCGGTTTATATCCTCGACCGCAAGCTGGGCGCGCAGCCCAATACCTATCCGCTAAGCCAGACTCCGCTGTCGATCATCCTGGCGCGCAATGTGAATCTGGCGCAGGCGGGGATGGTGACCGGCCACAGCTATGACGGCACGGCGACGATTGTCACGGCGCAGGACCCCAAACGCCCGCAATATGGCCGGATCCAGATGAAGTTCACCGGCAACCCGGTCGAGCTGCGGCAATGGGTGATCATCGATGGTGACGGCACCCAGACCACGGTGGTGTTGGGCGGGCTCAAGAAGACGTCGTTGCCCAATCGGGTGTTCTCGATTGAGGCGGAGCTGAACCGCTAACGCATCTGTCCGAATACATGGAATACGCGTTGCCCCGTGGCGCGTTGAAATCTCTGATTTCAGGCAGCGTTACGGGGACATGTTTTTCGGAAAGGGCTCTAACGCGCCGCCCGGCAGCGGGCCAGTTGCGATTCGTAGGTGAGGGCGCGCTCGCCAACCTCGGCGGCGACGCGCAAGAGCCAGCTTTTGGCGTTATAGCTGCCGCGGCGATACCCTGCGCGGCCTTCGTGATACGCCAGGTACTGCCGCTGTGCATCCCAAAGCGGGATGCCCAACTGCTCGCGCGTGCCGACCATGTACCAGCCCATGAAGTCAGTTGCGTCGCGGATGTCGTCGCGGCGGGCGCGGCGTGTGCCGGTGTCCTGCAGGTATTCCTCCCACGTGCCATCCAGCGCCTGGCTGTAGCCGAAGGCCGAGCTTTGCCGCCCCATCGGGATCACCCCCAGCGCATAACGAAACGGTGTGCGCGCGTCCGCGATGAATTTGCTCTCCTGATAGATCGTGGCCATCTGCACATGCACCGGCACACCCCATTTACGCTCCACCGCACGGAAGGCGCGGATATAGCCGCGGCGCTGTTCCAGGATCGAACAGGCGTTATCGAGGTTGCGCGGTGCCTGGTTCGATCCGCCGCCCCCGCAGGACGCGGCAAAGAGAAGGATCACCAATGCGCGAAGCCATCTGCTCATCTGCCTCTCGCGTTTTCATTGTTGTTTTGATGCAGTCTACCCGATTGTCCGCATCTGGGGAATCACGATTTCGCCGGTTTTTTCAGCGGCGGCAGATGGTCGCTTGGGCGTCGGGAGCGGACTGTGTGCCTTTGCTTCACAGAGTGTTTCCGGCGAAAATGTGTCCAAAAGTTGGACAACCCCCCATTGAAAGCGCTAAAACAGGGTTGTAGAGGCACCTTATGCAACACCACCGCGCCAAATATCATCTGGGCCAGGTCGTCCGCCATCGCAAGCACCCGTTCCGCGGTGTGATCTTTGATGTCGACCCGGAATTCAGCAATACCGAGGAATGGTACGAGGCCATCCCGGAAGAGGCGCGGCCTGCCAAGGAACAGCCGTTCTACCATCTTCTGGCCGAAAACGATCAGAGCTTTTACGTCGCTTATGTGTCGGAACAGAACCTGGTGGCGGATTATTCCGGGGAGCCTGTGGACCACCCCGATATCCCCGATCTCTTCGGCGCGTTCCACGATGGCAGCTATGAGCTGCACTTTCAGCTAAACTAAAGTTCGTTACACCGCTTTGAGGGTGTCGACAAAGCGGTCGATGCTGGCCTCGCTTTGCGACCAGTCACAGACCAGCCGGCCAAGCAGCAGTGCATCCGGCGCGGCGGCCTCTAGATCGCCAGACGCGTGATACAGCGCGCCGGCAGCTTTCAGGGTGCGATGTTGGGCGGCCGTGGCCTCGAAGTAAATCATGTTGGCCTCAGCCCCGCTGGCGATGCGAATGCCGGCTGTACGCAGGCCCGTCGCCAGACGGGCGCAGGCAGCATTGGCGCGGGTGGCCAGATCGCGCCAGAGATCGCCGGCCAGATAGGCCTGCATCTGCGCCGCCATATAGCGGTGCTTGGAGAAAAGGTGCCCGCCGCGTTTGCGGCGCAGCTCAAACTCCCAGGATTTGGCGGGGTCGAAAAACACGACCGCTTCGGCCCCCATTAACCCGTTCTTGGTACCGCCAAAGACAGCGACATCCACGCCCAGCTTCCACGTCATCTCGGCCGGTTTGCAGCCAAGGGCCACGCAGGCATTGGCGAAACGCGCGCCGTCCAGATGCACCGGCAGGTCAAACTCCTTGGCCACGTCACAAAGCGCGCGCAGCTCGTCCAGCGCATAGACCGATCCGCGCTCGGTCACTGTGGTCAGCGACACCGCCCCGCGCTGCGGGCCATGCACGCCGCGGGTTTCTTCGGCCTGGATGCTGGCGCGCAGGGCCTCTGGCGTCATCTTGTCGGCGCCCGGCACCAGCGTCAGCTTGGCCCCGCCGGTGTAGAACTCGGGTGCATTGCACTCATCCTCGTGGATATGCGCGACGGGTGAGCAAAAGACCGTCGCAAAGGGCGGGCAGAGGCAGGCCAATGCCAGCGCATTGGCCGCTGTGCCGGTCGCGGCCAGATGCACCGCGGCCTCGGGCGCCTCGAACAACGCCCGGACACCGGCAACCACCTCTTGCGACACCGGGTCGGCGCCATAGGCCCAGGCATAGCCGTCATTGGCGCGGGTCAGCGCCTCAAGCACTTGCGGCGGCACCGGGCCGCCATTGTCCGAGGCGAAATGCATCACGGTGTCGGTCATTGCGGTTCCTCTATGATGTGGTCTTCCCAATCGTCCTCGGGCACCTCGAATTCGGCCACCGTGCGGTGCTGCATGCTGACCCCCGCGGCGTGCACGCTGTCAGCGGTGCCCGAGATCAGCGGGTGCCAGTCGAACAGCGGCTTGCCCTCCCACAACAGACGATAGGCGCAGGTGGCGGGCATCCAATAGGCGTGGCTGTCGATATTGCCGGGTTTCAGCACGATGCATTCGGGTACGAACTGGTGGCGGATCTCGTATTGCGCGCAGCGGCAGGTGGTGTCGTCGAACAAGCGACAGGCCACCCGGGTCAGCTCCACATGGCCGGTGTCTTCGTCTTCGAGCTTGTTGAGGCAGCACTTGCCGCAGCCGTCGCAGAGCGCCTCCCACTCGGTTGGCGACATGTCTGTCAGCTTCTTGCGTTCCCAGAAACGCGGGGCCAGGCCGGAACGGTCAATCGGATCGGTCATAAAGCGCCCAATATGGCGCGGGCCTGCACACAATCGGCATCCATCTGGGTGATCAGCGCCTCGAGCCCGTCGAACTTCATCTCGGGCCGCAGGAACTCCACCAGCGCAATCGACAGGGTGGTGCCGTAAAGGTCACCCTTGAAGTCAAAGAGGAAGGTTTCCAGGTTGGGTCGGTTTTCGCCGAACATCGGCCGTACGCCCAAGGACGCTGCGCCGTGATAGCTGCCCTGATGCGGGCCATCGACGATATCAACGAGCACCGCATAAACGCCAAAGCGCGGCGGGTGCAGCCCGTCGATCGACATGTTGGCCGTGGGATAACCCAGCTCGCGTCCGCGCTGTTCGCCGCTGATCACCTGGCCTTCGATCCGGTGCCAGTGGCCCAGTTGGGCCGCGGCGTCGCGCGGGCGGCCGTCGCTGAGCGCCTGCCGGATTGCGGTCGAGGACACTTGCACGCCTTTGTTTTCCAGCAAGGGCGCCTTGGTTACGCCAAAGCCCATCTGCGCGCCAAAGCGTTCTAAGTCTTCGGCGGTGCCGGCGCGGCCCTTGCCAAAACAGAAATCCGCCCCGATCACCACATGTCTCAGCCCCAGCCCATCGCAAATCACCTTCTGCGCAAAGACGTCCGGTGTCAGCGCGGCCAAAGCGGCGTTGAAGTTCAACTGATAGAGCCGCTCCACCCCCAGCTTGGCGAGACGCGAGGCGCGGGCCTCGGGGCTCATCAGGCGAAAGGGGGCGGTGTCGGGGGCGAAGTATTCGCGCGGATGCGGCTGGAATGTCAGCACGCCCAGCGGCGCATCCCCGGCGGCGCTGCGGGCCAGTTCGATCACCGATTGATGGCCCAGATGCACACCGTCGAAATTGCCGATGGCGACGCTGGCGCCGCGATCGCGCGCTCTGACAAACTGATAATCACGTATGATCCGCATGGCCCCGGGTTAGCCGCCCCCGCCGGGACGTGCAAGCGCCGCGGCGATCAGGGCGACACCCTCTTCGATCCGCTCCACCGGAATCGAGCTATAGCCCAGCCGGTAATAGTGCCGCGGCGGATTGCGCGCCTTGAAGAACGGCGCGCCGGGCTCGATCAGCACGCTGTCTTCGCGCAGGCGCAGGGCGAGCTTTTCGGTATCCACGCCCTCGGGCGCCTGCATCCAGATCGACGACCCGCCATGCGCGCCCTTACCCGCGATCTCTAGCCCGTATTTGCGCACCGCCTTTTCCAGCGCCTGGCGCCGTTCGTTCAGCGCCCGCCCGGTGCGCCGGATCAGCGCGTCGTAATGCCCAAGGCTGAGGAAATGCGCCGCCGTGCGCTGGATATGTCCGGGCGGATGCCGCAGCACCGAGGCGCGCAGCGCGCGGGCTTCGCGGATAAACGGCGCCGAGCCGACAAGGTATCCCAGCCGCAGCCCGGGAAAGAGCGATTTTGAAAAGCTGCCGACATAGATCACCCGCCCATCGCGATCGAGGCTTTTGAGCGCCGGGCTGGGGGATTTCAGGAACGACATCTCGAATTCGTAATCATCCTCGACGATCAAGGCGCCAATCTCCGTCGCGCGCTTCAGCAGCGCCTCGCGCCGGGCGCGCGGTAAGGTGGCCGAGGTCGGGCATTGGTGGCTGGGCGTGGTAAAGATCACGTCGGTCCCGGCCGGGATACCCTCGGGCGGCAGGCCTTTGTCATCCACGGTGACGGCGGCCATGCGGGCATGGCTCTGGTCAAGGATGTCGCGCAGGGCGGGGTAGCAAGGCTCTTCGATGGCGACGCGGCGGCCATGCGCCAACACCTGCGCCGCCAGCCACAAGGCATTCTGCGCCCCCAGCGTGATCAGGATCTGTTCGGGCCCCGCAACGATGCCGCGGCGGGGCAAGGTGTGACGGGCGATAAAGCTGACCAGTTCAGGATCGTCCTGATCAAAGTGGTCCTGCGTCAGCGCGGCGAAATCCTTGGCCCCCAGCGCCTGCATCGCGCAAAGCCGCCAATTGGCGTGGTCAAAAAGCTGCGGATCGGTCTGGCCATAGATGAAGGGATAGCGATAGCGCGCCCAGTCGGCGGGTTTCTCCAGCCGCGTCCCGCCGGCAAAATGCTGTGCGATCACCGTGTCCCAATCGATGCGGTCTTCGGGCAAGCTTTGCGGCGCAAAGCGCGGTGGTTCGGGCGCATTGTCGCTGACGAAATAGCCCGAGCGCCCACGCGACATCAGGTAATCATTGGCCAAAAGCTCGGTATAGGCCAGCGTCACGGTGATCCGGC
>JAAUYB010188111.1_pt1 | contig 35967 bp, 33 predicted proteins | sample 7278071 | NCBI WGS metagenome assembly JAAUYB01 (sample SAMN14350121, study PRJNA611818) | marine sediment metagenome | isolation source: surface marine sediment (1.8m) | place: French Polynesia: Moorea | collected 2018-08 | reverse complement strand
CATGGGCGTGCTCGCGGACCGCCGCGCCTTCCTGCGCGGATCGGGCCTTGCCATCGGCGGGCTCGCCGCCATCGCGGCGACCACCGGCCGGGTGGGCCGCGCCGAGGCGCAGGTCGCCCCCCGCAACATCGAGATCAAGAAATCCGTCTGCACCCATTGCTCGGTCGGCTGCACCGTACTGGCAGAGGTCGAAAACGGCGTCTGGACCGGGCAGGAGCCCGGCTGGGACTCGCCCTTCAACCTCGGCGCCCATTGCGCCAAGGGTTCGGCGGTGCGCGAACACGCCCATGGCGAACGGCGCCTGAAATACCCGATGAAGCTGGAAGGCGGCGAGTGGAAGCGCCTCAGCTGGGACGACGCGATCAACGAGATCGGCGACAAGATGATGGAGATCCGCGATTCGTCGGGTCCCGACAGCGTCTACTGGCTCGGCTCGGCCAAGCATAACAACGAACAGGCCTATCTGTTCCGCAAGTTCGCCGGCTACTGGGGCACCAACAACGTCGACCACCAGGCGCGGATTTGCCATTCGACGACCGTTGCGGGTGTTGCCAACACATGGGGCTACGGCGCCATGACCAACTCCTACAACGACATCCACAATAGCCGCGCGATCTTCATCATTGGCGGCAACCCGGCCGAGGCGCACCCTGTTTCGCTGCTGCACGTGCTGCGTGCCAAGGAACAGAACAACGCGCCGCTGATCGTCTGCGACCCGCGGTTCACCCGCACGGCCGCGCACGCTGATGAGTATGTTCGCTTCCGTCCCGGCACCGACGTGGCGCTGGTTTGGGGCATCCTCTGGCACATCTTCGAGAACGGCTGGGAGGACAAGGAATTCATCCGCACCCGCGTCTGGGGCATGGACCAGATCAAGGAAGAGGTTGCCAAGTGGACGCCTGAAGAGGTTGAACGTGTCACAGGCACGCCGGGCAGCCAGCTCGAGCGCGTCGCGCGCACCATGGCCAACAACCGCCCCGGCACCGTGATCTGGTGCATGGGCGGCACCCAGCACACCAACGGCAACAACAACACGCGCGCCTACTGCGTACTGCAACTTGCCTTGGGCAACATGGGTACCTCCGGCGGCGGCACCAACATCTTCCGCGGCCACGACAACGTGCAAGGCGCCACCGACCTCGGCGTTCTGTCGCACACGCTGCCCGGCTACTACGGCCTCTCCGCCGGCTCCTGGGCGCATTGGGCCCGGGTCTGGGAAGAGGACCTGGATTGGCTCAAGGGCCAGTTCGCCACCGCGGGCGACAAGAGCCTCATGAACTCCACCGGCATCCCGGTGTCGCGCTGGATCGACGGCGTCCTGGAAGACAAGGACAACATCGACCAGCCCGACAACGTCCGTGCCATGGTGCTCTGGGGTCACGCGCCCAACTCGCAGACCCGCATGGTCGAGATGAAGGCGGCGATGGAAAAGCTCGACATGCTGGTCGTGGTCGATCCGTACCCGACCGTGTCGGCGGTGCTGCACGATCGCCAGGACGGCTGCTACCTGCTGCCGGCCTGCACCCAGTTCGAGACCCGCGGGTCCGTCACCGCCTCGAACCGGTCGATTCAGTGGCGCGAAACCGTGGTCGAGCCCCTGTTCGAAGGCCTTCCCGACGAGGTCATCATGGCCAAGTTTGCGAAGAAATTCGGATTTGCGGACCGGATCTTCCGCAACATCGCGATGGAGGGCGACGTTCCGAACGTCGAGGACATCACTCGCGAGTTCAACCGCGGCATGTGGACCATCGGTTATACCGGGCAGAGCCCCGAGCGGATCAAGAGCCACATGGCCAACCAGCACACGTTCGACAGAACCACGCTGCAGGCGATCGGCGGCCCGAACGACGGCGAGTATTACGGCATGCCCTGGCCCTGCTGGGGCACGGCCGAGATGGGCCACCCCGGCACGCCGAACCTCTATGACATGTCGAAGCCTGTCTCGAAGGGCGGCCTGACCTTCCGCGCCCGGTTCGGCGTGGAGCGGGACGGCGAAAACCTTTTGGCCGAGGGCGTCTACAGCCAGGGCTCGGAAATCCAGGACGGCTATCCCGAATTCACCATGCAGATGCTGATGGATCTCGGATGGGACGCCGACCTGACCGCCGATGAGCGCGCGGTGATCGACGGCATTGCCGCCGAGAAGACGAACTGGAAGACCGACCTTTCCGGCGGCATCCAGCGCGTCGCCATCGCCCATGAATGCGCGCCCTTCGGCAACGCCAAGGCGCGGGCCGTGGTCTGGACCTTCCCGGATCCGATCCCGCTGCACCGCGAGCCGCTCTACACCAACCGGCGCGACCTGGTGGCCGACTACCCGACCTACGAAGACCGTCAGTTCTACCGGCTTCCGACGCTTTACGCCTCGATCCAGAAGAACGACTTCTCGAAAGACTATCCGATCATCCTCACCTCCGGCCGCCTGGTCGAATACGAGGGCGGCGGCGACGAGACCCGGTCGAACCCGTGGCTCGCCGAGCTGCAGCAGGATATGTTCGTCGAAATCAACCCCCGCGACGCCAACAACATCGGCGTGCGCGACGGGGCGCAGGTCTGGGTCGAGGGGCCGGAGGGGGGCCGCGTCAAGGTGATGGCCATGCTCACAAACCGCGTGGGCGAGGGCGTGGCCTTCATGCCCTTCCACTTCGGCGGCCACTTCCAGGGCGAGGACAGACGGTCGAAATATCCACCAGGGGCCGATCCATATGTCCTTGGGGAATCCACCAACACCGCGCAGACCTACGGCTACGACTCGGTCACTCAGATGCAAGAGACCAAGGCGACGCTGTGCAAGATCACCGCGGCTTGAACAGGGAGGAATGAAAAATGGCTAGAGCGAAATTCCTCTGCGACGCGGAACGCTGCATCGAATGCAACGCCTGCGTGACCGCGTGCAAGAACGAGCACGAGGTGCCCTGGGGCATCAACCGCCGCCGGGTCGTCACCATCAATGACGGCAACCCCGGTGAACGGTCGATCTCGGTCGCCTGCATGCACTGTTCCGACGCGCCCTGCATGGCCGTCTGCCCGGTGGACTGCTTCTACCAGGACGAAGAGGGCGTGGTCCTGCACTCCAAGGACCTCTGCATTGGCTGCGGCTATTGCTTCTACGCGTGCCCCTTCGGCGCGCCGCAATTCCCCGCCGCCGGCAACTTCGGCTCACGTGGCAAGATGGACAAGTGCACCTTCTGCAAGGGCGGGCCCGAAGAGACCCACTCGACCGCCGAGTTCGCCAAATACGGCCGCAACCGGATCGCCGAAGGCAAACTGCCGATCTGCGCCGAGATGTGCTCGACCAAGGCGCTTCTCGCCGGCGACGGAGACGACGTCAGCGACATCTACCGCGAACGCGTCGTCGCCCGAGGCTTCGGCTCCGGCGCCTGGGGCTGGGGCACGGCCTACGATCAGAAGGGCGGGTAGGGCGGTCTGACCGACCCTTAGGGTGGGCATTCATTGCCCACCGTCCGAGCCAACCCAAAAGCGCCCCGGCACACCCCCGGGGCGCTTTTCTTGTAGCTGGCCTTTGACAAAAGGTGCTACGAAAACTCAGGTTTCGATTCTAAGCGCTGGCACGATACTGGGGGATTGATGATGCGATACACGGCCCGAGCGTTTACCGGCGCTCTACTCCTAAGTGTTGTTGGCGGCTGTTCTAGTCAAGTGGGTGTCACCGAGAGCGAAATCACGGCAAAAAACGATGTATACAAGGACTTCCGTGTTAGCAGCAACGCGACCTACAATCAGCTCATCGAATACGGAAACAACCTGGCAACCCAATACCTGAAGAGGGCAGAAAAGACATCGACGAACCAGGATATCGCGTTCTTTTCATTGCTCGGCCTCACGCTGCTGAGCACCAACCGCGCCATCGAGGGGGCCAATGCGGTCGAACAGGCGAAATATGCAGCCGGCATTCTGGGCGCCAACGAGGCTGCAAGCTACGTTTCGCCCGGAACCGCTACGCAAGCCCTCATCCGCGCGGCCATTCGTGCGAATTGCGTTGCCTCTCTGGCGGCATCCTTCAAGGGCGATTTCATCGGTGATCCCACAGGTGAATTTGCGGGTGTAGAAGATCCTCTTGGGTCTTTTCGAGAACAAGCTAAAACAAGTATGGTGGTCACCTACGAGACTATACGAATTAGTTTGAGAAAAGATTTGGCTAGGGAGCTGCCAGATTTTTCGGATATTGCTGATCGTCTTGAGAATGCGATTAAAGAGGACGAGAAAAATCAAGATGAAGTGGAAAATCTGATTGCTCAGGGAGCACGTGAAAATAAGAGTTTGGCACTAAGACAGAAAGCCGCGTTGGCCGATGTCAAAAAAAGACTGTCGAAGTTTAAGGTCGACCTGGCAAAGTGCCCAACGCGGCAATAGCCGGCATCCAGCAAATGGGGGCAAGGAGCCAAGCAGCGCGCACCTGCGCGCTGGTCAAAGTCGGGTATTGCCTGATCCAATCGCGACGAATGCCGACAGTTCCGATGCCTTAATCCCGCGTTCTGGCCGGGACACCTGCCGCATCCCGCCCAGACTCACCCCCTTTTCTTCCCCCAACCTCTACGAAAAAGGCCCGCCGCGTCTCCGCGGCAGGCCCTTCGGATTGCAGCCTCAGCCAGCCCGTCACGCTGCCTTGGCGAGGTTTCTCAGGACGTAGTGCAGGACGCCGCCGTTTTCGACGTATTCGATCTCGACCTCGGTATCGATCCGGCACTTCAACTCGATCTCTTTGACCGAGCCGTCGGCGTAGTCGATCCGGCAGGGGACCAGGGCTTGCGGGCTTAGGTCGCCTTCGAGGCCGATGATCGAGACGGTCTCGTCACCGGTGAGCCCCAATGACTTGCGGGTATCGCCGCCGGTGAACTCGAACGGGATGACGCCCATGCCGACCAGGTTCGAGCGGTGGATGCGCTCGAAGGATTCCGCGATCACCGCCTTGACGCCCAAAAGCGCGGTGCCCTTCGCCGCCCAGTCGCGGCTCGACCCGGCGCCGTATTGTTCGCCCGCGATCACCACCAGCGGCACGCCGGCCTCCTGATAGGCCATCGAGGCGTCGAAGATCGAGGTCTGGGCGCCGTCGGGCCCCTTGGTGTAGCCGCCCTCGACCCCGTCCAGCATCTCGTTTTTGACCCGGATATTGGCGAAGGTGCCGCGCATCATCACCTCGTGGTTGCCCCGCCGCGAGCCGTAGGAGTTGAACTCGCGCGGCGCGACCTGGCGGTCGACCAGATAGCGGCCGGCGGGCGTGGTGTCCTTGAACGACCCCGCAGGCGAGATGTGGTCGGTGGTGATCATGTCGCCCAACAGCGCCAGGATGCGGGCGCCTTCGACATTGCTGATCTCGCCTGGCTCGGCGCCCATATCCTGGAAGTAGGGCGGGTTCTGCACATAGGTCGACACGCCGGGCCAGTCATAGGTCAGCGAGTCCGTGGTCTCGACCGAGCGCCATTTCTCGTCGCCGGTGAAGACCTCGGCGTATTTCTTCTGGAACGCCTCGCGGGTCACCGTCTTTTCGACGAGATCGGCGATCTCTTTCTGCGACGGCCAGACGTCTTTGAGGAACACATCGTTGCCGTCCTTGTCCTGTCCGATCGGCTCGGTGGTCAGGTCGATATCCATCGTGCCGGCCAGCGCGTAGACGACCACCAGCGGCGGCGAGGCGAGGTAGTTGGCGCGCACATCCGGGCTGATCCGGCCTTCGAAGTTGCGGTTGCCCGACAGCACCGCCGTGGCGACCAGATCGCCCTCTTGGATCGCCGCCGAGATCTCGGGCTGCAGGGGCCCCGAGTTGCCGATGCAGGTGGTGCAGCCGTAGCCCACGAGGTTGAAGCCGATGGCGTCGAGGTCGTCCTGCAGGCCGGCAGCCTCGAGATACTCCGACACGACCTGGCTGCCCGGGGCCAGAGAGGTCTTGACCCAGGGCTTGCGGTTCAATCCCAGCTCGTGCGCCTTGCGCGCCACCAGCCCGGCGCCGATCATCACGTAAGGGTTCGAGGTGTTGGTGCAGGATGTGATCGAGGCGATCACGACCTTGCCCGAGGACATCGCGTAGTCCTCGCCATCGACCGCGACTTTCTTGTCCATCGGCCGTTTGAAGGTCTCGGCCATCTCGCGGGTGAATGCCGCCTGGGCGTCGGTCAGAGCGACGAAATCCTGCGGCCGCTTGGGGCCCGAGATCGCCGGTACGATGGTGCCCATATCGAGCTCTAGCGTGTCGGTGTAGACTGGGTCGTAGTCGGGCCCGCGCCACATGCCGTTTTCCTTGGCATAGGCCTCGACCAGCGCGATGCGGGCCTCATCGCGGCCCGACACGCGCATGTAGCGCAGGGTCTCATCGTCGATGGGGAAGAAGCCGCAGGTGGCACCGTACTCGGGCGCCATGTTTCCGATGGTGGCGCGGTCGGCGAGCGGCAGGTGGTCGAGCCCCGGCCCGTAGAATTCCACGAATTTCCCGACGACGCCCTTTTCGCGCAGCATCTGTACGACCTTCAGGACGAGGTCGGTGGCGGTGGTGCCCTCGACCATCTCGCCGGTCAGCTTGAAGCCGATGACTTCAGGGATCAGCATCGAGATCGGCTGGCCCAACATCGCCGCCTCGGCCTCGATCCCGCCGACGCCCCAGCCCAGAACGGCCATGCCGTTGACCATGGTGGTGTGCGAGTCCGTGCCGACGAGCGTGTCCGGATAGGCGACCTCTTCGCCGTTCTGGTCCTTGTCGGTCCAGACGGTTTGGGCCAAATACTCCAGGTTCACCTGGTGGCAGATGCCGGTGCCGGGGGGCACGACGCGGAAATTGTCGAACGCGCTTTGGCCCCATTTCAGGAAGGTGTAGCGTTCGAGGTTGCGTTCGTATTCGCGGTCGACGTTCATCTGGAATGCGCGCGGGTTGCCGAATTCGTCGATCATTACCGAGTGGTCGATGACGAGGTCCACTGGGTTCAGTGGGTTGATCTTTTCGGCGTCGCCGCCCAAGGCCACGATCCCGTCGCGCATCGCCGCCAGGTCGACGACCGCGGGCACGCCAGTGAAATCCTGCATCAGAACGCGGGCGGGGCGGTAGGCAATCTCGCGCGGATTCTGGCCGCCGTTCGCAGCCCAGTCGGAAAACGCCCTGATGTCGTCGACCGACACGGTGCGGCCGCCATCCTCGAACCGCAACATGTTCTCGAGCACCACTTTCAACGCCGCGGGAAGCTTCGAGAAATCGCCAAGACCCGCCGCTTCGGCGGCCGGGATCGAGTAGTAGGCGACCGTCGCGCCACCGGCGGACAACGTTTTGCGGGTCTTGGATGCATCTTGGCCAACAGTGATGGTCATCGGGTCTCCTCCAGGGTGGCGGGGGTGTCAGAATTCAGTCCGGCTGAGCACCGCAATGGGTCAAATCCGGGCTTTGCAGCGATTGTATACCATTGTGCACCAAGGCGCAATCTCTCTTCTTCGAAACCGCCTGTTACGGCTCGCTCGCTAAACCTTGATTGGCCGGTGCAGTTTGGCGCGGTTAGGTATGCCAAGCGAGAGGAAAAGGGGATCTACATGCGCGGCATCTTGGCAGCGGCGTTTTTGGCGCTGACGGCTTTGACACATCAGGCGCAGGGGCAGGGCGGTCCCGTGGTCGTCGAGCTCTACACCAGTCAAGGCTGTTCGTCTTGCCCACCAGCCGATGCGCTACTGGCCGAACTGGCAGACCGCGATGACGTCATCCCTCTGGCGCTGCATGTCGATTACTGGGACTACATCGGTTGGAAGGACAGCCACGCCAATCCCGCTTTCACCACCCGGCAAAAGGCCTATGCCCGCGCGGCCGGGCACCGCACCATCTATACACCGCAAATGATCGTTGGCGGAAAAGACCACGTGGTGGGCTACAAGCCCATGCAATTGGCCAAACTGATCGAGGATCACGGCGATCGGACGGCGCCCGTCGAGGTCTTGGTGACACGCAACGGCGGCGCGGTCGAAATCTCCGCACCGGCGGTTGCCGGAGCAAGTGAGATGGTCGTTCAACTGGTTCGCTACAAGCCTAAGGATACGGTCGAGATTCGTCGCGGCGAAAACGCCGGACGGACGATTACATATGTCAACATCGTCACCGAATGGCGGAACCTGGGGGCGTGGGACGGGTCAGAGCCTTTGGCGATGACGGCCGAGGCAGAGGGCGAGAACCCGGTCGTGGTGCTGGTGCAGAAGTCCGGCCATGGCGCGGTACAGGCGGCGGCGCATTTGCGATAGGGCGAAACGCGCCGAACCTCACCCCAATCCGGCCCGAGTTGTCTGTAGTAGACGCGGGGCATCACCCAGATATGGTGCCATCAGGCCGACGACCGGTTCCTCGCTTTGTCGGCCGCGGATCGGTTCCAGGGCGGGCGCGGTGCGTCGCATCGCCCAACGTCCTTAAAGCCTGAGAGCATCAAAGCGGACACACCGCACTTGGAACACCACCACCCTTTGGGCTGGCCTGTCGGTCCATGCAGCACGGCTGACATCTTGCAAGGTGCCTTCGACAGCCGCCCTAGAGCAAATCCCGGTCTCGGTATTTCGGATGTTGCACGTCGCCCCGGCGGCCACGCTGAGAACTTACAAGCGCTCGCAATCCCTCCATGGAATCCGCGCCGGTTGCCTCAGGCGGCGGTCGGAAGGGCCCTTTCCTCGACGATTTGGTCGGCGATGTCAGCGGTTGGCTGGCCGGTCTTGGATGCGCGGGTGAGGATTTGGTCGAGAAGGAGTGCCATGGCGTCGAATTTTTCGGCCAGCCAGGACGCGCTGTCGGCGATTTGCAGGATTTCGGTCGACACCAGGATCACGCCGCCGGAATTGATCACGTAGTCGGGCGCGTAGATGACGCCGCGCGAGGCGAGTTGCGCGCCCACAGCCGGTGTTGCGAGCTGGTTATTTGCAGACCCTGCGATCACCTTCGCATGGATGTCCGGGATCGTCTGAGCACTCAAGATACCGCCGATCGCACATGGGGCAAACACGTCGGCGGGGGCCGCGTGGATTTTGTCGGTTGCCACGATGCCTGCGCCCCACCGCGATTTCGCCTTCTCGGTCCGCGCGGGGTCCATGTCAGCGACCATCAGATGGGCGCCCGCTCGGTGCAGCATTTCTGCCAGTGCCCAGCCGACATTGCCGAGGCCTTGGACCGCGACCTTGCGGCCCGCCAGCGCATCGGTTCCGGTGGCATGCCCAAGGGCGACGCGCATGGCGCGCAGAACGCCCTCTGCCGTGGCCGGCGAGGGGTCGCCGCTAGCAAAGGCGCCGGTCATGCGTCCGGCGACATAGGCAGTGGTTTCGGCCAGCACCTCCATGTCGGCGGGCGCCATACCCATGTCCTCGGCGGTCCAGTAGCGACCGTGGAGCGACTCGATCGCGGCGCCAAAGACGCGAAGCAACTCAGGCGTCTTGTCTTGTGCGGGATCGCCCAGGATCACCGCCTTGCCGCCGCCCAACGGCAGATCGGCGGCTGCATTCTTGTACGTCATACCGCGCGACAGATTCAGAACGTCGGCGATGGCGTCCTTCTCGGAGGGGTAGGGTTTGAAGCGCAAGCCACCGGCGGCAGGCCCGCGAGCGGTGGAATGGATGGCGATGAAGCCGATCAACCCGGTGGCGTCGTCCGCGACGCGCAGAAGCTGTTCGTGGCTGGGGCAGTCGCGTACGCTTACGATCATGGAACCCTCCATTGGCCAATCCGCCGACTTGAGATCATTTTGGCCCATATATGGTAAATATTCGGCAAAAATGAGGCGCTCCGACGATCGTGTGCGGGCGTGAGGGTGGGCGGCCGGTATGTGCCGGCGGCCCCGATCGATGTGCGGCGCTTAGCCTGCGACCGAGGTCTGGTGGATGCTGGGCTTAGCCTGCGACCGAAGCTTGATAGATGCTGTCAATGGTCGCGGCGAGGGTTGCGTTGAACTCGGCATCGGATTGGTCGGCCGAGAGACCTTCGGTCAACGCCCGGCTGAAGCTGGCGATCACGCCGGCGTTCTGGGCGAGCTTGGCGTTGGCCTCGTCGCGGCTATACCCACCCGACAGGGCCACGACGCGCATCACTCGCGGATGCTCGACGAGCGGCCGGTAAAGGTTGGGCGTGCTCGGCAGCGTCAACTTCAGCATCACGTCCTTGCCGTCGCCGAGCGCGTCGAGCTGGCCGGCGATTTCGGCCAGCAGCAGGTCCTCTGCCGCCGCCTTGTCGGAGATCGAAATCGTCACCTCGGGCTCGATGATCGGCACCAAGCCCTTGGCCAGGATCGCCTGGCCGATTTCGAATTGCTGTGCGACGTTCGCCGCGATGCCGCCGGGGTTGGCCGCGTCGATCACCGAGCGCATCTTGGTGCCGAACATGCGCTTAGCGACCGCGCGGTCGAGCAGATCGTTGAGCCCGCCGATCGGTTTCATCAGCCGCACGCCGTCGGCGGCCTCGGCCAGGCCCTTGTCGACCTTCAAAAACGGCACCACGCCGCGGTCCTCCCACAGGAAATCACCCGCGGGCTTGCCGCCGATCTCGCGGTCCATGGTCATCTCGAACAGGATCGCGCCGATCACCTTTTCGCCGCTGAAGGCCGGGGCCTGAGCGATGCGCGCGCGCATGGCGTGGATCAGGTCGAACATCTCGGCCTCGGAGGCGTAGGCGTCTTCGCCGATGCCGTAGAGCCGCAACGCTTTCGGCGTCGAGCCGCCGGATTGGTCGAGCGCGGCGATGAAGCCTGCGCCTGAACGCATCTGGTCGGCCTGTTGCTGATTGGTCATCTCGATCTCCACTGCAATCCCGTCGGCCCTCGTCTACTGCGTTGCAGCATGAAGGCCAACGGCGATTTTGTAGAGCGTCACTTGGAATAGCGGTCCGGGAGGTTTTGGCTGATCCAGACCTCGGTCGCCAACCCGCTGGCCTTGCCTTCGGCGACAGACCAGGGGCCTTGTGCGGCGGGACCCCACAGGCGGACGCGTTCGTCGATATCGGCGAGGATATCCGCGGCCTCAGGATCGCCGGCGGCCTTGGCGAGCATCGCCCACATCGCGGCGATCTCGTAGCTTCGCGCCTGGCCCCGGCCGGAGAGCCGCTGCGCGGCCTGTTCGCGGATCAGGCCGATGGAGTCCAACGCCGAACTGGGGTGGGTGTCGTTTCCGGAGACGTCATTCTGCAACTCAAGAATGCGCTGGAATGACAGCCCGCGTTCCAGGCGGTCGAGGCGGGCTGTGGCGCCCGTTTCCCCGGCGCGCCCGGCCAGCAATGCCCAGCGATAGGCGTCTTCGGGCGCACGCAGTTCCAGGGCTTCCGACATCACTGCGGCCGCCTCGCTGTCGCCGTCGCGCGCCAACGGGTTCAGTAGCTCGAAGCCACCTTCGACATTGCGCGGCGCGCCGTTGCCGGTGACCAGTGCGATGCCGACGCGTTTGCGGTCGTCTGTGGACATCGACGCGGCCTCCGGGCCCAGGGCTTGCGTCAGAAAGGTGACCGGCAGCATCTCATCGGCGCGGGTCGGCACCAGGGCGAGGCGCGGCTGCATCGCGTCGAAGGCGATGCGCAGGTCGTCCTCGATCCCCTCGAAGTCGATATAGGCGTCGCCGTCGATCTGGGTTTCCAGCACCAGGGTTTCGGGCGCGGCTAGGAAGGCGGGCCAAGCCTCGGCCACGGATTTGACGAAGGCGCGCTGGCTGTCGGTCAGCGCCACCTCGGTGTCGGAGGCGTCCGATCCGGCAGCATCGCGGTTCATGTCGATCAGCGCCTGGCCGATGGCCCCTTCAACCACCAAGCCGGCGCCGTCGGAGGTGAACGGCGGCGGCATCTGCGACTTCATGACCGCCCAAACGCCGCGATTCTCGACCGAGAACGCGGCGTTGTCGAGGAACACGACCGGGATCGGTTCTTCCATGTCTTCGCGGCCATCCATCCAGATATAGGCAAATTCGGCCGTGAGATCGACGGCGGCGACATCGGTGACCTCGCCGTAGATCCGGAATGTCGCGTCCGAGCCGGGCACGCCGTAGTCGATGTCGAGTGTGGCGCGCGGCATGTCGATCTCGCTTAAGCCCGCGATGGTCAGTGCCTGGCGCGGCTCTTCGGGCAGGCAGATCGGCGGCGCGGAGACGCCGATGGCCTGCGCCTTGACCCGCAGCCGGTCCGGCTCGTCCAGTGCGCCCGACCGCAGGGTCACGCGGTCGATGCCGATCACGCATTCGGCGTCGTCGTCCCAATCCGGCAGCGGCCAAAGCTGCACGTCGGTCAGGGTGATGCCGCCGGTGCGCAGGTCGACCGACATGTCGGAGTATTTCAGGTCGACCTGGGTGCGCAGCAGCATGATACCGCTTTGCAGCATGCGCTGCATCAGCACGTCGAACGAAAAGAAGTCGAGCAATGTGGGGCGTTCTTGCCCCTGGGCGAGACCGGGCAGGGCGGCGGCGAATAGGGCAGGGGCGATCAGGCGGCGCATGGGACTTCCCTCGTCTGGTGGCTACCGGCCAATCAGACGACGGAATCGGGCCTCAGATCAAGCCTCGAGCGCGGCGACCCCGGGCAGGGTCTTGCCCTCCATCCATTCCAAAAACGCTCCCCCGGCGGTGGAGATGTAGGTGAAGTCGTCGGCCACGCCGGCCTGATTTAGTGCTGCAACGGTGTCGCCGCCGCCCGCGACCGAGGTCAGTTGCCCGGCCTTGGTCAGTTCGGCGGCCTTGGCGGCGGCGGCCATGGTGGCGGCGTCGAAGGGTTCCATCTCGAAGGCACCGAGCGGCCCGTTCCAGATCAGCGTTCGGCAGTTGGCCAGGACCTCGGAGATCTTTGCGACCGTGGCCGGACCGGCGTCGAGGATCATCGCGTCCTCGGGGCAGGCGTCGGCGGCCAGGGTTTCGCTCGGGGCATGCGCCTTGAACGCGCGCGCCACGACAATGTCGACGGGCAAATGAATGCTGCAGCCCGCTGCGGCGGCTTTATCCATGATCTCGATTGCGGTGTCGGTCATGTCATGCTCGGCGAGCGATTTGCCCACTGCGACGCCCTGTGCGGCCAGGAACGTATTCGCCATGCCGCCGCCGATCACCAAATGCTCGACCTTTTCGACGAGGTTGCCGAGAAGGTCGATCTTGGTCGACACTTTGGCGCCGCCGACCACGGCCATCACGGGCCGTGTCGGGCTGCCGAGAGCCGCGTCGAGGGCGGAAAGTTCGGCCTGCATCAGCCGGCCGGCGCAGGAGGGCAACAGCTTGGCGATGCCTTCGGTCGAGGCGTGTGCCCGGTGCGCGGCGGAAAAGGCGTCGTTGCAATAGACCTCGCCCAAGGCGGCCAGCGAGGCGGCGAACATCGGCGCGTTGGCGGTCTCCTCGGCGTGGAACCGGGTGTTTTCTAGAAGCAAAACGTCGCCGGGCTGAAGGGCGGCGACGGCGGTCTTGGCCGGTGCTCCAATGCAATCCTCGGCGAACTTCACCGGCACGCCTAGCGCAGCTTCCAGCGCCGGCCGCACGATGTTGAGCGACATCGCCGGGTCGGGTTGACCCTTGGGGCGGCCGAAATGCGCCATCAGCACGGGTTTGCCGCCGGCGGCGCGGATATCTTTGACGGTGGGCACGATCCGGTCGATGCGGGTGGTGTCGGTGACGCGGCCCGCCTCGACCGGCACGTTGATGTCGACGCGGGTCAAGACGGCCTTGCCGGCAAGATCCATGTCGTCGAGGGTCTTCCAAGCCATTGCCCAGTCCTCCAAAGGCGCATCGGATGCCTGAGACGCGATTCTACCGCCGGCGTCAACGCGGCGCTTTGACCTTTCCCTTAGCGGGGATGCCGCCTAAGTTGCCGCGAAATGGATTGCGAGGAGCCCCATGGCCGAGATCAAAGACCCCGAAAACACGATCCTGATCGAGCTGAAGGACGGCACGGTGACGATCGAGCTGATGCCCGACATCGCCCCCCAGCATTGCGCGCGGATTAAGGAACTGGCGCGCGAGGGCGCTTATGACAATGTCGTCTTTCACCGGGTGATCGACGGTTTCATGGCGCAGACCGGCGACGTGGAAAATGGCTGCACCGACAAGGCGTTCGACATTCGCAGGGCGGGCACCGGCGGGTCGGCAAAGCCAGATCTACCAGCCGAGTTTGGCCGCATCCCGCACGACCGGGGCACGATCGGCGCGGCGCGGTCGTCGAACCCGAACTCGGCCAATTCGCAGTTCTTCATCAACTTCAAGGACAACCATTTCCTCAACGGGCAATACACGGTCTATGGCCGCGTGGTGTCGGGTATGGAACATGTCGACGCGATCGTGCGCGGCGAGCCCCCGGCGACCCCCGACAAGATGCTGTCGATGAAGGTGGCCGCCGATGCGTAGTCTGATCCTCGCCCTGGGCCTCTGCGCCGGGCCGGCCGTCGCCGGCGGCCTTGAAATCACCGTCGAGGGGCAGTTCACCAGCGGCGTGATTTCCATCGACCTGCTTGAAGACGTCGCCCCCGGCCATGCCGCGCAAATCACGCAGCTCGCCTCAGAAGGGTTCTACGACGGGGTCTATTTCCACCGGGTGATCGACGGATTCATGGCTCAGACCGGCGACGGTCAGTTCGGCAAGATTGACGGCGGCGATCTGCGCCGGGCCGGGACCGGGGGTTCGGCGCTGCCCGATCTCGAGGCGGAGTTCTCCGACATCCCCTTCGACCGCGGCGTGGTCGGCATGGCGCGGAGCCAGGACCCGAACTCGGCCAATTCGCAGTTCTTCATCATGTTCGACGAAGGCTATTTCCTCAACGGGCAATACACCGTGGTCGGGCGGGTGACGGCGGGGCTCGAAGTGCTCGACGGCATCAAGCGCGGCGACGGCAGCACGCTGCAGGTCACCGGCGAGCCCGATCACATGGTGTCGGTCGTGGTGACCGAGTAGACCCCGGGCGCGCAAATTCTCGCTAAGATTCCGCAGCCAAACCCTCGGCGAGGGTTTGGGGCCAGGATTTCGGTGAATTCCTGCCGCTTTGACGGGGGCTCAATACCGCGTGAGCGGGGCTATGCGCATGCGGCGCGCTCTGCCACCTTGTTTGGCGAGATGAGGAGGACCCCCATGCGCGTGAAAACCCTGATCGCCGCGGCGGCGCTGAGCCTTGGCCTCGCCGCAAGCGCCGCGGCCAGCCCCGAGTTCTGGCGCTACGAGTGGCCGAACACGAATTTCGAGAAGACCAGCATCGACAACTGGAAGGAAATCCTGTCCGGCGGGCCGCCCAAGGACGGCATCCCGGCGCTGAGCGATCCGTCGTTCATTCGCGCCGGCGCCGAGAGCCGGATCGAAGGCCGCGAGCCGGTGATCACGGTGGAGCTCGACGGGCAAGAGCCGCGCGCCTATCCGATCCGCTATCTCACCTGGCATGAGATCGTGAATGACAAGATCGGCGGAACGCCTGTGGCGGTGACGTTCTGCCCGCTCTGCAATTCGGGCATCACCTTTGACCGGCGGGTGCGGGGCAAGGTCTTGACCTTCGGCGTTTCAGGTAAGCTACGAAATTCCGATATGGTCATGTACGACCGCGAGACCGAGTCGTGGTGGCAGCAAGCGATCGGCGAGGGCATCGTCGGCGAGATGACTGGGGCGGAGCTGACGCAACTGCCGACCTGGATGGAAAGCTGGGCCGAGTACAAGGCGCGGAATCCTGACGGGTTGGTCATGGATCAGCCGCGCTATCCGCGCACCTATGGGCGGAATCCTTACGTGAACTACGACAGTTCGCGGCGGCCGTTTCTGTACAACGGCGAGATGCCACCGCACGGTATTCCCCCGCTGGTGCGCGTGGTGCGCGTGGGCGACCGTGCTTGGCCGGTGTCGCGACTGGCGGAAGCGGGCGAACTGAGTGAAGCCGGGCTGACCTTTACCTGGGCGTCGGGCCAGGCCTCGGCGCTGGATTCGGCGGCGATCGGCAAGGGCAAAGACGTGGGTACGATCCGAGTGAAGAAGAACGGCCGCGATGTGCCGCATGACGTGATGTTCGCCTTTGCGTTCCACGCGTTCTATCCGGATGGCACCTGGATGCTGAACTGATCCAAAGGAGCGCTTCCGCGCGCTCTTGCTCAGCCAGTTGAGGGGCGACGCGTTAGTCTGGCGCGCCGCCCTTTGCATTCGGACGGACGGTCTCCGGCGGAGATATTTCCGGCCAGATGAAGAAGCCTAGTCCTGCAAGGTGACCAGCGCGTGGCGTTTCTTGCCGGCGCTGAGTTTGACCGGGCTCGCCAGCGCAGCGGTGTCGAGCATCAGGCCGGCGTCGGTCAAGGGTGCGTCATCGAGGCGGGCGCCGTTGTCGGCGATCAGGCGCTTGGCCTCTTTGCCCGATTTCGCCAGGCCAGAGCGGACGATCAGTTGCACGACCGAGATACCCTCGCCGACATCGTCGGGACTGAGCGCCAGCGTGGGCAGGTCGCCGCCGACGCCGCCTTTCTCGAAGACCTCGCGGGCGGTGGCCTCGGCGGCCTGCGCCGCCTCACGGCCATGGCACAGCGCGGTGACTTCGTTGGCGAGCGTGATCTTGGCCTCGTTGATCTCGGACCCGCCGAGCGCACCGAGCCGGTCGCACTCGTCGAGCGAAACTTCGGTATAGAGCTTCAGGAACCGGTCGACATCGGCGTCGGTGGTGTTGCGCCAGTATTGCCAGAACTCATAGGGCGACAGCAGATCGGCGTTTAGCCACACGGCGCCGCCGGCGGTCTTGCCCATCTTCTTGCCGTCCGAAGTCGTCAGAAGATGCGAGGTCAGGCCGTAGATCTCGTGGTCGAGAATGCGGCGGGTCAGGTCGATGCCGTTTACGATGTTGCCCCATTGATCGCTGCCGCCCATCTGCAGAAGACACCCGTAGCGGCGGTGCAGCTCCAGGAAGTCGTAGGCCTGCAGGATCATGTAGTTGAATTCAAGGAAGCTAAGCGACTGTTCGCGGTCGAGACGGGCCTTGACCGATTCAAAGCTCAGCATCCGATTGACCGAAAAATGCCGGCCGATGTCGCGCAAGAAGTCCAGGTAGTTCAGCGCATCGAGCCACTCGGCGTTGTTGGGCATGATCGCGTCCGAGGGCCCGCCGCCATAGGTTAGGTATTTGTCGAAGACCTGGCGGATCCCGGCGATGTTGCCCGCGATCGTCTCGGGCGTCAGCAGGTTGCGCTCGCTGTCGCGGCCAGACGGATCGCCGACCTTGGTGGTGCCGCCGCCCATCAGCGTGATCGGCTTGTGGCCGGTCTTTTGCAGCCACCGGAGCATCATGATTTGGATCAGCGAACCTGCATGCAGGCTGGTGGCGGTCGCGTCGAAACCGATATAGGCGGGCACCACCCCTTTGATCAGCGCCTCGTCCAATCCTTGCAGATCGGTGCAGTCGGCCATGAAGCCGCGCGTCGTCATCACACCGAGGAAATCCGATTTCGGGTGGTAGGTCATCGCGTTCCGGTCCATCCTTTGCGGCAGCTATATCGGGGCAGGGGGACAAGGAAAAGCCATGAAGATCGACGGGCCGGTCTGGGCGTTGGGAGCGATGTCGGGCACCTCGCTGGACGGGGTCGACGCGGCCTTGTTGCGCACCGACGGCGAGGCGGTTTTCGAATTCGGCGAGACCGGGTACCGGCCCTACTCGGACGCCGAACGGGCGGTTTTGCGCGCCGCCTTGGGGCGCTGGCCGGGGGAGCCGGGCGTGGAGGCGGCGGCGGAAGTTGTGGAGACCGCGCATGCGGAGCTGCTCTGCCGGTTCCGGGCCGATTTGGTGGGCGTCCACGGCCAGACCCTGGCGCATGACCCCCGCGGGCGCGGCACGCACCAGGCGGGCGACGGGGCGCTGTTGGCCGAGGTGCTGGGCGTGCCTGTGGTCTGGGACTTCCGAATGGCCGATGTTCAACTCGGCGGCGAGGGCGCTCCCTTGGCGCCGTTTTTCCATTTCGCCTGCGCAAAGTGGATCGAGGCCGAGGCGCCGTTGGCGTTTCTGAACCTGGGCGGGGTCGGGAACCTGACCTGGATCGACCCGTCCGCCGAGGCGCCGGAGGCCGAGGGCGCGCTTTTGGCGTTCGACACCGGGCCCGCCAACGCGCCGCTGAATGATCTGACGCAGGCGCGGCGTGGCGCGGCATTCGACCGGGACGGTGCGCTGGCGGCGGCGGGGACGGTGGACGAGGTGATGGTCGCGCGATTCTTGGACCATGCGTATTTCTTCAGAATGCCGCCCAAGTCGCTGGATCGGAACGAGTTTCCGGACTTGAGCGACCTGGTCGCGGGGCTGAGCGATGCCGACGCCGCGGCGACCTTGGCGGCAATCCTGGTGGGCTCAGTCGTGCGGGGGATGGAGCATTGCCCCGCGCCGCCGGAACGCGTGCTGGTCACCGGCGGCGGCCGGAAGAACCCGGTGATCATGCGCGGATTGGCCGAGGCGATGGGATGTGCGGTCGAGCCGGTCGAGGCGGTGGCGCTCGACGGCGACATGCTGGAGGCGCAGGCGTTTGCCTATCTCGCCGTGCGGGTGGCGCGGGGCTTGCCGACCACGTGCCCCACGACGACCGGGGTGTCGGCGGCGGTCGGCGGCGGGACCATTAGCGCACCGCAGGGTCGGTGACGCATTTCGACGGCAGCGCGAGCATATAGAGCGTGCTGTCCCAGATCCGGTCGCGCAGTTCCTGCACGCAGACTATGGCGCCGGGTTTGAGGTCTGGGTTGTAGCGCATGCTGGACATCCACACCGACCGGCCGTCGGGCAATTCCGCCTCGAAACGGACTCCGGGTTTCTTGGAGCCGAGCCGGGCGCCAGCATAGCGCACGCGGGCCTTGTGATAGGCGCGGTGCTCGGGCGCCCGCAACTGCAGCAGCCCGGCGACAAGGCAGCCGCCGAGGATCGCCAGCGCGGCCTTTGCGGCCAGTCCCCACTCAAGGGTTCGGATATAGGCGCGGATCAGGGCGATGTTCGTATGCGTGTTGGTCATGATTTATATGTAAGTAATACTGACTTAAATTTGGAGGGGTGTTGGAGGAACAGAGTGTTTCTCCGAGAATTGAAGCTATGATTATCTATTCAAATCAGTGTTCTATGCGAAACTTCTCAAGTGACGTCCGGGATATCGAAATTCGGTGGTGCCAACTCGAAACCGTCGAATTGGAAGCCTGGCGAGACCGTGCAGCCAACGAGAGTGAAATCGCCGGTGGGCTCGGCCGATTGCCAATGATGCGGCGGGACCAGGATCTGCGGGGCCTGGCCGGCGGCGAGGTCTGGGCCGAGGAAGTGCGCGGTCGCGGGGCCCACCTCAGTTTCGGCGATGCGCAGGATCAGCGGCGCGCCGGCGTAGAAATGCCAGATCTCGGCGGCATCGACCCGGTGCCAGTGGCTGCGCTCGCCGGCTTTCAGCAGGAAATAGATGCAGGTGCCGGCCGGGCGCGCGCCGTCCGGGGCATCGGCCACCCAGGTCTGGCGGTACCAACCGCCTTCGGGGTGCGGCTGAAGCCCAAGCCGGGTGATGATGTCGTCGGGGCTCATGCGTGGCCTCCGTGAAAAACCATGTCCGCGGCCTGCGGGGTCCAGGGCGCGCCGGTCCAGTCGCCAAAGCAGGGTTCGGACGTCAAGCCAGCCTCAGAGAGAAGGCGGTCAAGGGTCGGCTTGGGAGCAAAACGCAGGCTGTCGCCGCCGCTGAACCGCGCGCCAGTGGCGCGGACCGTGTAGTGCTCGACGTAATGCACGATTTCGCCATCCTGGCTGTAGGTGGAGTATCTCTCAATCGGGCCAAGGTCGGGATGCTCCCGCGTGCTGTGGCTGTGGTCCGGTCCCCAGCGTGTGAGATCGGTCGCCGCCGGATTTCGGCTGTCGAACAGGAACCGCCCGGCCGGTGCCAGATGGTCGGCAATGGTGGTAAGCGCGGCGGCGATGTCCGAGTCGGTCAGCAGCGTCTGGAAGGCGTGGCCGGTCATCACGATCAGGTCGAAGCTGCGACGCAGGTCGAGGCTGCGTGCGTCGCCCGTGACCCAGGTCACGCGGTCGCCGCCCGGCCGGGCGCGGGCGATGTCAAGCATCGGGCCGGCTGGATCGACGCCGGTCACGTCGTGGGTCTTTGCGAGAGACGCGGCGAGCATGCCGGTGCCGCAGCCGAGATCGAGAACGCTGCGTGCGTTTTCGGCGGCCTTGACGCAGAAATCGAAATCGGCGCCCCAAGGATTGCGGCTGTCGTAGAGCCCGGCGAGCGACGGATCGGTGTAGAGCGCCGAGCCGCCGGTCACAGGTCGATTCCGAAGAACAGGATCTCGTCGGCGAAGCGGGGGTCGAGGTCGTAGAACGGCGCGGCCTCGGTAAAGCCAAGCGTTTGGTAGAGCGCGATGGCCTCCGGCAGCACCCGCATCGTGTCGAGCACCATGCGGGCGTAGCCGTCGGCCCTGGCCTGGTCCATGGCGGCCTGGAACAGGCGCTTGCCGAGGCCCAGCCCCCGGGCGCTGTCGGCGACGAAGACCCGCTTGATCTCGCAGATGGTGGCGTCGATGCGATGGGTCATGCCGCAGGCGGTTACTTCGCCGTCAACCGCACCGGCGAAAATCGCGCCATCGGGGCGGGCATGCAGGCTGGGCAATCGATTGAGGAGGTCCTCGTAAGTCTCTGCCTTGTAATAACTTTCCAAGATCTCCGAGCCCGCTGCAACTCGCGACGCCAGAAGCGCGCGATAGTCGCGGCACAGCCCACGGATGGCGGGCATGTCGCCGGGATCGGCCAGGCGGATTTCGATGCGGTCCATGTCCGCAAGTTGGGCGCGTGAGACCAGGGTTGCAAGCCGCGTTTCGGCGCTTGCCCGGGCGCCACGACATGCCAGGTTGCTTGGGCGTCACCTTGTCGTGATTTCCGTGCGCTAAGAGCGACGGATATCGGCGTATGCGCCGTTGAAGGGTCTCCGGCACGCGAACGGGAGAATGAAAATGCACAGGACTATGGTAATTGGCGCGGCCTTGGCCATGGCAGCGCCGGCGGTAGAGGCGCAATCGGCAGGGCAGCGCCCGGACCGCGCAATGATGCGGCAGGTGATGGTGGACCTCGGCGTCGGCCGGAACGACATGCGGACCTGTTTCGGTCAGTTGAACCGGGCGAACGCCTCCGAGCCACCGAGCGACACAGAGCGCGCTGAAATCCGCGAAGAACTCTACGGATGTCTGAAATCGGCGAATCCGGCGTTGACCGAGGCGCAGTTCCAGTCGGCTATGTCGCGCATAGCCGCCCGGAAGTGATCCGAGCAGGGCCCCCTTCGAGGGTCCGGGCCGCCGCGCGGTCAGCGCAGGATTGACGTGCCGGCGTACTGCGCGGTCTCGCCGAGCATCTCCTCGATCCGGATCAACTGGTTGTATTTCGCCAGCCGGTCCGAGCGGGCCAGCGAGCCGGTTTTGATCTGGCCGCAATTGGTGGCGACGGCGAGGTCGGCGATGGTGGCGTCCTCGGTCTCGCCCGAGCGGTGCGACATCACGCAGGTGAACCGGGCGCGGTGGGCCATGTCGACCGCCTTAAGAGTCTCCGACAACGTCCCGATTTGGTTGACTTTTACCAGCAGAGAGTTGGCGGCGCTCTTGGCGATGCCGTCGGCGAGACGCTCGGGGTTGGTGACGAAGAGGTCGTCGCCCACGAGCTGGATCTTGCCGCCCAAGGCTTCGGTCAGGGCGACCCAGCCGTCCCAGTCATCTTCTGAACAGCCGTCCTCGATCGACAGGATCGGGTAGTCGGCGGCCAACGCTTCGAGATACGCGACGTTTTCGTCCGAGTTCAGAGATTTGTCCTCTCCCGCAAGCACATACTGGCCGTCCTTAAAGTATTCTGTAGCGGCGCAATCAAGCGCCAGCACAATGTCGTCGCCGGGCTGATAGCCCGCTTTCTCGACACTTCGGAGGATGAAGTCGAGAGCGTCGCGGGTCGACGACAGGTTCGGCGCAAAGCCGCCCTCGTCGCCGACGCCAGTGGCGAGGCCGGCGGTGCTGAGTTCTTTTTTCAGCGTGTGGAACACCTCGGACCCCATGCGCACTGCGTCACGGATATTCGGCGCCGAGACGGGCATGATCATGAATTCCTGGATGTCGATCGGATTGTCGGCATGCTCGCCGCCATTGATGATGTTCATCATCGGCACCGGCAGGATGCGCGCCGAGGTGCCGCCGACATAGCGGTAGAGCGGTTGCGCCGAAAACTCCGCTGCCGCCTTGGCCGACGCAAGCGACACGCCGAGAATCGCGTTGGCACCGAGCCGCCCCTTGTTTGCAGTCCCGTCGAGTTCGATCATAGCGGCGTCGAGCGCCTCTTGCTCGGTGGCGTCCGATCCGATCAGAGCCTCGGCAATCTCGCCGTTGACCGCGGCCACGGCCTCGAGCACGCCCTTGCCGCCGTAGCGCGCGTCGCCGTCGCGCCGTTCCACCGCCTCGTGCGCGCCGGTCGAGGCGCCCGAAGGCACGGCGGCGCGGCCCATCGTGCCGTCTTCAAGGATCACGTCGACTTCGACTGTTGGATTGCCGCGGCTGTCGAGGATTTCGCGGGCATGGATGTCGATGATGGTGCTCATGGGGCAGGCTCCGGGGCTGAGGGCTTGCGCCGCTATAACAGGCCGCGGTCACAGGATTAAGGGTGGAAATTGCGCGTCGCGTCGGGCCTCCGCGTGTAACTCATACCGGGCCAATGGTGCGCATCGGCGACAAAGAACACCTTGGGTTAGAAAGAAACCGCCGACCGGGTCGATCGACCTTCTCCGAACGAGGCAAGGCCGCCGACGGAGAGGCATCATCAGCGGTCTTGCTGCGGGGCCGGATTGCCATTAGGAAACCGCGCGATTGACAGGGATAGTCGGTGATGGAACTGAAAAGACGGATAAAAGCGGCGATGAAGGGGTTTCGCGACCCAGATCTGGTCGTGGGCCGGGAGGCGTTTGACCAAATCAGCGGGCTCGAGGCGCTGGCCAAAGAGTGGTCCGACGGACCGCTGCGTTGGGAGCGGGTGAAAAAGGTGGCCAGCGACGCCTTGGCGTCGGCAAATCTCCGCGGCGGCAAGATGCTGGAAATCGGCGGCCGCCGGAACCCGCGCGACAAGGCATTCCCTGGCTTCGAATACTACGCGCTGGACCTGGACGGGGCTCCCGGCGCGAAAACAAAGGTCATGGTAGGCGACATCACCGAATGCCCGCAGATCGAGTCGGAAAGCATCGACTTCATCTTTAGCCTCGACGTTTTCGAACATATCGCCAAGCCTTGGCTTGCCGGTGCAGAAATCCAGCGGATATTGCGGCCTGGCGGGGTGACCGTGCATTCCACCCTGTTCTCGTGGCGCTACCATCCCTGTCCGATCGACTATTGGCGCTATAGCGCTGAAGGCTTGCGATCGCTCTTTCCCGACCTTTTGTGCCTATATTCCGATTTCGATGCGGCCGAGCGGCGCCGGGATATCCGCGGCAAAGACGGCAACAAGGTGGAAATTGACGCTTTGGGCGGCTGGCGTGAAAACGTGCGGGTCCACTATGCCGGGTTGAAACGCGGCTAGCCGCAGTCGAGCCAGTTCCGAAGAAAGCACCGGCGTCCGGTTCGGCGAAACCGCGCTTGAGGGCGGCGCTGTGTCGGGGTGCCTTGGCATGGGGTTTTTTGTGTTCGCTTTGGGAACCGGCGGTCGGGCGAACGATGGGCCGAGATTTCGGCGACGGCGGCGCTTGGCCGGGAACACCCTAGATTGCAGTTGTCGGGTCACGCCGCTTCAAGATACACTGAGGTTGGCCGTTAGCGCCGCTGCATTTGTACAACGCGTTCATATATCCATTTGAGGAGAATCAAGATGTTCGATCTTGCCCCGAGACTGCGCCACGGATGCGCCCTGGCGATGATGGGTATCCTTGGCTCTACCGCCTGCCTTGCGGACCCTGACCTTTTCATCCGCGATACGATCACCGATGCCGGTGCAGAACCCTATACCGGGCCAGGCCCGGTTTACCTGAGCCCCGACATCTGGGTGCGTAACGATCCCGATCCGAACTTCGCGCCCTATCCGTTTTCGACCGCCGCGCCGCCCTGGACGCCGCTGCCGCACGAGAACCCGGAATATCGCGACAGCAAGACCAGCCGACCGAATTACGTCTACGTGCGAGTGCAAAACCGCGGCGATCAACCTTCGACCGGGACCGAGAGACTGCGGCTCTACCAGGCCAAGGCCAGCACCGGGCTGAGCTGGCCGGCGAGCTGGGTCGACAATGTCGGCATGACTTGCGGCGCCGACCGGCTGCTCGGGATCGAGATCAGCAAACCGCGGCGCAACGCCAAAACCGTCAGCGCCGCTGTGCGCAACGCCTACCGCGATGCGCTGATCGCAATCGGCAGCGATGCGGCCTACCAGTATTCCGACGGTACCCAGTATTTCCGCAAGCAGAACACGGTGCACCAAAGCCCCAATCCCGAACACGGCAACCCGGCCTTCCTGCCCTGGCACCGCGAGATGATGAACCGCTACGAGGAGCGCCTGCGCGAGGCGAACCCGCTGGTGACGTTGCTCTATTGGGATTTCACCGAGGACCCCCGCATCGGTCCCAACCTCTTCAACACAAGCTTCATGGGAACCGGCAACGGCACGGTTGCGGCGCCCTTGGTGCCATTGCGCCCTCCGACTCTGACCCGCAACGTGGGCGGCTCGTTCACCTTCGGTGGTGTGCTAACCTGCGACGCCTCGCTCTTCGAGTCGGACGCAACGCTCAATGCCAACGGCAGTTATCCGCCCTTGGCCGACGACATCGAAGGCGCGCCGAACCACGACTGCGCCCATGGCTATATCGGCGGCTTCTCGGGCAGCACGGGCCAGATCAGCTCGCTGTCGACGGCAGCCGAGGACCCGTTCTTCTTCATGCTGCACACCAATGTCGACCGGCAATGGGCCAATTGGCAGCGCCAGAACGCCGACCCGGCGCGGATCGACCCGGTGGCGGTCTACGGCTCGGATTCGTCGCATTCGCGCATCAACGCCAACATGAACCCCTGGAGCGGCGGCAGCGGTATTCCGCCCTGGAGCGGCGCGGCGAGCAACAAAACGGCGAAACACCCCTCGATCGTGTTTCCGCCGATCTATGACACTGCGCCGCTGAACATCCCCGTCCTGCAGCCCGGGCAATCGGTGGTGATCGAGGTGCCCTGGTACCCGCCGAACGTGAACAACTACAACTGCGCTGGACAAGCGGGGCATTTCTGCCTGCTCGCGCGGATCGAAACCCAAACCGCGGCGCCGTTCGGTATGACCTTTGCGGAAGGCATGAGCGTGGGCACTAACACGCGCAACAACAACAACATCGCCTGGAAAAACGTGACGATCGTCGACAACGTCTTGGATCCCGCGCTGCTGCGCCTGGTCACCGGCACGACGATCCGCAACATCTTCGGCCGCGAGGCGATCTTCGAGATCCTGCTATGGGACCGCACCGAAAAGCGGCAATTCCTGCTGCCGGAATTCGCCCGCGTCAGCCTGGCGCTGCCCAAAGAAGTGGTCGAGCGGCTGCGAGAGCGGGGCGCGAGGATCGAGGATTTCGAGGTCGTGCGCGACGACGCGACCGGGCAGGTGCTGCTGCAGATCGCCGGCAAGGCGCCGCGGTTTTCGTTGCCAATGAAGCCCGGCGAGGCGATCACCGCAGAGCTGCGCGTCGATCTGCAGGACAAAGAGCCGCCGCGTGAGCTTTTGGTCGAACCGTTCCACTACGACCTCGAGCAGCGCCTCGATCTGCCCGCGGCGTTCTTCGGCACGCGGGGCGAGGCGGCGGTCGAGGTCGGCGGCGTGCGGTTCACGCTGGACATCCTGCAGGCGCTGAAGAACCGCGAGGCGCAGGACGCGCTGGTCGAGATCGCCGATCTCAGCATCGAGCTCTCGCCCGAGGGTCCGGGCTTGCCGGTGGAGGCGGCCGCGCCGGTCCCCGCGGTACCGCATCTGTCGGTGGGCGAGCCCCTGAACGTTCGGATCAGCAGGGCCGGTGACGGCGGTGCGCTGCGCGCGCTGTCGCTGGAACTCGACGGCGAGCCGGTCGCCGATGTCGAAGGTGTCGAGGGCCTGACCGAGACGCTGAGTTTCGACGCGCCCGGTGTCCACGCCATCGTCACCCGCGCCATCGACGAAAACGGCGAGATCACCGAACGCCGGACCAGGGTCTTGGTCAGCGAGAACATCCCGCCGAATGCGGTCATCCTCAGCCCCGTCTCCGGTGACGTGGTCAAGCTGGGCGCGCCGGTCGACGTCTCGGTCGAGGTCGCCGCGGCCTTTGCCCGCGACATCACCGAGGTGGCGCTCTACGTCAAAGAGGGCGACGTGGTGGCGACCGGGTTCAACCTCGTCGAGTCGGACGGCTTCCCGCCGGTCGACAGCGCCGAGGGCCCGGGGCCGCACACCTTGAGCTTCACGCCGGAACGGACCGGCATGCACATGCTGCAGATCGGTGCAGTCGACGACAACGGTATCGTCGGCGTCTCGGGCCACGCGATGGTGATGGTCGCAGAGTGACTGGCGCCAGGCTCGGCGCTGTCAGGTAACCTCGGACCGCCGTGAAGGCGTCGGTATCAGCGGCCGGCGTCTTTTCGGATCGGCACGCCGTAGAGCTCCAGCCGGTGACCTTTCAGGCGGTAGCCCAGCTTTTCTGCGATCCGTTCCTGCAACGCCTCGATTTCGGCGTCGACGAATTCGATGACCTCGCCGGAATTGAGATCGATCAGATGGTCGTGGTGGTCACGTTCGGCGTCTTCATAGCGGGCGCGGCCATCACCGAATTCGAGCTTTTCCAGGATCCCGGCCTCTTCGAACAGCTTCACCGTTCGATAGACCGTGGCAATGGAAATCCGCGGGTCCTGGGCGCTGGCGCGCGCATAAAGCTCTTCGACATCCGGATGATCGGCGCTGTCCTGCAGGACGCTGGCGATCACCCGGCGCTGATCGGTCATGCGCAGGCCGCGGTCTTCGCAGCGTTCCAGGATCGTGTCGGCCATGTCGTCCTCGCCAGTGGCGGGTGCCGGTTTAATGAAGCGGCGCGCGCCGTACCAGATCAAAATCATCATATGCGCCCTGCGATCCACTGAAGGCTTGACGCAACTGCCTTTGTCGCTCATAAGCGCGGCTCTTCCGGCGGCCGTGCCGGAAGACCGAGTGAAATCCGCCTATGGGCGCGCTGTTCGCGGCGGCTTGATCAAGCCCGGAACGCCTCGTTGTGAGGGGCCAAAGGACGCGGAAGAGAAGGAAGACAAGATGTTTGCGGTCCTGAAGACCGGCGGCAAGCAGTACAAGGTGACCTCGGGCGACGTGCTTCGGGTCGAAAAGCTGGCTGCGGATGCGGGTGAAACCGTGCAATTCAACGACATTCTGATGGTGGGCGACACGATCGGCACGCCGATGGTCGACGGCGCGGGCGTGCAGGCCGAGGTGCTCGACCAGATCAAGGGCGACAAGGTCATCCATTTCGTCAAGCGCCGGCGCAAGCATTCGTCGAAGCGCACCAAGGGGCACCGTCAACAACTGACTTTGCTGCGGGTGACCGAGATCCTGGAAAAGGGCGCCGACAAGTCGGGCGTGAAGGCGGCCGTGGGCGCGGGCTCGGTTTCCGCTGCCGCGGTGGCGACCGCTGCGCCCGAGAAGGCCAAGGCCGAGAAGCCGGCGAAAGCCGAAAAGCCAGCCAAGGCGGAAAAGCCGGCTGCCGAGGCAAAGGCCGAGAAGCCCGCTGCAAAGGCCAAACCCGCAAAGGCAGAGGGTGGCGACGACTTGAAACAGCTGTCGGGCGTCGGCCCGGCGCTGGAAAAGAAGCTGCACGAGGCCGGGGTGACGACCTTCGCCCAGATCGCCGCCTGGACCGAGGACGACGTCGCTGCTATGGACGAGAAGCTGTCGTTCAAGGGCCGGATCGAGCGCGAGGGCTGGATCGAACAGGCCAAAGAGCTGGCTGGCAAGTAAGGAGCGAACGCTATGGCGCACAAAAAAGCAGGTGGGTCCAGCCGCAACGGCCGCGACAGCGCGGGGCGGCGGCTCGGCATCAAGCTCTTCGGCGGCCAGCACGCCATTCCGGGCAACATCATCGCCCGCCAGCGCGGCACCAAGTGGTGGCCGGGCGAGGGCGTTGGCATGGGCAAGGACCACACGATCTTTGCCACCGTCGAAGGCCACGTGACCTTCCACAAAGGTCTCAAAGGCCGCACCTTCATTTCGGTACTTCCGACGCAGGAGGCCGCCGAGTAAGCCGACACCTCAGGGCTAAGACATTCAGGGGGATCGGCGAGACCGCCGGTCCCCTTTCTCGTTTCAGGAGCGGTCGATATGCCGCATGAGACAATGACGCTGCACGGCAGGCGGGTCCTGCTGAGACGTCCCCGCGACGAAGACGCCGCGGGGCGCAGGGCGCTTGGCAAAGATCCCGATATCATCCGGCTCTTTGGCGGCGCGGCGACGGGCAGCACGGAACTGACCGCGGCTCAGGCCCGCGACTGGGTCGCCGCGCAGAAGGCGGAGCCGTATGCTTGGATCATCGAACTGGATATGCGACTGATCGGGTCCGTCCGGTTGCATTCGCTGAATGCGCAGGATCGGCGAGCGAGCCTGGCCATCGGCATTCTGGATGCATCGCTGCTGGGCCAGGGCCTTGGGACCGAGGCCATGCGCCTTGTGGCGCGGTATGCCTTTGGCGCGCTTGATTTGCACCGGCTTTCGGTGCGCGTCCTGGCCACGAACGGCCGCGCCCTGGCGGCCTATCGCAAACTTGGGTTCGTCGAAGAGGGGCGCGAACGGCAGGCAGCCCACGTGTCGGGTGTCTGGCAGGATGACGTGATCATGGGGCTCTTGGCGCATGAGTTCCGGGACGTGGTGGCGGCATGAGCGTCGCCGTCGCCTCTTTCGCGGTTTTCGCCGCCAGCCAGGTCGGTACGCCGGGGCCCGCCAACATGGCGATGCTGGCGACCGGGGCACGCTATGGCTTTGCTGCGGCGCTGCCGTTCATGCTGGGTGTCCTGTTCGGCAAGCAGTTGATCATCTGGCCGGTCGGGTTCGGACTGATGGAGCTGGCGCAAACGGCACCTTGGGTGTTCACGGTGCTAAAATACGCCTCGGCCGCCTATATCTGCTGGCTCGCCTGGAAGATAGCCAATCTGCGTCTGAGGCCCGGCGTAGCAGAGACGCAGGCACCGGGGTTTCTGGCGGGGCTGATCGTGCACCCGTTGAACCCCAAGGCCTGGGCAATGATCACCGCAGGCTTCACCAACTTCGTCGGGCCCGGCGCCACGGCCTTGCAGGCCACGGCGGTGATCGCGGCGGTTCTGTTTGCCGTGCAGACGGTCTGCCACCCGCTTTGGACTTTCGGCGGCGACCGGATCGCCGCAACGCTCGCCGGGCATCCGGGCGAGGCATACCTGATGTGGACGTTGGCGGTGCTGACCGTCGCCAGCGTCGTGTTTGTTCTGTTCTTGGGAGGAGGAATATGATGTTCGACAATGCAAACGACCAGCCGGTGATCGAGACCGAGCGGTTCGCCCTGCGCCCGGTACGCACCTCGGACGCGGGGTTGTTGCAGCTCTATGCTGGCGATGAACGCGTGGCCCGTGCCACGACCTCGATCCCCCATCCCTTGCCGCCCGGTGCGACCGAGGCATTCATTGACCGCGCCGCGGCTCCGGACCGGTCCGAAGATACTTGGGTGATCGACGGCACCGCTTCTGGCCAGGGCGAGCTTTTGGGCGTGCTTGGGCTTGAACGCATGGACCGCGATCAATCCGAAATCGGCTACTGGGTCGCGCCGGCGTTTTGGAACACCGGCATCGCCTCGGAGGCGGTCGAGGCCATCGTCGCCGCCAATCCGCATCGGTCGCGGACGCTGTTCGGTTCGGTCTTTCAGGACAATCCGGCTTCGGCGCGGGTTCTGATCCATGCCGGGTTCGAGTTCATCGGCGACGCAGAGGCGTTTTCGGTCGCCCGCAATGCCTTGGTCTCCACATGGACTTACCTGCGAAAACTCGATTGAGCGGCCAGGGACCTATTCGCTAGGAATGTGCCCATGAAATTCCTCGATCTCGCAAAAGTCCATATCCGCTCTGGCGCTGGCGGTAACGGCTGCATCAGCTTCCGTCGAGAGAAGTACGTCGAATATGGCGGCCCGGACGGCGGCGACGGGGGCAGGGGTGGCGATGTCTGGGCCGAGGCGGTGGATGGGCTGAACACCCTGATTGACTTCCGCTATCAGCAGCATTTTTTCGCCAAGAACGGCCAGGGCGGCATGGGCAAACAGCGCTCGGGCCGGGCGGGCGACGATGTCGTGTTGCGGGTGCCGGTCGGGACCGAGGTGCTGGAAGAGGATCAGGACACGGTGATTGCCGACCTCACCGAGGTGGGCCAGCGTGTGCTCTTGGCCAAGGGCGGCAATGGCGGTTTCGGGAATCTGCATTTCAAAACGTCGACCAACCAAGCCCCGCGTATCGCCAACCCCGGCCAGGACGGCGTCGAGCGCGCACTTTGGCTCCGGCTGAAACTCATCGCCGATGCCGGGCTTCTGGGGTTGCCCAACGCAGGCAAGTCGACGTTCTTGGCTGCGACCTCGAACGCCCGGCCGAAGATCGCCGACTACCCGTTCACCACCCTGCACCCCAACTTGGGCGTGGTCGGCGTCGACGAGACCGAGTTCGTCATCGCCGACATCCCCGGACTGATCACTGGGGCGCATGAAGGAAAGGGCGTCGGCGACCGATTTCTCGGCCATGTGGAACGCTGCGCGGTGCTGTTGCACCTTGTCGATGGCACGGCGGATGACGTGACCGTGGACTATCGCACGATCATCCACGAGCTCGAGGCCTATGGCGGGCACCTGGCCGACAAGCCGCGGGTGACGGCGTTGAACAAGATCGATGCCCTGGACGACGCGGAACGGGCAGAGAAGGCGGCGGCCCTCGAGGCGGCGGCAGGCGGTCCGGTGCTGTTGATGTCCGGTGTCAGTCGCGAGGGGCTGACGCAAGTGTTGCGTGCGGTGCGGGCTGAGATCGACGCGAACCGGGCAGCGGCTCATGCAGCAGAAGCGGAACCCGAGCCATGGCATCCCTGAGCACGGCCAAACGCCTCGTCGTCAAGATCGGTTCAGCGCTGCTTGTAGACCGGGCGACCGGTGACTTGCGTGCCGACTGGCTGCGGGCGTTGGCAGAGGATGTGGCGGCGGCAAAGGGTAGGGGTGCCGATGTTATCTTGGTCTCATCGGGCTCTATCGCGTTGGGGCGTGGAGCCTTGGGGCTTGCGGGTGGGACCTTGCCGTTGGAGCAATCCCAGGCGGCGGCGGCGGTGGGGCAAATCCGCCTCGCGCGCGCCTATGAAGAGGCCCTGGCGCCACATGGTCTGACCACTGCGCAGGTGCTGGTGACGTTGGAAGACACCGAGGACCGGCGCCGCTACCTCAACTCGCGTGCCACGTTGGAGCAGCTTTTGCGGCTCGGCACGGTGCCGATCGTCAATGAGAACGACACGGTGGCCACCGACGAGATCCGGTTCGGCGACAACGACCGGCTGGCCGCGCAAATTGCAGTGACCGTCGGGGCGGATGTGCTTGTGCTCTTGTCCGACGTGGACGGGTTTTACTCCGCGGACCCGCGAAGCGATCCGGATGCGCGACGCTATGACTGGATTGAGCGAATCACGCCTGACATCGAGGCGATGGCGGGCGACGAAGGCTCCGGCCTGTCGAAGGGCGGCATGAAGACCAAGCTGATGGCCGCCAAGACCGCCACCGGGGCGGGCTGTGCCATGGCGATCACCGAAGGCTCGGCATTGCGACCGCTTACGGCCTTGGCGGCGGGCGCGCCGGCCACCTGGTTCGCAGCGCAAGGCGACCCGCAGGCCGCGCGCAAACGCTGGATCGCATCGATGAAACCGAAAGGAGAGATTACCGTCGATGCTGGTGCGGCGCGGGCGCTGGCGCAAGGCAAGTCGTTGTTGCCGGCCGGCGTGACCGACGTCAGCGGCCGCTTCGGGCGCGGCGATCCGGTGACGATCTCGGGGCCCGATGGCGTGCTCGGCAAAGGGCTGGCACGCTATCCCTCGGACGAAGCGGCAGCGATCCGGGGGCGCCGCTCGGGTGACATAGAGGCGATTCTGGGCTATCCCGGCCGGGCCGCCTTGGTCCACCGGGACGACATGGCGACCTAGGCGCAAGGGGGCAGACTTTCACCGAAAGTCTGCTGCCAAATCCTCCCCGAGGATTTGGGCCCGCGAAAGGAGAGCGAGCGTTGAAGGATTTGACCGATATTCCCGCGCTGATGCATGACATCGGCGCCAAGGCGAAGGCCGCCGCCGCCGAACTGGCCTTTGCGGCGCCTCAGACCAAGGCGGGCGCGCTGACTGCCGCCGCCGAGACGGTCTGGGCGCACCGTGCGCAGATCGTTGCGGCCAATGCCGAGGACATGGCTTATGGGCGAGAGAAAGGCCTGTCGGCAGCGATGCTCGACCGGCTGATGCTCGACGATGCTCGCATCCAGGGCATCGTCGAGGGCTTGCGCGCCGTCGCCGCCCAGCCCGATCCGTTGGGCGAAGTGATCGCCGAATGGGATCGCCCATCGGGCCTGCACATCCGCCGCGTGCGCACCCCGCTTGGCGTTGTTGGCGTGATCTACGAAAGCCGGCCCAACGTCACCGCCGATGCCGGCGCGTTGTGTCTGAAGGCCGGCAACGCCGTGATCTTGCGCGGCGGATCGGAGAGCTTCCATTCGTCGGGCGCGATCCACGCCTGCCTGGTCGAAGGGCTCAAAACGGTGGGCCTGCCGGAGGACGCGATCCAGCGCGTCCCGACCCGCGACCGGGCCGCGGTCAGCGAGATGCTGACCATGACCCATTTCATCGACGTGATCGTGCCCCGCGGCGGCAAGGGGCTGGTGGGCCTGGTCCAGGAAGAGGCGCGCGTGCCGGTCTTTGCCCATCTCGAGGGCATCGTGCATGTCTATATCGACACCGCTGCCGACCCGCAGAAAACCCTCGACGTGGTGCTGAACGCCAAGACCCGCCGCACCGGCATCTGCGGCGCCGCTGAGTGCCTACTGATCCACCGCGACGTCGCCGAAACGCTCGGGCGCAAGACCGTTGAAATGTTGCTGACTGCCGGAGTTGCGGTCCATGCCGACGCTACGCTCCAAGCGATCCCCGGTACGACGCCAGCCACCGAGGACGACTGGGGCCGCGAATATCTTGACATGAATATCGCTGCGAAAACCGTTGATAACATTGATGAAGCCATAGCCCATATCCGCCGTTACGGGTCGGATCACACCGACTGCATCCTGACTGAGGACGATGCCACTGCGGCGCGCTTCTTCGAACGCCTGGATTCGGCAATCTTGATGCGCAATGCCTCGACCCAGTTTGCCGATGGCGGCGAGTTCGGCATGGGCGCCGAGATCGGCATCGCGACCGGTAAAATGCACGCCCGCGGACCGGTGGGTGCGGAGCAATTGACGAGCTTCAAATATCTGGTCGACGGCAATGGCACCGTGCGCCCCTGATCATCTCTCTCTGTTGGGATGATCAAAGCCGCGCATTGATCTCGGTCTCGCTGAGCGCCAGTTCCAAACTTCTTCCAGCCTCGTCAAGAAGGATCGGCAGCAGCAAGAAATGCACCTCTGCCGCACCATATTCGGTGCCGCTGTTGGGGTCCGCCAGCCCGTCCCAAAGCGCCGCATCGAGCTTCAGACGCTCGGCTGTGCCCGCCACTGTCCAGTGATCGCCGGCCTTCGAGACCGTTACGCTGCCGCCCCACGGCATGGCTGTCTCGAAGCATTGCAGCAACAGAAAGACTAGCTTGGCGTCCAGCCGTGGCACGTCGCCTTCGGGCAGCCAGTCGAAGCGAAGCTTGGTGCCGTCCGTGACATCCGCGAGAATTGCGCGCACTTCGCCGGCGCCGATCGCCTGGTTTTGCGACGCAGCGCCAAACGCCACTCGAAAAAACCGGATCCGCGCATTGGCGTTGGCCACACTTTCCGTTATCAGCTCGATTTCGGGGCCCGTGGCACCCGTCATCGTCAACAGCTCGACACCGTTCGAAATCGCCCCGAGCGGGGAAATCAGATCGTGGCAGATACGCGAACCAAGCAGGGCAGTTAGATCGGCGGCCGAACGGGTCATATCCGGCACCGGTGTGTATGCGAGACGATAGGCACGATGAACTCACTGTTGGAACCTGGCATGCTGGTGCGCCACCCAAGCGAGCCTGATTGGGGCCTCGGCCAAGTGCAGTCGAATATCGGCGGCAGGATCACCGTCAACTTCCAGAACCAAGGCAAAGTGGTCATCGACGGCCGGCGCGTAGAACTCATCGCTGTATTCGATCCTTGAAGCATAGCGCGGTCATCGCCGATTAAGGTTACCACAGCATTAACATGTGTGAAGATCGGATTGCCGGGCGTGGCGTTGCAACGGGTCGGGCCGGGCGCTAGAAGGCCGATGATTGACGCAAGGAATGCTTGGCGCCGATGACAGCGGGCGAGCCCGAATTCCAATTGAAATTGGCCGAAACAGATGCCGAAATGCGAGCGGCGCAACGGCTGCGTTACGCGGTCTTCGTTGAGGAACTCGGTGGGACCGGCGCGATGGTGGATCACGACGCGCGGCTGGAGCGGGACCGGTTCGACCCGTTTTGCGATCACCTGATGCTTCTCGATCGTCGTCGTGCCGAGGGCGATAGGATGGTTGGGGTCTACCGTTTGATGCGACAGGAACAGGCCGACGCGGCCGGGCAGTTCTACACCGAAGATGAGTATGATCTGGATCCGCTGCGGCGATCGCGGCGGCGGCTCTTGGAGCTTGGCCGGTCCTGCCTGCACGCGGACTATCGCGGCGGGACGGCAATGTACGAGCTGTGGAATGGGCTCGCGGGCTACGTGGCCGAGAACCGCATCGATCTGCTATTCGGCGTGGCCTCGTTTCATGGCACCGACATCGCGGCGTTGGCCCAGCCGTTGTCGTTCCTGCACCACCGACACCTTGCGCCGCCGGACCTTCGCGTTCAGTCCCGGGCTTTTCAGACTATGGATTTGATCCCAGAAGACCGGATTGACCGCCCCGCTGCGATCAAGGCCGCGCCGGCGTTGATCAAGGCCTATCTGCGGCTTGGTGGTTTCGTCGGCGAGGGCGCCTTTGTCGATCACGCCTTCAATACAACCGATGTCTGTCTGGTGATGGATACCGACCGGCTCAACCCGCGCCAGCGCAACCTTTATACCCGCGGCGGCAGTAGATGACGCCGACCTGGCGCTCAGAGTCCGAACCGGCCCCAATCAAGCCTACACCGTCGGGGTGGGCCCGTGTCATTGTGCGTGGCATAGCTTTGGGCGGTGTAACGTTTGGGTGTTTGGGGTTATTGCTGTTGGTTCGACTGGTGGAGCGGCCAGTCTTCGGGTTGAGGCGCCCGTGGACACCTTTCATCACGCAGTTCGTCTGCCGGTCGGCCTTCGTGATCCTCGGAATCCGCTATCGCACCCACGGCCGCTTAATGCGCCAGCCCGGTGCGGTTGTCGCCAATCATGCCTCGTGGCTTGACATCTTCAGCTTGAATGCGCGCAAGCGGATCTACTTCGTCTCAAAGTCCGAAGTGGCCGGTTGGCTAGGGATCGGCTGGTTGGCGCGGGCGACCGGCACGGTGTTCATCAGTCGCGAGGCCCGGCATGCTAAGACGCAGCAACAGGTGTTCGAAGACCGGTTGCACGCCGGCCATAAGCTGCTGTTCTTCCCAGAGGGCACGTCAACAGACGGTTTAAGAGTTTTGCCTTTTAAATCAGCGCTCTTCGCGGCGTTCTTCACAGAACCTCTGCGGTACGAAATGTGGGTGCAGCCGGTCACCGTGCGCTACACCGCGCCAACCGGGCAAGACGCCCGATTTTACGGCTGGTGGGGCGATATGGAGTTTGGCGCGCATTTGGTCAAGGTGCTGGCTCAATGGCCGCAGGGGGCCGTCGACCTCACCTATCACACGCCGTTGCAGGTGGCGGAGTTTTCCGATCGCAAAGCACTTGCTGTCGCCTGCGAAAAAGAGGTGCGTTCGGCATTTCCGCTG
>JAAUYB010192677.1_pt1 | contig 36156 bp, 43 predicted proteins | sample 7278071 | NCBI WGS metagenome assembly JAAUYB01 (sample SAMN14350121, study PRJNA611818) | marine sediment metagenome | isolation source: surface marine sediment (1.8m) | place: French Polynesia: Moorea | collected 2018-08 | reverse complement strand
TATTAATTAAGGAATTCGCTTGCTTCACGTTTTCCTCAAACTTGTCACCGCCAAACTCTGGATCATTTTTAGAACTTTCTGCCCACTCATTTCTGAGATTCTCGAAAGATTCCAACTGGCTATCTTGGCTCGCCTGGATTTGCTTAGCATAGAGGTCTACTAACTTTTGCGCGTTCTCTTGTGAAAGATTCATCTCCTTAAATAAAGGTGATGCTTCTTCTACCAAGGCTGCGTCAAGCTCTAAACCTTCTGGGGCTGAGAAATCGGCATAAGCTTCAGGTGCTCCGTCTTCTACTTTCTGCTCGGAGGACTTATCGCCCTCGGGCTCTCCTGCGTTTCCTTCAGTATCAGATTGCTCTGACTCCGCAGCAGGAGGGGTTTGGTCTCCAGGATCGCCTGAGAGAAGGGAACTAGAACTTTCTTCTCCTGGCTCTCCTGAAGATTGTTGGTCACCGGTAGGTGTTTGATCGTCATCAGACATCAAAATATTCCTTTAGCAAATGTTGCCATTCTCCGGGAGCAGCTTCGATAAGTTCTTGGGTTAACCAGACGCCTACCTCACGTCGCCCCGCTCTTCTGGCGTGTTCATATGTGTCAGAGTCATATACATTTTCAAAGAAGCGAGTATACTCTAAAACCCTTCTTATAAAATTCCGACCACTTTCTGTTCTCATAATACACGCGATGTCGGATTTTTCAAGTTTGCGGTCAGTCACTTACCGGATCCCCGCATTCTGTAAAATCGTATCTAAAACATTTCCGTCATCCAACGGTATCTCTGACGCAACTTTCGCAGTATCCGCTGCTTGTGCAGTTGCTTCTTGAGCCTGGGCGGCCACAGCTGCTTGTTGCTCGGCACTCACTGCTTCTCGGTACTCATCCTCTCCTCTTAATACCGAAGGATTGACCCCGACGCGATCCGCGTATTCATCTATTAACTCGCCAGGATTAACCTTGTGTCTGGCTTCTGGCCATACCGCAGTCAAATTAGCAGTGAACCCGGTTACTCGTTCAAGCCCAGTTACACCAACAAGTTTCATCGCTTGCGCCAGCAAAGAAGTATGTTCAACTTCTAGCTTTTTACCTTGTAACTCTGGGGGTGGCGGCGGCAGAATTCCCTCTTCTTGGGCGTAATCAAACGTGATATCGATGATAGGTTCATGTAAATCTGTCTGGTTCCGCTCAAGCATAGGCCCTAGCATCAATATCTTTTCTTCATGTTTTTCCGCTACCTCAGTAGCAGTCTGCCCACGAGGGCTGTTTGCTAGCATCAAGAATAAATCTTCATAAAAAGCTCGACGTATCCGGTCTTCCGCTTCAAGGTTCAACTGTGACATTCCGGACATATCAGGTGAAAAGTTTCCATACACCGTTTTAATACCGCCGCCTGTCATATCCCCCCAAATATTGTCACCAGGATCAATCCCCCCTTCAGTGACATGATTACGCAGATTAGTGTCACCTTGAGTAGGCGGATCTGCCATTATCTCAGCAACTCTATACCGGAGCTTCTCCCCTAACTGCATACCCTTGGCATCGCCAAGAGCTGTCATCCCCGGACAATCTGTGGCATAAATATCTTCGCCGGCAACACCCCACCGAGCTACCGGTATCGGGAATCGCTTGAATCCACTTCTTAATAATTCTTGATTCTTATTGCTATCAGCTTCGTAATAAACAGAGCTATACGCCATGTCTCGAGCTAACTTACTTCCAGGCTTCATGTCCATGTTTGGCTCGATCACATGTACCAATTTCACCCAAGCATGATAATTTTTAGATTTATAATTGTTCTGTACTGCAGTGCTGCAATTTTCAAATCCAAACTTCTGCACTACCCGGCCTACCGGCCACTCATACTCTCTGTAAAAAGTGTCTACTTTATCATCAGGGTTGGTGGCAATCATGTAACTACCGACGGTGTAGGGCCGTGTATGAATAACATTATCAAAGTTCTTAAATACCCCGAGTGGCGCAGTACCAAAGACCCCTTCCTCTTCGTACACTTGATGCAACGACGTATAAATATTGGATGCAGAAAAGATCTTATATAGAGTCGTCTCGACATCATATAGCCACTCTTTCACCGAGGTGAACTTATCTAGGTCGGTGTCGCCAGAAGAAAGCTTGAACCATGGGCGGCTAGGTGAAGTAGTTCCCGCCATCATGCCACTGGATAGCGCTCGCACACTTAAACGAGAAGTATTATTCAGTTGCTTAGTGTTTCGTTTGTGGCCTTTGTTTCTTTGTGATGTAAGAAACCGGCCTCGATACGCAAGGTGATAATCAGAAAGCTCTTGGTACACAGGAATAAAGCTAGATCTTTCCGACCGGAGAGACGTCAGTATTTTATTGTAATCCGAAACACTGGGCATAACTTACGCACCTAATAATGTTTTCCGCTGCAAAGGAGCATTGTCCGTAACACCACGGCCTGATGTCAGAATAGTATTAGAAAACCGGCGTCGATTATTTTGTCGAGTAGCTCCCGAAACATCAGGGGCTACCGGGGCTTCTGGTAATTTTGCTGGAGGAGGTGGAGCTTTTGGACTATTTACACACATAATCTGTTCCTCTTTTCAACAAGTATATTACATTTTATCCAAAGGATGATAATCCTTGCGCTTAGTGCATCTGACACCTGGTAATCGGTCGTCTTGCTTCTGAATTCTAGGGGCCACTTTCTGGGCGAATGTAAGGTACAAAGCATCCGCCCAGTCAGGGGAATAACCAAGGCGGATCTTCATATCTTTCTTACGCTCAACCCGTAACTGCCCTTTATCATTGTGCTCAAACTCACGCTCGGTAAGCTCCCGCTCTAACTGTGGTTCATCTGGGATACTACCGCCTGCCATCATCCACTCACGTAACCGGGCGCCCATTTCACTATTTTTATTAGCGTAATGTAGCTCATCGTCAGCTTTATGGCCAAATCCTACATCTACCACGTTGTAGCCAAGCTGTCGCAATCTGTCGCCAATCGGCCCGCCAATGCCGGTTACATCTATGAAAGATACTTCAGGCTGATGGCGGTCAAGTATCATAGTCAGCATAGACACCACGCGCATGGAATCCCGGCTCTTCTCTCCGGGTATCCTATAAACCTTCTCCGATTTCGCATCTTTGCCCCGGCGGAACTGGATCATGCAGTTATCATCGCCGCCACGGGCTATATCGATGCCGCACACCAAAGGGTCGTCAGGCAGATACTGTGTGGTGCGTTTCATAGCATCCAAGCAAATATCGCCAGGTATAAACTGCTGGTCGCCCGCGCGCGGAAACTGACCTTTAACCCTGACTCTAAAGAAGTCAGAATCCTCGCCCCAAGTATCATTCCATTCCTTGATTAACTGCTTATTAGTCAACTTAGAAGTGCGGGAATCTACTTGCTTGGTCAACCATCGAGAGTTACCAAAACACCGGGAGAATGCGCCCGTGTTTCTAGTTGGGTTTCCGAACGCAAAAAAGAAAGGCTCCCCATCTGTTAAGCCTCCCTCTGCTACTTCCCATATTTTGTCAGGCACTGCCGAGGCTTCATCAAATATGTAATAAGGTGATGAGGTAGCAGCATGCAGCCCTGCGAATGCTTCTGAGTTTTCTTCGCGACAGGTTTGTGCGTCCACTCGCCATTCTTCTGGCCAGCCTCTGTGTTGCATAGACAACGAACCTTTACCAGAGTTGAGTTCAAACCAGTGGCCTGTGATACAACGTTTTTTCCACTTTGCCAACTCTGACCATGTTTTAGTGCGTAACTGCTCCCCTGTATTCGCGGTGACCACTCCCTTAGAATCGGGGCGCGTAGACGCTATGAACAAAATAGCCCATGACGTAAACGCAGATTTACCGATACCATGGCCTGATGCAATCGCCTTTCTCACCGGGGGGACTGGCTCCACCCCATTAAACTTGTTGTCCCGTATCGCTTGGCCCCAAGTTTCTAATGTATCTAGCTGCCATGTGTCTGGGCCATCAAATCCATACAGATCGCCCTCTCCCCAATCAAACGCCCACATCACCCAGCCAGCCGGGTCATCGTAGTACCTGCCGCACTCTTCGGCTATCTGCGCGTCTGTGTCCTTGAATTCATGAAATTCTGACGACATGCGACTCTGTATCGCCATTTTCGTTTTATTTCGTTGGATATGGGTATCTGTATGTAAGAAATCAGGAGTTTCGAGGAACATGGCTAATGAAGAAAATCCGGGGCTTTGTTATTAGATGCACGTTGCCGAGCGCGTTGGAGGCGCTCACGCACCTGTTCATCCGAGGACATTTCTATCTTGGTGGCAGCAAAAGCATCGACTTCCGCTAGCTTAGCAATGTTCACCAAAGCAGTGTTCGACGCGTTAATGTTATCTTTCTGCAACGCAAGGTAGTGGTTGTTAACCAGTTGTTCCCTGACCCAAGCGGCGTCTACCTCGCTTGAATACATACGCTCAGAAAGAATCCGGTTAATTACCGAAGAAATGCGAGACTGTGACAGTAACTCCATACCATCAGCTGCACTGAATCCAGACGCTTGCGCAGCGCGCCCGACGTCAAAGTCCTTGCAGTACTCAATGCAGTAGCAGCACTCTTTATGGGTCAACTGATCACTCACACCGAGTAAATCAGCTATGGTCAATTTATGTGTCATGTGCCTAGGGTAGCACATGAGCGGTGAGCCCGCTATCTACAGGAAACTAGGTGCAGGCCGCGCTACTGGGGCGTCTGAGTCATACAGTGGACGGGGAGCAGGCCCCGCGCCACCTTCAACGCCGATCATCTCTGCAGTGCGGCGCGAGTACTTGTACCTTAAAGTAGCCATCGGGGTGCTCTCTAAATGCGCATACATAGCTTTTGGATCAGCGTACGTTAGCAACTCGCTTTGCTTATCAGTATTCAGTATGTAAATGCTTTTAGTTATGTTGTGGCCCGCGCGGTACCGGCGCCCCGCCCGCGCTGCCTCCGCCCTCGCCGCGGCCCTATCCTCCGCATTATCGAAGTCGGGCTGATAGTATGAATATTTAATCGACTTCAACGTTCTACCAAGGCGACGATAAAATCCGCGTGTCACTCGATCATGTGTATGCTCAAAATAGAACAGTGGCTCATCGGGGTACTCGACTCTCAGTTGCATAAGCAAATCCCAGCCAAAAGCAAAATCTTCTGCAAAGAAATCTGTCCCTTTTTCGCGCATTCTACCGATCATAATACCGAGGCGATCATGGACTCCGAGCTGCTTGTTTAGAGATACTAGCTCCGATTTTAAGATTACAATTTGATCGTTGACCTGTTGAATTTTTCGCCTGATATCGGCTTCTTTAGTTGATTGTTGTTTGTCCATTTTTATCTCTTTATTATACATATCACCCCCCGGTTGAGTAGATCTGAAGTACCGTTTTTAATTTGTTTGAGAAAAAAACCGCGTGCGGCAAAATCGCCACATCAATCCAGTTTTAGACCGCTAGATACAACATTGGTTGCATAAGTATTGATACTATATATTGAATTAGAAAAAGAGGCAAATATACTAAACAATTCGTATGTTTCACAAGCAACATGCTTAAAAAAACACCTTCGCTGATCAAAAAATGAAGCTCACTTTCTGTACGATGGCTACTTTTTAATCCGCTTCCTCGCATTCAAAGGCCCTTCTTAGCATATGCGGATATCACCACCTTCCTTAATCAACACGGGGGTCATAAAGTATGTAACTCAGTATTTCTGTATAAATATCACACTTTTTCATAAATATAAGTCATTATCTAAATGATTTAACGTTTACTGCGGATTTATTGCAGAGTTACATACATTTAACAGTATCGTGTAAATTATTTAAAAAATATATTTGACACATGTATGACGTTGTTTTACAGTTAACTCATTACATACACTAAGAGCCACGGAGGCACACAAAATGAACAATCTCCACCTAGCAATTGCTCAACATGGAGTCAGTAACTTGAACGAGTTAATTAAGGTCATGGATAAGACTGACAGGCAAAACTGCGGCGATCTTCATAACATGTTGTATAACGAAGATTACTTTGTAATCGGCGCGTACCGTGCCCGGACCCTTCTCGGCGATTACTCGTGGAACGCGATAGCAGATGTACGCGACTACGAAAAAGACAACTTCGGTGAAGTGACCACCGACCTTTCCCGCCCAGAAGCCGTGGCCAACATGTACGCGTACATTACCGGTGAGCTTTATCTCAATGAAGCCCTCGACCAGACTGACCCCGAAGACTGGGACAACCTCACAGTGTGTGATCTAAAGGCCATCCGCGATTACTTGATGAACATGGGGGAGGACATATGAGAACTTACAAGTATAAGGCCGAGATCGCGTTCCTGGCCGTCCACGGCGAGATCCTGCACTTAGATAAGCAAGACAAGAACAGCTCGGTAAAGTTCGATGACTGGCTCTGTGAGCGCCTCGGTAAGCACCCCTGGGTAGTTAAGCCAGAGAACTATCTACCGATCATACAGGCGGTAGAGAACACGCACAGAGTCACTGAGATAGACAGAGACCTGCATCAAGATCTAATGGCGGATCTACAAGAAGGTGGCGCGGGGCGGATGTTCTCGAACTACATTAAATATTGCATGCGTAGAGACATTCACAGGTATATAGAGGAGAAGCGTAATGACCCCTGAAGACTACATTATGGAGATAAGTAGGCTTGCTGTTAACCCAAATGCAAATATATCTAACCTGTATTGGCACAAATTCATCCAGACGAGGACCCACAGACACCTGGTGATGGCGTACACGCAAAACCCAGACGCCATCCACACGTACCACACCCCCAACGAGATCGTTGCCCTGGTAGAAGTCGGGGGCCTCATGAGCCTGGTACAGGAAATGGCTTACTGTGCCATGAAGGCAGATTACCAGCAACGAGTGGCCCAGATCAATAAAGCACGAGACACTGTTAGCTACTTAAAGGACTATAGGAAATGATCACATTAAGGGATAAGAACACGGCTTCAGTAAATGTCTCGGTAGATATGGAGCCTACCGAGGTAATCTTGCATAGTAACGAAGTTGATGGGCTGCACGTTATCGTAGGCGAACGATGCGTATGTCACTTGGAGACTAGAGACGGGGTGACTCTTTTGTATATATTCACCGATGATAGTAGAAAGGAAGCTACTCATGTTTTCAAATTTTAAAAAAGATTTAACAGAAATAACTTTGAGTTTTTTCGTAGGAGCGGGGTGTGCGGTATTTCTTTGGGGGGTAACTTTGTTAGAGGAGAAACTCCATGAGCGAGATAGAAATGTTGTTGATAACCATGTACGTGTCTTGGCTGAGAAAAGATAAAGCGCTTTATATGGCGAGGGCTACCCGAGCCGAAGCTTGGTACCTATGTAGGAGAGTGCGAAAATGAAGTGTAACTTAAATATGACATTACAGTTACCAAACGCAAAGACAAGTATGATAAAAGATTTCGAATTATCCGGTGAAGTTACGCCGATCGATATAGTAAATCTATTTGATGAAATGAAAGAAGAATCATTAAGCTATCTGGAAAGAAGCAAAAAATGGAGGGGAATATGTTAATTTTAACAAGAAGACAAGGCGAAGCAATAAAGATAGGAGACGACATCACGGTGACAGTGCTGAACATAAATAACGGTCAAGTGCGACTTGGTATAAGGGCACCGAAACAAATAGAAGTTCACCGAGAAGAAATTTATGACAAGATACGGGAGCGGCAGGGAAAATCTCCTCGAGTAGACTATATGAAGCGTAAACTTAAAATTGGAGAATGGCTTTAGATTGTCATGAAATCGAGGAATATAGACAGAAAGCAGTGGCTGCCGGCGGATACGCAAAAATTGAGTGCTTGTAGTTGAATCTTTGGAACAGTTACTTGTTCGCCTACAGGGCATCGAGCAAGGGATAAAAATAGCTAAAGAGGAGATTGAAAATGAAACCAATAGACACCGCCCCCCACAACGTGAGTAAGACTCCTGATTTACCGACCATACCGGAAGAGCGGGAATGTTGCAGACGGATACGTGAGCGCGAGTTCAATAGATTGGCTGGCGTAACGATGATGGAGTCAATACAACGTAAATCATTTTTCGATCTGTACCATTCTTTGGTGTTAGATTCGAGTAATGTTTATTTACCGGATAGTGAGTTTTGATTATGAATCCGATTAAGTTTATGGCTTGGGATAATGTAGATAAATGCATGTTTCATGAAGTGCAGAATGGTATAGATTTTGATGATGGTTCTAGATATGAGTTTTCTGATTTTTTTAATCGTGACGATTATCATAAATGGGAACTATTCCAATTCACCGGCCTACAAGATAAGAATGGTGAGGAAGTTTACGATGGCCACGTACTTAGATACAAAGGCGAGCATACCTTGATTGTTAAATGGGACGGCAAGGACTTTTTGGGGTTTGATGCTGTAACGCCGGACCATTTTGATAATAAAGTATATGATTGCTTACTAGCCGTGGGATACGAGAAATATATAGAAATAATAGGCCACAAATGCGCACACCCGGAGTTGTTGAGATGAGCAAAGGATTTTTTATACCGCCAGGGGTTAAGCAGAAAAATATAACGAGAGTCAGTTTTTATGAGCGGTTATGCCGAACAAACAGTTGGAGCAAGGTACGAGGTTAGAGATTAAGTGAGCATTTACATTGAGGAAATAGGTTAGGATAACACATGAGGATATTGAAATGAAGTTACTAGTTAATGACGGATTGATAGACATCGACGTAATTAAAACGATGGGCGTGAACATTAAGGATTCTGATTCATCCATTGGCTACTTCGGGACTGGTCTTAAGTATGCTATCGCCGTGTTTTTGCGTAACGACATAGATTTAATTATGTATAGAGGCACTGACAAATATTACTTTAGCACAGAGCGAAAAGTGATTAGAGAAAAAGAGTTCCACATATGCGTTATGTCAGGGCCACATGATAGTGTTGAGCTAGGCTTTACAACTGAGCTAGGTAAAAATTGGGATGTGTGGCAAGCGTATAGGGAGCTGCACTCTAACTGTTTGGACGAACACGGCAAGATTACTGACGTTGAATCAGAGTCAAAAGTTTTTTTTCATCCAGATACCACATCTTTTTTAATTGATTACGAGATAGATCACAGTGCAATTTTCTTAGTAAATAAAAATGTCGTTCATTCAGATGGCGACATAGAAATACTTAATGGTGAGTCTGAATGGATATTTTACAAAGGCATTCGCGCTAAAAAACTCAATCAAAAATCATTGTACACATACAATATTTTAAGGGATTGTAACCTAACTGAGGATAGGTTGTTATCTTATGATTGGCAAATTAAAGAGACTATCGCTCACGCAGTTGCGAAATGCAATGATAAACAGTTAATTCAAAACACAGTATCGGCATCTAACAGCTATGAGAAAAAGTTAGAGTATTGCGGTTACTCAGCGCCGAAGCCATCAGATGAGTTTATAGAAGTTTGCTCGAGCTCTAAAGGTGTTAACAACCAACACTCAGAATATATTTTAAAGAACACCCCATCAAAGCCTAAAACGTATTTAGAGAGGCAAGCAGAGTTCATACTTGCGCTCAATGAGTTATGCGCTCAGTTTGATGTATCTACTCAAGACAATGAAACCAGCCCGATAACTTATACATTACATGGCGGCATATTGCTGCCAGAGTAAACACACATAGTTAAGGATGAAATGGACATGATCAAATTACTTCTAGTTTGGCTTTGTGTTGGGGGATGGGGGTTTGTGGTATGAATCCGATTAAGTTTAAGGCATGGCTTGAAAGCAGAAAAGATTTTATTGCACCTAATCTTCTTTCATTTAATCACCATATGGGCAAACTGAGAGCATGGCATGTAGAAAGTCAAGAGCAAGCCAATCTATTTCAATTCACCGGTCTGCAAGACAAGAATGGCGATGACATTTACGAGGGGGACATTGCCAAGATAAACGATCCAGAATGGTTTAAGGGCGGGACTCAAGGCGTGGTTACTTACTGCCCGGGTTCAGCCTCATTCAGGGTGGAATCAAGCAAAGACGATGTATATGACAATATGTATCTAGAAAAGAATTTGTGCTTAGAAAGCGTAGAAATCATAGGCCACAAATGCACACACCCGGAGTTGTTGAGATGAGCGAAGGATTTTTCATACCGCCAGGTACAGATTATAAGATCCAGGTTCCAGATGAGAGCCTGCAAAAGGAAGTTAAATACATATGGCCCAATTTACTGAAACGAAAGCTCAATGTTAGGTTTGTTGGCTCGGTTGTAGATGAAGAAATCGATACTGGTACCTACGAGTTTGTTTTCACAGGCATCCGCGGTATTCCTCAAAGGAAATGGTATGAAAAATTAATGTTTTTGAAATCTATGAAATAATTAAACCAGAAAGCGCTTTAAACATAGTCTTGTATCTCATAGCGAAAGGAGCGTACAGTAATGATACCGAAAAATAAAAATCAAGAATTGAAAACTGATCCCGTGAACAGGCCCGCTCATTACACTGAGCATCCTTCCGGGGTAGAGTGCATAGAAATAACAGAACACATGAATTTTAATCTCGGCAATGCTACCAAATACATATGGAGAGCAGGGCTAAAAGGCAACAAGATACAAGATTTGGAGAAAGCTAGTTGGTATATTGACCGTGAAATACGGAGACTTAAGCATGGTTAAAGTAGTGAATGGAGGTACCTTATCCTTAACAATAGCTGGAAACCCAGCTTTCACATCACTTAAAGCTGATGGTCTTACGTTTGATATACCTAGTAACTCTGACGTAGCTACACCAGAAGAAGTGAGGCAGTGTCACCATGCTATGCTAAACTTACGGCGAGAAGCCATAGATCAAAATGAGAATTAATAATGATGAAATGACTGAAGAAGATTTATTGAAGCATTACATACCGAGGGTTAACAATGTCTACTCAATACAGTGACCACTTTACCTATGAAGAATTAGCTTGTCCTAAGACTGGGATCGTTCAGCTTCAGCCTGGGTTCATAGACGACCTTGAGTTATTTCGTGTCACATATAACAACCCGGTGTACCCGACTTCTTGTTGCCGATCTGAAGACCATAACGCTTCTATTGGCGGACACGAACGATCTTTGCATATGTTTAACAATCCCTATTGGAAAATAGATACCATTGCCATTGATGTTAAGCGCCCTGCTGACGAGTTACTTCACTACATGATTAAGGCTGCTTTGCTTTTAGACTGGACGGTACGGATATATGCGAGACATGTGCACTTGGATAAACGTAACAAGTACCTAGATCTACCCTCCCGATTCACAATAGTAGAATGATATGAGTATTTTAGAAACAATGTGTTTTGCAGTATTAATAATTCTTTTAGTTATAACTTTACTTTCAGACGATGATGATGATGGACCTTAAAGCACTAGATTTGAAAATAGAGGAACTAATTTTTTTCATAAAGAACAACTTAGACTATATTAAATTTATACTGGAAAACGAATGAATATCTCCGGTGAGAAAACGGAAACAGACTCCCCTTGTGGCTGAGGACATTGGCTCAAACCGACCAGGCGGGTTCCTGGAATCTGACCCGATGCGGATATAAGGCTTTTTCAAGATGAGTAACATTCTAAATTGGCCTGATTACAAGGAGCCTGATGTCTCCTCTGTGCTATGCGCCCCCGTGGAAAGAACCTAGAGTAATATGGCTCTCTAAGGTAAATAAGAAAACAATATAAACGAAACCCATATACCTGTACTACTATATCAACAGAGGACTGAGACATTGATCAAAAGACTACTGAGAGAAATAAACACTAAAGCTAGAGACTTTAAGGCGCAAGTAGCTAACGCTGACACACTTGATTTAGCCTTAGTGAAAAAGCTTTTTTTAATTAACTTGGAAACACAAAGGATGTTGGCGAGCGCCTTGGAAGAACACGTTGACTTGGTGGAAAGATTAAAGTCTCAGGAATTAGAGCAGCTTCAAACTAGAGTAGCTCAGTTGGAGGCTAAAATAAATATGGGTTGAAAGGAGACGAACATGGCTATTGTTCTTTGTTTCACTATTCTGTTTTTTATAATTGTTTTACTGGCGCTTAACTTAAACCGGTTGCAATATAAACGTAGTTTCTACCGGGTCCAGGATAAGTACTACAGAGAGTGCAGACGTAATAAAAAATCTAGCACCCCCACCTTGACTTAAAATAAAAACATATATAACATAGGCGTCAGCCATGTAGGAGACCCGGCCCTCTTAGACTTTTTTTAGCCCTTCAGAGTCTAGTAACAGAGGGCCTTCTTTCTCTACTTCAGAAAATATTGCTTCCCCATCAATAACATTTTCATCTACTAACGTTCCGTTTTCAGTTACTCGCATCCATCTAGGGCCCCTTCCTCCCAATCCTGACCAATCACTCAAGTCTACGTTGTCATAGTTCGGGAGCTCTTCTAGATAATCATTGGTAACTTCCTTAACTAAATCTTTGCTGCCGCTATCCATTAGCTGCTCCTCCTAGAAAGTCTGCTTCACCAAAAAGTTCAGCAGCTTTCTTTGATTGTTGTTTAATGTCTTGCATTCCTGCTATATACATTTTCCATATCTCTTCCACTGGTGTGGTCCTGTAACGCGCTAAGTTCCGACAAGCCCATATGGTTCCGTTGACAGCTTTAATTTGCATGAACCCAGCTCTGTGAAATGTTTCGGTGAGCTGTGCTGGTGTTGGGGACTTACTGTAATAAACATGAGGACTACGACAGGTCAACGCCATGTGCAAGTGAACCGCTGCAGATTCTGTGTCGAATAAATCTTTTTCAAATACACCAGAGAAGTTAGATACCATAGCCTCGACACTTTGTTGCAGCCCACTCTTGCCCGCAGACACCATGTTACGTAAACTATCGGTGACCGGAGGCGGTGTGCCTGGGTTAAAGTTGCTGACATCCATATTGTTTAAATAATCTATGCAATACTTGTACCCGTCTTTCTTCATCCATGGCCATAACTTTTGCCAGTAGTCCCGCCACTCTAAAATCATATCACCGAAAGAATTCCGGGTTCTCAAGTCACTCCATAAGAAAAAAATACGCCGGGATTCCTGGTCAAGTCTGATTGGTATCCTACTGTTAGTCGTCATGCTTAAATTGACTATGTTACGAATACTGAAGGGTGATACTGATTTGGGGTTAATGCGAAGTTTAAGGGGGGGAGCTGCGGCGAGAGGTTTCAGTTTATTGCTTACGTTATAAGCGTCTCTCGCCCCGGACACCTGAGCCTCGTTCACATTTAAATATTTAACATTACAAAGGTATTCAGTGAAATCTCGTAGGAGGTCATCGCTTCCTATGGAGACGCCGTTGTCCCCCATAGCAGCTGTTAGTGGGTAAAGTATCCAGTCTTTGCCGGCGCCTTCAGGAGAGCCTAGGATCACCATGTGGTTGATCTTCTGCTCAGGATACTGGATCGTAAACGCCATCCATGACGTCAGGTGATAAATTTCATCTTCCGTATAACCTAGTACCTTCATGTGATTTAACCATGGAGTGACGTCGCCGGGTTTACCAGGGGGAGGGCCATTATCGTGCCATGAGTTTCCGTATACAACGCCGTCTTCTTCGAACACAGGCGCTTTCTTAGGGGCGTAATCTATCTTGTCTACCTTGGTGACCCGGCCACCTTGAAGCGCTTCCTTGCGGGCGTTCTCGCTTAAGTGAGCATAGTAATTTTGGTAGGCTTCAGGCTTAAACCAAAGTCTCTTTTTCCTGTCATAGAACTGATTCTGTTCGGCAATGTATATAATATGATCGGTGAAGTTTATTGTAGATTTATTTTCTTCTCGTTGCTGCTTTAAGTCTTTAAGTATCCGATCAAGCTGTCTCTGGTTCCACCCCATAATTTGACTGATGGAATTGTGTAATTCTATCTGTTGGATGGCGGGTTCATTGTCCACCACTTGCAGTAAGTCAGCGCAAAAGGTAGCCCGATACGGGTCAGTAGGAAGCATGCGACTGAGTTTAAATATCAAATCATGTATACTTGTTGATTCTGCAGGGCCTGGAATTTCACGCTCAGCCAAGTCCTTAAACGCTCGCTCAGTTTGCCATTTCTTATACTCAGCTTTCCATCCTGGTATATGGTCTTCCATGACATTCATCAGATGTCCCCCGTTACGGCCTTCACAACTACCGTGGTGGCACTTAAACCCCAAGCTACCGTCGGCATTGGTGAAGATAGCGGTGCCAGAGTCGTCCTGTCCTGTGTGCTCTTCTACCCACGGACAAGTAATATCGTAACGCCCAGGCCCCCGGACTTCCTTCACACGTAAGACATCAGGGTAGTTAAGAAGGGGGTGGTCTTGCACATCAGCGGCCCCATCTACGCGCGCCTCTCTTCTTGTAGCAGATAGATCTACTTGAAAAGGTTTAGCTAAATGTTCTAGTGTTACTTTACGTTCAGGGTGCCACTCGGTAAGCTGACATTTAAAGGGCACCCCGTCAATCATTTTACTTTTCTTCAGGTTATAGCCTTCTGGCAGCCTGACATATCTTGTCACCCCCTTCATGCCGGGGTCTTTTCCTTGAGGCGCGAGTCCGTTCGCCACCAGTCCATCTAATAGATTTTCTACTCGATGCCTTTGGTGACAAGGTTCATTAAGTATATACCCCCATTGCTCGCTCCCCGGCGACGTTAACAATATGTAACTAGGCCTCGGTAACTTTTGCACTTCTGTAAGTGATAGTTTCTCTTTGACATCATCTAGCACAATGACAGATGTATGTGAGTAAAGAGACTTACGACGCCGAGACTTACCGTAAGGGTCAGGATTGAAAATGCTTATGGTGAAATACTGATTAGCGCACCCACCCATGGCGTAATTACCGAAGCTATCGCCCGCCCAACAAGCGAGGTGTTTATCCGGTGGAATACTAAATGGGTCATAACTGAAATCGGTAACGTGCACTCTAGACGCATCCGCCCCAAACAAAGCGGTAAGGAATTCAAGATTAGTAACCATGCTGTTTATCTTTATATTTTGTTACAGAAGCTCTTAACTATATCAGATAATTAATATAAAACAATGTTTGACAATGTGTGATTTTAATATATTATAGATCTCAACTTTCGGAGAATTACCATGCTAAACGAATACATGAACATCCGAGTAAATGCTTCTATAAAAAAGAATTTCATTGATAAGTGCCAGAATAAAAATATCCCTTATCAAGAAATGATTCGTAGAATGATGGAAGCTTTTAACGAAGATAAACTTACTATTCATAAACCTAATCCCCTGGAGGGACTCTATAATGACAATTGAGTCATCGTTGGAACGTATCGCCATTGCTTTAGAAAAGTTAGTTAACAATTCTAATCCCGTTAAGGACACTAATGCGAAACCTGCGCCGCCAAAGACTGAAAATAAAAAAGAGGAACCAAAGAAAGAGACTCCGCCGCCACCTCCAGTTAAATCAATGCCTGAAGAAAAAGAACTTAAGTCTGTTGAGGTGCCAACGGCCCCTGAGATTAAGAGCCCAGAAGATTTAAACGCTGCACTGGTCAATGAGTTCCAACGCCTTAAAGGTAATCGAGAACCTATTGATATGGTATTACGTAAATATGGCGCACAGAATGTTAGTCAACTTAAGCCTGAGCAATACGACACGGTTATTAAAGAAGTGAGATCCATCAATGGGTAATCATGCCAGACTCGGCCCTAGTAACCATCGATGGGTACACTGCCCCGGCTCTATAAGAGAAGAAGCTATCTACCCCGATTTCTCCTCTTCCGCTGCCGCTGATGGTACTGGGAGCCACTTATTGCTAGAGAAATGTTTAGATAACAATGTTCTTGCTGACGCCTACGACACAGAAGTCATAGGCTCAGGTCACGAAGACTCGCCGATGGGGTGGTTCGTTGACAAAGATAGAATAGATCGTGTTAACCAGTGCCTCAACTATGTTCTAAGTCGTACCAAAGAACTTAAAGAGAAATATAAAAACTGCCAGGTAACAGTTAAGTCTGAGATGAAAGTAAACCCTGGCTTTGTCTTCGGTAGAACTGATTGGTGGGGAACTTGCGACATAACTATATTAGTGTCTCAAGGCGTGCATAAAATTGTTTATCTAGAAGTAATCGACTACAAGGACGGCAAACTTTGGGTTGAAGTAGAAAACAACTCTCAGTTACAAGGTTATGCCATCGGTGTGTTAGGCGATCTATTAGAGAAGTATTGCGACGGGACTTTGATTAACATTAATCCGAAAAGATTAGGTGAATCTTTCCCTGAAGAAATACGCATGACAATAGTGCAGCCGAAAACTTCTGTGTCAGTTCGTTACGAAGACATAAGTATGCCTGACTTAATCCGAGTGGCTCATTTTTTAAATGAAGCAGCAGTTAAGACCGATGCTCCTCAAGCTCCATTAATACCAGATGGAAAGAACGGCAAAGGTTACTGCCGGTGGTGTAAACATAAGGATAACTGTGAACAATTTAAGAAAGAAAACTTAAAAGGTTTAGATGCTATGTTCCAACAAGACGATTTGCCAAAAGAATCTGGGTCTCTATTTGACATACTTCTAGCCCCGGTTAGTAAAGTAAAAGAATTAGACAACAATAAGTTAGCTGAGTTAGCGGACGCCAAAGCTGCAGTACTTGGTATCTTTGAAAGTGTAGACAAAGAAATCGAGCAACGTGTTAAAGGCGGAGAAAATATACCAGGATACGGCTTGGTCCCTGGTCGCAAGACTCGAGTCTGGAACTGTGACGAAGAGAAGATTGCTAAGGTTCTTAAATCTCGAGGTTTTAAAAACGCAGACATCTACCCTCCTAAACTACTGACTCCTGCTCAAGCTTTGAAGAGTGACAAGCTTACCGATAAACAGAAGGAAAAGCTTGAGAGTGATTACATTGCTGATAAGTTTGGGTCTGAGAAAATAGGTCGAGTAAACAAGAAACAAAAACCCAGCATCAAGTCTATGTTTGACGGGCTTCCCGATTTACCTGAGAAAAAAGAGGAAGTAACTTTTTTATAAAAAGAAATACATATGTAACCGGTACAAGAAAGTAACCATACCAAAGTGTATAAATTGCAAGTTGAAAGCAGAGAACTTAATAAAAGAATCTTCGGAGAAAAAAATGTCTTATAAAATAAAAGGTATACTTAGTTTCCCAACTTTATTCGAACCTAAAGTTGCTAAAGGATCTGACACCGCGCGGTACAGCTTAGTGTTACTATTACCGGGGGACGACCCTCAAGTTAAAACTATCCAGGCTGCAGTTGACGCTGCTAAAAGAGACACTTTTCCTAACGGGTTCCCTACCAAAGGCGACGTGTGCTTTGATACTTATGATAATAAGTTTGGTAACAAAGATTACTATGACCCTAGGTTCGCTTCTTACTATGCATTTACATGCACCGCGAAGGAAGACGATAAACCTACCGTGGTGGATTCGTTCTTGAATCCCATCACCGACCGTAGCGAGGTTTTCTCCGGTAGTATCGTCTGGATTAACGCTGGTATCAGTGGCTACATTAAAGGTATGGGAGGTATAGGGGGCTGGCTTAATGGTGTCATGGCCACCGGGGAAGAGTGTGAATTTGGTCGTCTCGATAACAAGCCTTCAGTAGAGCAAATGTTTGCGGGAGTTAGCCCCAACGCGCCGGCTGCTGCCGCACCTGAAGCCCTGCCCGTTGCGACTACTCCCCCGCCTCCAGTGCCCGCTGCGCCCCCAGCTCCTGCTACAGGTTTATCTATGACGGATAAAGCTGCAGGCGCTCCCTACCAATCTTTCATTGAACAAGGGTGGACGGATGAAATGCTAATTGCGCAAGGGTACGCCGTGCCTGCGGCACCAACTTTCTAAGGCGAGATAAATGTCAGCAAAACTATTTCACATTAACCAGAATACCAAAGTAGTTTTAGAGAAAGATGGCAAGCCGATGATCTTGCTTTACCGGAACAGTTCTTTAACTGCTACACTTAGAAAAGTATTTCGTAAACATGGTAATGTGAGAATAGTTTCAGCTGGCAGATACCCGAAAGAGAAATTAGAAACTTTAGCTAGGCTATAGGAGAGTGAAAATGGAAGTAGAATTAGGAACTTTCGGACACGCTATTCATTGTTTGAAAAATGGCGGGAAAGCCAGACGTAAAGGCTGGAATGGGGAAGGAATCTTTATTCATCTACAAGAGCCTGATGCGAATAGTAAAATGAGTCATCCATATATTTACATTGACACCACGGGCTTAGTTACAGATAACGCAGATGCTCCTAAGTGCATGGTTCCTTGGCTTGCATCCCAGACTGATATGCTCGCTGATGATTGGGAAACTTTTTACTAGAGGAAAACTATCATGGGTTTCGATTGGAAAAGAACGCTTGCCACCGTAGCACCTACTATCGCGACCGCCCTTGGCGGGCCAATGGCTGGAGTTGCCGTTAATGTTGCGGCCAAAGCTCTAGGAGTGGAGTCAGATGAGAGTGCTGTATCGGCAGTAGTTGCTTCCGGCGACCCCGAGATACTGTTAAAACTAAAGCAAGCCGAATTAGACTTCGAAGCGCAGATGAAGCAACTGGATGTTGATGTCGCAAAGATAAATGCAGCTGATAGAGATAGTGCTCGTAACCTTGCGATTAAAACATCTATTAAGCCACAGATAGCGATAGCAATTGTTTTTGTAATCATATACGGACTCCTGGTCTATTCCCTATTCAGTGGCACTGCGAATCTAGACACAGCGTTTCTGGCTTTAGCGGCTAATCTCATCGGTATTCTCACCGGGGGATTCACACAAATACTAAACTTTTTCTATGGAAGTAGTTCTGGCAGTAAAGATAAAACAACTTTAATGGGGACTAAAAAATGAATGAAGAAAACTTTTTAACAAAGTTAAGTGAATTTTTGGAAGGAAAGAAAACGTATCTATCAGCAGCCCTCGCCGCATTACCACAGTTGCTACCGATTGTGGGTTTAAGTTTATCGAACGAAGAGGGGGAGCTCATCAGTAGCTTTTGGGATTCAGTTATCACATTACTAGCTTTGGCGGGAGTAGTTTGGAGTCGAGCCAAAGCAGTACGTGGCATCAAGTTGTTTAATGAAATTCGTTTTATAACAGTAAAGGACGAAACAAGTGAAAGGAACAATCCTTCGCAAGATAACACTGGCCCTTCATCAGATAATTAATTTTACACTCTTATGGGGTATAACTTGCTTATTCATATTTGGATTATGTTTTGGATTCGTAAGCTGGGTTTTTAGCGGTTACCTCTATCCGTATGATTAAACAGTATAAGAAAGAAAGAAAATGACTAGGCTTCACTTAGACTATGAAACTTATTCTCCTGTCGACATCAGGAAATGTGGAGCGTATAAATACGCCTCACACCCAGATACAGAAGCGCTAATGTTAGGTTGGGCTATCGATGATTATCCTGTGAATCTATGGCTTCCACATTGCCAAGACATACCCACCCCGTTAGAGTGTGCCTTGAAAGATTCAAGTATCACTAAGTATGCATTCAATGCTCAGTTTGAAAGGCTTATCACCAAGTATGTTTTAGGCGTAGATGTGCCCGCAGAGCAATGGCGCTGCACCATGGTGGAAGCTTACTATCTTTCTTTCACCGGTGGACTCGGAAAAGTATTGCAGGCTATCGGGTTGGAAGACAAAGATAAACGTGGGGGGCAACTAATAAATATATTTTCCACTCCTGCCCCAAAAAACCACAAAGCTTTCCGCTATGATTGGGACAATAAACCAGAGGAATGGCAAGAATTCTGTGACTATTGTATTCAGGATGTTAATGTTGAACGTCAGCTATACCATTGGTTACGTAAGTTCCCAACTATGGAAACATGGGACTGGCAACAGTGGTTCCTGGATCAAGAAATAAATGATCGCGGTGTCTTGATGGATGTGGACATGGCAGAGTCTGCGAAAGAGATATGGAGACTAGAAACCGAAGACCTCAAGGAACAACTGTCAGAAGCCACCGGGTTATCCTCGGTGACACGCGGCCCTTTCCTTCAATACCTAAATACTATCTCTGATACCTTGATAGAAAACACACAAAAAGATTACTTGAATCAAGTATCAAAGCGAGAAGATTCTTCTGATACTTTGAAACATGTAATTGATTTATGGCAGCAAAAAGAATCCAAAGCAACAGCTAAGTACACCGCGGTAGTTAACGCTAGTCACCCTGATGATAAACGTGCTAGAGGAATGTTTCAGTATAAAGGTGCCGCTCGTACCGATAGGGTTGGGGGTCGACTAATTCAGTTACAAAACTTGAAAAGATCATTCCTGGAACTAGATGGAGTGGACACCTTGGTCAGTGCTATTAAATGTGAAGACCCTGGGTTCCTCTCTATGCTATACCCCATGCCTGTGTCCGAAGTTTTAGGAGGAGCTATCCGCCATGTTATCCATGCCAAACCTGGGCACACATTGGCTGTAGCAGACTTATCTTCTATTGAGTCAGTGGTATTGGGATGGGTGGCCGACTGTGACCTCATTGATTCTACTTTTAGACAGGGACGAGATTCTTATAAAGTATTCGCCAGTAACTATTACCAAATAAAATATGATCAAGTTACTAAAGCTCAAAGATCTTTCTCTAAACCCCCGGTACTAGGCTGTGGGTACATGCTTGGTTGGCGAGGACTAATTGCATACGCAGAAGGATACGGCGTGAAAATGGAAGAAGACGAAGCCCGTCGAGCCGTCGAAACCTTCCGTGATATGTACCCTCAGATTCCTTTGTTCTGGCGATGGATAGATAATTCAGTTAAATTTGTCTGTATGACAGGCCAGCCGATGTCTACCGGTAAATTACACATTGAACGTGACTCAGATTTTCTCAGAATAAAGCTGCCAAGTGGCCGGTACCTAAGTTACTTTAAACCTGAAATCCAAATGCGACCTGCTCCGTGGAACCCTGAAGAAGAGATAGAAAACTTTACTTTTATGGGTATGGACGATCGCAATCAATGGTGCCGGCTATCAGCTCACGCAGGTCTGTTAACAGAAAACATTGTTCAAAGTATTGCAGGTGATATATTGTGGCAGGGACTTACCAATGCGAAACAAGCCGGTCTTGATATCATCTTACATGTACACGATGAGATAGGTTGTGAAGTCCCCGATCAAACTGCTGAACAATCCCTTGAGACACTTAAGCAATGTTTAACTAAACCGTTACCATGGGCGCCAGATATGTGGCTAGGAGCTTCAGGTTACATTAGTAAAAGGTTTACCAAAGACTAATGGGCAAACGCGAAAATAAAGTAGAGTCCTACTTAGACGAACAGGTTAACTTAATCGGCGGCCTCACCCGGAAATGGGTCTCACCTGGTAGAGATGGGGTGCCAGACCGGATTGTAGTACTGATAGATAAAATTCGATTTGTTGAAATAAAAACAGTCGATGGGGTGCTGTCGTCTTGCCAAAGAAGGGAATGCGTTCGACTGGCGCAAGCCGGCGCTGAAGTCTGGGTACTCTCCGGCAAAGTCTGGGTCGATAAATTTACTAAACATGTAAAAGGAAAAGTTCGTGCTTTCACCCACGCAGCTACATGAATATCAAAAGGAGAACATTGATCATTGCATGTCTTACCCGGACGCCATGCTATGGCTACAAATGGGGCTGGGTAAAACCATCATCACTCTCACTGTGATTGTGCGTAGACGTTTAATGGGTGAGGTAAACAAGGTTCTGATCTTCGGGCCTCTTCGTGTTATCCAGACTGTATGGGCGCGAGAGTGCCGCAAATGGTCACATACTAAATCTTTACGTTGTAGCGTGATGCATGGCACTCCTAACCAAAGACTAAAAGCATTATTCTGTGATGCTGATATTTACCTATGTAACTATGAGAACATGAACTGGTTGGCGGAAACCCTGGATCACTATTTTATATCCCAAAACAAACCCTTGCCCTTTGACATGGTCGTATACGATGAAGTATCTAAACTGAAAAACAGTACCACACGTCGCATGCAAGGTGGCTATCTAGACAAAGAAGATAAATGGGGCGGAGTGCATCGGGTGAAAATTTACGGTTGGCGCAAGTTACTAGATTTGTTCAGATACCGGATCGGACTAACTGGCACCCCCGCTTCCAACGGATATTTAGATTTACATGGTCAATATCTCGCGGTAGATGGCGGGGTTCGCCTGGGGGAATATATCACTCACTATAAGAATGATTATTTTTCTAGTGACTATAACGGTTGGAAATACACCCCCACTGAAGTTGGCAAGTCCTTAATCGAATCCAAGATAAGTGACATTACCAAAAAAATGGACGCTGCTGACTACTTGGATCTACCACCGGTGAAAACTACTAACATCATGGTGGATCTGCCGCCGGCTGCCCGTAAAGCTTACCAGGAAGTCGAGAAAGAAATGTTTACTCAACTGGAATCCGGAACCCAAATTGAAGTGTTTAGTAAAAATACTATATCAAATAAATGCTTACAATTTTGCAACGGCACCCCCTACCTTGGCGACACTTCTAACTTTGAAAAGTTACATGATGCCAAAATGGACGCTCTTGATGATATTCTTGAAGAGGCGGCGGGGCAGCCAGTGCTTTGTAGCTATACTTTTAAAAGTGATGCTGCTCGAATCATGTCAAAGTTTAAAAAATATAAACCGGTGAATCTCACCGAGCAATCTTCTAAGGATACAGGTTCTGTTATTGACAAGTGGAACCGGGGGCAAATTAAACTTTTAATAGGCCACCCCGCAAGTATGGGGCACGGGATTGATGGCTTACAGGAAAACGGTAGCATAGTGGTATGGTTCGGTGTTAACTGGAGTCTAGAACTTTACGAACAGATGAACGGTCGATTATTCCGACAAGGTCAAAAGGCTCCAGTCAGTATTATTCGTATTCTTTGCAGAGACACAGTGGACCTAGCAGTGGCTGACGCAATTGAACGGAAGACAGACGACCAAGAAGGATTAAAATCTGCGCTTTCCCGGTATAAAAAAGGTATTACCAATAACGATTTAGCAGTGAACTTTTTTTAATTTATGCCAGAATTTTTAGAGACCCAATTGACTATGGATACTACACCCGCAAGAAGAAGAGGCCATTTCACTACCCAGATAAAAACTTTCTGGATGCCATTGGCAGCTGTCACTGCGCCACTAGCTGTTTTGTATAAATTGACTACGTCCCTAGTCTCCGTGGTTAACAGGGTCAAAGCAGTGGTACACTCTTTCTGGGTTTCGGATAAACGATCTTGGGACTCAATTAAGCGAGAAGTTGAACTAACTAATGATTTCACTTCAGCATCTAGCGCGTTTACTTTCTCATCAACCACGGAAAACCTTTGGTTAGTGCTATAGATATGACTAGACAATTTTTCCTGCAAAAGATCGTTAGACTTTTTTACATGCCCATCTGTCATAAGTCAACCTGTTTACTGTGTAGATGAGAACAATGTGTATTTTTATACAGAAATTTACAACCAAATAAGTATTTTTCCCTATAATATTAGTTTAAAAAATTAACAAAATAAAGACCTGAAACATAGTTTAATCATTTAATCAAAGGAAAACCCAATGTCTTTATACCAGGAAGCTATCGAGCTTGGAACTAAACTAAATGTTTACTCTCAACCAGTGAAAGAAATGTCTTTACCTGAGTTGGCTGACGCCCTTGGCGAAGAATTATCTTCTGAAATTTTGAACGATGATTCAGAAAAAGTTCAAAGAAAAGGTGAGTCCCTCACCGAAAAACAACGGGTCAAAAAGTACCAACTAATTTCTCAGTTTGAAACCATGCGCCAGCGATTACTACGTGATCAAGGGAAATTGCGTAACAAGTTTCGAGCTTCCATAGACTGGTCAACCTGGACCCGTGAAGGCTTGGAGTGGACTAACAAAGAGGGCGTATTGTTAGGTCTTGGCGTAGACCCCAACACTACTGGAGACGACAACCTTCAGACCTTACTTGAGTTTTTAGGTTTACGTGTCGGATTCGAAAAGATGGCAGGAAAAGCTATTCGAGACGTTAACCGAGGTATCATAGCAAAAAGCAATCCATACTTATATTTTATCCAATGGGCTGACCAAAATGACACTATGAAATTTCCTGCTGACTTAGCTGATAAAGCCGCTAAGCAGCCGGGGAGAGGTTACCTTCTGGATAAAGGAGCGTGACTGTGATTGACAAAGACCCTCGTAGCCTGAGCCCTGATGAACTTGCTCATATGCTTTTCTTGGGAAAGCTAATGTGGCTTCTCGCAGTTAAAACAACAGATAGTCATACCAAACGCCCAGTTAACCCTATGGATCTAGAAGCATTGATGGATCGATGCTTCAACCCTATCGTAGATCGACAGCAGTCAGGTGATTTACTTTATACCGAGTATCGCAAAGCCCGTAAAGAAGCTGATGACTATAGCAAACTGATGGCTAAGTACGAGAATTTCTACAATCAAATTATGGAAAAAAAAGATAAATGGTCGAATTCAACTTGGCGAAAAATAGAAGAGATAGCTAGCTCATGCGATCTTAAATCAGATCGCATAATTATGCCAGAGTCAAAAGAAGCGCCGGAACTAAGCGACCTTCTTAAAGCTATGGAGTAGTTACCAAGTAGCATTTGCTACATAGATATCTTCCATAGTGCTACCGGTCTTCCTCCATCCGTGCACTAACCGGTTAGAGGTAACAGTCGCTGCTGTATTCAGAATAAAATCTCCATCATCATACGCAGCCGCGTTCGCCGGTTTAGTCGCTGACTTAAAGATGTAAGGTTTGCTAGTCACATGTCTCATTTTCCGTGGATTAGCCGCACCTAGCACACCCAGATACGGGGCCGTCCATTTAACGGTGCCCGCACCTCCAACTTTAGCGATACCAAAGTTTTGAGTAGTAGGTAAGATTCGGAACAGATGTCTTGTCTTACGCCAACCGGTGGTTGACTCGTTGGGACTGTCACTGTGATTATTGGCAAAAACATCTACCCATGGGTCATTCGGTGTTTTCACCCATAACTCAAACTCGCCAATGCGGCCAACAGCATCCCGGTGTTTGGAGAAATCTACCTGGAACCCAGGGCGGAGAGTTGTGGAGGCTGTATGGTCTAACTCCCAAACAGGGCAATTAGGATTTCGATCAAAAGGATCATTGTCGCCAGTGGCGCTAACATCAGATCGCTGTACTGTACCTGCGCCGCCGAACAAAGTTTCCCACTGATGAAAATCCGTTTGCGCGAAATCCATCGATTCAATCTTATTGATTGTTAGATCTCCGTACTCACCACCGACAGCCGCAGAGCTTCCAGCTCCAGACAAGGGCATGAACTCGAAATCAAACTCAGGGATAATGATTCGACAATCATCTCCACTTTGGAAATCTCCTGTACTTAAACTAGATACTGTTATAGTGGTAGCAGTATTTGCGGTTATCAATCCGTAAGCGTTGGTTCTGAAATTCCATATGATTTGGTTTACAAAGAATCCTGGTTGGAAGCTAGCGCTACTGTCTTCGAATACCGTGGCACTTGTAGCGCCATCATGCGTTGGTAAGTACTCTGTTTCAAACCCAGTGTTATTGCTAATGGTGAAATCTGACATATTACCGACAAGATTCGCCGTGGTGCCGTCCGCCCCATAAGTGCGAACCAATTTTACTGCTTCGCCCGGGCCTGTTTGTGCAACTGCACAGTTAGTTACTCTGCCACCAATAGCGCCAGCACAAAAGACTACAACGCCACCTGAATCAACCATCGCGCCATCTAATACAAAACCTTTACAGGGGAACGCCGCATCTAATGTAGATCCCGCACCATTTAACACAATATTCGCTTTAACGGTGTAATTAACGGGGGAAGTATAAGTTTCTCCATCTGCGGCGTTAGCCTCGAAATAAGGAGAGTAAATGCCCAGGGAAATACAAGCATTGAAAACATATAGAGCACCTTTACGATTTTGCTCCCATGCTTGCCCAACAAACCGAATTTGATTTGCTTGAGAAATTAAAGCGCCCCAACCGGTATTAGCGAATATTGTGCAGTTAATAACATTCACATCATTATTATTGCCACCGGAACCCTGAGCCCCACCGGCGAGCCACATAGCGTCCCCATTGTGGAAACTCCACTCACAATTATCGTATGTAATAGACCAGCCATTAGATAAATCAGTACCCGCAGTATTACTATTCCGGAATCTTAGGTTGATAAGATCCATGTGGTTAGTGTGACCACTGATACAATGGTTGGCTATGTTATTACCATCGAGAGTTAGCCCCTCAATCTTAGATCGACTTGTATAATTAGTATCAGGACTAGGTGGCGTAGCCTCAGATAACTCAATAATCGAAGTACAACCTGTAGTAGCTCGAATGACGCAAATATCTTTGCCAGGGCCCTCAATATTAAAATTCGAACCATCGGTGCTGAAAGCCGTCATATTACGATCAATCATAGCTACTCCTGGGACTCCTTTAATCTTTAAGCGCGCTCCCCAGGCTGGCGCAAAACCATTAGGACCTTCATGCCCCGCACGACCTACTAGAAGCACTCTTTCCAATGCGTCACTGTCGATAGTGCTCCCATCAAAAGTAGCCCCTCCAGCCTTCATAGAGATCTCACCTGTGTTATTCACCCGGTAGATCCGCCCGGCGCCGCCGTTACCATTAAAAACCAAGCAGTTGTCGATAGTGGCAGTTGACCCATCTACGTACCACATGGGGCCTCCGCCCCCGTCTCCGGGGTTAGTGTACCCAAGCAGAGGGAACTGCTGGCCATCCACCAAGCCAGTTAAAGCTACCATCTGCGAAACATTTTGAGGCTGAGGAGACTGACTAGTGAGCACAGGCATGGTCTCGGGAACAGAAACATTACGTAATTGCCCCGCCGCACCGTCTCCCGTCCACTGTAGAAACTTAAGATTTTCAGGAGAAGGTATCTGGTTGACCGCTTCCGTTCGTTGAGCGGTCGCTTCAAAAGAAAGGCCTCGACGCTCAAGTCTATCGCTTACTTGCTGAACTAAAATAGTTAACTTATCGAATGCATCTTCATGCGTTTCAGGCAGAAATGCGCCCAAACTAGTGATATCAGTTTGCTGTGTGTTTGGCCGAGCAGACTCAATGAAAACATCATACCCCGACTGAGGAGCAGTAGTCAGTGTAACAACTTGACTTCCCGAACCATTGACACCACTAACGGTGTACCCCACATTTAAAGTCAATAAGGTGCCTGCCTGGCCGCTAAGTCCTGTGTAAACTTTAATCTCAGACTCATCTTCAATGGGAAAAGTATATCCAAAGATAACTTGAGAACCGTTGCCGGCATAAGGGCCTGACGTGACCACATCAGTTGTTACAGTCATTCGATTATTCCTCTCTATTAGGGCCTTTCACTAATTCTTTAAGAGTTAGTTCTTCGCCTTCTTCGGCAACTTGATACAAATGCTCCCCGGTCTTCCAAACTTGCGAAGTCCCCGGTATCCCTAAAAATGCTCCTATAAGTTTAGACGCATTTTTAGCCTCTGACTTGGTAATTTCTTCATCAGTAACAAAGGCTTCTACGACGCCAGTCGTACCTTCGATACCTCGGCCCAATATTCCGCCGATAGGAGACAAAGAATAATCAAAGCCGCTAGCAATCGGATTAGCCATGTCTCGAACAAAAGGTACCGACTGAACTGGGTACAAAGCTAACTTAGTCAATGCTTTCTGATACTGTTCTTCTTCATCAGTGTCATCAGAGAAATCACCTTCCAGTATCATCTCTAAAATTACCGGGAGAGTCATGATAAACGCAAGCTTAGCACCTACTGTTGTCGCCGAGTATTGGCCACCGGTAGCGCCCCGAACGAGGTCACGTTGCTGATTCCATAACGCACTGAAAAAAGTCATGAACATAGTGAATAATCGATGAGTTTTACTCTGCGACCTCATTATGGTCGCCATATCCTTTACTGCACCTGAGCCCTGAATGTTTTCTACAACCCAATCGGCGTACTGGTACGCCTTTCTCTCGTTTCCTGATTGATCCATCTCCTTGATATAGGCAGCATGCCACGTAGGCAAATCAACCATGTAAGTCTGAATCAAGGCGATATGTTTCATCGACAACTCTTGTATAGCAGCCAGGTGCCCTCGAGTACCTATTTTCCCACTATGCAACCTTTGCATCGCGTTCAATATCTCCCTGTCCATAGTCTTAACGCGATGACTCATCATCTTAGAATTCTCAGTAGCAAATTCCCACGCACCTTTCATCTTATCGGTATCGCCTAATACTGTGCGTAACGCTTGGTACATGTTCCCGGCGCCAACCTCGCCCATGGAATTCGACAAACCAAGAAACTGTTTAAGGCCTGTCATGGCGTTAAAGCCCATCACACCCAGAGTGACCCCAAACCTGAGCCTACCAAAAATGTCATCAATGAATGTTTTGGACGCGGCTTCTCTTCCATTTTTAGCAATATCATTTATCCAAGGGCGAAGCTGAGCGTATTCTTCTGGCCCCAAAGTCTCCGAAATTGCTTTCCTAACTTCAGGGTTTTTAATCAATTTGTTCGTTTGGCGGACAGCTTCATGGTGCGTGATGTAATGAATTGTCTCCTGAAAGTGAGCGCCCACTACGTCTAGATGCAAGCGAATAGGGGCATAGTACCCAGTTCGCACGTTGGCGGCGGAAGCATTAACTGAAGCTTGGATGCTACCGATGGTAGAAAACATGGAATCCGTTTCCGCGTTCAATCTGTCTTCATTTTCAAAAGCTCGATCCGACCTACCGGGGTCGTATTTGACTGGATAGTAGCCGCCCTTAAACTCGCCAAAAGGAGTCTGAAACGCAGTAGCTGCTACTTTCGGTAACACTTGACCCGTGGAGCCCCGGTGAACTTCACTCAGTCTAGGATACAAAGTATCCATTCGATCCCAGATAAGTTGTACCAACTCCCAATCTGATCGAGTCATGTGATTATCTAGCACGGCGCGAAGGATCGGGTTGTCACGCGATATCGACTGTGGGTTATCCTGGGAAGCCCACCCCTCGCCAAGTAGTAACTTCTCCAAATTACTTTGGTTACCGGTATTCAACGCGATCGACAGTACTTGGTGGCCCATGATGTTGGGCCCCAAACTAGTGCCTTCTAATTCAGGCACATACAATTTGGTGTTATGCCTTCTCAAATCCGCGGAAGATCTCCCCTCAATCGCTTCGACCACTGGTGACAGCGCCGAGTCGAATAGCCCCATTTCTTCTTGTTGAGCCTTGTTCATAGGCTCCATCAGTAATTGGTGAGATATGCCGACTCGCTCTTGGCCGTCTAACCAAGAAGCAAGAAACGGAACCTTGGTCATTTGAGCCATGGCGTATCGGCCCCAATTACGCCCTTCCGCTAGAGTCATGCCATTATTGACAAACTTAGCGTCACCATTCTTACGAATACTATCCACCCACCTTGATACTGTTTCTTGGAAATCTACTTTTTCATTTTCCAAGATAATCTTATTGGTGTGACGTGCGACATGCTCAATATTTTTAACTGAATCAGACACACCCTGTAACTCAGAAAAAGGAATATTCTTCCAATGAGTTACGCGACCTTCATTTACCAAGACAGCATTATCTAAAATCAAACCATCTCCTTCTTCATTGATCAGTCTCTCTGACCAAAGGACAATGCTTTCGTTAATTTCTTCAACCTGCTTGAGGGTGGCAGACTTACGAAACTCAAAACGTTTCAGTATTTTAACAATCTGATCCCAGTATCCATTGCCTGCTTTCTGGATAGAATTTTGCAAATCTTTCTTATTATACCGAGACATACTATCCACGATTTTTAAACTTTCAGTCTTAGCCTTCTCTGCTTCCATGCCGAGGTAATAATTCATGGTCTGACGTAACTTAGCACGTGCAGCACCTTCTCGGTCCCCCGCCGCCAGTTTAGCAGTAGCTTCTTGGGCCGCCCGAATCTCCGCCCTGCGGTACTTACCCGGGTGTAATTTTCTGAAAGGAATCTTACCTATATTTTCCGCTGCCAAATCCTTTAACGCTTTACGTTCCATGTTAGGAATCTGAGTTCCTTTACTCAACGCTTTTAACTCTGCCAATAACAGTTTGCCACGTTCTTCATTTCGAACGGCTTCATCGGCTAACTGCTCAATAGTACCATCGTTAAAAATATCGCCATGTCTTTCCAACATAATATCGTTGGCATTTTGCCTAGCTTTATCTTTAACGGAAGGCGAAGTCATAAGATCTCGAATCATCTCCGACCCGCTAACATACCCATTCAACGCTGCAGCTTCGTCTGGATGCACTCCTTTACTAGCAACTGTCATGCCGTTAAGAGCAGGAGGAACCCTGGTAATCTTTCTACCTGTCCGACTAACTGACTCCACCCCTGCCATCTCTTTGACCACGCCACGATCTAACTTAACGTCTCCATCTCGCAAAGATCTTGCGGTACGATAAACTTTAGTGTTCACAAGTGACTGTGTCTGAGTGTCCACTAATTCCTGAAACTCTTCCTTCCACCAAGTCTTAGTATTGCGAGTTATCTCGGCGATTAACTTATCTCTGAGACTTTCTTCCTGCTTATCTTTGGTACGTTCCAACTGTTTTTTATACCGGGTGAACTCTTGCTCAGTCATCCCTGCCATGACTGCATCAGTGAACATTGGGGCGTACTGGGACTGAGCTTCAGCTGCCATAATTTGTTCTTCGGTAGCCAGTAACCGGCCGAATACTTCACTCATTTCTTTATCAAGATTTACATTTAACTGGCCTCTTACAGCTTTATAAATCTGCGTTAGCCATCTAGCAAAAGATCGAAATGCATTTCTCAACTCGATAGAAGGTGCCTTCCCTTCCATAAGATAAGTTTCAAACCCTCGAGCAAATTGTTCATGAGTAGCTACCCGGATAGCTTGATCCTTGACTTCATCGCCCGTGGTGCCTTCGTCTAAATACGTAATAACTTCAGCAGAATTAACGCCATTACCTGCCTCTTTAGCCACGGGTACCGCATTACGCTTAAACCAATTATGAATGCTATCTAAAGTGTCACTGCTCCCGGCGCCTATCTCCATTTCATACATGAAATGAGCAAACTCATGTAAAAAAGTAGAAAGATCGGACGCTTGAGTTAATCGAATAGTGGTTTCAGAAGGAGAGTACCGGCCGCGTTCTGCTTGCTCTAAATCCTGTTCACTCTGCTTAAGAGTCAAATTGTCAGGTAGTTCTCCCCGAGCTGCTCTCTCCCCTCGGGATTCCCGAGCCACCTTCTCCTTCTTCATAGCAGAATCCGCAGAAGCTTTATCTCCGCTAATGCCGAAAGTAAAAGAAACCCCGTCAAGTTTCCCTGCTTCTGATTCAATGCTGACTTTGGTCAAAGCTTCCTGCGCTGCTTTCAACTGAGTCTCAATTTCTCCTCGATTCTCGCCGATGACATAGAACTCGTCGCCAGAAATATGATAGGCCTTACCACCGGTTGCATTGAATATTGCGCTAGCAGACGCTTTAAGAAGGTTGTCCCCGGCGTTAGGCCCCAAACGATCGTTAACAGTTTTCAGAGAATCAACGTCGATAGAAGCTACGACTTCAGCGTCACCTATATCTTCTTCAAAAGCTCTACGATTATTTATTCCAGTAAGTTCATTCAGATATATAGCAGCGTATCTTTCTTCTAGAGACATATTCTCAATACGCTCACGGCGACCCGCATCCCTGCGTCGTTCCCTCTCAGGGGCCTCTTCTTTTTTAGGTCTATTAAGTCGAGCTTTAACTTGTTCTGCCGGTATTTCCGGAGTAACTATCTCCCCGTCAGGTGTGTTAACAAAAGACTCCGGCCCTTCAATAGTGAGCCCTGCGTCTTGGTAAACTTGTCTAATAGATTTACCTTGTCGCTGCGCGAAAGTAGCAGCCCAAGCAGGAACTATCTCCGCCATTTTACTAGCAGCAGATGGTTTAACTACACCCGTATCAATAAGCTGACTTTTAACTGACTCAAATATTTCCTGAGCTTCTATGAACTGAGAAGTCTTTTCATCAGCTTCCCCGATCAAAGTTCTAACATACTCAGCTGCGGCTGCATCTTCCTGCTCTTTGCGAAAAGCAGAAACTGAATCCTCGGTAAGAGTCATGAAATCTACTAACGCTTTAGCATGAGGTGTGCCCGCTAACACCGTGGTATACTCAGAAATAGGCACCGCCACATCTACGCCCAAAGAAGCAGACTCAGTTGATAGCTCATTCAGCAACTGTAATGCGGGATCAGTGCTGATTTTTCCATGGTTCTCTCTCAGATAGAGGCGAGTCTGTACACTATCAATAAATACTTGCGTAGTATCATCCGCATTAATGACAAACTGAGCAAATGACTCTCCGTCTCTGCCACGTAATTTAGACTCAGGAGCTAACTCGTTTATTTTCTCAAGGGTTTCTCTTTCAACAATTCCTTTGGCTACTCGATCTTCATGTAACTGTTGAACCTTGTTAACCGTGACGCCAACGGCAGAAGCCACGCCAGCTTGAGCGCCCCCTGCGAATACCGTAGAGATTGCGGTTAGAAGCTGACGCTCTCCTTGAATAGCTAAAACTTCTCCCAAGCTATTAGCTTTCTGTAACTGCTCATCCATGTCAAAAGCTAAATCACGTGCAGTTTCCCCAAGAGTAGCAATTTGCTCAGTGGCCATCTCCCTGATTGCGAACTTAGCTACAGCTTTTGTTACTTCCCCTTTAACTCGGCCACCGATGATATCTGTCAGTGTCCTGGTGGGCAGGAGTTCTGTGGCAACTTCGATAGCGGCCCCGGTAGCAGCGAACCTGACTGCCTCTTCTTCGTCAAGGCCGGCTTCTCGAGCTTCAGCGTAATCCCTCACATATGTTTGTGAGCCCGCCAAAGCTAACATAGGAAACGCTCGGCCACCGGTGGCTGCGGATAGAAAGAATCCCGGAGCCATTACTGCCAGTGACTCCACTGCGGATCGTGCTCCCTGCTCAACTATGTTTAAGTCTTCAGGCATCAACTCCGCACGACGCTGATTAATATCACGAATCTGTTGAATCAACCCCTCTTTGGATTGTTCTTTTAATTCCTGGAATTCTTCATCAGTAGACACCCCCAAATTTTCGGCAATGTCTTGGGAGAAAAAAGGTGCAAATTGCTGCAGCCCTATCGGTAAAGCTGCAGCAGGAACAATATCTCGGATTTCATCAGGAGCGATGTCCACACCTTGCAAAAGAAAACCAGCGTTACCTTGATCGAAACCTAATCTGATAGATTCCCCTAAGCCCTCTGAAAACCTAGTTAAACTATTTTTCCAATCAATTAATGTATTTTCTATTTTCTGCAAGACGCCAATGTCATCATGCGCCACCGAAGCGGTTTCATAGTCTCGAATGACGCTGGAAGTAGCGGGGTTATTTTTCTCTAGTTCTTTTATGTTTATCGAACGTAAAGCTTGCTGTTGTTCAACTTCATCAGGATTAGTTTCGACTGCAGCAGGAGGCAGACCTGTATCTCGAGAAAGTTTGTTTATTTTAGCTTGGCTATCAGGATTAACTTTGACAGCTTCACTTAAAGCAGGCGGACGATAATCTGGCAATCCTTGTAAATCGATACCATTGAAACTGTCTTGTTTTTTATCAGGAAGCCCCGATAAATCTAAACCATCAAGACTACTCACTTAATTGTGCCCTTTGGTCATTAACCCATTTTATGTTGGCGGGGGTGACTGGCTGCCCTGAGTTTCTCAGAAATTGAACTATTTCATCAGCAGCTTCTGCAGGAACTTCAGTCAGATCTTCTTCTCGATCAAACCAGAAAGGTACGTCCACCACCCACTTGCGCATAGTGTCATTAAGTAAATCAGTATATTCCGCGGAAGTAATAGGGGCTCCTTTATCCTGCTCTTCCGCACGAACCCTGGCATCTAAAATCGCATATAAAGAATCTGCTTGCTTCTTCCTTTCATCGTTCCACTTACGCTTAGGCTTCTCGAAAAACTGTTCTAAAGCTGACGTAGTTTGCGCTGCGCGAGTTCGGCCCTCTTGGTGATCCGCGCCACCTTCTCGGGCAGACTTGACCATACGACTTAAGGAAACTCGGTGTTCTGGTTTCAACTGATGCATGTACTCATTGGGATCAACTTTGGAAAGTTCTTCACGTGGTAACAGCATAAGGTCAGTGAGAACAGTGTAATCAGTCTCGGCCACCACGCCCGCTTCTAAAGTGCGTTGCTGCTTAGGACTCAGTCTACTCCATCCTTCAGGGTCCCGCGACCTGTACTCCACAATGCTACCGCCAGCCATCATGTACTTTTCTGCGGTCTCAAAAGTATTTTTGCGAGCCTGTGACTCTGCTTCTTTCTTAATAACAAAACGTGCTTTAATCTCTTTTCGAGTAGCCACCTGTAACTCTGGGTCTTTAATATCATCAACAATCTCCATTATCTGAGATTGCCCGTCGTCCAAGTCACTATATTGCCGCATTAAACTACCAGCCAGAAACACACTGCTACGGGCAGTATTGCCTTTTTCCTGGGCCTCTTTCTGGCGCGAAATGAATCCTTCAAGCTTCTCGATATCTTGTGGCTCGATGCGGTTACGATAACGTTCTAACAGCTCCTCGCCTTGCTGATACGATTTACGGGCAGCCGATCTCACCGCGCTAGAATTGAAAGAGGATTCAAAATTCTGTAGGTTTTCGTTTAACTCTTCGGCACTTTGTCCAGCGTTTTCGGCTGCGTCAATGACTCCTTGGCGACCAATCTCCCTGTGAACTTCAAGTCGCTCAGGGTCATTAGAATACAGCGCCGCACTTTCAATAGAGTTCTCTATCCCCGCTTGTATAGCGCCCGCTTCCCATGCCTGCATCTGCTTGGAAGAATGGCGCATAATATCTAAATCACTAAGTGTAATCTGCGCCTCAGAAGCCCGGTCAAACGCTTGCTGAGCTTCCGGCGACTTGAACTTATAGGAACGTTTCAACTCAGACAATTGGGTACGAACTGCTTCCGCCCCCTCAAAGGCATCCCGCCCTGCGGTGTTGAAATAACCAGAGTCCGGGTCAAAAAACATTTTATTTTTTTGTCTCTCAAAATCAGTCAGGGCCTCACGCGCTTCAGTCTCTGCGAAGCGTTGTTGCATCTCACCCACGCCAGCCGCCAAGTTAGCAGCGCCTTGCGCTATCGACTGTCCAAACGCAGCGGCAGGGGCCCTAGGAGCTCTCCCCAACGGCGCAACTTGAGACACCACTCTTTGACCTTGATAACGCCCCACCGTTGGCATTAAGCAAACCCTCTAAACGCTGAACCATCGCCTAAAGGCAACCCGACTCTAGCTGCACTTTTATTATTAAACCATTTATCCGCCACGCCAGAGCCCACAAATTGCCCGCCAGCAGTGAGCAAAGACCCGGCCAAAGCATTCCGGCCAGCTTGCCTAGTTGCCCCTGCTTCAAACCTAGATAAAGAAGACTGCTGGTCTAATACATCCGCTCGATCAGTAAAATTTCTCCGAATGCGCATTGCGTCTGCTTCGCCCAAAATAGAGGCATCTTCTTGCAAATCCAAAGAGGTGCCCTGGTCAATACGTATACCAGAAGCTGCCATACGCGCGCGTTGTCTGCCGATCAACTGCGCAACTTCCTCTCGGTGCCGATTCTCTTCTTCAATCCCCACGTTACGTGTGCGAGTTGCAGCGTTCTCTTCTACCCGAGCTTGATACTGAAGCGAATCAGACTGAAACTGTGCTTGTTGATTCTGAGAAACCCCTGACGCCACCGTACTGGCTATCAACGTCGCCGTAACAGGATCTAACCCTGGTACACACATGCTCCCGACCTCATGTAAAAATAATGAAACTTCTCACCATGGATGCCGTAAGATTCCGCAGGCGATAAAGTAAACCCTAATTTCTTTAACCACTTTTTACTCAATAAATTGCTTTCACTGACATAATTGGCTAAGTAATCGCAATCCTGCAACATCTCTGAAACACCTTGTCTGCCATAAATTAAGGCGGCTTTGGGATGAAAAACCACATCCTCACTACTCAACATCCAAGGCCTACCATCTCCAGGAGCAAGTTTCCCATAACCAAATATAGCAAGCGGCCTTTCTTTGTACAAAATTACCGTGCTTTTGACAGACTGCTCGACGCTAACTTTTAACGCTTGAC
>JAAUYB010150419.1_pt1 | contig 36157 bp, 26 predicted proteins | sample 7278071 | NCBI WGS metagenome assembly JAAUYB01 (sample SAMN14350121, study PRJNA611818) | marine sediment metagenome | isolation source: surface marine sediment (1.8m) | place: French Polynesia: Moorea | collected 2018-08 | reverse complement strand
GTACGGGTAAAAAGCTCTAAGTAAACACGTTGCCATTTTTTTGTGGTGAGTGGCTTCCAGGTACGGGTAAAAAGCTCTAAGTAAACACGTTGCCATCTTTTTGGGCACACCATTCTGTTTTGGTGGGAAAGGTGAGTGGCTTCCAGTGAGTGGCTTCCAGGTACGGGTAAAACAGTGAGTGGCTTCCAGGTACGGGTAAAAAGCTCTAAGCAGTGAGTGGCTTCCAGGTACGGGGGGTGAGTGGCTTCCAGGTAATGAGTGGCTTCCAGGTACGGGTAAAAAGCTCTAAGTAAGCACGTTGCCATTTTTTTGGGGCACACCATTCTGTTTTGGTGGGAAAGGAGATTGCCTCCAGAAGGGGATGGGTTCCAGGTTCGGGTAATGTCCAGAAGGGGATGCGTTCCAGGTTCGGGTAAAAGGGGATGCGTTCCAGGTTCGGGTAATGGCGACATACCACTCTGTTTAGGCGACGGAGAGGAGTTATTCTTCCTTGTTTTTTCAAAAACCCCTGGCAGCCTGGCAGTTACCTAACGTAGACTTATAGAAACGGCTGTCGTTCCTTCAATCTTCGGCAGTCCATCAACTCGGCCTTCCCATCTCCTATTCGAGGTATTCTATGCCGCGACGACTTGACCCACCCGGAGAAAAAATCTATCACCACGTGATGACCAAAACCGCCCAGGAGATGTTCTGGCTGGAAGAGACGGAGATCAAAGAGATTTTTGTCAACCTCATGGATACATATGGGGAGATCTACTACGTCAAACCGATCGGATATTGCCTCATGAGCAATCACAGCCATATTTGCGTGGAAGTCAACAGGCCGCCCTTCGACGAAGCGGATATTCGACGCCGTTACGAGTTGGCACAAACCCATCTGGCCCATCCGCGGCCCTATCGATCTTATATGGCAGAGCACCTTTATCAACGCTATACCAGTCTGAGTTGTTTCATGTGGGAAATCAACCGGAGAACGGCGGTGGCGCACAATCGCATTAAAGGAACCAAAGGACACTTGTGGGGCGCTCGCTTCAAAAATATCGTGGTGGAAGACGGTCAGTCTCTGTTGCAGGTATTGGCATACATCGAAATGAATCCGGTTCGCGCCGCCATGGTCGAGGACCCGGCAGATTTCCCCTACAGCTCAGTTGGTCGCCTGAAGAAGGAGTTGGATGAGAGCAAGGCGCCGAAGGGACCTGAAATTGCCATCCTGTCGCAACTCAAAGAAGAGATCCGAGCGAAAACCTACGTGGATTGGATGCGCTACGTGGCTGTCGCTTTACGAGAGCCGGATTTACAACGTATCAAACTGCCGTTCCTACTAACCAACGAAGGTTGGTCATTGGACATGGACGCTGTCTACAAAGCCCTGGAGACCAGAGCCCCGGCCAATTGGTCGGACCCAATCTACGGCTCCCAAGAGTTCCGCAAAAAGACACTGACAGAGGCGGGATGGTTGATCCCGCTGAAGCCCAGGCGAAAACCCAACCAGGCCGAAGCAGCCTGAGCCGGAAGGTGCGCCAATTCAATTCCTGAAGTCAAGTGGATATCGGTGCGTCCAAATTCGGCTGCTTTATGGCCGAAAACGCCTTGAATCTGTCCAAACCAGGCCAAAACCCAGGATTAAGAGGCCCCAAAAAGAAATCCCGGCAGTCGGATGGCAGCAAATAAAAAGCTGAAATGACACGCGATCTCCCAAGATAAATCATTCAAGCTCTTTAACCGAACCTGCATCCTGCTAGAAGAGAAGTGCTCTGGCCTTACTGGCACTGACCTGGGGTTTGGGAAGTGCGCACACCAAAGAAACCATTTTCGGAGCTCGTGCGCCGCGCTTCGCCGGCCTGACCCTGTTCTGGTTGCGCCGGGTCATCCTCGTCGTGCCGGCGATTCTGCCGGCCATGTGTATATAATAGACCAGATCTATTAGTCGGAGGCCGGCTTGCAAACCGAACAGGAAAGAGGCATTCAGGCATTGAACCGCGATTACGCTCGTTTCGATCAGGTAGACAAGCGGCAAGCCTACCACCTGGCCGAAAACGAGGAAGACCGGTATGACGAGGACTTCTGCATCCGGGTTTGCGACATGAGCCGCTACTGGTCCGGGAATTCGGTCGATCAGGCGCTTTTTGCCCGTGAGCTGGGCGAGGGCATGGAAGAAATCGGCTTCGCCGTGATCACCGGGCACGGCATCGACCCCGGCATCTACCCGAGAACCCGGGACAAGGTAGCCGCGTTCTTCGAGACCACCACATTCGAACAACGCCTGCCCTTCACTGATCGAGGGAGAAAACCATGAGTTTCCAAGGAAAAAACGTCATTGTCACCGGCGGCACCGGCGCATTGGGCCGGGCGGTCTGCGAGGTCTTTTTGAAAGGCGGCGCAAGGGTTCATACCAGTTATATCGTGGCGGGAGAGTTGGACAACCTGCCGGACGTCATGAGGGACAACCCCGACTGCACCTATACCAAGGTGGAGCTGACCGACGAATCGGCGGTCAAGCAGTGGTTCCAAGCTTTCGGCGCCCCGGATATCCTGGTCAACGTGGCGGGCGGTTTCGCCATGAGTAGTATCGCCGATACCGATTACGAGGGATGGAAGCACATGTTCACCATGAATCTGGACACCTGCTTCATCGCAAGCCGGGAAGCCCTGCGCCGCATGGACAAACACAAGCAGGGCCGCATCATCAACGTGGCCGCCTATGCCGCGGCTCGGGCTCTGCCGGGTATGGGCCCCTACACGGCCTCCAAAAACGCGGTTATGCACCTGACCCAAGTCATGGCGGAGGAGACACTTCAGGACGACATTACGGTCAACGCGGTCATGCCGACCATCATGGACACCCCCGCCAACCGATCGGCCATGCCCCAAGAAAACTTCTCGGCCTGGGTCCCGGTTGAAAACGTGGCCGCGACCGTCGCCTTCCTGGCCCAAGACGAGAGTTGGCACATTACGGGCGCCTGCATTCCCACCCGGGGGAAATGCTGATCCATGGCCGAAACACCGCTTGCCGACCGCATCGAAGAGGTCCTGGCCTTGCGCACGCGCCACATCGTCGCGGTTTTCGAAGACCTTTACCAACCCCATAACGGCGCGGCGGTCATTCGCGCCTGTGAATGTTTCGGCGTTCAGGAGCTACACGCGATTGCCAACCACAACGCATGGCGCGTCAGTCCGGAAATCGTCGCAGGCGCGGATGCCTGGGTAGATATCCACACCTGGGACCAACCGGGCGGCGCCAATACCAAAACATGCCTGGAAGCGCTCAAGGAAAGAGGCTACCGAATCTGGGCCGCCAGCCTCCGCGAAGGCTGTATCCCCCTGACGGAGGTCCCCGTCGATCGGAAAATCGCCCTGTGCTTCGGTACGGAACTCAAGGGCCTGAGCGATGAGGCCCACGACCTGGCTGATGGTTTCGTCCGTATCCCCATGCACGGCTTCACGCAAAGTTTCAATATTTCGGTAAGCACGGCACTTTGTCTCTTCGAACTAACCCGAAAGCTTCAGCAAAGCCGAATCCCCTGGCAATTAAGCGAAGCGGACCGGCAGGAGCTTCGCGCCCGTTGGTCGGCAGGAAAGCGTGCTCGGTCTTGAAATCGCAGCACCCTACAGGCGCCTGCCGGTTTCAAGCTTTGGTGAGTTCGACAGACCGACATGGATTGTTGACAGGGATACTTTACCCAAATTCATGCAAACACGACTCTTGGTATTTTTGTGGCTCCCCCATGTTCATTCACCCGTTGACAATAATCTTTGTTGGGCGCATACTTATGCTGCCATACAAATTTGTAAAGGCGGAGTTTTCAGGCTAAGGAAAGCTGTCGATGACCACACATACCGCCACGGTCTTTATCATCGAAGATGAGGAAGAAATCTGTCAGATGTTGACCACCCTCTTGCTGTCCGTGGACCTGAAACCTCTCTGCTTCAAAAACGCCCTGGAGTTTCTTGAGTTCTTGGAACCCGATATGGGCGGCTGTATCATCACCGATGTGCGTATGCCGGGTTATACCGGTTTGCAATTACAGGAAAAACTGCGCGAACGCAAGTGCGACCTGCCGCTGATTTTGATCACCGCCTTTGCCGACGTGGACATGGCCGTGCGCGCCATGCGCAAGGGCGCCTTCGATTTTCAGGAAAAACCCCTCTGCCAACAACGGCTATTGGACAGTGTCTATGAGGCCCTGGCTTTGGACGGCAAACGTCAGAGCGAAAGCCTGCAGAAGCAGGCTATCTTGGATCGCGCCTCCCGACTCACCAATCGCGAACGCGAGGTGATGGAGAATATGGTCGTGGGGTGCCCCAACAAGGTCATCGCCTATAACCTGGGCATTGCCCAGAGCACCGTGGAGAACCATCGGGCTCGGGTCATGACCAAAATGCACGCGGAATCTCTGGCTGATCTGGTAGGTATGGCCTACATCAGCGGACTGGTGCCGTCCCCCATGCAACGCCGTATTTAGGCCCTGTTCAAAAAAAGCGGCGCCCACAGGGAGGTAAATAGGTGAAAGGACCCCGGCAAAGGGTTTCGGGTGGTAATTGCCGGGCCCGTATGGCCGCCGCTCAGAGGCATTATAGCAGCACAATTATCTAACTTCTACTAATTCAATCGAATAGATTCTTAGAGAAATCCAGGCAAAGGTGACATAACGCACAATATGCAGAAGAATATCGGCTAAGGCGTTTTGCACCGCAATCTCAAATTCTTCCCGTGCACACATAGAAAGACCAAGTTAATGCCTGGTCCGGGAACACAAGGGTCTGTTTAAAATATGCAGATCAACTGGAATTTGCATACCAGTCCGAATTTAAACAGAGTGATAGGAAAGCAAAGGAGTTTTAAGGTTCGATTCCCAAAACAAGGTCGGGAGCCACCTCCGACAGGTCCTTGCGAACCTGTTCGTTTCCTGTGTAAACGTAGAGGTGAGACATCTTGCCCAAAAGCGCGCGGAAGTCAGCGATCAATTTATACAGCTTGGGGCGTGGTATGCGTTGCTCCAGGAGAAACAAGCAGCCGGAGAAACTGAACTGTTTATGTTGATGGGGATAGGATCGGGGGTCCAAGGTTTCAAACAGGAGAAAGGCCTCGCTGTCGCCGAAAGGTAATTGAAGGAGGCCGGTACCCTGTTCCAGGCGGGCCAGTTCTTTATCGCCCAGGTTCAGAGACACGGAAGCCAGCATGGAGGGCAGCTGTTTTTTACCGCCCTCATCGATCAATGCATATAGATGTAGGTTACCGGAGCCGATGCCGCCGGTCAACTCGCCGAAGAATTCCGCAAAGCCGCGCGGCGTATCCGGCTCAGCATGGTTTTCCGAAATTTGCACGGCCCCGTATTCGATCAACACGGCCAGGGCCAGACGCACCCTGTTCGGCGCGGACAACATTTGTTCCATCAACTGGTCGAAACTGCTGCCCGGGTTTTCGGCCAAAAAATTCCCGACCTCCTCGAAGGGAACGTCTTGAAACTTATCCGACAATTCGGGAACGGCGCTGACAAAGCGCAACCGCGCCCTGGCTTGGGGCAGCAGGTTTTTGCGGATGTGCAGTTCATCCTTGATCCAGGCGGCGTTCATGAGCAGGGAACTCAAGATCTGCGGCGTCGGTTCGTTCTCGTACAACGGAATGGATTCGCGATTTTGAAAATGGAAGACCCCGTTTTTCAAATCCAGCATGGCTTCCAGGGCCAGGAATCCGTTGAGCCTGCCGTACGCGGCGGAAACCAGGCAACCCTTGTCGATCACGCAGGTACCCGAGATTCTGCCCGAGGAGATTCTCAAAAATCCGGTTTTGCTGTATTGCTCGAAGCCCTGGCACAGTTCCTCGATGGAGTAGACATCCAGCTGACCTTGAAGATCGGCCGTATCGCGATAGCGGCGTTCGATCAGGCGCTCTACCCGCGCAATCAGTTCGGCCGGTTCGCAGGGCTTGACCAGGTAATCCGATGCACCGTCGCGGATGCCGCGGACCTTGTGAGAGACGTCGTTGAGGGTGGACAGCAACACGACCGGCAGGTCCCTGGTTTCGACGTCCGTGCGCAATTGTTTCAGCAGCTCCCAGCCGTCCACCTTGGGCATGATGATGTCCAGAACCATGGCTTCTACCGGTTCTCTTCGCAGTAGATCCATCACCGTGGTGGAATCGCTCACGGTCAGGGAGTCATGCCCCGCGGCCCTAAAGACGCCGTCCAGAAGCCTGAGGATGGTGGGGTCATCATCAACGATCAAGATTCTAGCCAATCTACACTCTCCATCGACCGCGGCCCGCGGTCGATGCCCACGGTGTGGCAGCATACTCATTGTATAGAAAAAAAGCTGGAATCAAAAGTGTTTCCCGACGAGGCCTGGATTTAGGGCGGTTCCTCGTGGACAAAGTTCGGCCAGGTAACCCGGTCTGATCAACAATATCGTCACGACCGTCCGGCGCGTGGCCTGATTGAATTCATCTCGCCATATTCCGCGGCTTAAGGTCAGTGGATATAACGGGCTAGAAAATTATGACCCATGACTCGGGCGTCATCCTCGGATTGCACTTCGTAGGAACGTCGGAACTCAGTCCGCCGGCGGTCATGTCTCCCGTCATTCTCCTGTCGGGCATGGTCTTTTACCATCTTTCGAATCTCTTTCCGTTCCTTGTCCGAAATGCTTCCTCGATATCTTGAAGTCAATCGATCGAACCGAGCCAGGGCTTTTTGATCTCTCCTGGAAATCAGCTCCGGGTTTTTTCGCGCATAGGCCAGGTAGGCTTCCAATGTGTCCAGACAGGGTTTTTCCATGCCCGCTCGGTCTTGTAATTCACTGAGGTAATACTGCAAACTGTGCTCGAATTTTCCGCGATAAAGGGAGCCCATATAGGGCGGTTGGGCATCGAAGAAGGCTTCAATTGCCGCAACGGCGCGTTCGGGTTCCTTTTTGGCAATGATCATGGCTTTGGAGAACATGCGGTTCGGTTCGAGTGAGGTCCCCCGATAAAGCGGTTCGGCGAAGTCGTAGCATCGCTCGGCGGCCCTGGTTTCACCGGCATCCGTAAGGTAACGCGCCATCAAAAAGTAACCTGTTTCGAGTTGTACGGCTGCCTTGGATGCGCTCATCGCATCCGCCGAAACGCGCTCCACAAGTATTTGCTTGAGTCTTTTGACCAATCGGTCCATGTTTTCCAGGCGAGTCAACTTGGATGCCAATTCGGTTTCGTTCCGGTTTTCACGCCCTAGAGAACGGACGGCTTCCAGGATCGGTTCCGGCTCAGAAAAGGAAGATGGGTCGAGAGGTGTAAACGAATCACTGTTGAATGCAAGAAAAAATAGGAGAAATGTCATCATTAACCTCAATTACATCCATGAAGGGGTGTTTTTTCGATATTGGTCCGCCAACTCAACTCTTCGGCCCGGGCCTCGGAGGTCCGATTGCCTTCTCCGCCGAGATAGGTAAAATAATAGGAGAACAGTTCGTACCGTTTGGTAACAGGCTCCAGGTAAACGATAACATCGTAGTTCGCCGGCATGGTTCCTCGATACGTCTTCGTCACCTCTTGCTTTTCTTCATAAGAACCCTCGATATTGATGCTTAGCCAGGTGTTTTGCTCGATGGAAGAGCCCCAAGACCATCCGGCACTTATTTTTTCCGTAACGTTGTACTCTCTAGGGTCACATCCGTTCTTGGCATCGAGAGTTTTTCGGATCAAAGGATGAGAAGGATATTCAATGACATCGATTTCTTCGGTCACATATTGTTTGGAACTGGGAACCATCGTCCCGATTTCTTTTTCTTTTTCATAGACCACTTCGCCCCCGGGACAATCCAACGTGGCGACCAATTCGTAATGGAGGGTTCCAAAGCCGTCATAGGGCTTCGTATCGAAAACCGAGGAGAATGAATCGGCAAATGGTCCCGATGTAGTCAGCGGCTGATCGGGTGCCGCTCGAAAATAGCCGTAAATGGATTCGTAGGAGTAGGGATTGCCGTCGTTATCGCTGCTGCTGGTCACGTTCCCGTTCACTCGAACCACATTAGTCCATTTTCCCATAGACGGATTCTCTGCAAACGGTCCCGAATAGGCGTTTTCAGCTGCCGTTGCAAAGGAGGTGATGTTCAACTCGCCATGACAAGGCGCAGGTTTGGGGCCGCCACCGTCGCCACCGGGAACAGGTCCCTCTATATCGGGCGCCGGATCGAGGATATCGGGCGTATCGGTTGTATAGCAGGTCAAGGTACATTCTTCACCACCGGGAACCTCGTAGCAAACCCAGCGACAGTAGTCAGCATAGCCGGCAGCAGGCCACAAAATACATGTAAGGCCGAATAGAATCCATTTTTGCAAAGCAATTCTCCGCAATTTTAGTGAATATTTGAGGCTAATCCAGCCTATCCAACTTACTATCGCATGTCAAGCTAGTTTAGCGTCGCCCAGATTTTTTCAATTTGACCATTTTTGATTTGCCGCATTGTTCAATGTTCATCCATGTCAGCAGCAGGTGGTCTTCCTCTGAGTTTTCCAGAAAGTAAAGCCGTTCTCGACCGATGGCAACGGGGACCTGAGCAAGCACGCTCTTCAGAATGACGTGTCCTTTTTCGTCGATCACCCGTAGCGGGTAATGCCCGTCTCTTTTATGTCCGAACAGCCATGCCCGGTCGGCGGCGTCAACCATCATGCTGTTGATCACGGGATAAGGCTTGCCGTCGTATTGTCGGCGGATGCGGGCATTGGCCTCCGTTTTACCGCGAAGAGGGAGGTCTTCACCCCGAATCAAGGTGATCGGCATGTCCACGGTAACCTTTCGGCGTCGGCCGTTGGTGAGGGACAGCAACCACACGTCCGGTGACGAGGGTTGGCAAAAGGCTAGTAGTCCGGCCCCTGCCGCCCGTCGCGGCATGTAATCCCAGCGGAAAAAGCGACGACCGCCTCCGACAGCCGTCCCAAGGTTGTCTTCCGGTCCGGGCAAGGACCATTTTTGCTTTGTCGTCCCCTCCGGCTCCAGCAAGGTGACGGTGGTCTCTTCTCCCTTTCCATAAGGCGAATCGACAGTGGTAACCATCCCGTTTTCGAAGGCGACGGGCATTCCGGGATAACCCGCAAGACGCAGCCCTTGAAGGTATTTGCCGGCCGGCGACCACAAATGCAGCGTGCGTTGTCCTTGATCCCAGACGACGAAAGATCGATGAGACTTGCTGTAGAAAAGGTGTAACACATCGCTCATCTCACCAGGTCCCTGCCCCTTCCGGCCGGCGTCGGCTATCTTTCGGCCCTCTATGTCGAGGAAGTACAGGCGATATTCGGTCTCGTCCAAAAGGCATAGGGTGCTATCGCCGAGAGCCGTATTGTAGACCTGGTGAATCCCATACGTTTCGGTCAGATTGACGGATGGTCGATCGGCAAGGATGAGGGTCCAAGCCAATAAAAAGGCGCCGAACCCCACGATCATACTCTTCCCCTGGTGAATAGACACTTATGAATTCGATAATACATGATCAAGTCTAGTAATAAATGAAAACCTTGTCAACACCTGGAAAATAAAAGGTCTACAGACAATGAGGCTTACCTCGGCTGTCCAAATCCGGACCGGGTTCGCCTTAACAAGCGATCGGCGGCGCGGCTAAAAGACTCTCGATGGTCGTGACCATTTCCTTCCACTCGATCGGTTTGGGCAGGACCGCTTCCGCGCCCATCTTCAGGGCCATGTCCAGGTAATCGGGTCCCCCGGGACGCCCGGTACTCGCACCGGTGATGGCGATGATCTTGGTGGGCGCATTCATTTCGCGCAATTCTTCAATCACTTCCAAACCGTCTTTATCTTCCATGAAAATATCGGTGATCACAAGGTCCGCGCCTTGTTCCCGGTACAAATCGAGACCTTTTTCACCGGACTCGGCTTCGTTGACGGCGTATCCCCTTTGTTCCAAAACCGTGCGATACAAAGCACGAGAGAGCTCATCATCGTCGATAACGAGAATTTTTTTCATCGGTTACCCCTCAGTTCTATTCAGAACCATTCAAGCTATTTCTTCGGCATTTGCCCGCTGTTTCCTTAAGCGCCGAATTGAATAACTTGGGATATTCCTGCAAAACCACACATCACCAAGAAGTTAGAGGAACGGCGAATTACCAGGGGCGCAAAAGGGGCAGCAAGGCGGGAAGACCCAGGTGACCCAGGTGACGTCGGCCGTCATGCAGGGCCAGCAGGTGCTGGAAGGTGACCGGGGCGCCGGCCAGTTGTCGCATCATCAACCCCGTGCGAAAGCCCCCGCCGCGAAAGAACAGGACGGCTTCCGTGGTGCAGGTGATCGAGCGCAGGGCCGGTTTCAGGGAGGCATAGTAGGCCCGTGGATCATCCAGGTGCAGGGCCGCCATTTTGGCGCAAAGCATCCCGAAGCTCATGCCCGCGCCGCTGATCGGATCGAAGGCGCGATAGGCATCGCCCAACAGGTGCATATCGGGCCGCCCCTCGGGTCGGGCGCTGATAGGCCCACGCGTGGCCGGATCTTTGACCTCCAGGTCGCGCCATTGCGGAAAGGCCTCGCGGAAGCGGGTGATACAACGATCGGTCAGGCGGGCGCCGCTCATCCGCGATCGAACGGGGTCTATCAACATGGCTACGCTGAGTTCGTTCGGTCCAACCGGGGTCAGATAAATTTCATATCCCCGAAAGAAATGCACCGAGACGTGATTGGGCGGGGCCACGTTCAGGCGGAAACGCAATCCCAAACGCGTCCCGAAACGCGCCCGGCGCCCGTGGGCCGAACCCCAACGAGATCGAATGCCGTCGGCGGCCAACACCCGGTCGAATTCAGGCACGGGACCAGGTACGATGCGTCGCCCCTCCCAAAGCGTAAAACCGGCTTCGATTTGACAAGCTCGACGCAGAATTGCGTCCAGGCGCCCGCGACTGATGCCGATACCGTGCTCTCCGTCCTTGAACCGTGCTTCAACCTGACGCCCGACGCCGTGATAGGCGATACCGTAAAAGCGTTTACCCGCTCCGGCGACCGTTTCCTCGAGATCCAGTTCCGCCAGCAGCTTGCGACCGAAAGGCAGGATGCCCTCGCCGCAAACGCGATCGATGGGACCCCTAAGCTTCTCGGCCACGGTTACCCGATGCCCCATACGCAACAGCCTGAGGGCGCAACTCAACCCCGTAATGCCCGCGCCGACAATCAAAATCTTCATGGCTACAGCTTATCCCAATGCCGAGGACGATTCAACTCAGATTGCCCTGGTATGGAACCCGGGCGCCGGCCGGGGCCACACCTCAGAACCGACACAAATGCAAAAACCAACCTTGATACATCTGAAATGCGCCGTATCGGCGCGTTGGGCGCAAACAACATATTCATAAGGTTGTGCTATTTTGTTCTGGGCGCGTTGCAAAGCCTCCAGGCGTTTTTCAAATCCGGTTTGGGCGTATTGTTGAGCGAACGGACGAAGTCACCGCGAGCGGTGGGCGCGTTTTTTTAACAAAAATGTGTTCATCCGGGTCGGGATGTCCATCTGAAAACGGCACAACACACCTATTCGACAACCCAACCATGTTGTGGATTCGGTCGCGCTGTCCCCGCATTCGTAAGGACAACGCGACCGGGTGGAACAGGTTCTTTTATTGGCTTTCGATCAGGCAATGCCCGAAATGACTGCTCGTGGGATCGTGAAAATTGTCGAAGGTTGCGTAAGCCTCGACTGTTTCGGCATTCGCTCGACCGCCGGCATCCATCCACAGGCACGCCGCAAAGCCGACAGCCAGGCATGTTGTGGCCAGGAGGCCGTCGCGCATGATTCGCTTCGGCCTTTTGAAGGACCCGAGGGAGCTGAGTATAATCCTGCCGGCGTAACCGCGTTTTCGGTTCAGATCGGAGAGGGCCGCGGCCATTTCCGGCACGTCTCGGAATCTCCGGCCGGGTTCTCGTTGAAGCGCCTTTTGGGCTACCGCGTCCAGGCCGGAAACCAGGGATTTGTCGTGCAGGTCTTCCGGGGAGAGGCCTTTGCCGGGGCCCAACAGGTCCACCACGCGGCTTGGTTTGAGCGGCGTCAATTCCAGTACGGCGCGTTCCAGGTCCAGGCAGGGGCTTTGTGGGCGTAGGAAGGGGTGGTATCCGGTGATGAGTTGGTAGAGGATGACCCCCAATGCGTAGATATCACCGGCCACGGTGATGGGTTGACCGGCAATTTGTTCCGGCGAGGCATACCCCAAGGTCATGGGCTGCATGCCGGGTTGGGTGAGTCGCGGCGAATCGGCGTTTCTATCGGTTCGGGCAATACCGAAATCGACTACTTTGACGCGTCCGTCTCGGGTTACAAGCACGTTGTCCGGTTTCAAGTCGCGATGGATGACGCCTTTGCGATGAACATAGGCCGTGCCGGAGCAAAGTTGCAGAAAAAGACCCAGCCTTTGGGGCAGGTTCAGCCGTTCCTCGCGGCAGAATCGATCCAGGGGGCGACCGTCGACATATTCCATGACGGCATAGGGAAGACCGTCATCGGTAATACCCCGATGGTACAGGGCGGCGACATTGGGATGGTTCATGGTTTCCAGAATGGCCAGCTCACGCATGAACCGCTTCAGTTGAAGGCTGCCGGTTTGTCCGGGTTGAATCAGTTTGAGGGCGGCCTGCTCTCCGCGCCCGTTTTTTGTTAGAAAGATCATGCTCATGCCGCCCGTGGCCAGGTGTTCGACCACGTAAAAGTCACCGAATCGTCGACCGATCATGCCGTCGATGAACTTTTTTTCAATAGCAGCAACCATCTCGTCCAGGTGGGACGCGTCATCTTCCGAAAGTTGTAACCGGTTGGTCGCGGCACCGGCGCGACCTTCCATTACCCGGGTCATGGTTCCTCCCGAAGTTTTTCTTCTGCCGGATCATGGAACCGGGACAAGGGCCGCTGTCGCAGAATCCTTCCATCCATCATGGATCGATCTATATCGGGGGGAAGTAACGATCGGACGGCTCGAGGCGCGGATACATCAACCCGGCCCTGGAGCGGATAGCTTTTATGAGATGAAATGTAATGAAAAATGAGCGAGCTACCGATACTCGAGGTACTGTTTCCAAATGCGACAAATCCTGATAGTTAGTACCATTTTTTTACGAAAAAAATCCCGTAAATAAGCTAACTGCAAGCCATAAATGACTTGGGAGAGTCGATCGGCGCGGCCTATTCGCCGGTCACAGGCTCCACGGCAAGCATCGGCGGTGTGATTTCCGGGGAAGGCTCGCGCTTTGGAATGCGACCGTTCAGGAACTTGCCCACAAAAGAGTAGCGCACGCAGTATTGGTAGGTCAGCAGGCAAACGGCGGTGGTCAGAACCAGGGTCAGCGTGAATTTGATCAGGGCGGACGCCGGCAGGTTGTGGAGCAAGGCGGGAATGGCCACGGTCAAGGGCAGGTGCAACAGGTAGACCCAGTAGGAGGAGTCCGACAGGTAGCGCCAGAACGGGCTCTGGTGATTGGCAAAGCGCTGGAACAGGCCGAAGAAGGCAAAGGTCAGGTACCAGGTGGCCAGACCTCCAAGCAGGGCGTGGATCGATGCGGGCAGCAGTTCGCTTTTCAGGTAGCTGCCCAGGAAAAAGCCGCTGAACAGCAGGCCCGCGCCAAAGTAGGTCCAAAGATTCGGTACGAAATCGTCCAAATGGTCGCGGCATGCGTAGAGAAAGATGCCGCAGAAGAAAAAGAAACCGTAGCCGACAAACACCGCCGGGCCGGGTACGAAAGAATTGGTGACTTCCAGGACACGGCCTTGCATAAAGAAGATGGTCACGGCAGTCGCCAGGGCCGGAATCAGGGGGCCGAGGGAGGATTGCATCAAACGCCGGGTAAAGGATTCTGTGCGCGACCAGTCGATACGTCTCAGGATGGGAACGGCCAGGGAGAATGCGACGAAGAACATGCTCAGGTAATAGAGGAACCACAGATGCATGGTCCGCGGGTTGTCGAGAATAGCCCCGCTCAACAGTCCGTTGACTGCTCCTTGCAAGGCGCCCGCTTCTCCGACACTACCGGCAAAGGCGTCAACCGTCCGGGTCAGCGGGAAGAGGATCAGCCAGGCGACGATAAAAGGCAACAGAATGCGTTGGGTGCGGTTGCCGATCATACGCCGAGGCCCGCGCTCCAGTAACAGCATGGCAAAGAAACCGGAGATGACGAAGAAAACCGGCATACGGAAGATGTGGATGAAGAAAACCACGCCGTCAAAGCCGATATGGGTAGAGGGATCCCGGTAGGCCCAGTTGAGCCCGAAAGCGCTGTAACTCATAGCGGTGTGAATCACCAAACCCAGGAACATCATGACGGCGCGAAGGCTGTCCATGGCGTGGTATCTTGGTTGAGCCGGGGGCATAGGAAACTCCTTGGTAGATCCGGACATGCCTCAATGGGAAGTGGGAATGAAAATGGGCTTGATTGAGGTCTTAGAAACATCCGGTGCCTTGATTGATGGAACGGCAATGAAGGGAGCGCCGGTAGCAACGGCACCGGCCGAGCGGATGGGTTCCGCTCCAAGTACACTCTACGGCATCCAGGGAGCCAAGGTTGAGCAGAAACCGTCGAATACATTGGTGATCGGGGCTACAGTTACACACTATTTTTTAATAGGGAGCGTAGTTCGTCTATTTTTTCAGTTTACCGAGGCCGGCCGCCAGTCGTTTGATCCCCTCTCTGAAAACGCCCTCGGGTACGGCGAAGGTTAGCCTTAAAAACCCGGGCGCACCGCATTCGCTGCCGGTTTGCACGGCCACGCGCGCTTCCCGGTTCAGCCAATCGGCCAGGGTCATATCGGAATCGATTTCCAGGTCGTCGGGAGTGCGGGCGCCCAACCAGGCGCGGGCGTCGGCAAAAAAGTAATAACCGGCCTGGGGCGACAGGATGTGAAGGTCGGGAATCTGCCGCACCAGGGCATAGGCTTTATCCCGGCGGCGTCGCAAGCGCTCGACCAGCGGGGGCACCACGGCGGGTTGGGCCAGCAGGAGGGCCAGAGCCTGTTCTTGGATGAGGGGGTTGACGCCCAGGGTAGAGAAACGCTGGCGCTCGGTAAAAAGCCCGATCCATTCCTCCTGTGCCGAGATGTAGCCGATCCGCAAACCGGACAGCGCGTAGTTTTTCGAAAAACTGTTGACGATAAAGGTCCGTTGACGAAGCCCCGGCCAGGAGGCCAGACTGGGGCAAACGGCCGAGAGACCGTTGACGCCGAAGATCAGTTGGTTGTAGACCTCGTCGGTAAGAATGAGCACATGGGGATGCCGGGCCAGAACCTCGGCCAGGGCGTTCATTTCAGCCCGATCGTGGACACTGCCGGTGGGATTGTTGGGATTGGTAAAGACCAGCATGCGGGTCCGCGGAGAAATAGCGGCCTCCAGGGCCTGAGCGGTCAGCTTGAAACCGGACTGCCGTTCGGCGACAATCAGCTTGACGCTTCCGCCCGCCTCCGCGATGAGACGCGGAAAATGGTACCAATAGGGAGCGGGCAGCAAGACCTCGTCGCCGGGTTGCAGCACGGCGGCCAGCACATCGGTCAAGGCCTGCATGCCGCCGTAGGTAATTTGGATGTTTTCGGCCTGGTCGGGAATGGCCAGGCGGGTGCGGTGGAAACAGGCAATCGCCTCGCGCAAGGCGGGCATGCCTTGCTTGGGAGGATACTCGCCCTCGCCGAAGGTGCGGAGGCGGCTCATCACGGCCTGACGTAGTCGCGGATCGGGAGCAAAGGCGGGAGCGCCTGTATCCAAGGGAATCGGCGCGTCGTCAAATGGAATTCCAGGAGCCCGCGGGGCAACCCGGGTCGGTATGGCTTGGACGAATGTCATCGAACCATCCCCCTACGCTTTATCGCTATGGGAATTCTAGAGCAAGCTTGTGAATCCAATATGAACAAAAAGTGAAAAAATTCAACCCTACGCTCCCTACACCCGCTCCAAGGCTGATGAATGGTGCCGGCATCGAGGCTAATCACTTCGTTTCCCGCTAGATGCCGTCTATAATGAAAGCAGGCCGGTCTCGACCGGTGACCCAACGTTACCAGGAACAGGTTGTTATGGCCACTGATCCAGTGCCTTTTTATTTCGTCCATCGCACCCGTTTTGGGGTTCCTAAAGACCGGGAAACTTTAGACCATTTTCGTCGTCAGTTTTCGATTTTTGAAACATTGGAAAGGGTGAAAGTCATTCAAGGACCTGGTTTTGTCCCACAAGAGACAGACTGGTCCGAGAGAGTTGGGGAATACTTATCGAAAGCAAAAGTCATCCTGATATTTGTCAGCCCGGACGCGCTTGCAAACGAATTTTTTATCAACGAAGTCAAGATGGCAATGGACCTGGCCATTAAAGGAAAAGCGCGCCTGGCGACCATCGTGCTTCGGCCTTGTCCCTGGGAGGAACTTGGGCTTGACCGATTCCCCGTTTTACCGGAAGCAGGGATTCCCGCCAGCCAAACGGAGGACTTGGACCAGACCTGGTTGGAAATAGTCAGGTACTTGGAACGCAACTTTTTTCCCAAAAACCGCACTAACGAGAAAAAGAAAGAGGAAAACGGCCCGGAACCCCCCTTCCAATTGTCCAAATTGAACCTGGTTAACTTTAAGTGTTTTCGACAACTGAAACTGGATTTCGATCGTCAAGCATCCACCCTTCCGGGGAATTGGACCTGCATCGCCGGTATCAACGGCGCCGGTAAAAGTTCCGTCCTGGAAGCTATTTGTCTGGCCTTACTGGGTGATGAGGGCGCCGTTGAAATAGGTCGCGAATTCATCGGGCGAAAATGCCGCCATGCAAACGGGCAATATCAAACGGCCGAAATCAGCCTGAGGGTGAAGCAGGGTGAAACGATCCATGAGGTTGAAGTGCCCTTGAAACCGGGTGGCATTGCAAGGGAAAAGATGCCCCCCGGGCAGCTTGGCACAGAAATGCGCGAGACATGGGAGCGGATTGCCAAAACCATGCTGGTATCCTTCGGCGCGACCCGCAATATCTCGGAGTTCCGCAAGGCTGATCACCAAACCAAAGCGCGTTTCGTTCGTCGTCAGATGACCCTTTTCGATCCCCTGGCTCAATTGGAAGATTACAAGCTCCTGTTCAACGACCTTCCTGGAGAGTCACCTCTACCCGAAATGCTTCAATCTTGTTTCGATAAAATCCTTTCACGCTTGCCGGATAGGGAAAAGGCGCCGATTCGGGTTCGCCTGACTGAAGGCCGCACCCTCTTCTTCGAGATGGACGGTGCGGAGCTTTCCATGCACGACCTGCCTGACGGCTTCCGGTCCATGGCCACATGGATTGCCGGAGTGTGCCAAAGCTGGCTTGAAACCTATCCGGAAAAGTCCAAGGGGGCAACTACCCAAGATATAGACGGCATTGTACTGTTGGACGAAATCGACCTACACCTACATGCGAGCCTGCAACGAATTATCGTTCCTTGCTTGCGGGCTTGTTTCCCCAAGGTCCAGTGGGTGATCACCACTCACTCGCCGTTGGTGCTTTTCAGCTTCGACAAAGCGGAAATCGTGTTACTGGATCCCTATGCGACAAACCATCAGCGCGGGTTGGATCGCCAGATTATGGGTTTTACTATTGAGCAAATGTACCAGTGGCTGTTGAATACAAAGCCCAATGCGCCCTTTATCGAGGAACAGTTGGCATTGGTAGAGGATGTGAGACAGGGAAAAGAGGTCCCCGAGGAACCTCTTACCGAAGAAGCCCTGGCCATGTTAATCAATCAGTCGCCTCACATGAGCGAGGAGCAGGTTAGAGAACAACAGAACTGGTTGGATGAAAAAATACGCAAGCGCAAGGCCGAGAAGAGCGGTTCATGAGACGATTACATCGCCCGGCTTTTCAACCCCCCTCTTTGCTTTCCCGGAGTGTGGGCCGACAACTCAAGGCCCAACACCGATGGTTTATCGACAGGCAAAGCCCTCGTTCAACTATTGCCGACATCTGGAACAACGACGATGTTCGCGGCACTCTCTATGCCATGCACGGCATTGCTTGTGCTTTTTGCCAGGATGGTTTGAACCATTGGAAACACGAATCGGAAGTCGAACATTTTCGACCTAAAAAGCGAGTGGCGGAAGCACCGGACCACGGCGGTTATTGGTGGTTGGCCTATGATTTCAGAAATATGTTTCTGAGTTGCAGTCATTGCAACAAGCATTTCAAACAAGACCATTTTCCTCTGGACGATGGATCGACACGGGCACATTTCTCCGATTATGGGAAGGAAGACCAACAGTCTCTGTTAGCCGGTCAGGCGGTTCCCCCGGCCTTACACCCCGATAACAAAGAATCGCGGCTATCACTTGAGCCCGTTCTGGACCCGGTGGATGGTTGGCTGTCGCTGGACCCAACCAGTCCGCTTTGGCCCGTTTGCCTTACTGGGGAATTTAAGAACAACGCTGTTGCGGCAGCACGCCTCGCCATGACCAATGAGATTCTCAGATTGAATGTTCGTCCTGAATTGATTAGCAAAAGAGGTGAAATCTACGAAGACATTCGCCGGTGGATCGATTTGGAAGATTGGGAAGCCGTCCGAGAGCGCGCCTATGCTCACCTTCCGCACGCCTGGACTGTACGGCAAATCTGGCGGGCCCTGGATGTTGACTCCTATCATAACCATTGTCCGAAGGCGACCGATGATTGGGACGCCTGCTTGGACTGGTTTGCCAACCAGATTCTTAAAGCAATTATCGTAGAAGAATATTGCGGATCTCAGCCCGGCTTCAAAAAAGCAGTCACTCGTTTTACTCATGCATTAGCCGTTATGTGGCTTTGCCCTCTCGATGGAAATCCTACCCGCGTAGAAGAAAGATTATCCGAGCACACGATCCTGGAAGAGGTCAGGCCAACCTACGAGGCATTGAGGGTCGGATAACTTCATGAAGCTGCCGACGAGGAAGAGCATCGATGAGTTATGTAATCAAGGTCGGAACCGGTAGGAACCACGATCGATTGACATATCGTTTCTTGGATTTTCACCCGCTCCGTTTGTCGAACCAACCCGTGCGTCTTTTCAGGTGTCCGTCCGGTTCCGGTTGGTTTAGCGATGATTGCGGCACGTTGCCCAATCCGGCCCGGTTTCCGGCGTGTCGATAGACGGTTACAGCGCCCTCGTCGAGGTTCAGTGTTCCTGAAGCTGAAAGGTCGGGGCGGTTATCCAAGCGATCGGGTTGACAAGATGCGAACAAGGTCACCGGTTCGGGCGTTTCATCCGGGGTGGGCAGATCCTCCGGCGAATCGATATCATGAGGCATCATCAGTAACAACAGTCCCGGGGGACAGCCGCCGCGAACATTCAGGCGGCTTTCCAACCGGGAGATCGGCAACAGGTAGGCGACCGATCGGCCGACCTGTCCGCGATAGGCGCCGCTCAGGTCGTTGCCCAAAAGATCGGTGACGATTTGGTCCGGCGTATGGTCATCCAAGGTTTCCCATTGTGTCGGCATGGCTACCTCTATGAAGAGCCCGGCGGGCGCCGGGCTCCCTGTTATTATACGTCCGTTTTCCAAATACTCCGGCCGTAAGTCGCCGCGTATAGTTTTCGGGTTCCCCGATGCAGGACCAGGTCGATGACCTGGCTGTTGGGCATGTCGGTGCTCATGTTCTCCCAGGTTGCCGCCCTATTGGGGCTGAAGAACACGCCGGCATCGCTGCCCACGTAGAGATGATCGGGATTTTGAGGATCGAACACCAGGCCCCCGTGCGGGGCGTCCGGCAGGTTGCCGCGATCGATATCCGCCCAGGATTGACCGCCGTCCAGGGAGCGGAACGCATGACGATTTCCGTAACCGCCCGTCACCGCGATTACATGGTTCGCGTCGGTGGGATGCGCGGCAATGCGAGTGATCACTTTTCCCGGCAGGGTGGCGCTGGACAGGTCGGCCGTCCAGGTATTGCCGCCGTTGGTGCTGCGGAAGAAACCGCCGTTTTCGGTACCGACATAGACCACGTCGGGATCGGCCTCCGCGATTTCGATCGCCGTGATGGAACTGCCGTCCAAAGAACCCGAAACCGGCTGCCAGGAATTGCCGCCGTTCAAGGTACGCCAAACGCGGGAGGTGCCCGAAATCAGGATTTGCGCGTTGGTCGGGTGCATGACGATGAAGCACATCCAAATGCTGCCCTTTTCCGACTGGGAGGCGGGCGGCGAGACATTCTGCCACCCGTTTTCAAAGCGGTAGATGTTGAAATTGTAGAAGGAAGCGAACAAACGGTTTTCGAAGGTGGGATCGAAAACCATCCAGCCGCCGTCGCCGCCCAGAATCATGAAGTGGTCGTCGGCGCTGCCGGTGACGGAGATATTGGTGCCGTTGTCCTGGGTTCCGCCGCCGAAGTATTGCGCGTTGGAAGGCGCCACCGCGAGATCGTAATACATGGTGATCGCCAGGCCATTGCTGCGGTTTTGCCAGGTGCTGCCGCCGTCCGTGGAAATGTCCAGGCCGCCGTCGTTGCAATCGTAGATCAGGCCCGGATTGGAAGCCGGCATGATCAGCCGGTGGTGATCGGCGTGGGCGTATTTCGGCGTACCTCGTTGATCGGACCAGACGGTCACCTGTTCCCAGGTCTTGCCGCCGTCCTTGCTGCGGTGCAGGTCCACGCCGCCGCAGATCACGTGGTCCGGGTCCTTTGGATGGACCGCAATCGTATTGTTGTAGAACATCTGTCGTTCGTCTCTGAAATGAATGCCGGATACATCGGCCCAATTACTGCCGCCGTTCGAGGTTTTGTAGATACCCTGCACCATTCCTTGAAAATCTACCTGGCAATACATGACATCGGGGTTCGAAGGCGCGATCGCCAATGCGCCGCGACCGAACCGGCCCTGGGTAGGCAGCCCGCGTTTCATCTGCTTCCAGGTATTGCCGCTGCTCTGGGTGCGCCAGATACCGGCCAGGAGCCCGCGATCATTGCAAACCGCGTAAACCGTACCCTGGTCTCCGGGATGGAAGACGATATCGTGGCACCAGTAATTGCCGGCTGAAATAAAATCGTGGCGTTTCCAGGTCAAGCCGCCGTCCTTGGATTGATACAACCCGCCCGGTTCACTGTTGGAATAGCCGACCCCTCCCAACATCAGGTGATTGCTGTCGAAGGGATCGACGGCAATGATGCCGATCCGGGTAGGTACCCCGGTCCCCTCTGAAGAGGCCAGGATATGCCAGGTCTTGCCGCCGTCGACGCTGCGATAAAGGCCCACGCCCGGGTAGGAATCCGCGGAAAGATTGGCCTCGCCGGTGCCGGCGTAGAGCAGGTCCGCGTTGTTGGGATCGATAGCAAGCGCGCCGATATTCATGCTGGCCTCGTCATGCCACTGACACATCCAGGTATTGCCGCCGTCCGGGCTGTGCCACACGCCGCCGCCCGCGGCGCCCAACCAGATACGGTTCGCGTCGTTGGGATCGCAGACCAGGTCGGTTGTGCGTCCACCCACGTTATCGGGGCCCGCACTCTCCCACGTATGGGTCGTTTTGCGCAGCAGGTGATCCGCCTGGCCGCGCGCTCTGGCCAGTTGCGCCACGGCCGCCTCGCGGTTGGGCCAGGCCGCGCGCATGGCAAACCATTTGGACCGTTTCTTATGATGACTGAGCTCGGGTTGTTTCCGCCGCGTCTTCCGTTTAGGTTGCTTGGGCGGGCCGGGGGTTACCGTTTCATACGCCATGAGCTCCTCCTTTTATCGATTGTGAACAAAACACCGGAGTTCGATTTATGTTAATGCCGATTCTTCTAATGTGGCTCCATAAAAAAGACTTGTCAAGCCGATTCGGAAGGAATCAGGTGCGCGCAAACCCGGCTTGTGACCGAGCGATGCAATGAAGGCATGAGTGTAAGGCGTTTGCGGCTGAAGAAGTGAAAGCCGGGAGGATGCAGGCGCTTTTTTAAAGAACCGGTTTTTCGTTTAGGAGGTAACCGGTTGAGCGCGTCGTTTGACTTTGGCTTTTTTGCTGATCGGGTGCAGCACCTTCTCCACCCGCTCGATAAGGGTTCCCACGTCCAGGCCGGCCATGGCCAGGGCTTCCACCCGCTGAGCGTGATCGACCCAGTGGTCCTCGATGGCGAAGACGGTGAGCTTCTTGGTTTCGAAACCCAGCGCATTGGCGGCTTCCAGCACCGCGGAGCCGAATCCGCCCGCTTTGGCGTGATCTTCCAAGGTGAACAAATAGTCCTGGCGGTGGAACTCGCGGGTCAGCATGTCCTCGTCCAAAGGTTTGGCAAAACGGGCATTGACCACGGCCAGATTCAAGCCATGACGCTCGCGGATGCCGGCGGCGATATCCAGAGCCGGGTAAACCATGGCGCCGTAGGCGATCAGGCAGCCGTCCTCGCCGTCCACCAGCAGTTCGCTGCGACCCAGGACAAGCGGTGCTTGGACCGGTCGTTCCAACGCGGGTTTCGGGGTGGCCGTCCGGGGATAGCGAATGGCGGTAGGCCCGGGATAATCCGCGGCCAGGCGCATCATGGCGCGCAATTCGGAACCGTCACGCGGGGCCATGGTCACCACATTGGGGAACATGCGGCAGTAGGCGATATCGAAAACGCCGTTGTGGGTGGCGCCGTCGGGACCCACCAGGCCGGCGCGGTCCAGACACATCATGACCGGCGCCTCGATCAAGGCCAATTCCTGGAAGATCTGGTCGATGGAGCGTTGCATGAAGGTGGAGTAGACGGCGCAGACGGGCTTTTGGCCGGCCAGCGCCAGGCCTTGCGCCATGCCGACAGCGTGTTGCTCGGACATGCCCACATCGAAACAGCGATCGGGGAATGCTTCCTGGAACTTCACCAGGCCCGTGCCTTCCAACATGGCCGCGGTAATGGTCATGACGCGCTCATCTTCACGCGCCATCTTCATGACCTCATCCAGAAACACATTGGTGTAAGCGGGTCCGCCCTGATCGCGAAACTCGCTGGGCAGGTGGGCGGTGACAGCTTTGGCGGGTTTGCCCGCGTGGTAACCCAGCCTATCTTCCTTGTAGGAGTAACCCTTGCCCTTGGTTGTGATGCAGTGCAACACCACCGGTCGTCTGAAGGTGCGGCAAGCAACCAGGGCTTCCAGCAGGGTGGGCAGGTCATGACCGTCGATGGGACCGTAGTAGAAGTAACCCAGCGCCTCGAACAACTCGACCGGATTGGTATGGGGCAGTAAACCGTGAATGCCGGACTTGAAGCGGTCGGCAATTTCGAAGGCCAGCTTACCCACGGTTTCGTTCATCTCTTCCAGGGATTTGGTCCAGCTTTTATAGGTGCGCTTGGCCGTGCGGTAGATGGGGCCGGAACGGAGGCGGCTGAAGTATTTCATGAGCGCGCCTACGGCCGGGCCGATGCCGTGTTCGTTATCGTTGAGGATGATGATCAGGGGCAGGTTGTCAAAGGTGCCGCCGTGGTTCAGGGCTTCCAAGGCCGCGCCTTCCTGCAAACCGGCGTCGCCGATCATGGCGACTACCTTACCCTCTTCGCCGCGCGCCTTCATGCCGATGGCCATGCCGATGGCGGTGGTCAAACTGGTGCCGCCATGGCCGGTCTTGACGCGATCATAAGGCGATTCCTTGGGATCGGGAAAACCCGACAAGCCGCCCTTTTGACGAATGGTATTCATGGCCTCGCGCCGACCGGTAAGGATCTTGTGGGGGTAGCACTGGTGGCCCACATCCATGATCAGGTGATCCTTATCCTTGAAATCGAATAAATAGTGCAGCGCGAGCGTTAATTCTACAACTCCCATCCCGCTGCCGATATGGCCGCCGGTAATGGAGGTGAACTCTTTGATGAACTCGCGAATCTCGGTAGCTACTTGAGGCAAATCGCCCGTGCAAAGCTGTTTGAGGTCAGCCGGACCTGAAATCGAGTCGAGAAGTTTTGTCATGGCCGTTCCCTGAAAACTGCACGCGCCGAGGCGTGTAAACGATACATGTTACCATTTCAGACCGCTGAGACAATGAAATTCTATTCACGGCAGCGGGATCTTACCGCAACGACCTTGTTCTCGGGGCATTCGCCCGTATCAATTAGGTGAACGAAATAACGGGTGAAAGGTTTAGGGGCCCGGCGCATTCTACTCTTTTCAGCAGCCGAGATCCACTTTTTGACATGGGCGCCTTTTCGATCGTGTCCTGCGATTGCCGTGATCATTCGGGCCGTCAAATTCGCCTTAGTTTATGAAGCGAGGCGTCGCTGTCAAACGCGGACCGTCGCTCCTTTACACAAATTTGCCTTAGGAGAATTCCCAATGTTCCAAAAAAGCCTTTTGTTTTTTTCCTTGTCTCTCGCCCTCTGGTTCGGTGCTTCCCAATTGACCGCTCAGGCGGATGAACTGCAAATATGCGAGAACGGTTGCCTGACTTTGTACTTCGGTAATGCCGATATCTGCTGGCAGAATTCACATGACCACTTCGAGTTGGATTGGTGTATGTACCCGCTCGAACTGGAATTGGAAGAGTGCATCAGCGATTGCTATGACCTCTACCGTTAAGCCGGTGGGGGCGCGCCTGACCCGTGCGCCCCCTACTTCCAACCGGCGCGGCCCCTTTGGTAATGAGATTCCAACGTTAACGAATACCTTTCTTTGTCAAGTTCTCGCATCGAATGCAAGATAAGCATAAAATAGGGCAAGGTTGCGTTGGGAGAAACCTATGACGCCAGGACGCAATGGGCATGTCCCGCTTTTAGATCGTCCGGTTCTTACATTATTGATTGAGGAGGGGCCGGACAGCGGATTATCCGCTCGATTCGATCAGCCGCATATCTGCTTGGATGTGGCGGCCTGCGGTGACTTCGCGGTCCCTCACCCGGATCTGTTCGGTTCTTTCCGGCGCACCGACGAGGGTTTTAATTGGCATCCTCGCGACGAACACGCGCTTGACCAGTTCCTGGCCGTGGGTCATGACGGCGTCATGCGGGCCGAGGACACGCTCTTACGCGTGCGTATCGACCGCATCTTTCACCGCGAGCGCGAAACCGGCGCCGCCTGCCTGCGCGTTACCGATCAGCCCGGCGTGCACATCGTGCAATCCATTCGTCAGGCGGAAGTGTTCCCCGGTCAGTTCAACTTGGAACCCGACCGGTTGGATGCGGTGATGCGGCTCGTCTCCCGCCTGAACGGACTGCGCTATCCCGATCAGATTTCGGATTGTATCGTTGAAACCACCTTCGGTCTTTACCCCGACGCCCGCATCTTTTCCATCAGCCTTCTGGAAAGCAACGGATTACGGCCCGCCGTGGTAACGGGCCGCCCGCAAGCCGACCTTCACCGGGAAGCCGTGTTGGACGCCGAGGTGGTCGACCGCGTCATCACGGGGGCCGAGGGCATGTTGTTCGCGCGTGACGAGGGCTATGGTATCTGCGCGCCGTTACCCGGCCAAAACGCGGTCTTCGGCATCTTGCAGTTGGAGGCCGACCAGGCTTTCGGCGCACAAGACCTGGACCTGTTCTGTGTGCTGGCCTCCCATGTGGCCTTTGCCCTGGAGCGCGCCCGTTTGACCGATACCATGGCGCGTATGTTCGACGGCTTCGTGGAAGCATCCATGGGCGCCATCGAGGCCCGCGACCCGGCCACGGCCGGCCATTCCGAGCGGGTGGCCGCCTATTGTCTTGCCCTGGCCGAAGCTGCCAACCAGGAGACCCAAGGACCCCTGGCCGAGATCTGTCTTTCGCCCATGCAGCTTACCGAACTTCGCTATGCCGCTCTTCTGCACGATTTCGGCAAGGTGGGCGTTCGCGAGGCCGTCCTGGGCAAAGCCTCGCGGCTTACCCGTCACCAGATCCATGTCATCGGTCGTCGGTTCGAATTGATCCTGGCGCTGAGCGAACGGCGCGCCCATACCCGCCTCCTGAACGATGCCGCCGCCGGGAAACCCGTGACGGCCGAGCGGTTGCAGGCGGTTGGCAACCAGGTCTTATCCCTGGAAGCGGAAATAGCGGACGAGTGGAACTTTATTCAAGGTCTGTGTCGCGAGTGGAAACTGTCGCCCGCGCAATTGAGACGCCTCAAGGACTTTGCTCACCGCACCGTGGAAGGTCGCGACGGCCGGCCCATCCGTTTCCTGGAGGACAGCGAACTGGACAACTTCACCGGGCGCGGCACCCTGAACCAACGCGAGTGGGACGACATGCGTTCCCATGTTTCCCAAAGCGAACTCTACCTGCAACGCATTCCCTGGAGCGACGAATTGCGCGACATTCCCTGCCTGGCCGGCGCCCATCACGAGAATCTGGACGGCACGGGCTACCCGCGCGGCATCACCGCGGCAAACATTCCGCCTCGAGTCCGCATGTTGACCATTGCCGATATCTTCGACGCCGCCACCGCCTGGGATCGCCCCTATTGCGTGCCGCTGAGCATCGATCGCGCCGCCCAACTGCTGCAACGCAAGGCCGAACGCGGCAAACTGGATGCGGATCTGGTGACCCTGTTCCTGAAAAAGGTCCTCCCCCGAATCGAAGATCTGGTGCCGGACAGGCCGGTGGTTTGATATGGCTCACTTTTTTACGGTTGTGAATAAAAGGTTTGATCATAACGGCGGCATGGCCTTAAAATTAAAAAGGCTCGCGCCCGCTCTCAAGCCAACCGCTCCCGATTGTATTATTGCCGATCATTACGCGGGATACTCGCCTTCAAACCAACATTACTGTCCAACGCCCACCTTTGGTGGAGGGTGGAATTCATGACTTCAACGCGAGCTCACAATCTCAGTTACTATTTCTGGTTGCCCGCGTTTTGCCTGGTGCTGCCCGGTGCGGCGGCCGCATGGTACTGGTCATGGCAGACCACGGCCTCGCATCTTGAAGACGAAATTCTGGACGCGGGCGCCTTCCGGGCCGACCTTGCCGCGGTGACCTTCAAGGAGCGCATCGCCGACTTAGGCCTGAACCTGGAAAAACAGGCCGACGATCCCAACTTGCAAGCCTGGTTGACCGGCGAGGTCGAGCAGTCGGCGAACAGCCCGGAAAACTCCTGGTCCTTCTGGCTGGCGCACGGGGAAGACGGGCGCGAGCTGGACATGGGCCTGCCGGTTGACAAAGAAGCCATGCGCACACTTTTTCAAGGCGAAACCCGGCGAAGCGCCGCGCGTATCATGAAATCCGATGATGGTTCGGGGCGGGATTATTGGGTGCATGCGGTCAAGGTCATGAACCCGGAAAACCGGCAGTTGGGTGTTCTATACCAAGGTCTCTCCCTGCAAGATCGCGAGAGCCTGATGGTGCAACTGCGCGCTCGTTCCGGGTCCCCAACCATGGCGGTTTTGAACGCGGGTAGTCCCGTCGGCGTGAGTCCCGAGCATTCGGAGTTGGTGAACGGCATCGTCGCGGAGTTACAGCATGGAGGGGACGGCCCCATCCTTGACGGTAATGCATTCGGCCTGATTCAGGAACTGGTGCCGGAGAATGGTATAAGCCTTTTAACGGTGATGGACAACACCCGCTTGGAAACGGCTCGCCGGGCCCATCACCAACTGGGCCTGATGATAGTGTTGCCCCTGATATTCGCCGTATTCCTGGCGGGATTCCTGTTCCGGAAGCGGTTGGCCGGCAGCTTCGAGCACCTGCTGGGTTACACCGAAAAGACGGGTCTTTCCGACGTGGCCCCGGAATATGCCACCAGCGGCCTGACCGAACTGGATGAAATCGGCAGAGCCATCGGCCGTGTGGCCGAGGATGTGCAGGTACGCCGCCGCCAACTGGCCGAGCTGGCCGAAAACGAGAAGGAACAGGCCAAAAACCTGCGCAACCGCGAGGAACAGCTGGCTCGCATCGTGGACAACCTGCCGGAAGGCGTAACCGTGGTAGATCTAAACGGAAAAATCACGCTGATGAACTATATGGCCGAGCAAATGACCGGCTGGCAACGACACGAGGCCGGCGGACGCAAGGCCGAAAAGGTCGTCAACCTCATCCATCCCCAGACGCGACAGCCTCTGGCCAATCCGATCCTGGCCGCGCTGAAACTTCGCAAGGTCCAAACCATTGGCAACCAGGTGCTGTTGATCACCAGGGACGGCGTGGAGCATCAGGTCGAGGGAACGGCCGGACCCTTGATGGAAAACCACAAGCTGGTCGGCGCCGTGCTTATCTTCCGGGACATTACCGAACAATACTTCCTGCAACACCAACAACAGCAGAACCAGAAGATGGAAGCGATCGGGCAGTTGGCGGGCGGCATTGCCCACGATTTCAACAACCTGCTCTCGGCCATCATCGGCTACGCGGAACTGTTGCAGCAGGACCTGCGGGACCCGGAACCCATTTCCAAGGAAGAGCTGGTCACCTCGGTAGAGCACATCGTCAAGGTGGCGCGTCAGGGCGCGGACCTGACCGGGCAGTTGCAGGCTTTCTCCCGCCAGGGCAAAATGCAGGCGGAAACCGTCAACCTGCACGACACTATCGTCCAGGTGCTGAAGATGGCGGAACGCACCTTCGATGCCCAGATCACCATTGTCAAAAACCTGGAAGCTGAACGCGTCCATGTGAAAGGCGATCCCTCGCAGTTGGAGAATGCCTTGCTGAACCTGGCTTTGAATGCCCGCGAGGCCATGCCTGACGGCGGCAAGTTAACGGTAAGCACGGCGGTCGTGATCCTGGATGAGAGCTTCTGCCTTCGCCAGAAGGACCCGATCGAGCCGGGCGAGTATTTGGAACTGAGCATCGGCGACACCGGCGTGGGCATGAGCCAGGACATTATGCAGAAGATCTTCGAACCCTTCTACACCACGAAACCGGCGGGCAAGGGCAGCGGCCTGGGTCTGGCCGCGGTTTACGGCACGGTGACGGGTCACCAGGGTTTGATTACCGTCTACAGCGAGCCCGAATTCGGCACCGTTTTCAAGATCCATCTACCCCTGGCCGCGGAAAAGGAGCCGGAGAAGAAACCGGAGGAGGAACACCAGGAAGAGTTGATCACGGGCGAGGGCCTGATTTTGCTGGTGGAAGACGAGAACGTGGTGCGGGAAATCGCACTGACCATGCTGAAACAGTTCGGTTACGGCGTGATCGAGGCGACCAACGGCAAAGAGGGCTTGGACAAATACAGGGAATTCCGCGACGAGATCGACCTGGTAATTTTGGACATGGAAATGCCGGTCATGGGCGGCCGCGAGGCGCTGATCAAACTAAAAGAAATCGATCCCAACGTGCGTATCCTCATCGCCAGCGGCTACAGCCTGGATTTGGAATCGCGAGACTTCTTCGAAAAGGGCGGCGTCAGCGGCTTCATCCAAAAGCCCTACCTGATGGCTGATTTCTCGAAGATCATCGCTGAAATCCTATCGGACAAATACCCGGCGCTGGATTGATGTAGGTTGGGTAAATCGTCAAACCGCTCGACCGGAGGTTTCGATGGGAAAGGACCTACTCGCTAAAGAATGGGAAACCTATCTGGCCAACAAAGAAGAATTGCTCGCCAACCACAAAGGTCGCTGTGTCCTCATTAAAGACAACCGCATACTCGATATCTTCGATTCCCAACAAGACGCGGTCAATTCCGGCACCAAACGCCTGGGCCTTGTTCCCTTCCTCGCCCACCGCATCGTAGAGCAAGAAGAAACCTATCTGTTGACCTACAATATAGTAGAAACTTGATGACTCTCAGCACGGTAACATGCTCAAGCAACGGCCTAAAACCGGGCCGGGGTCCGGGTTTGGTATTTCGTATAGCGCTCTATTTCGCCCTCGCGTCCCAACTGTTTCAGCAGTTCGATCTGGTGGTCGGCAACCCTGCTGAAAATGTGCAGGCTTCGGATCTCTTCTTTTCGGAAAGATAGAGCCTTGTCATTTTCCAAAACCGCACCCTCCAGGTCTCCCTGACTAGCCAGAATCCACGCTCGGGTATGGTTCACCATGGCAAGCATATCGCAGAGCAGCCAGTCCTTTTTCATCAATTCCAGGTTGAAGCGTTCCAACTCGGCCAGGGCCTCATAAGGACGGCCCTGCATGGCCGCGGCCATGAATTGCAGGACTTCCGACCACAGGGTGTACATATCGTAGGCATGGCCCATGCTCTGATTGCGAATCGCGGCGGTTTCGGCGGCCAGATATTCGGCCAGTTCGTACTCACCCGTTTCAAAGTAGAGAGAAGCCAGGAAGAGGAGTGACTGGGAGTAATGAGCGTTGTTTGTGCCCAACGCCTCCTTGCGGATCTGCAAACCTTCCAAAAGGTTGTCCTCGGCGCGTGCATAGTCTTTTCGATAGGTCCTGGCTTGCCCCAGCCTGTTGACGATATTGCTGAAGAAAACGGTGTTCACCCCTTCCCGCCTGCGCGCCAGGGCCAGCGCTTTTTCCAGGTAGATCTCGCTTTCCTCGATGCGCCCGGCTTCCAGGGTGGCAAGACCCAAGAGGTAATGGATCGCCATCAAATTTTCATGGTCGGGATGGTAGAGCCTTCGGGCGATGTCCAAGCCGCGTTCCACCAGGGGGATGCCTTGATCGAAATCGCCCTTGCGGTTGTAGGTACGGCCCATGTTGACCCAGATTTCGATCAACCGGGGATGCCCGCTGTCCACCAGGGTTTCCAGGATTTCCGACGCGCTTTTCAACAGGGCGGCGGCGCTTCTGAACTCGAACTTGCCCATGTATTGCGCTGCCATGGTTGAAAGCAGGATCGCCAATTGCCCGTCGGGCTTGCCGATGCGCGTCTTGTGTAGGGCGTAGGCCTCCTTCAAGGCGTCCGTACACGATTCACATTCAAACATACCCATCTGCGAGAGGCCCTTGATTCTGTCAGTGACCAGAGCGAAGGTCATCAGGTTTTGGACTACCAGATCGGGCGGCGGCTCCGACTTGTTGCATAAAACCGCGTAGGCTTCGTTCAACAAGTTCAAAGCCTGTGCGGGTTGCCCCAGTGCATTGATGATTTCGGCTTGCATGGCCAGGGCTTTGGCGTAACGCACGTCCTCATTGCCGAACAATTCGCGGAAAAGGGCGGTTGCTTCCTCGGCGTGATCGCGGGCGTCCTCATGATCTCCCAAGAAGAACAGGATCTCCGCCGAATTGAGCAGGGAATCGGCAACAACCTCCTGATCGGCGACACCGATTTGGGGACGCAGGGCCAGTGCTTTGGAGAAAGCGTTGAAGGCGCGGTCGCCGTCGCCCAGGTTCAGGTAGACCTTGCCGGACGTGTTGTAGATGGCGGCCAGGTTGACGGGATCATCGGCCAGCCTGGTATCTGCGCGCTCCAGGGTGTCGTCCAGGAAGGTGCGGGCGTCGACCTCTTTCCCGTAGTTGCCGGAAAGCGGATCGAAGCGCGCGATATTTTCCAGGAACACATCGCGCAGGTTAGATTGCATGCGCCGTTCCAATTCCGCCCGGCGCTTCTGGTTCCAGTACCCGACCGCGGCCAGAAGCAGCAGGAAGACCAGGGCGGTCGCGGCCAGGCGCTTGCGGTAGTGGCGCGCTACCCGAGAGACCAGTTCGCCGAGGGTTTCGCGACGGGCCAGGATGGGGTAGCCGTCCAAAAAACGGCCCAGATCCTCGGCCAACTGCTCGGCTGAAGCGTAACGGGCCTCGGGATCTTTGCGCAGGGCGGTCAGGATGATGGTGTCCAGATCGCCGGCCAGCAGCCGACGCAGCCGCTTGGGATCGCTGCGACGGGCAGCGCAGACCGAGGCGGGGGTCAATTCGCGCACGCTGCCGTCTGTGTTCAGCCGGGAAGACGTGCGGCCGATGACGGTGCTGGGTTTGGCGGGCAGCGTGTCCAGAATGGCGCGCCGCAGGGCCTCGGGCGTGCGTTCATTCAACTGATAGGGACGGTGGCCGGTCAACAACTCGTAGAGGACCACGCCCAGGGAATAGATATCGGTGGCGGTGGTGACGATGCCGCCGGTCACTTGCTCGGGCGCCGCGTATTCGGGCGTCATCATCTGCAGGCCGGTGCGGGTGCGCACATAGGTGGCCTCGGGGTCGTCGTGAATGACCTTGGCGATGCCGAAATCGAGCAGCTTGGGCTCGCCGGCGCGATTGACCAGGATGTTGGAAGGCTTCAGGTCGCGATGCACCACCAGGTTGCGATGCGCGAAATAGATGGCGGAACAGACCTTGCGAAACAGGTCGATGCGGGCGCGCGTATCCAACTGGCGGTTGTCGCAATAGTGGTGGAGGGGTTCGCCGTCCACATACTCCATCACGAAATAGGGCCGACCGTCTTGAGTGGTGCCGCCGCTGATCAAACGCGCCACGTTGGGATGCTCCAAACGGGCCAGGATCTCGCGCTCGGCATGGAAACGGCGGACGATGTCCTCGGTATCCATGCCGCGCTTGAGCACCTTGACAGCCACGGGCCGACCCATCTCATCGCCCTGGTGAACGGCGCGATAAACCGTGCCCATACCGCCGCGCCCGATTTCGCCGTCAATGCGATAGGGTCCGATATCGGCGGGATGCTCGTCCTGATTGACCTGAAAAACGGGGCTTTCCAAAAAGTCGAGCGCTTCATCATCCACGGCCAGCAATCGCTCGGCCTGGCCGCGCAAAACGGCATCGGCGCCACAGGTTTCATCCAGGTACGCGGCGCGCTGTTGGGTAGGAAGGGCCAGGGCTTGTTCTACAATCTCCTGAACCCGGGCCATGGGAGAAGGCTGATTGGTCATAGGCTCCTGATCGAGAGCAGAGTCGGCATGCACTGATCCGTTTCGGAAGAACTCCGCCTTTACCTAATACTACCGTAAAAGCTGGAGCGGGGAGGTCAGATAAAAACCGTGGCAGGAGAAAGGTAGTGTACTGTCTCTTGGTCCGATAGATAAGAGCAGAGCGATCGGCGGCGTCTAGGCCGGGGTCCTGCGGGTATCTACTTCGCGGGCGCGGATGCGGACCTCTTTGCCGTGGAAGACCACCGCGATCTCCGAGCGCAGGTGAACCCCGGCTTCTTCCAGCACCGCGCCGTAATGCCGCGACTCGATTTGATCCAAGCCCTCCAGCAGAGCGGCTTCCATCTGGTCCGCGCTCTTTGCAGATTTGAACTCGAAGACGACGCCTCGTTCTGCCGGGTCGCGGGGCCGCATGGTCAGGTCGTAGCGGCCGTAACCCGATTCGCGGTTGGAGGTTATTTCATAGCGGTCGCGCAGGTGCACCAACAGACCCAGCACGAAGGCGTGATACACACGTTCAGGGTTCTGGTCGGCGGTGTCGTAGTAACTCATCATGCTGCGCACCAGTTCCGACAAAATAGCGCCGAATGTTTCCATGTCGCCGTCAATCAGGGCAGTCATCAACCGCGTTATTTTTGCCGGTCCGATATCGCGTCGCAGCCAGGCTTCGACAATGCTTTGATATAAGAGCGACACTTCCGTATTGGGAACGGCCAGTTTGTAGTAAAAGCGGGGCTCTCTCCAGATCTTTTCCGTCACTTTCAGGTAACCGCTGAACAAGAAAAACGACCACAAGGTTTCTACGTCTCGATTCAGGTTATCGAACACAGTTTGCTCCTGGACGGTGGTTTCCACCGTCTCACCGCTTAGAAGACGCTGAAAGTCGTCCAGCACCTCCGGGGATGCGTGAAGCAATTGCTCCTGAATCAGGTCGTTGGAACTGGTATTGACCCAGTGGGGTTTGAAACCCTCCTCGGACTTGTCGATGTATTTGAGGATGGACCAGGGATTGTAGATAGTGGTTTCCCCGGCCAGGTAGCCGTTGTACCATTTGCGCACCGCATCTGTTTGCTGGGCCAACCCCGCGAGTTCAAGAAGGTGTTTCATCTCGGCTTCCGTGAAACCAAACTTGTCGGAAAAGCCGTTACTGAGTATGGTGAAGACATCGACTTGGTTGAGATCGGAAAAAATAGACTCCCGCGCCACACGCAGGATGCCGGTGAGCACCGCTTTTTTCAGCGAAACATTGCCCTTGAGGGCCTTGCCCAACAGGCCTCGCATAAAGGACGCAATTTCCGGGTAATAGCCGTGGGCATAACCCGAATGGATGGGTGAGTCGTATTCGTCAATCAGTAGAATGACCAGGTTGTCATGATGGCGCGCCAGAAACTTCATGAGCAGCGCCAGGGAGCCCATCAAGTCGGTTTCGCTGCCTTGCTTTTTGGCCAGGGTCAGAAAATCGTCCGAATCGAAGCTGTCCAGCTTTTCGAGCAGGTATTTCCTTGAACGAAACGCCTCGGCCGTCATGGTGGCGAACAATTCCAGGAATGCCGTGTAAGTGCGTGCTTTCAGGTCTTTGAAGCTGAGGAAAATTACCGGCCGGCTGCCCAATTGGTTCCACCAGGGGCTCTTTTGGATGGCCAGACCGTCGAAGAGTTTTCCGTTGTCAGGCCGGCTGTCATCGAAGAAGGCATGAAGCATGGACATGTTGAGGGTTTTGCCGAATCGCCTGGGTCGGGTGATCAGTTGCGTTTGCGCGGATGTCTCCAGCACTTCGGCAATGAACATGCTTTTGTCGACATAATGGTACCCGTCTTCGATGACCGTTGGAAAGATGTCGATACCGATGGGTAGCTTCAGGACCATGCATGCATTCCTATCGACTTGCTGTTCCTAAGCATAACACACTGCCGGGGGAAGAAATCGCTCCATGGAAACAGAGGCGGCCGGGCCTGTTGTCATCGGCCCGGCCGCTTGCTTGGCTTTTGTGAAAAACGTGGGATGGTCGGTTATAAAGCGCCTTTGTCTTTCTCCTCATTCGGGGGAGGCGGTTCATCGGTGTCCGTTTGTTCCTTCGGTGCTTTCAATAGCTTTTCCGCCGGCGTTCCGTTGGTTTGATCGACTACAGCGAGACGATCCGATAAGCTCGTCTGAAAGCCCCGGTAGTTTTCTACGACCTTTTCCCCGCACCATTTTGCGAGTTCCTCGGGTTTGGGAGGTCGATCCAGATTTTGGCTCAGATCCTGGAAGAACAAGGCCAGGTTCAACTGAAAGTTTTCCTTTTTCGATTGGTCAAGCTTTAATTTCGACTCGCGTAGACCTAACGCTTTCTCTTTCTCATCGAGGTCTTCCTTTCGTAGTTTCAACCTGGTTGCGGCTTCATTTTGCTCTCTGAGTTCTTTGAATTTGTTGGAAGCGAGTTTGATCACCGGCAGGTTTCGAAGGTTTCGGAACTCCGAATCAACAGAAGATGCGCCCTGTTGGGATTTCAACGGATCGGTCGCGTCCGGATCCAGCAGTTGTGTCCAAAACCAGTCCCTCGCGTTGATCTCCCTGACTTTTTTGTCTTTCAGACGCGTTGCTTCTTCTTTTTCCTCTGTCAGATCGGTGACCATAGTTTGAATGGTTTCGACCTCTTCGCCGGTGATCGGCAGATCTCGTAGCGAAACAGCGGTCACATCGTCTTTTCTCAGTTCTCGACTCAGGGCCGCCAGGTCCTTTGTTTGCGTCACCAGGTTATCCTCGGCATTGAGTAAGGTCTCCAAGCGAGCGGCAATCCGGGCCTGGCTTTGGTGGGTAAGCGAAGAATTGTCGATTCTTGAAAGATGTTGCTCAGTTCTCTGCAATTCTCTGAGACTGGGATCGTAGTCATCGAGAACCTTTTCAAGCTCACTCACAAAAGCTTTGTATTTATCCAAGACAAGATCCCGGCTTTTATTCTCCTTTTTTAGTTCCTGAAGTTGCTCATTGAGCTCTTTGTGCTGTCTTGCCGCTGCTTTTTTCGAAGTCAACTTGTTGGTGATTAATTCAGGATCCAGATTCCCTCTGTCGTCAAGAGAAGCATCGCCCACCCTTTGGTACAACTTATCATTGATCTGATCTCGCCATTGGAGAAGTTCAATATAGGCTTCTTCCCTTCTACCATACAGACTCGCAGGGGTGACCATGGACCGAAAGCCCGCTAAAGCCGGCTTTTCGCCTTCCTCTTCACCCAGGCCCTCCGGAAGGAAGAGGCCGTGAAGAATCTCTTTTTTCAGCGATTTACTATCGATGTTGATAAGCGGCCACATTCCGGTAATTTTTCCCAATTCATCGATGACGCCGGCTACATTCTGTTCTTTCCTCAGGTATCGATCAATATTTGTCTGGTGGTCGTACAACCGAACGGCAAAATAGATATAGATCAGAAAAACACTCATCAATACGGCAGCGCCATAGACCCACGCGAATCTAAGGGTAGACCGGAGCCTTTGCGGCGGCAGTTTGTGCCTTCTGCGCAGGCTGTCGTATTTGGACATCTGCAGATACAGTCGTAGATTGGTTTCGTTGAAGGCGCCGTAGTTTTCAATCACCTTTGCGATCAGGGCGTTGTCCTTGGCGATTTGGTCCAACACGGGTTGACTGGAAACG
>JAAUYB010029364.1_pt1 | contig 36376 bp, 33 predicted proteins | sample 7278071 | NCBI WGS metagenome assembly JAAUYB01 (sample SAMN14350121, study PRJNA611818) | marine sediment metagenome | isolation source: surface marine sediment (1.8m) | place: French Polynesia: Moorea | collected 2018-08 | reverse complement strand
GCGCTGGGGATCGGGGCCGGGGAATGCGGATCGGGCGTGCTGCAACTGGTCAATTCCGACACCGGTATGCCGCAGATCACCGGGCGCTATCTCAGCCAAAGCCAGGGGCGCGAGGCGCTGGAGCATGAGTTTTTCAGCCTCTACCTCGAACGCGACCCGCGTGGTCCGTCGCTGGAGGAACTGGCGCCCGAGGCTTTCGCCGAGCTCAAGGAAAACGCAAGCCTTATGCGGGCGCGGCTGCGCGAAGAGATGCAGATCGAATTCACCATCGAAAACGGCAAGCTGCATATCCTCGACGGCGTGCGCGTGGCGCGCGCGCCGCGGGCGGCGGTGCGGATAGCGGTCCGGTTGGCCGAGGACGGGATCATCGCCCGGCAAGAGGCGGTGATGCGCATCGCCCCGCGCGAAGTGTCAGAGCTGTTGCATCGCCAGGTGGCCCCGGATGCGCAACGCGACGTCATTGGCGCCGGTGTCGCCGCATCTCCGGGGGCCGCGACCGGCAAGATCGTGTTTTCCAGCAGCGCCGCGCAGGCCAGTGCCGCGCGGGGAGAGGCCTGTATCCTGGTGCGGCGCGAAACCTCACCCGAAGACATCCGCGGCATGCACGCCGCCGCGGCGGTGTTGACCGAACGCGGCGGCATTACCAGCCACGCGGCGGTGATCGGCCGCGGGTTGGGCCTGCCCTGCGTCGTGGGGGCCGCGCGGATGCGGTTCCAGATCCGCCGCAAGCTGTTGACCACCGAAGATGGCCGCGTGCTGCGCGAAGGCGATGAGATCACGCTCGACGGCACCTCGGGCGAGGTGCTGTCAGGTGCGCCGCAGATGATCGAGGCGATGCTGGACGATGCGTACCAGACGCTGATGACCTGGGCGGATGACGAACGCGATATCGGCATTCGCGCCAATGCCGACACCCCCGCCGACGCCGCCACCGCGCGCAACTTTGCCGCGCAAGGCATCGGGCTTTGCCGCACCGAGCACATGTTTTTTGAAGAAGACCGCCTGACCCCGATGCGCGAGATGATCTTTGCCGACAGTGCGGCCGACCGGCAGGCGGCGCTGGCGATCCTCTTGCCGATGCAACGGGCCGACTTCACCGAGCTTTTCCAGATCATGGGCGGCCTGCCCGTTTGCATCCGCCTCTTTGACCCGCCGCTACACGAATTCCTGCCCAATGACCGCACCGGGCTGCGTGACCTGGCCGAAGCGCTCGACCTTCCGGTCAGCGACGTGACGCGCCGGGTCGAGGCGATGGGCGAATACAACCCCATGCTGGGCATGCGCGGTGTACGGCTGGGTATCACCGTGCCCGAGATCTACGACATGCAGGCGCGCGCGATCTTCGAGGCGACCATCGATGCGTCGAAAGACGGCGATCCGGTGGTGCCCGAAATCATGTTGCCGCTGGTGTCGGCCCGGCGCGAGGTTGAGATGGTGCGCACCCGCGTGGACGCGGTGGCGGCCGCGGTGCGGGCCGAACGCGGGGCAGACTTTACCTACCGCCTGGGCGTGATGGTGGAAACGCCGCGCGCCTGCCTGCGGGCCAACGAAATCGCCGTGCATTCGCACTTCCTGTCTTTCGGCACCAATGACCTGACGCAGATGACCTATGGCCTCTCACGCGACGATGCCGGGCGCTTCATGTCGGATTATGTGCAGCAGGGTGTCTTTGGCGAAGACCCGTTTCACGTGCTCGACACCGAGGGGGTCGGCGAGCTGCTGGGCGTGGGTGTGGAACGCGGCCGGCAGGGGCGCAACAATATCACCCTGTCGATCTGCGGCGAACATGGCGGCAACCCCGAATCAATCGCGTTCTGCCGGGCGCTGGGTGTGGACTATGTCAGCTGCTCTCCCTTCCGGGTTCCGGTGGCGCGTCTTGCCGCAGCGCAGCTTGCGATCAGCGACAAGATGCAGGCGCCGCCCACCGGCTGACCACGACATATGCGCAGGTCTCGACATGACCTCAGTGCATAGCGGGTTGGCCATTTGGTTAACTTTACGGAATGAACATTTTTAGGTATCACGCTTCGGTCTGCGTGCACATCAAATAGGCGTTGTGCGAACCCAAGCAACCGATGAGAAATTTGATGATCCGTGTTCTGAGTCTCTGCTTCGCTGCCCTTCTAACCTTGGGAACTCTGCCCGCCAGTGCCGACACCTTGGCCGCGAAACGGCTCTTTACCTTGGAGCAGCGTGGGTTGGCTGCGGCCAATCGCACCCATCTCAATCGGCTGGTCACCCCGATGGCCGCGGCCGCCCCGTCGGCCCCCATCGGCAAGAGCGATATCCGCTACAATCGCGAATGGCTCGCCACCCAGCCGAAAGCCTCTGGCGGTGCCGAATGGCGTTGTCTGTCCGAGGCGCTCTATTTCGAGGCGCGTGGTGAAAACGTCAAAGGCCAGTTTGCCGTGGCCGAAGTGATCATGAACCGGGTGTCAAGCAAGCGCTTTCCCAACTCGGTCTGCGGTGTGATCAATCAGGGCACCGGCAAGCGCTATGCCTGCCAGTTCACCTATACCTGCGACGGGCTGCCCGAGCGGATCAACGAACCCGCCTCGTGGGAGCGTGTCGGCAAGGTTGCTAAGGCGGTGCTGGCCGGCGCCCCACGGGTGCTGACCGATGGCGCCACGCATTACCACACCACCGCGGTCAAGCCGCGCTGGTCGCGGATCTACACCAAGACCGCAAAGATCGGCCATCATCTGTTCTACCGCCACACCTGGCGCACCAGCAAACGCTGACAGAGTCGCTTTTCGCACCTCAGCCGCCGCGTATTTGTTCCCTTTTGACCGCCGCCGCACCTAGGGTGCCACCAAAAGCTTATCCGGGGCCCCGCCATGGTCAGTGACATCCGCCTTGCCTTTGCGCATCCGTCCGAGCGCGCCATCGCCACCGCCGATGACGTGCCGCGTGACCGGATTTCGGTGCGCGATCACATCGTTGAGGTCGAGATCGGCGCCTTTCAGGCGGAACGTGGCACCACCCAACGAGTGCGGTTCAATGTGGTGGTTGAGGTCCAGCCGCTGACCGGCCCGATCGACGACGATGTCGACCGCATCTTGTCTTACGACCGCGTGACCGAGGCGATTGCCCATGAGCTGGGCGCCGAACGGCTGAACCTCTTGGAGACGCTGGCCGAGCGGGTGGCCGAGCGAATCCTGCTCGCGCCGCAGGCCATGCGCGCCTTTGTCCGGATCGAAAAGCTGGATCGCGGGCCGGGGGCTCTGGGAGTCGAGATCGTCCGCACCCGCCGCGATTTTGGTCAGAAACTCAATGAGATGGCCGAAGAAGTGGCGCAGGAACGGCCGCATCCTCGGGTGGTGTATCTGTCGAACGCCGCAATGGCAGCCGCGGATCTGAGCACCCGGATCGACGAGCTGGCCAATGCCAAGGCCCCGGTCATCCTCTGCGTCGGCCTGCCCAACGACGTGGCACCCCGCGCCGATCACCCGATGGCCCAGCGGCGCATCGACCTTTTGGCCATCGAACAAAACGGCTGGCGTCTCGCCGCGCGTGATCCGCGCTGCAAGGTGGTGGCGACGCGGACCGAGCTCGACTGGGCGATGAAGAACAGCCAGATCTGCGTCTGGGCGCCGTCGAAGATCGTGCTTGACGCGACCGAAGGGCCGGACGTTCAGCCGCATGACACGGTCGCTCTGACCGCCTGGTTCGCCGGGCAGATGGACGCCTGTGAACTGGTGGTGATCGGCGAAACCTCGCCAGAGGACGCGCCCGTGCCGCAGCGGGCGGCGGAACTCGGCACGCCGCTCTTCTGATCCGCTTGCCAAGTCGCGGCCAATCGGTCAGGGACAAGACATGAGTGCCTATTATCGCCCGCTCGTCCGGTCTGACGCACCGCGACCGGCCCATGCCCTGCCGCTGGCGGGCGGGGCGCATTGGTTCACCTCGGCCGCGCGCCACACCCGCAGCGGTGAGGTGACACACGTCACGCTCGACGATATCCCCGAAGACGCGCTGATGCGCCTGACCGAGCCGCGCGCTGACATCGCCGGCTTGGCGATGGACCGGGTGCAGATCATGGGCATCCTCAACGTCACGCCCGACAGCTTTTCCGACGGTGGCGCCTTTGTCGGCACCGCCCATGCACTGGCGCATGCCCGCACCATGGCGGCGGCGGGCGCGACCTTGATAGATGTCGGCGGTGAAAGCACCCGCCCCGGGGCCGACACCGTGCCCATCGAGGCCGAGATTGCCCGGGTCGAACCAGTGATTGCCGCGATCCGGCACGAATTGCAGGTGCCGGTCTCGATCGATACCCGCAAAGCCGCCGTGGCCAAACCGGCGGTGGCGGCTGGCGCCCGCCTGGTCAATGACGTGTCGGGCTTCACCCATGACGCGACGCTGGCCCCATATTGTGCCAAAGCCGACCTGCCGGTCTGCGTGATGCATGCGCAGGGCGATCCACAGACCATGCAGGACAATCCGCGCTACGACGACGTACTGCTGGATGTCTATGACTTTCTCGCCGCGCAAGTGGCGATGCTCGAGGCGCACGGCATCCCCCGCGCGCGCATCATCATCGATCCCGGGATCGGCTTTGGCAAAACCCTGGCGCATAACCTGACCTTACTGAACGGCGTGTCGCTGTTTCACGGGCTCGGCTGCCCGATCCTGCTGGGTGCGTCGCGCAAAGGCTTTATCGGCAAGATCGGTAAGGCCCCCGACGCGCAGGACCGCACACCCGGTTCGATTGCCGTGGCGCTTGCAGCCTTGGCGCAAGGTGTGCAGATTCTGCGTGTCCACGACGTGGCGGAAACCGCGCAGGCCATTGCGCTTTGGCAGGCCGTCCAGACAGGAGAGGCGCATGACACGTAAACTCTTTGGCACCGATGGCGTCCGCGGCACGGCGAACACCTTTCCGATGACCGCCGAGATGGCGCTGATGATCGGCGCCGCCGTGGGGCGCTATTTCCGGCGCGACAATGGCGGCGTGCATCGCGTGGTGATCGGCAAGGACACGCGACTGTCGGGTTACATGTTCGAAAACGCGCTGACGGCGGGGCTGACCTCGACCGGGATGAACGTGCTGCTGCTGGGCCCGGTGCCGACGCCCGCTGTTGGCCTTTTGACGCCGTCGATGCGCGCGGATCTCGGCATCATGATCTCGGCCAGCCACAACCCGGCGCGCGACAATGGGATCAAGTTCTTTGGCCCCGACGGCTTCAAGCTCTCTGACGAGGTCGAGGCCGAGATTGAGGCGCTGGTCGAATCCGGCGTCCGCCCTGCGGGCCCGGAAACCATTGGGCGCGCCAAGCGGATCGATGACGGCCGCTTCCGCTATCAGGAACGGGTGAAATCGACCTTGCCCTACGGGATGCGCCTCGACGGGGTCAAGATCGTGGTCGATTGCGCCAATGGCGCGGCCTACAAGACAGCTCCGGAAGTGCTGTGGGAATTGGGCGCCGAGGTAGTGCCGCTGGGCACCGCACCCGATGGGCTCAACATCAACCAGGGCTGCGGGTCGACCAATCCGCAAGCGGCGGCCGAGGCGGTGGTGGCGCATGGCGCGGATGTGGGCCTCTGCCTCGATGGCGATGCCGACCGGATCATCCTGATCGACGAGAATGGCCAGATCGCCGATGGCGACCAGATCATGGCCCTGATGGCCGCCCGCTGGGCCGAGGAAGACCGCCTGCGCGACGGCACGCTGGTGGCGACAGTGATGTCGAACCTTGGGCTCGAACGCTTTCTGGAAGGCCGCGGGCTGCGGCTGGAGCGCACCGGCGTTGGCGACCGCTACGTGGTCGAGGCAATGCGCCGCGGTGGTTGGAACCTGGGCGGCGAACAATCCGGCCATATCGTGATGACAGACTATGCGACTACGGGGGATGGCCTGATGGCCGGCCTGCAATTCCTGTGCGAAATGGTGCGCAGCGGATCGAAGGCGTCTGAACTGACGCAGAGCTTTGAACGCGTGCCGCAAATGCTGAAAAACGTGCGTTATGACGCTGGCAAGGCCCCGCTGGACACCGCCCCGGTGAAATCGGCCATTCAGGCGGCCGAAGCTGTTCTCAATGGCAAAGGCCGTCTGCTGATCCGCAAATCCGGCACCGAGCCGTTAATCCGCGTCATGGCCGAATGCGAAGACGAGGCGCTGCTACAGCAGGTTGTGGACGGCATCGTCACCGAAGTCGCAGCGGCAACGTAAGCGCAAGAAGATATTTGCAAAAATCTTGGCAAATTTCTTGCAAGAAATTTGGGCTCCAGCGTCACGCGGTGCGACGCCCAAAAAGGCCGGTCACACTGGCCCAGAACCCGCCAAGAAACGCAATGACCGCCCATACAGCCATCCACCCGCCGAGATACCCGCTGCCCGCAAAGACTGCGCCTTCGAACGTCACCGGCAGCGCCGGTTTGTAGGCCTTCAGCGTCTGCGCCGCGATCTCGCGGTCACTGTGCCGTGCCGCAAGATGCGCGCGCGTGAAAGGCCCTGCCCCTTCGAGCGCTGAAAGTGCTGTCTGCAAGGCGTCAAGCCGTGCGATATCGGCCCGCATATTGCCGGATTGCGTGGCACTCAGCGGGCCTTCGGCACCAAGTTGCGTCAGCAGATCCGGCAAGGATAATCCGACCTTTTCGGCATCCCGCTCATAGCGCTGCACCTGCCGGCCCAGCTCATCCACCGTGCCGCCAAGCCGCTGCATATATTGTTGAGAAAACTCGGGAAATTGAGACAGCCCCGCCGCCCCGGTCAGACCGCCCACAACCGCCAGCATCCTCAGAACCATCCTGCCTCTCCTGATCATGCGCCCTCTGCCGGGGCCTTGCAGGAAGTCTAGCGGATCATCGGCGCCTTGTCAGCCGGGGTAAGGCGCCCTGTGCCGTTCGCTTTGGTCCAAAGATCGAAGTCAGCAGATCAGCACGGCCCAAAGCCAAGCGATTTGGCGAGCCGCACCACCATCGGGTCGTAGAATTCGCGCGCATCCTCAGGATAGAGCAGCTCCATATGTGCCAGCACGGGATCGCCTTCGCAAGTCTGCCCGCGCTCGACCCGCAGATAGAAGATCGCATTGCCCAGATAGCCCGACAGCACATACCAGCTTGTCCCGCGCGCGCGGTAGGTCACCGCGCCGCCGACATCGGCGTAATAGGCCACCGTGGCCGCTTCATCCGCGGCGACACTGCCCAAAGGCCAAGCCCCCCAAACCCGCAGCTCGGCGCCATAGTCGTCGACAAAACTCCTGCCGTCATCATTGCCTGGCGGTGGCTGCATCACAAAGCGCACTGGCACGTTGGCCTGCACGCCATAGCGGCCGTAGACATCCGCGGCCGCTGACTCAGCCCACAGGATCAAGGCCGCAAGAAAGACAAGGATCCGCCGCATGGCACCCTCCGCGATTGTCACTCCGCGGAGAGCTTACCATAGATTTGCGCAATCCGCTCAATGGCTTGTTCGGGCGGCAGTTCTTCGCTGTCACCAATGCGGCGCGAGGTCAGCTCTACCACGCCGTTCTTCAATCCGCGTGGCCCGACGGTGATCCGCCAAGGCAGCCCGATCAGGTCCATCGAAGCGAATTTACCGCCGGCACGCTCGTCTGTGTCATCGTAAAGCGGCTCCAGCCCCAAGGCCATCAAAGAGGCGTACAAAGCCTCGCAGGCCGCATCCGCCTCGGCATCGCCGGCCTTGAGGTTGACGATCCCGCAATGGAACGGCGTGACCCCCTCGGGCCAGATGATCCCGCGTTCGTCATGCGAGGCCTCGATGATCGCACCGGCCAGACGGCTGACGCCGATCCCGTGGCTGCCCATATGCACCGGCACCGGCTTGCCATCCGGGCCCTGGACGGTCGCGCCCATGGCGTCGGAATACTTGGTGCCGAAGTAAAAGATCTGCCCCACCTCGATCCCCCGGGCCGAGCGGCGGCGCGCTTCCGGTATCTGGTTAAACACCGCTTCGTCATGCGTCTCGTCGGTGCGGGCGTAGCGCGAAGTGAACTCTTCCAGCACCGCCTGACACTGCGCATGATCGTCATAATCAATCGCGCGGTCGCCGAATTTCAGGTCGGTGATCTGGCTGTCGTAGAACACCTCGGATTCCCCGGTCTCAGCCAGCACGAGGAATTCATGTGTATCATCGCCGCCGATCGGGCCGCTATCGGCGCGCATCGGAATCGCCTGCAGCCCCATCCGTTCATAGCTCCGCAGATAGCTGACCAGATGGCGGTTATAGGCGTGCAGCGCGTCTTCTTTGGTGAGGTCGAAATTATAGCCGTCCTTCATGTAGAACTCACGCCCGCGCATGACGCCAAAGCGGGGGCGGATCTCATCCCGGAACTTCCACTGGATGTGATATAGCGTCAGCGGCAAGTCCTTGTAACTGCTGACATGACTGCGGAAGATGTCGGTGATCAGCTCTTCGTTTGTCGGGCCATAAAGCATGTCGCGCCCATGCCGGTCACTGATGCGCAGCATCTCTTCGCCGTAATCATCATAGCGCCCGCTTTCGCGCCAGAGATCGGCGGATTGCAGCGTCGGCATCAGCATCGGGATATGACCGGCGCGCTGTTGTTCCTCATGCACGATCTGCTCGATCCGGCGCAGCACCTTGAAGCCCAGCGGCAGCCAGGAATAGATCCCCGCGCTCGCCTGTTTGATCATCCCGGCCCGCAACATGTAGCGGTGGCTGACGATCTGCGCCTCGGCAGGCGTTTCTTTGAGAACGGGCAGGAAATAGCGGCTCAGGCGCATGGCAGAGGTTCCGGGACAAGGCAATTTTCCATGGTGTAGGCGAGCGGCCAATGCAGCACAAGCGCGGTTTTGTCGGGCGCCCGAGGCGCAGGTCCGTGCTGACACGGCCCGCCCCGGTCACGGCGCTTCACGAAACCGTCAAGGCGGTGATCAGGCGCCCACGCACCGGCGTATTCCGTCCATTGCCAACAGGAGGAAACACGCATGACACTTCGCAAGACCCTGACCGCAGCCGCCCTGGCTGTCGCTGCCACCACCGGTGTGGCCAAGGCCAACACCATCGTCGACATCGCCGCAGGCGATGAGCGCTTTTCGACCCTCGTCGCCGCGGTGACCGCTGCGGGCCTGGTTGAAACGTTGCAGGGCCCCGGCCCGTTCACCGTGTACGCGCCGCTGAACGACGCCTTTGCCGCCCTGCCCGAGGGCACGGTGGAAACCCTGCTGCAGCCGGAAAACAAGGATCGACTGACCAACGTGCTGCTCTACCACGTCGATGACCGCAAGCTGCAGGCCGCCGATTTCCCGGCAGGCTCGAACTACTTCAAGCCGGTCCTGATCTCCGAGCGTCTCTGCATCACCGCAGGAGACGGCGTGCAGATCGCCGACGGCACGGGGGACACCGCCAATGTGATCATCGCTGACATCATCGCCGATAACGGCGTGATCCACGTGATCGACAAGGTGCTTCTGCCAGGCGAACGCCCCGCCTGCCACTAAACCGATCCGGGGCCGCCAGTTGCAATGGCGGCCCTATTTGCTGGCACCGGTCTGCACTCCGAGAGCAAGCGGCATTGCGTGGGGTTCAAGCGCACCGCCGCAGCCTCGCTGGCGGCTATGTGTCCAAGGCCTCACGCACCTCGTTCATTAATTCGTCGATGCGGAGCAAGAGCGTGTCATGCTCTTTCTGCGCCGCGTCGAGGCCATTCTCGCAATGCGGGCACGTGTTTTCCGTCGGATAGACATAGCAATAGCAGTTCTTGCAGGTGACAAGACTGTCGCCTGCATCGATACCTGCCTGCGCGCCAGCTTGCGGAAATGCCTTTAGCTTTGCCGAATGCCGCTCGGCAATAACTGCCTTGCTTGGCTCTATGGGAACCCTTTTGACCGAGAATTCACCCATCGAGAACGGGCCTTCGACCCCGCCATCGACCAGCGAGATTTCTTCGCTAAGACCCTCGGACGCAAGCGCCAGTACTCTGTAATGGCAATACGGGTTGTCTTTGCTTTTTTGCCCGAGGGAATCCGTGACCCAGGTACATCCTCCATCGCAGACCGAGCTGTAGTAGCAGGTTCGGCAAAAGGACGTATCTTCATCCGCCGTGCCAGCGGCTTCTGCGACACGGCTGTTTTTCCAAAGGACATCGACAGGCGCGTCACGTGACGAGCCGAAACCGTGATCATCGGCATTAAGCGAAGGGCAGGATTTGACCGTACCATCGGATTCCAGCGCGATGACGGTTTCTCCGGCGGAACACCCTCGCCAATGCACCTGATCGTCGCCAGCCCCGCGCCAAAGATGCTCGAATGGCCCAAAATACCCCAAGGAATTCCCGCAATGCATCACAAGACCGTTCTGGGCACAGAACTCGAACACATTGACCAGACTGTCAAAAAGCGTCAGCAGATCAGAGGGTTGCAGCAATAACTCCTCGCTGCGCGTACCGCGCCCCATGGGCACCATCAACCCAACTTGCCAATGCGTCACACCCATATCGACGAGCTGTTTCGCAAGAGGTTCTATCTTGTGCAGCGATGCTTGCGTTACCGTCGTATTGACGCTGACACGCAGATTGCGTGCGCGGGACTCTTGCACGGCTCGTGCTGCCGCCCGAAATGATCCGGGCACACCGCGAAATGCGTCGTGAACGTCTTCCAACCCGTCGATAGAGACGCCAACGCCGTCAAGGCCCGCGTCGACCGCCCGGTCGAGGAGCTTTCCCGTGAGACCGTAGCCGCCGGTTTGAATGGCGCAATACATGCCCCGACGTTTGATCGCAGCAACGATATCGGTCCAATCCCGCCGCAGATAGCTTTCGCCGCCAATGAGGGTGATCTCTCGCGTGCCCAACTGCGCAAGGCTTTCGACAACCTGCAAACACTCATCCGTCGAAAGTTCGGACTTTCGCGGCTCACCCGCGGCAGAGCCACAATGGACGCAACGCAGGTTGCATGACAGGGTGATTTCCCACACGGCATGCACTGGTCGCTTGAGCGCGTAGTCTTCTGGTGTTCGGAACCGCTTGGGCCTATCGCTGACGGTCATTTTTCGCGATGGTATGTCTTTCCTTCCAGCTTTGCGATCTCAAGCTTCAAAAGCTCGAGCGCGGCGGGCAAATCCCCGGCTTCTGCCAGGTATTCTTCCACTTGGGTCGCGACTTCGCGCATCTTTCCGACGTCACCGCTCAGCGCTGCTTCTTGGATTGCGGGCCCGTACCAAACTGCATGACCATTCATGAAATGTCCTCTCTTTTTAACAAAGCGCACCACTCGCCCAAAAATGGATTGGGTGAGGAAAGCACAAACGAATAGTGCTTGGCCTTCCTTCGCGCATGACGGGAATATCCGCCATTTCATGTTTTGATGCTACGCGATCCACCTCGAAAAGCAATGATGATTTCGAGAAATCACCGGCGCATATACAACCCAAAGTGGCGCCCTGCTGCGTTTGGCAACAGGCGTACTGTATCGTGCATCTGCGTTTTTCTAGGGGCAGATCTATTTCCGCCTAAGGCTGCACAAACACAGTCGGCGCGTTCATGGTTAATCTATGAACGCTGTCACCGTCATGCGACGCGAGCCTTTGGCGTAGCTACCGCTCAGCGCCTCGCCGATTTGGGTGCGGGCAAATCCCGCCTGCAACAACAGCTCTTTAATCCGATCGGCCGAGAACAGGCGATGGCGCGCACGGTAATGGGTGTTTGGGGAATACTCCGGCGCAAAGACAATTTCATATTTGTCGCGTGCGGTATTCACTCTGATGGTGCGCTGCACGCGACCGTGTGCTGCTTCGAACTGGCTTTCGCGGCACTCATCGGGTGAGAAGGCCTCAGGGTCGATGAGATCGAGGATCATTGCGCCACCCGGCTTCAAGGCCCTTCTGACCCGCTGCAAGGCGGCAAGGTCACTTTCGGGTGCCGCGTCATATCCCAAGGAATGATAGAGGCAGATCGCAGCGTCGAACGAACCGGGTTTTAGACCGTCATAGCGTACAATGTCCGCTGTTATGAACGTTGGTCGGGGCCTGTCCCCCTCAGCCAGGCGCCGCGCCTCGTCAATGTAGTAAGACACCTGGTCTATTCCGGTGGCCACGTAACCCAGTTGAGCCAGCGCACGGGAATGGCGGCCGATCCCGCACCCGACATCCAGCACATGCGCTGGAGCGACAAGCCCTATGCGGTCAAGCGCATCACGCGCCTCTGCCCGGGCATTGTCCAAACGGTCGTCTGCAAAAATGATATCGCGCATGTCGATCCAGAACCGATCTGCTCCGGCATCGATCACAGAAATGTCTTCAGTTTTTGTCATCACGTGTCTCCGCCGCTGACCGCTGAATCCTCTGCCTTATCAATGTTGACCAACAGCAGGTCGCGCCACGCGGGACGGTTCGGATCGCGCTGCCGGACCTCTGTCGCGGCGTGATAGTGACGACGATCATGGACCGCGATGGTTTCAAGAAACCCTGTCAGTGTCGTTTTGAGCAGCACCGGATCGGGATCTGGACCTGAATGCAAGGTCGAGACTACTGGCTGCACGTTTTGGCAATCGACAAGGTGCATAAAGATCCATTCATGCCCATCCTGATGCACACCAGACGTGGTGGGACTGATGGCGCCACCATCGGCCCTTACCCGAAAAAGATGGATGTCGATGCTGTAAGTCAGTTTCTGTGACAAGGCCCCGTCAAGCGCATCCAGGTCTGCCAGAACGATCCGGCGCATCAGCGGATCATCGACGCAGTCTTGCGTGGCATAGGAAAGCTGGTTCTCCCCCCGCTTGTAGGGCACGTTGTATTGCGCTTTCGGGCGGTAGACGGGATCGTCATTCAGCTGCAACGCTTGGCCAGGCCGGCAGCGATAGCGCAGGATGCGCCGCTCCCGACGTGTGTAGGCTTCGAAGTTGCGATCTGGCGCCAGATTATTCCAATGCGCCTGAAACGCGTTTCGCTCTGCTTCGGTGGCGCCAATGCTTTCGGCGAAATCCGTCCAGTGGTCAAAGCCTTTATCCAGCAAGGCCGCGCTAACTGTTTGCATGTGATCGCATCTCCGCCTGAGGCACTGTGATTTGCGGGGTTGGCGCGCTGACAATGCGGACCTGCTTGCAGGCGTGCGCGTAAAGCTCCAGAGCGGCATCCGCAGACGGCACCTCGGCAAACACCTTGACCACGCAAACCTCTGATTGGGTTGGATCGACCGGCCTGTTCGGCACCATCACTGCGCAATCCAATACGCCTGGCCAACGCGTCAGTTCTTCGATCCCTTCGACCGCCACGATCTGGCCTGCCTGCTCGGGATACAGCACAAACATCGTGTAGAGTTGTTCACTGTCAGTCACCAGCTGACCTGCAGCCTGCAAAACGCCCGGGTCAAAGGTCGCGTCGCGCAATCGCACAGTCAGCTCATAAGGGTCGAAACCGGTCAGTTCCTGCCAGGACCGATCAACATAAAATCCACCCAAGCGGGGATTGATCTCGATCACTCTTGGCCCAGCCTCGGTCAGCTTGAACTCAAAATGCACCATGCTGTTTCTGAGACCCAAGGCGGCGATGCAATCGCGGGCGTAGGCCTTGATGGCGGCCTGGGCTGGCGCATCAAAACGCACCGGCGGGGTCACCAAAAGGTGTTCGAGAACGGTATTCGCGACAGGCTCCACCAGTAATTTGTCATGAATTATCATGGCATGAACATCGCCATCCGCGCCCACCACGCATTCAACCGTGCCTTCGGGACCGTCCAGCCATTCTTCCAAAAGCAGGCTACGACCTGGGGAAAACGCAATCTCTTCGGCGGCGCCACATGCAAGCAGTTGCGGGCGGCCGCCGTTTTCCCGCGCACTATCCGAATGCTCAAAATCCTGCGTGAACCTGTCGAAATGCGCGAAAAGCTCGTGCAGTGTATCGCAGCGCGTCGAGAATGCTGAGGCCGCGCCATAGGGCGGTTTGCAGAACACCGGAAATCCGATGTGCTGCGCAGCCTCTTCCAGCTTGCCGCGGGAACTGACGATGACATAACTTGCCGAAGGCAGGCCGGCCTCCGCGAGACACTGCCGCATCAACAGCTTGTTGTTGGCGCGCCGCAGGGACTTGGCAGACGGCGCGGGCAGTCCACGCGCATGGCAGAGGGCTTCGACCGCGGTGTTGATGTCAGCGCCAGGGCGTTCCTGCCCGGGGTACGCAAAGATCGCCGCGACGCGATGGGTTGTTTCAAGCTCTGCAAGCGCCGCTTCGAGCGTTGTCGAAGACAAATCCGGTACGAGGATCAAATGGTCGCTGTCCGCCTTTATGGCCGCCAGATGCGGGTTGTGCGCTTCGGCTACAGTGACCGGCACATAGCCCGATCGCCGTGCCGCCTGCATTTGCGGGCCACGACAAGAGTAAAGCGGTGTCTGCGCCAGATCGATATCCACGAAAACAAAGGCTGCGGCGCGCTCAGATTTCATTGAAATCTCCGCTTGCGCTTCGGGCGCTTGGGTTGCGCAGTGCAAACACAAAGACAACCCAGGCAACGGCCACCAACATAATTGTGACGCCGTAGATCAGCGCTGATGCCGAAGCTAACGGCATGCGATCCAGCACATATCCGGCCGCCAGGATACCCGTGAACAGTGCCAACCGTTCGACCATATAGCTCACGCTCAGCAGACGGTCGCGCAGCGTTCTGTCCTTGATCTGCAAGCACGAATAATAGCTGATCTCGGTCGCCGCATCGAAAAGCCCGGCCAGCAGGGCCAAGGTGATGAAAAACAGCAGGGCATCGGCCTGAAAAATCGCCATAAAGAAGACGAAGGTCAGAATATTGGCCCCCATAAAGACCATTGCGACGGCGCCATTGCTGGAAAACCGCCGCAGGATCGGCGGCAGGGCAAGGCCTGAGATTGTTTTACCCACACCCCAAGCGGCCAGAAGCCAGCCCGCGAGAAGCGCCTGGTTTACGGTGTCGTATTCGGCCGACAACAACGGAAAGCCGACATTGTGAACGCCAGAGCCAAGCGCTTCGCCCATGCGCGCAAGCACAAGCAGCGCAAAAACGATGGGTAGGCCTGCGCTCAGCGCGCGAAAAAAGCCTAATCGCCCCGTGTTTTGCGCTGGTGATGGGCCGCTATCCGGCAGCATCGGCGCGCCTCCTGACGTCAAAAGACCGGCCAGAACAAACCCCGCCGCGGCCAGTGACATGTGGCTGTCCGCCGCGCCGGACGCATAGAGCAGCCCGGTCACAAGCCCGCTGCACACCACAGCCAGCGCCTGCGCGGCTTGGATCCTGCCGTTCCAAAGGTGCTTTTGGTCTCTGCCGACAAGCTCGGGACCAACTGAGATCATGGTGATATTTGAAACGCCGAACGTGATCCCCAGCACCAATCCCGCCAGCAGCAAACCGTAGACTTCGGTTGCGGCCGGCAGTACCGCAACGACGATCAATATCAAGGCCGCGGCGACGTCTGCGCCAAGCAGTGTTCGTGGCAGCCCCACGGTCCGGGTCAGCCGTGCTGCGACCAAGGCGCCAAACGCGCTCCCGCCCATCCGCAACGCGACATTCACACCAACCAAAAACGCGCTGTCCGTCAGTTCGAGGATGCGGATACTGAGGATCACCATCAGCATGTTTGAAATGGCCGACGAAAAAAACCGCCCGGTCAGGATGCTGTAGATCGCGGCGGTGCCGATTGGCTGGTCTGATGGCGTTGTCATAAGCGTTGGTATTCCGACTGGGACATATCTCGCAGCGTGACAATCAGCATATCGCGCCAACCGGTTTCGCGAGGGTTGCTGGCAATCACAGGATCGGCCTGATGAAACAGCAGCCTGTCATTGACCACAAGCGTTTCCAAGAAGGACCCAAGTACGCCTTCGAAGAGCGCTGAACCACCTTCTGAGGTTGCAAAAATCCGCGATGGCACGGGCTCTGCCCCTGCGGCAGCGACAAAGTGCATGAAAACCCAGTCCGCGCCATCCTGATGCACGCCCGAGGTTGTTGGGCTTGGCTTTGCACCCGACGCGAAGACACGGAACTGATGAATGTCCAATTCACGCGGGCTGTCAGCCTTTGGAACAAGCGCCAGATCAGCCTTGAGCAGCCGCGCCAGCAACGGGTGACCGGCGAAATCGGCATGTGCCGGGCTTAACGGGTTCGGCTTGTCCGCGCCTTCGATATCCCGTTTGACCCGCGGGTGGATCACCAAATCTGTGTTCAGCTCAAAGAAACCATCGGGGTGGAGAATGTACCGCAGTATGCGGCGTTTGCGGCTTGTGAAGTTCCGGTACTTTTGATCCTCGACGAGGTTGTTCCAAAAGCCCGCAAACGTTGATGCATCTTCTGCAGTGACGGGATCGTCATCCAATGGCGCCGGAATGTGGCAAAAGCCCTGATCTGCAAGTCTTTCGCCATCCAAGGCGTCTCGCGCAAATACGGTTGTCATGCGACAGAAGACCTTTGCGCGGAAGCGTGTTGCGTCATCTTGGGCTTAACCAGCTTTGTGGTCTTTTGGTAGAGGTCCAGCGCCTCTTGCGCGCTGGACACTTCGGCCCAAAACTTGGCCACAAAGCGTTCCGAGCGTTCCACGTCAATCCAATCCTCGTGCATATGTACGCTATGCGTCTTGACCCCTGGCAACGTCGCGGCCCCTTCGACGCCGTTCAACTCTTCCAAATATCCTGATTGCTGCGGATAAATCACATACATGGCATGCGGTTGCATTGGCATTTCGGAGCGGGCCCGCAAGTCCGCGATCTGCGTGTCGGTGATTTCACCCATCAGCAAACGAAGGCCAAACTCGAAAGGGTCTATGCCAAGAAAGTCCCTAAACTCGCGGGGCACTTCAAAGCCGCCCACGCGCGGATTGACCTCGACAACGCGTGGACCTGCCTGAGTCAAGAACAGCTCTAGGTGAACCATCGAATTTCCCAGATCAAGCGCGCGCAGGACGTCTTCGGCATAGTATTTGACCGTTTTCACCTCGGCATCGGTCAAACCAAGCGGCGGTGAAATCAGCAAGTGTTCGAGCACTGTCGCGTTTTCGTAGGTCACGTGAAGTTTTTCGTTCACGATCAATGCATGGGGCACGTTTTCGTGGACGATGCACTCGACCGTTACTTCGACGCCCTGCAGACACTCTTCCACCAGGGCGGCTCCTTCTGTATCTGCAACGCCGCCAAACTCGGCAGCGGCGGGGACGTCGCTGAACTGGCCGCAAAACTGCGCGTAGAAAGCCTTGAGTTCGTTGGTCGTATCGCATCTGCCAACCAATGCCGATCCGGTGCCGGCCAGGGGCTTTACGATCACCGGAAACGGAATATGCGCCGTGTCACGCAAAAGATCGCTATTCGCAGCAACGCGGGCATAGGCCGCAGAGGGCACGCCTGCAGCTTCCAACGTTGCACGCATCAGCCCTTTGTCATTGCAGCGCCACAAGCTTTGCGGATCGCGCACGGGCAGCCTCAGCGCCGCGGCAGCCACCGCCACCTCTGCATGAACGTCATGTCCGGGTGCATGCTGACCCGGATACGTGAACAGCAAAGCTGCATCCCCTCGGCCCTGGATAGTATCAAACAAGTGCGGCGCGTCGATCCGCGGCAGGGCGATCACATCATCTGACAATGCGTCGGAGCGTTCGGGATGCGGATGTGTCTCACTGACGATGCTCACAAAGGCATAGCCCAAGGCACGCGCTGCCGCCGAATGTTGGCGTTGGAACGAATAGAGGCCGTTTTCCGACCGGTCATTGTCGATGTAGTAAAGCGTTTTGCCGGTCATCCATTCGCCCATGTGCAAGCCTGGCCCTTCCAGTTGGTAAAGCTGAACACCGGTTGCCCGGCATCGCTATTTGTGAAGGCGGCAGGCGGGTGTGCAGGATCGTCGAGCGGGACGGTGTACTTACCGGACAGATGCGGCAGAACGTATTCGGGCACCGCAAGGTTGGTCTTGCGTCGTTTCATCGACCGGGCCAGTGCCATCCCCTGCTCTACCGGTACCGAAAATTGCGCTGATCCCGGGGAGAACGGCATGAAATGGTACAGGTAGTAGGGCAACACGCCGTTCCGGTAGAGGGTCATGCACAGGGTTTCGAGCGTTGCCTGATCGTCGTTTACACTTCCCAAGAGCGGGATGTTGGCAAAGATCAGTCGCACCGATGGCCGCACGCTTTCGATTGCCGTCCAAAAGGCGTCCGTCAGCTCAGCCGGGTGGCAGACATGCACGCCAAGGGCATTGACGTCGTGACGGGCAAAGGACTCGATCAGTTCCGGCGTCACCCGGTAGGGATTGAAGCTGAGCGCCCGGGTGTGCACCCGAATGACGATGTCGGGCCGCACCGCGCGAAGATCGGACAACATGCGATCCAGTTTTTCATCCCGCAGCATCAGCGGTTCGCCGCCACTGAGAATGACCTCTTCGACCGTGTGAGTGTCGGCAATATAATCCAGTGTCTGCCGCCAGTATTTGCCCTGCAGGCTTTCCTTGCGGGCCGCATTGTCTTTTGACAGCGTCCGCAAGGCCTCGAAACAGAACTGGCAATAGGCGTTACACACATTTGAGGCCCGAATGATCACCCGATTGTCGTATTTGTGCTGACAGATCGGTGTTTTCATCTCGGAGGATTGTTCCCAGTTCTCTGTCTGATGATCAAACCCGCCGTCCCGCTCCGGGCTCCCGCTCGGCAGCACCTGCAACAGAAGCGGGTTTTCGTCCGCCGCTGGATGGGCGTCTTGGTAGGCAAGGCATAACCCCATATAATAGGGCGTAATCAACAGCTTTTGCCGTTCCAACGTTTTGTCCAATGCTTCTTCGTCGACATCAGGAAAGAGCGTTTTGATCTGCGCGGAACGGCGCAATGCATTGCGCTGCTGCCATTGCCAGTCTGTCCAATGATCCTGCCAGTCAGCGGCCCAGCCAAGCCGTTCTGCCATCAGGTTTGCGTAGATCAGGTCGGATGAGTCAGGTCCGAAGGGGGCATTGTCTTTCACGATAACGATCTCCCGCGAAGTGTTCTGGTTGTTACGTCGATGCGCACAACCTTTTTTAGAAATTTGATTCCATTAAACACTTTAAAGATGTTCGCACAACAGGTTTGCCCCGCGGCAAATGATCGGCGGCAGAATTCCGCGACCGCGTATTTGAAGGAAGACCAGTGCTGAGGAAAATGCGCCGGTTAGACCAACTGTTCCTCGGACCATCCGGCCGAACTGTCGCGATCCGTGACCGACAAATCAGGATTGTAACCACGAATGCGTAGCAACAGTCGTTGCGGGTCGCGGAACACGGTCCGCGAATGCAACGTCTGACGGTTGAGCATGATTACCCCATCGCCGCTGCCAACTGAAAACTGGTAGGGCCGCACTTGTCGAACCGCCTCGATCAAGGCAATCAAGGCGGATTCTTCCTCTTGCGTTGGGGTCTGTTGCAGCACTTGGAAAGCGTCCATGATCCCACCCAGACGGAACCGAACACCATCCTCCGCAAAGAGAATGGGCGCGCGCAAGATGCGCGGAGGCTGTCGCAGAATACCGCCAAAGGGAAACCGATGGGTGCGTAGATAGCCAACCATCTCGTCGCCATGCCGCGCACGGATCTCGGCCACTACGTCTTGCATCGGCCACAACAGACTGTCGCCGCCATCCGACGCCGGACGCACAGCAAAGAGCGCCACAAGGTCTTCTGGATGCAGTTTGGAGCTCTCGTCCGCGTGCACTTCGGTGTCGAATTGATAGGTCGGGTCGGTCGTCGGCTTGTCGGATGGGCGCACTTCGTCCGCGAAACTGCCGCTGTGGGTTGCATAGGCGGTATTGTCAGACACGTCACAGACCGTCGCCATCAGCGTTGTCATCAGCAGTTTGGTGTCATCCAAGGAAAGCCCTGTCACATCGATGCCGCGGAGAATGCAAAAATGCTCTGCCCGGCGAAGCGCCCGAATGACCGCCTCTCGCAATTGGGCAACCTCATCAAAGCCTTCTGCCAAAGCACGCGCGTTGGCAGAGAAGCCCTCTGATGTGGTCGCGCTAGCCTCGCTACGGATCCGGTCAAGCAGTTGATTTGCAAGCGTGACGTCCAGCCCAGCATCGTGGATAAGCGCCTGGGAAGGAAACCGGGTTTCTGTCGGGGCGCATTGCATCAGGTCATTTCTATCGAGCATTGCGGTGTCCTCCTTTTGGTCGCGCTTCAAAGCGCTGTCCCCGGTCGGAGAACGCTAGCGTAGCAATTTGTCGGGTGTCAACCAAAGGGTGAAACCATAGATTGCGCTGCACCAAAAAGGTGTGAATCAGATCAGGGAACGTGCACTCAACATGGCCAAACACGCCACTGTCATCCCGTCCTTGATCTGGCCCGAGAGGATCATGTCGCGGAACGTTTGCAGCGGGAAAGCACGGGTGATCATGTCCGCCTCTTCAGGCTCCAATTGTTGCGGACCCTGACGAAGTCCGGTCGCATGGAAAAGCCGGACAAGCTGGTTCGAATACCCATAAGCCTGATAGGCTTGACCGATCTCGGTCATGCTTTCTGCGATGAGCCCGGTTTCCTGCAGCAGTTCTGCACGGGCGTCTTCGACAGGGTCGCCTTGCCCGTCTTCGTGAATACCCTGCGGAAGCTCCCAATAGCGCGCGCCAACCGGATAGCGATACTGCTCCACCAGGTAGATTTGCCCGTCTTGGATCGCTGCGATTATGACCGCATCCGCCTTTTCCACGACGCCGTAGATACCCGGCGCACCATTACGGGAGATCTGATCCTCGCGCACGCGCATCCATGCGTTTGTGTAACATGTCCGCGTCGAGAGTGTTTTGATTGTCATGCGGGCCTTAGCCAGAGAATTCGACTATAGATAATGTCCGTGGCTACTTGATCGCCAAAGGGTTGTCAATTAACACTGGGGTGTTTGATTTGCGAAGGATTTGCCATGGCTGAAAGCGCGCCCAAAGGCCGGGAATTCTGCACCGTGCAGGTGCCTCGGGATGTACTTGAAGCCGCCGAAAAAACCTTCACCGCGCGCTTTGGCCTGACAGAGCAAACCCTTGAAATATCTGACGTTCTGCAGCGTATGCTCAACTGGGTATCTGAGCGTCCTGGCACTTGGCAATGCGATCACTGCCATTCTGATATTGCCTCAGCCGCCGACGGTGCCATGCAATGGCGCTTTAACCATGCCACCGGAGTGGTTGATCACATCGAAATCGTCCACGACCGCTGCGCGCGGCAGTCCGGAACCCCGTCACGACCAAAGCTGCAAGTCATCGGAGGCTCGGGTCCACGCAGCCTTCCACAGGAAGACACGCATAAGACGTGGACGGTGATGCCGCTGACGCATCTAACTGACGATGACGGCCTGGTGCAGCTTTTGGACTTCATGCTTGCCGAACGCCTGCCACGCGACAGTGCCTTGGCCATTTTGCAGCGTTTGCATGTGCGCAGTTTTGAAGCGGCCACGCCCTATCTGGCAAAAGCGCTGCAGGAAAAGCGCTTTCACCACAACTTGTCCGAGGGGCTGTACTGGCAAGGCGACCTACAGGAGGCTTTGCGCGACGCGCCGACAGCACCTGGTGTCCGTGAACCTGTGACGGGTGCCATTTCTTCACTTGGAGCTCAGTCGCTTTCGACATTCATAGCCGCGAGCAAGGTGCCAAACGCAGAACAGTTGGCCAAAGTTGGGGAGGCCCTTGCCATGGCGGGCGTTCGGCTCTCCAACGCCATTTCCCGCGCGCTCCTGCCTGCGATTGGTGGCGACGGCAGACTTTCCGAAGACTGGACAGAACCCGGCAAATACATGGATGCGCTTGCGCAAACGATCTACTCCGAGGCGCTTTCAACCTGCCCTGCCGTGGCCGGCGTGTTGTCTGAAGAACGCGAGAGCCCAGAACCATGTCCAGGCCACGAACCCGCACCGTTTTTGGTGGTGTTGGACCCGTTGGACGGTTCGGACAACATTGCATTTGGCGCGACGGTCGGCACCGTTTTCGGCGTTCTTCCCCGGCGCCGGGTGGGCATCCCATTGCCCGAGGAATACCTGCGGCCGGCGTCTGAACTGGCGCTGTCCGGCTACATGGTTTTGGGCCAGCCGTTGCAGCTGGTGATCGAACTGGCAGGCTCTGTGGCGATCTTCGCGTTTGATCCTCACGCCGAAGCTTTCACCCTACGAGCGACGGATTACAAAATGCCTGACAACTGCGGCACAGTGTCGGTCAACGAAGCCAACGCTGCCTATTGGGACGACGGGTTTCAACGCGCCATGGCCGCAGTTCACGCACGCAACTCGGGCGGTTCGCGGTTCTTTGTTTCGCGCTTCTCGGGCGCGATGGTTGCGGATATCCACCGGATAATGATGACGGGCGGGTTCTTTGCAGTGCCCGGCGACGCTCGGCGGCAAGACGGCAAATTGCGGCTGGTTTACGAATGCAACCCGATGTCGCGGATCATCGCTGCGGCGGGAGGGCTGGCCTATAACAACCAGTCCCGGCTGGACTCGCAGAACGCGCCTGCGCCAACCGACGTGCATCAGCGGTCGCCGTTCTACGCTGGCTCCCGCGAGGTGGTGTTGGAAGTGATGTCCCATGTGGGCCGGGCGAAGTGACGCGAAAAGGCCTTCGCCCGGACCAGTGTTTTGTAACTGTCTACCGTTGTGCTGAGGCTATCTGTAGGCGAGATCGGCCAGCTTCACACCCGAAGCCACCAGTTCGCCATCAAGCTTAGCTGCCTGCAGTTCCAATTCCTTGATCTTCTCGCTGATCTTCAGCCGTTCAATAGAAAGATCACGGACACGCTTAACGTCAATTTCTGCTTCTTGCATGATAGAATTCCTTTTCAATTTACGTTCGAGAACCCTATCCGAAAATCTCCTTAAGCGGAAGTAGTTTGCCCAAAAAAATCGCCTTTAACGGGAAATTCACGCACCTGGCCACAGCGACGAGATTTTGACGCCGGCGAGCGATAGCGACCGCGCTTGCATGCTGCAATTGCACGCGCACACGCGCGTTTTCGCGTTGCGGACAGAATACATCTTGGGTAATCAACAGCAGCCCACAGCTGCGGTGTCGGACTTGTGGCCGATGCCACCTGTTGGGCCCCTCGCGCCAGTCGCCTCGTCACACGCTTTGCCCAAATAAACACGGAGCATATGCAATGGTCACGCCGGTACTTCTTGATTTCAAGCCGAAATCCGACTTCATGAATATCGCCGTCGAGCGTGGCTTCTATTACCAGTGCTCACATCCGCAAGAATTGGATCAGCGGCTGTTTGACGGGCCGCTAACCGGGTATATCGGCTTTGACTGCACAGCGCCTTCGTTTCACATCGGCAACCTGGTTCAGATCATGCGGCTTTACTGGCTGCAACAAACCGGGCACCAGCCGATCGCCTTGATCGGCGGAGCGACGACCAAAGTTGGCGATCCATCAGGCAAAGACAAGTCCCGCACGATCATGCCGCAGGAACAGGTCGACAAGAACAAGGCCAGCCTCAAGCAGACCTTTCACCGGTTCATCGACTTTGATGCGTCAGAAAACGCGGCATTGATGGTGGATAACGACGACTGGATGCGCGATGTGAAATACATCGACTTCTTGCGGGAAATCGGATCAAAATTCTCGGTCAACCGCCTGTTGTCTTTGGAAACCGCCCGCGAGCGGTTGCAGCGTGAACAAGAGCTTTCGTTTATCGAGTTCAACTACACACTTCTGCAGTCCTACGACTTTCTGAAGTTGCGCGAGCTTTACAACTGCGTGTTGCAGATGGGCGGATCAGATCAGTGGGGCAATGTTATCTCGGGTGTGGATCTGTGTCGGCGGATGGGCTTCGATGACACTTTTGCACTGACATGCCCGCTGATCACGACTTCTGACGGAAAGAAGATGGGCAAAACCGAAAGCGGCGCGATCTGGCTGAACGCGGATTTGCTGTCGCCTTATGACTACTGGCAATACTGGCGCAATGTGCAGGACACAGATACCGCGAGGTTCTTGCGCCTGTTCACCGCTGTCCCGCTGGATGAAATTGCCCGTATCGAAACGCTGGAAGGCGCCGAGATGAATGACGGCAAGATCCTCTTGGCGAATGAGGCAACCGCGATGCTGCACGGCCGCGATGCCGCCGATGAGGCTGCGTCGGCCGCTGCGGGCGTCTTCGGCGAACAGCATTTCAGCGAAGGAGCGCCGCAGACGGAAGTCACGCTTGACGCATTGAAATCCGGTATTCGCCTGCAGGACTTCATGCTCGATGTCGGTCTTTTGCCGTCGAAAAAGGAAGGGCGGCGTTTGATGGACGGGAACGCCATCAAAGTGAACGATCAGCCTGTGTCGCAATATGATCGGGTTCTTGGCGAAAGCGACCTGCAAGACGACACGATCAAGATCACCAAAGGACGCAAACAGCATCACTTCATTCGGGTGGTCAACTGACGCCCGGCGTCAGTTGCGGGTGAATTGCACCTGACGGTAGAGGCTGATTGCACCGCCGTTGCAGAGCAGAATGGCCTGCACATTGTGGCCCATGGCCCACGCGGTCTGACCCAGGGTCAGATCGAACATCAAATCAAAGCGCTGCCCGGGTTCAATCACCACACTCTGGATATCAGGTGCGATCACGATGTCGGATGGGTCGACCTGCTGACGCACGATCGACACGCAGGCCAAAAGGTGCACAGGATAAGCCGCATCGTTGCGACCGGTTACCGCCAGCTCAAAGGGCCGCCCCAAGGGTGCGGTTTCCGGGCAGTCGAACCGCAGATCGCCTAAAGGATCACTTTGCGGCCGGTCTGATACAAGAAGGTGATGTTCGCATTCCTTAACCTCACGCAGAACCGGATTGAAAAACCCAACTCGATAGGTACGGGTCAACAAAAGCCCGTCACAATGCGGACAGCAATCGCCGCTCAATCGGCTGCTGACCCAAGACATGCCGGAATTCTGTGCCAAATCCACAGGCAGCCAGGCATCGTTTACGGCAGCTCGTTTTCTGAAATCGTCCAACAGCTCCCGCCCGGCGCTGTCCAGCAAACCCGTCAGCGATGTTGAGATGTCCCGCTCTAACTTATGCAAACCACCATCCACCAGTATCGCGCTTTGGGCGCCCGCGTAGAAGGACTCAAACCGCGTTGCGGTGGTCAGCGCTTCGGTGAGCGCTGTAACGGGTTCTTCTTTGGCGATTGGCAGACGCGCAGCGTTTGTAAGCCATTGCTTGATCCCCTCCGCTGTGAGCCGCCCCTCATCAGTACGGTTCAGGCGATCCAGCCGGTGAACGCCCGCCGGGGCTGCTTTGTCCCAGGCCACCATCAGCCCTTTTGTGCCATCGATTTCGACCCGCTCTGCCAGACTGCGCGTGAACAGGCCGGTTTCGTCGGAATGCAGGGTTGGCTCGGCCGGCCAGGCACCGTCCAAAACGTAAAACCGCGTCATACCGGGGCTGACTTCGATTACAGGGTTGTCGGCGTGGAGGCTTGCGGCCTCGGGCGACGGTGTCGCGGGCTCGGCGATACGCATATCGGGATCACCCAACAGCAGGTAAGGCGGATGCTGATCAAACCGGGTTTCGAAATACGCATTAAGCGCCTGTTGTATCTCACCCGCCGTGGCACCGCGTTGCGCGAGATGCCAGGTGAGGTACGGTGAAAACCCCGCCGACGAATGATACCTGTATGGCGCCAGAACACAGGTTGCCGATCCGGCCTGTAGATGCAGAGCGAGGTTGAAACCTTCATCTGCACCCGGGCCCCGTGGCCGAAACGCCCCGGGCGCGCATACGTCCAACACGCAGAAGTCGAGTGCAAATTCGCGGGCGGGACGCCTGTCAAAACTTGGAAACATGCACTCCGACTGGCCGGAGCACACTGTATCACCGGCGGCGGAGGCACTGGATTTTGTGCAGATATTGCCGTCCAGGCCGCAATGCGATCTGCCGTGCCCGCGAAAATAGGTCAGGCTCTTGGCCGGGCCCGCGATTTTCAGCGGCATCGGCTGTTCATCGACGTCCTGACTGAACAACCTCTCCAGTCGGGGACTGCGCTCCGCGCTTTGAAAACCGCAATAGAGCGCGCCAGTGAGTTGCGTCGCCGGGCGTCTTGCGGCCAACCTCGCGATCAGCCGGCTGGCCTCCGGCAACCCCAACCCCGACAGAACACCCCAATTGTCGATGTTGGCCGCACGAAAAATCCCAGCGATCCGATCCGCGCCGAAATGCACACAGCTTTGCGGTGAAAGCGTCAGTGTCACCGATCTTGCCCCGGTCAGCTGCGGCAAGAGCTGTTCCAACGCATCAAGATCTTCAACCAATTCCAGGCGTTTCCCCGCCATGGCGGCATGGCTCACCGCCAAGGCACAATAGCCATCTTGGCGTAGGCCAATCACCGTGGGGTCTTGTGGGCGCGGCGAGGTTGTTATTGCGCCTCGAAAGAGGGCTTCTTCGGCAAAACTAGTCTCATCTGGCAGGTCGATGCCAAGCGAAGGCGGCGGTCCCGAACGGGACTCGCACCAAGCGCAGACGGCAAGGGCATAGGCGCCCAAGGTTGTCTGGACGCTAACCTCGGTCCCCCCTGACAAAACAACGTCGTCGCAGACCGTCATGCCCCAGCCGTTCCAAACTCATGCAGCGACAACTCAATCATATCTGCAATCTGACCCGACAGTTCGGGCGTATGCCGGGCCGTCCATGGCAGAACAAGCACGCTATTCTGCCCTGCGGCGAGGCCAGGCCAACGGGCCGGGTCGTAATCCAGCGCCTCTGGTCTGGCCAGCGTGAAGGGATAGCCGCTGTTTCCAAACGTCTTGCGTTCGCGCATGACCGTCCACTCCATGGCGGGGCTTTGGTAACGCGGGCCGTTGGAAATCCCGACTTTCTTTAAAGCGGCACCAAGCGAAGTGTTGTTCATGCCGGCACTGCCAGGGTCGACGTGGAATGCGTAGCGCCAATAGCTGTGCTTCACTTGCGGCGCGCAGGTGATTGGGGTCAGCCCCGGTATTCGCGCCAGCCGATCATCTAGGACAGCTGCAGCGGCACGACGCGCGTCGGTCATTTCGTCGATGCGGGCAAGCTGCGGAAGCGCAACGGCTGCCTGAAGTTCGGTCATCCGGAAATTCATCGAAAGAAAATGGTGATCCGGCCAAGGGTCGTCGTAGTTGCGCGACTTGTTCATGAACTGATGCACGCGGGCGGCCAGCTTTGGGTTGTTGCTTGCGACAAACCCGCCCTCACCTGTCGATATCTGCTTGGTCTGTTGCATGCTGAAACAGGCCAGATCGCCCAAATCGCCGACCTGACGGCCCCGATCCAACGTGCCAATCGCTTGCGCGCAGTCTTCGATCACGGGCAATCCGCGGGTGCGCGCCAAATCCAGGATGTAATCGATCCCGGCAGCGTTCCCGAAAAGATGTGTGACAATGATTGCACCGGTACGGTCGGACAGTACCGCCCGGATCGCTTCGGCGGTGATAATCAGATTGTGGGGGTCGATATCTGCAAAGACGGGTATGCAACCTTGCCACAGGATAGGCGCCACACCGCCAAAGTCTGTCAGGGGAGTCGTTATGACCTCGGTGCCAGGCTCGAGGTCGAGCGCTGCGATGGCAGCGTGAACAGCCGCGGTCCCAGAGTTGCAGCAATGCACATGACGAAAGCCCATCTTTTCGCCCAGTTGGGCCTCAAGCTGCTTGGCCACGCTACCGCGTGTGACGTTGAGAACACCACTTTGCAGGATGCCCTGTAAGACGCTGAGATCATTCTCATCGAACATATGACCTGACGCATTGCCGTCTGACGGCACATCAAGCGGTTTGGTTAGGATCTCTTGCATGTTGATTGCCAATACTCCTTTCCAGTGGGACGCCGCGCTGTTGCCTCGCTTCTCGACCGGGCAATCCAGTCCAGAGGCGAGGCCCGGCTTGCGCCGGTCGGGCGACTTAGCGGTAGCCCAGGCAGAACAGCGAGCCTTTCACCGCTTTGGCGGCTTCCAGTTGCTCGGCCAGAACTTTCTGATCGGTCTTCATGACGATTTCCTTTCTAGGTTGAACGCGGACGATTTCCGCACGCTCAACTTGCACGATCCGGGATTTCCGCACAACGGATTTTTTGCAATGCAGCGGAGTTTTTCCTATTAAAAACAATATCTTAATAATATACGTTAACCCCGGAAGCAGTATACGCGCCCCGGGAGAAAAACGATACATTTTTGGTGGACTCAGCGTGCCTTGAACCTCCCAATTACTGCCAGCAGGGCCAAACACATCACCGCCATCGCCAATCCGACATAGGCCAGTGGCACGGTTTCAACGGCCCAGGCGGCTGCCAAGGTGAGCGTTGCCATGCCCAAGGTGACAAAGGCATAGACCATGGCGTTCACGTCCGCGATCTGATCGGGCGCACAGTGATAGTTGATCTCGATACTGAACCGCAGGAAACAGACTTCGAACGCAAACACAAAGACGGCAAACAACGCCAAGACCGCTATCACCCCTTCAAGCAGAGGGAAGGCGGCCAATACGGCACAGCTTGCGACAGCGACAGCCAGCATATTCACCCGTTCCTTCCGGGCGGCCCAATAGAGCGAAACGAAAAGCGCCCCAGCGATGATCGACAATGACGTGATCTGCTGGACCCAAAAGAACCAGTCTTCGGGATTTGGGGTGTAGGCAAAGGCAATCTCTGTCCGCGCGACAGTGATGAACCCTTGGAAGAAAATCGTTGTTGTCGCAAACAACGCAATGCTCCGCGCAAGGATTGAATTGCCGGCTAGCGCGCGTCTCGCACGCGCCAACACCTCTCTGAAACTTGAACCGGATTGGGCATGCGTAACGGTATCGCCGTAGATCCTGAAAAGCGGGACGATTGCCAAGAGCCCGATCCCGACAATCGCATAGAGCGATGACGTTCCGAATCCCAAAAGGATGCCTAATGCGCCGCCACCCACCGCACCGACATATTGCGCCATGGCCGCATGCGCCGTGACCTTGCCAAGCCGATCTTCGGAAATCAGCTGCTTGACTGCTGTTGAGCGTGCCACGCGGATCACCGTTTCCAGAACGCCGCGCAGAACCAGCACCGCAAGGATGGCCAATTGCCAGTCGAACCAGAACAAAAGCACGGCGGAAATCGCGTTGCCAAACTCGCAGAAACGCAGGACGGCGCCTGGCGTGTGCTGTGTGAGAAGCCGGGGCGCCAGTCCGGCAAAGATCAATGGCGGCAGCCATTGAATGGCAAAGACGAGAACGGACAGGAATGCAGATCCGGTTGTCAGGTACACCCGGGCGGCAAGCACGGCCGATAGATATGAGGTTGCAACAGTCGACAACCCGGCCGATATCACCATCCGCCACGCAATCGCAGATTCGCTGTTCAGCGCGTTGCTGCTGGGGGAAAGAATACCTGTTGTCATGTTTGCAGGGCCCAATCGTCTTTGCGCATGGGCTCAACGGGCATCCCTGGAACGCTCTGCTGCAAGAGCGGCTTTATAAGCGCCAAGCAGTCTGGCCCGACGGCATACATCGGGCTTGGCTTGTGCAGTGCGCGGTCTTGAGTGGGGCCGACAGTACATCCGGCCTCTTCTGCGATCAGCAGCCCAGGCACGGTATCCCAAGCCGGCAAAGCGCGTTCGGCGCACCCCGCCAAGCGGCCGGCGGCGACATAGCACAACATGATCGAGGCCGACCCGGAATCCCACGCGTGCCAGCCGTTGCGGTGAAGGCATTCAAGCCCCGCTATATAATCGCGATACGGCGTGTTCGGCGAATGGCTCCAGCCAAAGGACAAGAGTGACCCCGAAGCGGGGCCGGACAATCGCGTCCCATTCACATGCGCGCCGCCACCGCGCCTTGCCGAAAAAAACTCATCATGGACCGGATCATAAACCGCGGCGCATTCCGCCCTGCCCTTCCGCACAAAAGCAATAGACACGCAAAACGATGGAATGCCTGCCAGAAAGTTTCGGGTGCCATCAAGCGGATCTACAATCCACAGCGCATCCCCCTGACCGCCGCCCAATTCTTCGCCAATGACAGGTTCGTCCGGATACGCGTTCGCAATTTCATTCCGCAAGTCCCGTTCCACAGAGCGATCCAGATAGCTGACCGGAGAGTCATCGGGTTTCACGTCAAAGCGGTGCCCTTGGTCGGTGCGAAACGCGGCGCGCAGTCGCGCGCCCGCCCGCCGCGCCAGACCACTGGCGAATGCAAGCCGCAGAGCGCTATCGGACTTTCGGGCACCTTCAGCCACTGCGCTCGATCCCCTCAAAGACATGGTCCAGCATTGACTTCAGGCCCCACAATTCGCGTTGCGCGAATCCGTGCTGATCGCCAGCGTCTATCAACTCTTGGCGGAAATAGATCGTGTAGGGCCATTGCCGCGCGCGGTGCGAGGCAGCCGCCAGGTGATGCCAGTCATGCGCAGCTGTGTCCGACGGAAGGATCATCAAACGCACCGGCAGATGCACAAACAGCATGCGCATCCACCACGACAAAGAGGACTGCTCTGGTTGCCAGGGATCGCCGCAGAACCGCCCCCAACAACGCGCCGCGTACCGATCACGCTGCATGGTTTCGCCAGCAGCCGAGAACCAGGCATGTTCGGTCAACGTGTTCACAAGTGAGCTTATCTGATAAAGCAGTGTCAGCGGCACCACGATGGCGAGCACTACAGGGACCACGCCGATCAGCGCCGCCGCCAAAGCCAGAGCGCCCAGCCAAACCAGCGTCGCTATCCGCCGCCCCATTCCGCAGCGTACCAGGTTCAACTTCAGTCGATGCCACAGGAACCCAAGGTGGAATCGCGGAGACACCATGAGCCGCCAGAACAGCGCCCAGCTTTCTTCCCGCGGCATACCGGGGCGAAAACCGCAAAAGACAAGGAATTTTGAGCCTTCGTCGTCAAAGGTGGCAAAGGTTTTCTTGCTATGATGTGGCAGGTGGCTTTTGCGGTAGTCCAAAACGCTCTGCGTCATTGCCAATACGTTGAAGACATCGCCCAAGAGGTAGTCCAGTCGCCGCCGTCCTGTAATCGTATGATGCGAGGCATGGTGCGTAAAAACCGCCTGGAAGCGGCGCAGACAGCTTGTCATCCAGACCCAAGCGGGCACCAGCAACACGACGCCCAAAACGGGCGCATTGGCGAGTAGCAACGCCTCTCCCAAGCCGACGGCAAAAAAGCTGACCAGAACCGCCATGACATGCCAAATCGGCGCAATCATCACCAAGGGTCGCTGATGCGGCAGCGGCTTTCCAGAGATCAAGGTGAGCAGGCGCTGCACCACGGGCCGCTCGGCCTGCATCGTGTCACGAACACCTGTTTCAAAACGTGTCGGAGGCGCACCGGACGCTGGCAAGGTGGTCTCATCAATGGCGAATTCCACGCCCGGGCTCATTTGGCCGCCCGCAGAACTGGACGCTTTGAAGTCATCTCATCAAATGCGGGCATGATCTCTTGCGCGAACAGCCGAATGTTCGCCTGCGTGTCTTCACGCCGCATCGCGCCATATCCGAACTCAACCACGAAATGCTCAATCCCAAGCGTCGATACGATCTCTTTGATGCGATCGATGCACTCTCCCGGTGTCCCGATGAGCTGCTTGTCGATAAAGCCGCGTTCTGCCTGCGCCCGTTCGGAATCGTTATTCCAGGATTTGCGGGCGTGGTCTTCGTAGCCTTTAACGCCTTTCAAGCTGTGGTTGGAAATACCGTAATGCTTGTCGAGACGCTCCATCATCAAAGGCACATGGTGCTCAGCCCTGGCCATTGCGTCGTCTCTGGTCTCCGCGACCGAGATGTAAAGATGGCTCATCGGCTTGGGCACCTGGATGCGACGCGCTTCACACAGGGCGGCGTGATAGTCCAACAGGGCCTTTTCCTTCGCCAAGTCGAGCCCCGGTGACACCATCATGCCCAACCCAAGACGCGCCAGCGCAGCGGCTGATGTCTCGGACGAGGCCGCGCCATACATGCGTGTTTCCGGACGGTTCTGGGCCAAAGGCCGAATTTGCAGGTCTCGAACTTGACGAAACGCGCCGTCAAAACTGAACCGTTCCCCGGACAACCCTAATCGCACGATCTGTACCGCTTCGGTAAACCGCTCACGCGACTCGGACATGGGTATGCCAAAGCCCGCGTATTCCTGCGGCGATGTCCCCCGTCCCAGCCCGATCAAGGTGCGTCCACCAGATAGCAAATCCAGCATTGCGATCTCTTCCGCGACGCGGACAGGATCATGCCAAGGCAACACCAGAACAGCAGTGCCCAGCATCAGGTTTTTTGTACGTCCCGCCAGATGGGATAGGAATGTCAGCCCATTCGGGACCGGCGAATGGCCGGTGAAATGGTGTTCAACGGTCCAGACAGAATGAAACCGAAGGCTCTCGGCAAGCTCAGCGGTGTCAACAGCATCGGCATATAGCGTAACCTCGGGCAACACCCCGCTGTTCATCATGCCAAGCCCGACACCGAATTTCACGCCAGCGCTGTTTCGGGTTCCGATATCCATGCCATCAGCCTTTCACGCATCTGTTTTTTCTTGCTTTCGGGGTCGAGCACAAACCCGTGCGGCGCCCCGTAAATCTCCATCAATTCGACTTGCACACCGTTCTTTTCCAGATGTGCATGCAACGCGCGCGCCCCGGCGATTGGCGTCACCGCGTCAGCGGTTCCATTCACGATCAATGTCGGCGGTGGTTCCTTCTCTATCGCCTGTTCCTCCAGGCTAAAGCGGCGCTGCGCCTTGGCGTCTTCGGCCTCCGTTTGAAGAAATGCGGACCGCGTTTCCAAATGCACGTTTTGCAGGAAGGAGACGACCGGATAAACCAGCGCCAACCGGTTGATCCGAGGAGATACGGTGGACGCGAGATCGTCGTCCGGCAAATCATCTATGTCGGAGGCAAACGCGCCGAGCCCAGCCAGATGCCCACCGGCACTGAACCCCAGAACGTTGATCGCATCCGGCAATATGTCCAAGGCTTGTGCGTTGGCCCGCAGCACGCGTATCGCGCGTTTGAGATCTGCCAGCGCAAAGCGTCGTGCATAGTGTCCTGTGCGATAGGTCAGGACGGCCGCGTGCATTCCATGTCCCGCAGAGGACTCAGCAATCCACCGAGCAACGGGAAGACCCTCCTGCGGGGCCGTGACGGTATAACCACCGCCGGGCAGAACCAACACAACCGGTTTTGGACCGCCTGCTTGCAGGGATGGCACAAAGTCCAAACGCCCGCTCCACGGCGTGTCGCGCAGCTGGCTTTGCTGCCAAAGGCGGACCACTCGAACCGTGCTCTCAGGCAAGGGCGGCTTCCTTTTCGCGCTGAATAAAGGCGTTCAGCGTTGCGGCGATATGATCGATCAGGTGTTGAGTCTGCTCACAATAGACAGACGGGTTGTCGAAACCCGTCGCATTGGCATATCGGTGGCTCAGATGGCCTCCACCACAGGACTGGAAATAGGCGCATTCGCGGCAGGTTTGACACGGAGTTTCGGCCTGCAGAAGCGTTTGAAAAGCGGGCGCCTCCAGGACATCGGCAACGTTGTGTTCAAACACTGCCCGGTCAAGAACTGCTGCACCGTTATAGGCGGTTTTCAGCGTATCGTCTGCTTCGAAACTGCCGTCGCATTCGATGACCAAGGCCCCCTCGCCTTCAGCATCCTGACCCGCAGAGTTGCCCAACTGCGCCTGAATGATGCGCTCGAACCCGCGCGAGCGGAGCTTGATGGGGCTGGTGATCCAAGCGTTGAAGCACTTCATCAGCCAAACCGCATAGCGATCGCGCTCGACCTTTCCAAATCCAGGCGTGTCGTGGTTTTCCAGCGGAAGCAGAAAGTCGATTGCCTTGGGTCGGAATCCGGCAAGATAGGTAAAAACCTCTTTCGGATCGGAGTCCGCGTTTATCACGCAGAGAAACCCTTCAAAAATGTCCCGGTAGCGCGAGACGCTAAGCTCTTCGAGCTTTTGGTGGAGCCGATCGCTGACGGGACGTCCCTGGTGGTCGATGCGCGTTGCGTCGCTGGACGCGGCCGGACCATCGCAGCTGACGTAGAGACCCACGCCGCGGGAATGCAAAAGGCCCAAAATTTCCTCGGTCAGAAGCAGACCATTTGTCTGCAAAGCGGAGGAAACTTCAACGCCGTCTTCTCCTATCCCGGCATAGACCGCGTCGATCAATGACGCGAGCCGATTGGGGCCCAGCATCAACGGTTCGCCGCCGTGAAACTGCACATTTACCTTGTCGATACCCGCTTCGCGGCAATAGGCGCCGATGGCTTCACCGGTTCGGCGCGCGACCTCAGGAGACATGAATTTCGGCTGTGCGCGCCACTGCGTGTCACCGCGATTGTAGACGTAGCAATATGTACAGTCGAGGTTACAGCGACTGGCAATTTTCAGCACAAACGTGGTGATTTTCATAAGCGAATTTGCCCCGATCAACGAAACGTCAAACCAAATTCAACGCCATCGCATCTTGAATGGCGTCCGAGTTGTCCTTGCCGCTCGGCACAGCGGCAAGGACGATAGTGTCCGAGAGATTAGCCCGCGGATTCGGCTTCGTTCATCTCGGCAACAGACAGCTTGGGCGGGCTGGTGTATGTGCCACCCAGGTGCTGCGCCAGGCGCGTGCGGACTGCATCGTTCACCACGTCCTTCAGTACATTGTTCTCAAGCGTGCTGATGTCTTCGATGCTGATCGACTCGATCTCGGCAATGCTCAGGTCCTGAACGGTGCTGACCATTGTGTCCTTGTCTGTTTCGCTGTCGATGGCGCGGATGCTGTTGGGAATCATGCTTTCCTCCTTAGGGTTGCTTCAAATTTAATCGCTAGTACATTCCACCTAAGCGTTAGTATGGAATCGCCTAGACAACTTATCGCTAACATGCAAACTCACCTTTAGATAGAATTATTTTTGTCTTCACGGGAACGCAGTTTCCGGACACACAAAACCAACATCAGGGAGTAACGGATGAAGATTGTTATCTTGGGATGCGGTGGCTTTGTCGGAAGCCATTTGTTGGACCGTTTGTTGAAAACCGACGAGCATCAAATCGTCGGTTGGGACCCCGATGAGAAGAAGATTTCTAAACATCTGAAAAACAGCAACTTTACACTTCACAAAAAGTATGTGGATGATCCCGAAACGCAATCTGACCTGCGTCAAGCGATTGCCTGGTCGGACGTCGTGATCAACCTCGCCGCGATCTGCAACCCCGCGGAATACAACACAAACCCAATCAGCGTCATCCGATCGAACCTCTTCGACGTGTACCCGATCGTACAACTTTGCGTTGAGTATAAGCGGTGGCTGATCAGTTTCTCAACCAGCGAGGTCTATGGCCGAACACTTTCTAGTTACGTAGACGGCGCGGCCTATGACAACCCGGATCTTTACGAGCTGAACGAGGACACGACACCCTTGATCATGGGGCCGATTTCCAACCAACGTTGGACCTATGCCTGCGCGAAACAGATGGTTGAACGGCTGGTTTTTGCTCATCACAAGGAAGACGGCCTGCCTTTCACGATCGTCCGGCCTCTGAACTTCTTTGGTCCGCGCATGGATTACATCCCGCAGCGCGACGGCGACGGCATCCCGCGCGTGCTTGCCTGCTTTATGGGCGCATTGCTGCATCGCCAACCAATGCAACTGGTGGACGGCGGAACGGCCCGCCGCACAATCGTGTCCATTTACGAGGCCGTGGACGCAATCTGCAGAATGCTGCAACGGCCCGAGCGGGCGAACGGCCAGATTTTCAACATTGGCAACCGCGCAAACGAAGTGACCATGGCCGAACTCGCCGAGCGCATGCGCAAGACCTATGCCCGGATCACGGGCGACGCGAGTTTCAACGATCACCCAATCGTCAAAGTCACGTCCGAGCGGTTCTACGGCGAAGGTTACGAAGACTGCGACCGCCGGATGCCGGACACCACCAAAGCGCGCACCCTACTGGGATGGGAGCCCAACATACCCCTGGACGACGTCCTGTTCGACACGATGACCTACTTCCACGCCGAATACGGAGAAACCGCCGAAAAAGAGGTCGAGCCGATTCCAGGAGAATGAGGCGTGCTGAGACTACAGAGTTCAGGCGCTGTAAACTGCGCCTGAGCGCTTAGCTATAGCTGCGCGGCGTTGAAGACTGGTCTGATCAAAAGCACTAAAGCAAACTACGCGCAGAAAAAGATCGAGGCATCGGATGCTCAGCTAATTTCAAACCGGCTGATGTGTATAGACTTGTCCTTGCCACGTAGCACTGCACCATCATGACCAGCCCGAAGTGCTAGGTTCCAATTGATTGTGAGTGCATGATTGGGCTGGTTTCCACCTGTACGGCAGTTTCCGGGGCTGGTGGGCGGTAGCTCAATGCACTGTGTGGTCTCTTGGTGTCGTAGTTGTATGATGTCAGCGCCAATGGTACGGATGGTGGCCTGTTCGAAGCGAGGGTTTGGCTCATCTGGTCGGTTTGATTAAGCGGCGGATTTGCGGTGAGGCAAGCGCCGGGCTTCGATGGCATTTCGTTTGATCCTTTC
>JAAUYB010053361.1_pt1 | contig 36457 bp, 37 predicted proteins | sample 7278071 | NCBI WGS metagenome assembly JAAUYB01 (sample SAMN14350121, study PRJNA611818) | marine sediment metagenome | isolation source: surface marine sediment (1.8m) | place: French Polynesia: Moorea | collected 2018-08 | reverse complement strand
CTGCGCGGCGATTGGCTGCAATCCATCGCTGCCGACATCGCCGCCTTGAAGGCACGCGGCGCGGATGTGGTTCTGGTCTCCTCCGGCAGCATCGCTTTGGGCCGCGGCGTTTTGGGCCTGGGCACTGGCACACTGGCGCTGGAACAAAGCCAGGCGGCGGCGGCGGTTGGCCAAATCCGCCTCGCCCGCGCCTGGGAAGAGGCGCTGGCGCCGCACGCACTGACGACAGCTCAGGTGCTGGTGACGCTGGAAGACAGCACCTCGCGCCGCCGCTACCTCAACACCCGCGCCACTTTGGAATCGCTCTTGGGTTTTGGCGCCGTGCCGATCGTGAACGAAAACGACACCGTCGCCACCGATGAAATCCGCTATGGCGACAATGACCGGCTGGCGGCGCAAGTGGCTGCGACCGTGGGGGCGGATCTGCTCGTGCTGCTCTCAGATGTGGACGGGCTCTACACGGCCAACCCCTATGACGACCCGCAGGCTCAACGCCTTGAGACCGTGGCAGAGATCACCCCGCAGATCGAGGCGATGGCCGGCGATGCCGGGTCGGGCCTGTCGAAAGGCGGGATGAAGACCAAGCTGATGGCGGCCAAGACGGCGACCGCCTCGGGCTGCGCGATGGTGATCACCCATGGCGCGCGGCTCAACCCGTTGCAGGCGCTGGCCGAGGGCGCACCCGCCACCTGGTTCACCCCGCAGCTCGACCCGCATGCGGCGCGCAAACGCTGGATTGCGGCGATGAAACCGGCCGGCGCTTTGGTGGTTGATGCGGGTGCCGCACGGGCGTTGGGACAGGGCAAATCGCTGTTGCCCGCAGGGCTGGCGGCGGTCGAGGGCAGCTTTGGCCGTGGCGAACCGGTGTCGATCCGCGATCCCGAAGGCGCCGAGCTGGGGCAGGGGCTTTGCCGCTACACCGCCGCCGAGGCGCGCGCCATTGCGGGCCACCGCTCGGGCGAGATCGAGGCGCTGCTGGGCTATCCGGGCCGCGCCGTTCTGGTGCATCGCGATGACATGGCGCTTTGAGGAGCGCCGCCGATTTGGCATAAAGACATGAACCCTGGCAGACGAGGCCGCCCATGAAAGACCTGCATGACATTCCCGCCCTGATGGCCGAGATCGGCGCCCGTGCCCGCGCCGCCAGTGCCGAGCTGGCCTTTGCCCCAAGCGCCCGCAAGCAAGAGGCGCTGGAGGCCGCGGCCGATGCAGTCTGGGTGCAGCGCACGACGATCATCGAGGCCAACGCAAAGGATATGGCGTTTGGCCGGGAAAAGGGCCTGTCAGACGCAATGATGGACCGGCTCTTGCTGACCGAGGACCGCATCAAAGGCATCGTCGACGGGCTGCGCGCGGTCGCGGCGCAGGACGATCCGGTGGGCCAGGTGATGAGCGACTGGAATCGCCCCTCGGGTCTGCACATCCAGCGCGTGCGCACGCCGCTGGGGGTGATCGGCGTGATTTACGAATCGCGCCCCAACGTGACAGCGGATGCCGGCGCGCTCTGCCTGAAATCCGGCAATGCGGTGATCTTGCGCGGCGGGTCCGAGAGCTTTCATTCCTCCACCGCCATCCACACCTGCCTGGTCGAAGGCCTGCGCAAGGCCGGCCTGCCCGAAGATGCCATTCAGCTGATCCCCACCCGCGATCGCGCGGCGGTGCGTGAGCTTTTAACCATGACCGACACCGTCGACGTGATCGTGCCGCGTGGCGGCAAGGGGCTGGTGGGGCTGGTGCAATCCGAGGCCCGTGTGCCGGTCTTTGCCCATCTCGAGGGCATCGTGCATATTTATATCGACAAGGCGGCCGACCCGGTGAAGGCGCTGCGAGTCGTGCTGAACGCCAAGACCCGTCGCACGGGGATATGTGGTGCCGCCGAATGCCTGCTGATCCACCGCGACGCGGTGGATGATGTGGGCCAGGGGATTATCCGGGCGCTCTTGGACGCAGGGGTCGAGGTGCGCGCCGATGAAACCTTGCGCATCATTCCCGGCACGTCCGAGGCGACCGAAGACGATTGGGGCCACGAATACCTCGACAGCATTATCGCGGCGCGGGTGGTCGAGAATATCGACGACGCCATCGCGCATATTCGGCAGCATGGGTCGAACCACACCGATTGCATCCTGACCGAGGACACCCAGGCCGCGGCGCATTTCTTTACCCGGCTCGACAGTGCGATCCTGATGCACAACGCCTCAACCCAGTTTGCCGATGGTGGTGAGTTTGGCATGGGGGCCGAGATCGGCATCGCCACCGGCAAACTGCACGCGCGCGGCCCGGTGGGGGCCGAGCAGCTGACCAGTTTCAAATACCTCCTGACCGGGGACGGCACGGTGCGCAGCTAGGATCAGCCGATCCTGATGCACGCCTCTGTTTCGGCCAGGCTGGTGTCCAGAACCAGCCCGCGTTCGGCGGCCAACACGTTCAGCAACACAAATTGCACCGTGCTGGGCTGCACCTCGGCCTCTTCGCGCCCGTCAAGCAGACCCCAGACATCCGGGGTCACGGTCAGACGCGCGCCACTGCCCGAGATCATCCAGCGGCCATCCGTTTCGCTGATTGTGATCGTGCCACCGGCGCCCAAAGCAGTCTCACAACACATCAGCGCCAGAAACGCCAATTGCACAGCGCCGCGGTCTGCGTCGCCCTCGACCTGCCAGTCGATGCTGACCCGGCCGCCGGCGGCCATGTCATCCAGCGTCTTCAACACCTCGCGCCGGGCGACGCTTTGTCCACCGCTGGCGCTGCCAAAAGCGACACGGAAAAACCGGATCCGCGCCGAGGCGTTTTCACAGCTTTCCTGGATCAGCGCCATTTCCGGCGAGCCGGCCATGTCACCCGACATTCCGATCAACTCGATCCCATTCTGCATCGCCCCAACCGGGCTGATCAGGTCATGACACAGGCGGGACCCTACCAAAGCGGCCAGCGCCGCACTATTTTGTGGCATTCAAGGCTCCCTGAAAGGTACCGAATGGACGAACTTAACGCGTTACTTGAACCAGGCATGCTGGTCCAGCATCCCGACAAACCCGAATGGGGAACTGGACAGGTCCAGTCCAACATCGGCGGCCGCATTACCGTGAACTTCCGCGAGGAAGGCAAGGTTGTCATCGACGGAGCGCGTATCACGCTGTTGCCGGTCTTTGATTAACCTAGGCGCAATCCGGTTTAAGAAAAGTTAACCATGAACCAGGACGGTCGGAGGGTCGCTTGCCAAATCCTGACCTGGCCCCTAGAAGCGGCGCCATGAAGCGGCAAGAAGCCATGGCGGTGCTCTCACCGGATATTTCCGTGCGGCTGGCACGGGATGCGGCGGATGTGAGGGCCGCGCAGCGCCTGCGATACGAGGTGTTTGTCGCCGAACTGGGAGGCTCTGGCCCTCTGGTAGATCACAAAAACCGGCTGGAGCGCGATCGCTTCGATCCCTATTTCGACCACCTCATCGCCTGTGATGCGGCGCGGGACGGCGCGGTTGTCGGGGTTTACCGCGTGTTGCGCAACGACCAGGCGGCCAAGGCCGGGCAGTTTTATTCCGAGGACGAATATGACCTGACACCTTTGCGGCAAAGCGGGCGGCGTCTGTTGGAGCTGGGCCGGTCCTGCCTGCATCGCGACTATCGCGGCGGGCCGGTCCTGTTCCGTCTGTGGCAGGCGCTGGCGGAGTATGTCGACCGCCACCGGATCGAGGTTCTCTTTGGCGTGGCGAGCTTTCACGGCACTGACATCGCTGCCTTGGCACAGCCCTTGTCCCTGCTGCATCAACGCCATCTGGCGCCCCCCGACCTACGGGTGCGGGCGCGGAGTTATCAACCGATGGACCTGGTGCCCAGCGATCAGATTGACCGGCGTCAGGCGATGCTGCAGGTGCCCGCGCTGATCAAGGCCTATCTGCGCCTTGGCGGCTTTGTCGGCGACGGCGCCTTTATCGACCGCAGCTTCAACACCACCGATGTCTGCCTGCTGATGGACACCGCTCGCATGACCGCGCAGCAAAAGGCGCGCTATAGCCGCGGGTCTGCGACATGAGCCACACCTGGGACGCGCCGCCGCCGCCCAAAGGCCCACCGCTGCGGGCAGGGGATTGGCTGCGGGTGCTCTGGCGCGGCACAACGCTGGGCACGGTGGTCTTTGGCGGCCTGGGTCTCTTGCTGCTGGCCCGGCTGATCGAGCGGCCGATCTATGGCGTTGACCGGCCGGTGACCCCCTGGATCACCCAGGCCGTCTGCCGATCGGCCTTTGTGATCCTGCGCATGCGGATCACCGCCCGCGGGCCGCGGATCAAGGGGCCGGGGGCGGTGGTGGCCAATCACAGCTCGTGGCTCGATATCTTTGCGCTCAACAGCCGCAAGAATGTCTATTTCGTCTCAAAATCCGAAGTGGCGGGCTGGCCCGGCATCGGCTGGCTGGCCCGTGCCACCGGCACCGTGTTCATCAAGCGGGATCGGCGTGAGGCGGCCACGCAGACGCGCCTTTTCGAAGAACGGCTGCTGCACGGGCATCGGCTGCTCTTTTTCCCCGAGGGGACGTCGACGGACGGGCTGCGGATTTTACCATTTAAATCAACGCTTTTTGCGGCGTTCTTCGCAGATGGCCTGCGGCATGAGATCCAGGTTCAGGCGGTCACCGTGATCTATCATCCGCCCGACGGCGCGCATGATCGGTTTTACGGCTGGTGGGGCGATATGGAGTTTGCCCCGCATCTGCTGCACACGCTGGCCGCGCCCCGGCATGGCGCGGTGGAGCTGATTTACCACCCGCCGGTGCGGGTGGACGATTTTCCCAACCGCAAGAGCCTGGCCGCGCATCTGGAGGGGCAGGTGCGCGCGGGCCACACCCGGCTGATCGGCGACTAACCCAGCGGCGCCAGCAGCGTCTTGAGCGCCCCCAGCGGATCGTCATCGCGCCAGATTTCCTCACCGATGCCAAAGAAATCCGTCACTGGCGCCAATTCGGCGACGATCTCAGGCGTCAAGCCGCCTTCGGCCACCACCGGCACTTCGATCATTTGCGACCACCAGTCGAAAAGATCGAACTCCGCCTGCGCGCCATCCCCCAGAACGGTCATGCCCGCGGGGCCAAAGGCCACGTAATCCGCGCCGGATTCCCCCGCCGTCATGCCGTCATGGCGCGACTGGCCGCAATAAGCGCCGACAATGGCGTCGGTCCCCAGCTCTTTGCGCGCGGCCCGGACCGAGCGAGCGCCATCGCTCAGATGCACGCCATCAAGGCCCAACCGCTGCGCCAGCACCACATGGGTGTCGATCACCATCGCCACGTCATGCGCATGCGCCACCTCGCGCACCACGTCCGCGGCCCGGGTGATGCGATCCTCCTCCCGCGTGGCGAGGCTGAGCCGCAGGCAGGCCACATCCACGGCCTTCAAAACCGCGTCCAACTGGGCGGGAAACCGGCTGAGATCAAACTCGGGCGGTGTGATCAGGTAAAGCTGCGGCTGGTCTGGCTGGGACATGGCGGGTCTTCTTATGCGTCTTTGATCGCCCTGATAACGTTGCAAATCCCGATTGGCTATGGGGTTTTATCGGGCTTGGGCGGCAGCGTGTCGACAAATCCCAGCGCCAGCTGCGTCAACTGCTGGCGCGTCGCGTCGTCCGTCATCGCGTCGTTGTCCGCATCAACCATCCCGCCCATCGGCCGGCCGGTAAAGGCCATCGGCGTCACCCCAGGCAGAGCCAAAGCCTCGGCCTCCCGCGCTTTGCCGACCCGGTACATCGCACCCTTGGCATGCACCCCGCAGAGCATGTTGCCGTAAAGCAGAAACGCCAAGCCACCGAACATCTTCCTTTCCGACAGACCGGGCAGGGGGCCGAGGTCGGCGCGCATCTGGTCGGCCAGGTCGGGGTCATACGCCATGGTCGCCTCATCTTTGGCTGCGGGCACAGAATACCCGCCGCCAGGCCGGTGACGCCAATGAAATCTCGCGCGCCCGCTTGCCCTTGGCCAGACGAGGGCCTAGGCAGGCGCCACTATCGCACCGACAGGAGACCCCGATGCACGCCGACCGGCCGCAACCCAGCTTTGTTCTGGTGAACCCGCAGATGGGCGAGAATATTGGCGCTGCGGCGCGGGGGATGTGGAACTTTGGGCTGGACCGGATGCGGCTGGTGGACCCGCGCGATGGCTGGCCGAACCCGAGCGCTGTGGCGATGGCATCCGGGGCCGGGCGGCTTTTGGATGAGGCGCAGCTGTTCGGATCGACGCAAGAGGCGATCGCCGATTGCACCTATGTCATGGCCACCACGGCCCGGCCGCGCGGCATGACCAAACCGGTCTTCAGCCCTGAACGCGCGATGCAAGAGGCGGCCAAGCGATTGTCGGCGGGCGAACGCGTCGCCGTGCTCTTTGGTCCGGAACGGGCAGGGCTTGAGAACAGCGATATCGCCCAGGCGAACGCCATCATCTCGGTCCCGGTCAATCCGGCGTTTCCGTCGCTCAACCTCGCGCAATGTGTGTTGCTGACCGCCTATGAGTGGCGTCGTCAGACCGAAGAGGTGACCAATGAGACCGTGGAAATGGCCGGCACGGAATGGGCAACGGGTGATGAGATGGCGCATCTCGCCAAACATTATGAGGATCGCCTCGACGAGGCTGGGTTCTTTTTCCCCGAAGCCAAGGCTGACGGCATGAAGCGCAACCTGCGCAACCTGTGGTCACGTCTGCCGCTGACCCGGGCGGATGTGCAGATGCTGCATGGTATCCTGCGTCAGATGGTCCGCTGGAAAGAGCGCGGTGAATGACTGGACGACCACCGGGGTGGGCCATATCTTGCGCGGCAAAGAAGGAGTGAGGCATGAGCGGAAACCGCAAGCTCTTTGAAGAAGTTGGCAGCCAGCCCGCGCCCGAAGCCGCCCCCAAGACCGGCATGATCGACGCCGGCAAACGCGGCGCGCGTGGGGCGGTGCGGCTGTGGCTGATGATGCTGTTTACCCTGGTTGTGATCATGATTGCCGTCGGCGGGCTGACCCGCCTGACCGACTCGGGCCTGTCGATCACCGAATGGCGCCCGGTGACCGGCGCGCTGCCACCGATGAGCGCGGCGGAGTGGGACTCGGAGTTCGAGAAATACCGGCAGATCCCGGAATACCAGTTGCAGAACAAGGGCATGAGCATGGCCGAGTTCAAGGTGATTTACTGGTGGGAATGGAGCCATCGCCAGCTGGGCCGGGTGATTGGCCTCGTGTGGGCGATTGGCTTTTTCGGTTTTCTCTTGGCCCGGCGCATCCCGACCGGCTGGACGCCACGTCTTTTGGGGCTGGGGGTTCTCGGTGGTCTGCAAGGCGCCATTGGCTGGTGGATGGTGGCCTCGGGCCTGACCGGGCAGATGCTGGATGTGGCCAGCTACCGTCTGGCGACGCATCTGGGCCTCGCCTTTGTTATCCTCGGCCTCATTGCCTGGTACGTCTTCCAGTTGGGGCGCGAGGAGCGCGACCTGATGCAGGCCCGCCGGGCAGGCGAGGCCAAGCTTTTCGGCATGGGCACCGGCCTGATGCATTTCGCCTTTCTGCAGATCCTGCTGGGCGCGCTGGTGGCAGGGATCGATGCCGGGCGCACCTATAATGACTGGCCGCTGATGGCAGGTGGCATCCTGCCGCCGTTCCCGTTCGATATCGAGCCGGTCTGGCGCAACTTCTTTGAAAACGCCGGCCTCGTGCAGTTCATGCACCGCGTCGCCGGGTACCTGCTCATGATCTACGGGGTGATTGTCTGGCTGCGGGCGCGCAAGTCACCGCATGGCGACACGCGGTACCGTTTCAATGCGGTGCTGGCGGTGATGGTGCTGCAGATGGTGCTGGGTGTTGTCACGGTGCTTTATCAGGCGCCTTGGGAGATTGCGATTGTGCATCAGTTCGGCGCCGTGCTCTTGTGGGTGCTGATCCTGCGCGCGCGGTTCGGCGCGCGCTACCCCCGGGTGCAATCGGTGAAAGGAGCAGCGGCATGACGGCTTATGACGCGTTGATGGCGCACCAGCGCGAGACCGAGGCGCTGGGGCAGATCTCGGGGCGGCTGGCCTGGGATCAGGAAACCATGATGCCGCGCGGCGCGGTGGATCAGCGCGGGGAAGAGCTGGCCGCATTGCAATCCGTTTTGCATGCCCGCAAGACTGATCCGCAAGTGGCGGATTGGCTGGCGTCGATCGACGACGCTGCGCTCGACCTCGTCGGGCAGGCGCAGATGCGCCACATCCGCCGCAGCCACGCCCGCAACGTCAAGGTGCCCGCCCGGCTTGCAGCCGAGATTGCCCGGGTCACCAGCCGGGCGCACCGGATCTGGGCCGAGGCGCGGGCCGACGACGATTTCGCCGCCTTTGCGCCGACCTTGAGCGAGGTTTTGGCGCTCAGACGCGAAGAGGGCGCTGCCCTGGCCGACGGTGGCGATGTTTATGACGCGCTTCTGCAGGACTATGAGCCGGGCGCCACGGCAGCCGAGCTCGATGCCATGTTCGGCGCCCTGCGCCCGCGCCTGGTGGCCCTGCGCGAGGCGGTGCTGGCGCAACCGGCCCCCGCGGGGCTGGAGGGATCGTTTGACGAGGCCGCGCAGATGAAGCTGTCGCGCCTCGTCGCCAAGACCTTTGGCTATGACATGTCGCGTGGCCGCGTTGACAAGGCGGTGCACCCGTTCAGCTCAGGCAGCGGTGACGATGTGCGCATCACCACCCGCACCAACGCGCTCGACCCCTTTAACTGCATCTATTCGACGATCCACGAGGTTGGCCATGCCAGCTATGAGCAGGGCATCGACAAGGGTTATCGCCTGACGCCGGTCGGGCGGGGCGTGTCGATGGGGGTGCATGAAAGCCAAAGCCGGATTTATGAGAACCAACTGGGCCGCTCGCGCGCATTCTGCGGATGGCTCTACAGCCAGATGGTCGAGGCGTTTGGCGATTTCGGCATCGACGGTCCGGACGCGTTTTATGCAGCCGTCAACAAGGTGCATCGCGGCTTTATCCGGACTGAGGCGGATGAGGTGCAATACAACCTGCACGTCCTGATCCGCTTTGATCTGGAACGCGCGCTGATCTCCGGCGCTTTGGAGGTCGGTGATCTCGAGGCCGCCTGGAACGACCGCTTTGCCGCCGATTTCGGCTATCCGGTGGACAAGGCCTCGGACGGTGTCCTGCAGGATGTACATTGGTCGGCCGGGCTCTTTGGCTATTTCCCGACCTATTCGCTGGGCAATGTCTATGCCGGCTGCCTGCATGAGGCGCTGCGCGCCGCGATCCCAGATTTGGATGATCAACTGGCTAAGGGAGATCTGGACCCCGCCACCTCGTGGCTGCGGCAGAACCTGCAGCAATATGGCGGGCTTTATGAGCCGCGGGAGATCATCGAACGCGCTAGCGGCAAAGCCCCGTCCGAGGCGCCGCTGATCGGCTATCTGGAGCAGAAATTCAAAGCGCTCTACGCCCTCTAAGGCGCTGGAAAACCCTGCCAAACTCGCACCTTATTGGTGACGCATTGTACCGCTATGCCCCTTGCCAAGCGACGCAAGAGGGCCGCCATGAACAAACACGTCCGTCCCAGTACCGACGCGGCTGAGCTACGCGGCGCAGCCTTTGGCTTGCGCACCGAGTGGATTGTGGATTGGCCGGGCTTTGCGCCGCTGAAAGCCGAATGGCAGGCTCTTCATCGCTCTGATCCGGAGTCGGGTGTGTTCCTGTCCTGGGCCTGGCTCAGCGATCTCTTCACCCGTTATCCCGGCCAGTGGCGCGTGCTGATCCTGCGCGATGGGGCTGGCGCCCTGGTGGCGGCGTTGCCGCTGCGACACAAGGTGCACTGGTCGCGCAGCATGGGGCAGTTGCAATCCCAACTTGCCGCCGCCGGACGCCTGGGGATGAGCGAATATACCGGATTTCTCTGCGAGCCTGAGGTTGAAGAACATGCCATCCCCGCGCTGGCCCAAGCCCTGAGTGCGCAACAATGGACCCGGTTGTCGCTGCGTTATGAGCCGACGCAAACCCGCTCCCGACGCTTTGCCGCGGCGTTGGACGCCACGCGCTTTGACGTCGCCTGGCCCGACTACACGATCAATGGCGGGGAGACCAACCAGCTGCTTTGCCCCCAAGTCGCCCTGCCGGCGGATTCTGAGAGCTATCTGAGCCAAGCGCTCAGCGCGAACACGCGCCAGAAAGCCCGCCGTATGATGCGCAAGCATCTTGAGAGCGGCGCTTTGCAGATTGTCGAGACCTCGCAAGACACGTTCGAGGACCATGCCAAGCGCCTTCTGGACAACTGGTATGCCAAGTGGTCAATCGCCAGCGGCAAGGACCGGGCCCGAAAGGGGCGGGCGAAATACGCGAGCTTGCTGCAACGCGCGCAGCGCCTGGGGCTGTTGCACATGCCGACGCTCTGGGATGGGCCGGACATACTGGGTGCCCTGGCGCATATCGTCGACCAAGACTCCGGTGTCAGCCATTTCATGGTGGCCGGGCGGGATATGAGTGCGCGTGGCGTCGATGTTGGCTTGCTGCTGCATCTGCACGCCATTCGCTGGTCGATCGAAAACGGACTCACGCGCTATGATTTCGGCCACGGGACCGAGCCCTACAAGTACAGCTACGGCGCAGAGAACAAACCCGTCAGCTATTTTGTCGCCGAACGCAAATCCGCCTTCATCCGCAGCGCCCTGGACCCTGCCGCGCTGCCCGAGGCGCTGAAACGTGTCGATGGGCTGGTGGCCGACGGGCAGAGCGACGCCGCGCGCGCGGCGTTGCAACAACTGGCGGCGCTGGCCAAAGACTGGCGCAATCAGCCCTCGTCTTCGTCCTCACCCTGATCGGCAATCCAAGCGACCGAGACCACGGTTTCATCCTTGCCGGTGTCGAACACCTTGACCCCGCCGGCGCTGCGCGAGCGGAAGGAGATCCCCTCGACCGGCACCCGGATCGATTGGCCGCGTGAGGTGGCGAGCATGATCTGGTCGTCCATTTCCACCGGGAAAGACGCAACCAGAGGCCCGCCGCGCATCGCCTTGTCGATGGCCTGAACACCCATGCCACCGCGCCCGCGCACCGGGTAATCGTGTGACGAGCTGAGCTTGCCCATGCCCTTGGCGGTGATGGTCAGAATCAGGTTTTCAGCCGCCGACATCTGAGCATAGCGTTCCTGGCTGAGCACCGCATCGGCGTTGCCATCCTCATCGTCGCTTTCGGCCTCTTCGGTCACTCCTGCCACCAGGCGACGCATCTTGAGATAGGCGGCGCGTTCGTCAGGCGACGCCTCGAAATGGCGGATCACCGCCATCGACACCACGCGGTCGTCCCCCGACAGCTTGACGCCGCGCACACCGGTGGACTTGCGCCCCTTGAAGACCCGTACATCGGTGGTGCGGAAGCGGATCGCCCGGCCCGAATTGGTCACAAGCATCACGTCATCATCCTCGGACGCGATGCGCGCGTTGACCAGCTCGACGCCTTCGGGCAGGTCCATCGCGATCTTGCCGTTGCGCATCACGTTGGTGAAATCGCTCAGCGCGTTGCGGCGCACATCGCCGGCGCTGGTGGCAAAGACGATCTGCAGATCGGCCCATTCATCCTCATCCCGGTCCACCGGCATGATCGCGGCGATCGAGACCCCCTGCGGGATCGGCAGGATATTCACAATCGCCTTGCCCTTGGCCGTGCGGCCGCCCTGCGGCAGACGCCAGGTCTTGAGCTTGTAGACCATGCCGTCGGTGGTGAAGAACAAAAGCTGCGTATGCGTATTGGCGACAAAGAGCGTAGTGACTACGTCGTCATCCTTGGTCGCCATGCCGCTCAGGCCCTTGCCGCCGCGCTTCTGCGCCCGAAAATCGGCCAAGGCGGTGCGCTTGATATAGCCCGACTGGGTAACCGTCACGACCATGTCTTCGCGCTCGATCAGGTCCTCGTCTTCCATATCGCCGGACCATTCGACGATCTCGGTGCGGCGCGGCACGGCGAAAAGCTCCCGCACCTCGCTCAACTCGTCGCTGATGATGCCCATGATCCGTTCGCGTGATCCGAGAATCTCCAAGTATTCCTTGATCTTACCGGCCAGCTCTTCCAACTCGTCGGTGACCTCTTTTACCCCCAGCTGGGTCAGGCGCTGCAGCCGCAACTCGAGGATCGCGCGGGCCTGCACCTCCGACAGGTTATAGGTGCCGTCCTCGTTGGCGGTGTGGGTCGGATCATCGATCAGCTTGATATAGGGCAGGATGTCACCCGCCGGCCAGCGTCTTGTCATCAGCTTTTCGCGCGCCTCGGCGGCGTCGGCCGAGGCGCGGATGGTGGCGACCACCTCATCAACATTGCTGACGGCGACAGCGAGGCCGCAGAGGATGTGGCTGCGTTCGCGCGCCTTGCGCAAGAGGTAGGCGGTGCGCCGCGCCACCACGTCCTCGCGGAAATCGAGGAAGGCGGTGAGGAACCGGCGCAAGGTCAGCTGTTCAGGCCGGCCGCCATTCAGCGCCAACATATTGCAGCCGAACGAAGTTTGCATCAGGGTGAAGCGGAAGAGTTGGTTCAGCACCACCTCGGCGGTCGCGTCGCGCTTGAGTTCCACCACCACGCGCACACCGTTGCGGTCGGATTCGTCCTGAACGTGGCTGATCCCCTCGATGCGTTTTTCGCGTGCCGCCTCGGCGATGCGTTCGATCATCGTGGCCTTGTTCACCTGGTAGGGGATTTCGTCGATTACAATCGCCCAGCGGTCCTTGCGGATTTCCTCGACCCGGGTCTTGGCGCGGATAATCACGCTGCCGCGGCCCTCCAGATAGGCTTTGCGCGCGCCAGAGCGACCAAGGATGATGCCGCCGGTGGGGAAATCCGGCGCCGGGATGTATTCGATCAGCTGTTCCGAGCTGAGGTCAGGCTCCTCAATCAGCGCGAGGCAGGCATCGATCACTTCCCCCAGATTGTGCGGCGGGATGTTGGTGGCCATGCCCACGGCGATGCCACCGGCACCATTGACCAGCATGTTGGGAAAGCGCGCGGGCAAGACGGTGGGTTCACGGTCTTTACCGTCGTAATTGTCCTGAAAATCGACGGTGTCCTTGTCGATATCGGCCAGCAGATAGGCCGCCGGCTTGTCCATCCGCACCTCGGTATAGCGCATGGCCGCCGGGTTATCGCCGTCCATCGAGCCGAAATTGCCCTGCCCATCCAAGAGCGGCAGCGACATGGAGAAATCCTGCGCCATCCGCACCAACGCGTCATAGATCGCGCTGTCGCCATGCGGGTGGTATTTCCCCATCACATCCCCCACCGGGCGGGCCGATTTGCGGTAAGGTTTGTCGTGGCTGTTGCTGGTTTCGTACATCGCGTAAAGAATGCGCCGATGCACAGGTTTTAGGCCGTCACGCAGATCCGGAATGGCGCGGCTGACGATCACGCTCATGGCGTAATCGAGATAGCTCGACTTCATTTCCTGGGTGATGGAAATCGACGGGCCGCTAAGCTCGGGGCGTTCGGGCGCGGAATCGTCTGTGTTTTCAGGGGGTTCGGGCGTGTCGCTCACGTTTTAAGCCTGCTTGTCGTTGCGCCATATCTTGTTGGTTTTCTTATATCAGAGACAGGATATGGGGTGCAATCCTTGAGCACGCGGAAAACTGGCAGCCAGGGGTTTGGACTGCCAACACGCTGTTTTCATTGAAATCTTAACCCCGCTGCGGCACGATTCCGTCAGAAGAGCAAAAAACGAGGTATCATCATGCAGGAAACCGAAACGGAATTGATGCTAAAGGGCTATGGGCTGACGACGGCAGAGTTTTTCTATCGGATGCCGGATTATCGCAACGTGCTGAACAGCTTGACCTGGCAATGCTACGATACTGCGCCGGACTTTCCCAAATTGTTCGAATACATCGACTTCTGGGGCCGCGAGATCGACGGACCGCTTCACTCGGTCCGATTCACTCACCGCAAATTGCTGAGTGCCGGTTGTTGGCGTCGGGTGGTGGGAGAACTCTCAGTTGAGGGTGAGAAGCACCGCCTTCGTTGGCTGCAATGAGCGATTAGTGGATGAGGGAACAGCGATCTCCGTGGTTCTACATCAGTCTTGTTCTGTTGTTTCTTCTGCTAATGTCTGGGGTTTCGGGAATAGTCGATGGTTTTGTCGAATGGCGTGCAAGGATCGGCCCCATTGTCAAAACCTATGTCGCAACCCGCACTGCGGTTATCGGACTTTTGCCTTGGCAAATTCCAAACTGGCTCGGTGATTACTTTGTTATAGGGAGCGGCATTGCGATCGCTGGCCGGATGGCCTTGCGACCATTCGAGTTCATTTTTGCAATAACGTCGATGCGTCTCCTTACCATAGAACGACGCGCCTCGGGTTTCACAGGGCGTTGGCTGCGATCGCCGCGCCTCTTTGGCCTGTTTCTATTGGTTGTCTTTTGGCCGCTTTTTGTGTGGAGCGCCTGGCAGGGCTATCGCAGATCGTACCGATCGACCCGTGATTTCTTGCTTCCGCAGGCCCAAGCCTCCGAAAACAAGGAATTCCTGGCGACGATCGAAACTGGACTCCGTCAACAGAAGTCCGCGACCTACGACTTTCTGTGGAGTATTGCTTGGATCAGCTTTGCGTTGTTGGTGATCCTTTTCCTCGTTGTGGACTACCAGGCGACGCTTGGTACAGGCGCGTCACTTTTGCCCTAGAACCCCGTGAGCTCAGGGAATGATCCGGGTGTATTTCACGCCTTCCAGCGTGGCGCCAAGGCGCAGGCCGGCTTGGCCGAAGATCACCGCGATGATCGGGGCGAGGGAGGTGGTGGTTTCGGCCGCCAGGGTCTCACCACCATCGGGGATCGCGTATTCCACGTTGGCGCCTGCGGCCCAGCCTTGTGAGCGGCGGAAGGTCAAAAGCGCCTCTTCGGTCATGAAGAACAGCACATGCGCGTATTGCGATGCGCCGATCTGGAAGCCTCCCGAGGCTTTGGTCACCGAATAGTAATCCACCGTGGCGCCGCCCACACGCAACGCGCCGCGGCCATAACCGCCGCCAAGACCAAAGCCTGCCTCGGTCACCAGTGGCATCACCAGGATCCCAGCCGATTTGTCGCGCAGCGTCTGCGTGCCGGGAAAGCGGTTATACATCTCGTTCAGCGTGGCATTCACGCGCGCGTCGATCGTCGCGCCGCCATTGCTGCCGATCCCGTTGCCGCAGGCCGCCAGAAGCGAGGTCGCGCCCAGGCCAAGCGCCATGTTCCGTCGTGTCAGGGTCATTGAACTGCTCTTTCGTTGTTGCCGGTGCCTCTGTCCGGCTTGTTTGTGCCGGTTATGCGCGAGTATACGCCGAGTGACGCCTGCTGTCATGCCCTCTTGTGCTTGAGTGGCGAGGAACCGCTAATTATTGAGGAGCCGCGCAGCCGCTGGGGCGAAATAGGTCAGCACGCCGTCACATCCGGCGCGTTTAAAGGCCGTGAGGCTCTCCAGCATGACCTTTTCACCATCGACCCAGCCGCGCTCACCCGCGCCCGCCAGCATCGCGTATTCGCCGGACACCTGATAGGCAAAGGTCGGCGCGCCGAACATGTCCTTGGCGCGGCGGCAGATATCGAGATAGGGCATGCCGGGTTTGACCATGACCATATCGGCGCCCTCGGCGAGGTCACGGGCAATCAGGCGCATCGCCTCATCCGCGTTGCCGGGATCCTGCTGATAGGTCTTCTTGTCACCTTTCAGCGCGCCGCTGGCACCCACCGCATCGCGGAAGGGGCCGTAAAAGGCGCTGGCGTATTTCGCGGCATAGCTGAGCAGCAACACGTTCTGATGACCCTCGGCCTCCAGCGCTGCCCTCAAAGCCCCGATCCGGCCATCCATCATATCGGACGGGCCGATGATATCGGCCCCCGCCGCGGCTTGGCTGAGCGCCTGTTTGGCCAACGCGTCAACCGTGCGGTCATTCACGATCACACCGTTTTCGACAAAGCCGTCATGGCCGTCGATATTGTAGGGATCGAGCGCCACGTCGGTCATCACGGCGATATCCGGCACCGTATCCTTGATCGCACGAGTGGCGCGGTTCGACAGGTTGTCGGGGTTCCAGGCCTCGGCGCAATCCTCGGTCTTCAGGGCCGGGTCGGTATAGGGAAAGAGGCAGATCGACGGGATCCCAAGCGCATGCGCCTCACGCGCGGCTTCGACCACTTTGTCGACTGACAGCCGGTTGACCCCGGGCATCGAGGCGATCGGTTCGACCTCCCCCTCACCATCACGCACAAAGACCGGCCAGATGAAGTCGGCCGGGCTCAGCGTGGTTTCGGCCACCAGCGCGCGGATCGCGGGGGATGTGCGCAGGCGGCGCAGACGGGTGGCGGGGAAGGGGGCTTGGGTCGGTTGCATGGTGACGGTCCGTTCATCTTTGTGCCCTTAGGCTTGCCTTGGCGGCGGCAGAGTGTCCAGTCTCTTGCAGCGCGGCAACGTCGCAGGCGACGGGCAGCTACACCCTCTGGGCAAGTGCGACAGGCCACGTTAGAAGGCAGAAACAGCAAAACGAGGCGCAGCAGATTTGGACTGGTACGGCACGGTCTTTGAAGTCATCGACATGCGATCCTTTTCGAACCTGTGGTTCTGGATCGTGCTGGCGGTATTGTGGTCCTCCACCAGCCACTGGGTGCTTGGCGTGCCGTTCGACATGGTGGGCCGCGCACGGCGCAACGGCGGGCAGGCCGCGACCGATCTCGAAGACCTGGCCCGCATCAACGCCAATCGGCTGGTGTTCATCGCCGAAGAGGCGGGGCTTTGGATTGTGGGGCTGGGCTCAGGGTTGCTGACCGGGATCGCGCTTTTGGGCTTTGTCTATGAGATCGAGTTTGCCCAGGCGATCTTTCTGCTGGGTTTTCCCATGTCCATCGTCGGGCTGCTGAGTGTCGCGACCGCGCGGCGCATCCAGGGCGACGATGCTTTGGGTGAGGCGCTCTGGCGGCGGTTGCGCATCCACCGGACGATCACGCAGGCCATCGGGATGCTGTCGATCTTCGTCACGGCGCTCTGGGGGATGTACCAGAACCTCTCGGCACACATCTTGGGCGGTTGACGACCGGGGCCTGCCGCGCCATGTGAGCGGCCATGGCACATACCACACTCACCATGGGCGGCGCGCCCGAGGGCTATGACGCCCGGCTGGTCCTTCGGGAACTGACCAAGGCACATGGTCCGGTCATCCATGTCCTGCGCGATGACAAACGGCTGGCCGCGACGCGCGAGGCCTTGGCCTTTTTTGCGCCCGACGTGCCGGTGGTGAGCTTTCCGGGCTGGGATTGTCTGCCGTTTGACCGGGTGTCGCCGAACCCCGACATTTCCGCCGCACGTATGGCGACTTTGGCTGGGCTGGTGCACGGCATGCCGCAGCAATTTGTACTGCTGACGACCTTGTCGGCGGCGATGCAATATGTGCCCGCCCGGGACGTGCTGCGGGAGGCGGCGGTCACCGCCACCGTGGGCAACCGCGTTGACGAAGAGGCGCTGCGTAACTTCCTGGTGCGTATGGGCTTTTCCCAGGCGCCCACGGTGCTGGAGCCCGGCGACTACGCCATTCGCGGCGGCATCATCGACATCTATCCGCCGGGTGAGGGTGGGCCTGTGCGGCTCGACCTTTTTGGCGACGTGCTGGACGGCGCGCGCCGGTTTGATCCGGCCACGCAGCGCACCACCGAAAAGCTAGAGATGGTGGAGCTGGCACCCGTCTCCGAGGTGATCCTGGATGAGGCCGCGATCACCCGCTTCCGGCAGAATTACCGCATCGAGTTTGGCGCCGCGGGCACCGACGATCCGCTTTATGAGGCGGTGAGCGCCGGGCGCAAACACCAGGGCATCGAACACTGGCTGCCGTTTTTCCATGACCGGCTGGAAACGCTCTTTGACTTTCTGCCCGACGCGCCGGTGCTGATGGATGATCAGCTGACCCCGGCGCGGCTGGCGCGTTGGGACAGCATCACCGACCAATACGAGGCGCGCCAGCACGCCATGGCGCAGAAATCGCGGGTTGATACGGTCTACAAACCGGTGCCGCCGGGGTTGCTCTACCTCGATGATGCCGCGTGGGAGGCTGCCTTGGCAGAGCGTCGCGCCGTGCAGTTCCACCCCTTGGCGCAGGCCTCCGGCCCCTCGGTTGTGGATGCCGGCGGACGGATCGGGCGCAGCTTTGCGCCCGAACGCCAGCAGGAAAGCGTCAGCCTTTTCGGGTCTTTGGCAGCGCATATTAACGCAAAACTCGCCGAAGGTCCGGTGGTCATCGCCAGCTACTCCGAAGGGGCGCGCGAACGTCTGGCCGGCCTGATCGAAGACGAAGGCCTGGCCGAGGCGATCCCGGTGCCCAACGCCACGCGCATCGGCAAAAGCGGTCTGCACCTAGCGGTCTGGGCGCTGGAGCACGGTTTCGAAGGCCCGTGGGAATACGACCGCCACCTGACGGTGATTTCGGAACAGGACGTGTTGGGCGACCGCCTGATCCGCAAACCCAAGAAACGCCGCAAGGCCGAGAACTTCCTAACCGAGACGCAATCGCTCAGCCCCGGCGATCTGGTGGTGCATGTTGATCACGGCATCGGGCGCTATCAGGGGATGGAGGTGATCACCGCCGCGGGGGCCGCGCATGAATGCCTGAGCCTGGAATATGCCGAAGGGGCAAGGCTTTACCTGCCGGTCGAAAACATCGAGCTGTTGTCGAAATACGGCCATGAGGAAGGCCTGCTCGACAAGCTGGGCGGTGGGGCCTGGCAGGCCAAGAAGGCCAAGCTCAAGGAACGTATCCGCGAGATGGCGGATCGTCTGATCCGCATCGCCGCCGAGCGCGCCCTGCGCAAGGCGCCGATCATGGATCCGCCCCCCGGCGCGTTTGAGGCGTTCTCAGCCCGCTTCCCGTACCAGGAAACCGACGATCAGCTGCGCGCAATCGAAGACGTGATGCACGACATGCATTCTGGCCTGCCGATGGACCGGCTGGTCTGTGGCGATGTGGGATTTGGCAAGACCGAGGTGGCGATGCGTGCCGCCTTTGTCGCCGCCATGTCCGGCGTGCAGGTGGCGGTGATCGCACCGACCACTTTGCTCGCCCGTCAACATTACAAGAGCTTTGCCGAACGCTTCCGCGGCTTTCCCTTGCAGGTGCGGTCGCTGTCGCGCTTCGTTGGCGCCAAGGAAGCGCAGGCCACCCGCGACGGTCTGGCGCGCGGCACCGTCGATATCGTTGTCGGCACCCACGCGCTTTTGGCCAAAGGCATCCGCTTTCAGAACCTCGGCCTGCTGGTCATTGACGAAGAACAGCATTTTGGCGTCGCGCATAAGGAACGGCTGAAACAGCTGCGCAGCGACATCCACGTGCTGACCCTGACCGCCACGCCGATCCCGCGCACCCTGCAGCTGAGCCTGACCGGCGTGCGCGATCTGTCGATCATCGGCACACCACCGGTCGATCGCCTGTCGATCCGCACTTATGTGTCTGAGTTTGACGCGGTGACCCTGCGTGAGGGGCTCTTGCGCGAACATTATCGCGGAGGGCAGTCGTTCTTTGTGGTCCCGCGCATTTCCGACCTGCCCGAGATCGAAGAGTTCCTGCGCGATCAGGTGCCCGAGGTCTCCTACGTCATCGCCCACGGCCAGATGGCGGCGGGCGAGCTTGATGACCGGATGAACGCCTTTTACGACGGCAAATATGATGTGCTCTTGGCCACCACGATTGTCGAATCCGGCCTCGATATCCCCACGGCGAACACCATGGTGGTGCACCGCGCGGACATGTTTGGCCTCGCGCAGCTCTACCAAATCCGCGGCCGGGTGGGACGCTCAAAAACCCGCGCCTACGCCTACCTGACCACCAAACCGCGCACCAAGCTGACTCCCGCCGCGGAAAAGCGCCTGCGCGTACTGGGCAGTCTGGATACCTTGGGCGCGGGCTTCACGCTTGCCAGCCAGGATCTGGATATTCGCGGCGCCGGCAACCTGCTGGGCGAAGAGCAATCGGGCCAGATGCGTGATGTGGGGTATGAGCTTTACCAATCCATGCTGGAAGAGGCGATTGCCAAGATCCGCGCCGGTGAAATGGAGGGCCTGGCCGAGGCCGATGACCAATGGGCGCCGCAGATCAACCTCGGCGTGCCGGTGCTGATCCCGGAAAGCTATGTGCCCGATCTTGACGTGCGGCTGGGGCTCTACCGCCGCCTCAGCTCGCTGCATACCAAGGTCGAGCTGGAGGGTTTTGCTGCCGAGCTGATCGACCGGTTTGGGAAATTGCCCAAAGAGGTCAACACCTTGCTGCTGGTCGTGCGGATCAAGGCGATGTGCAAACGTGCTGGCATTGCCAAGCTGGATGGCGGGCCGAAGGGCGCGACGATCCAGTTCCACAACGACAAATTCGCCTCCCCCCAGGGGCTGGTGGAGTTCCTCAAGGCGCAGGATGGGCTCGCCAAGGTCAAGGACAACAAAATCGTCATCCGCCGCGATTGGCGCCGCGACAGCGACAAGATCAAAGGTGCTTTCGCCATCGCCCGTGACCTTGCGGAAAAGCTGGTGGCTGAGAAGAAACGCAAGGCGACAGCCTGAGGAACCAAACGATCGCAGCTTTGCGTCGGAGTGCAAACGCACCCCAAGCGGGCGCATGCCCACGATGACAAGCCAGACTTTCTCTGCCAATACTCGGCCCGAGGACAAAACACGCGTCAGCGTAGGGAGCAGGAATGGCCAGCATCAATCGCATCGTCATGGCAAAACGCTGCCGCCAGATCATCCGGACGCTTGAGCCTGAAACGCTGGACGCGGCCGAGATCTCTGGCACCTGGGGGGAGAAGTTTGGATTTCGGTCTTATCGTTCCTATTGGTACCCCACGTACGACATCTGCGAAGGGCCGCTCGATGACGGCACCGGTGGCGTTGCGCAATACGATCTGGTCATCGCCGACCAGGTTTGGGAGCATCTCGAACGACCTTACCGCGCCACGCAGAACGTGATCGCCTCGCTCCGACCGGGCGGGTATTTCCTTGTGGCTGTGCCGTTCTTCGTGCCGCTACATGCGGCGCCGGTGGACAATACGCGCTGGTCAGCGCGGGGACTCAAGAACTTCCTGATCGAATGCGGCTTTGAGGAGGACAACATCGCCTCTGATCAATGGGGTAACCGCTGGGCCGGGATCCGCAATGTCGTGGGGCCGTTCCCGCCGGTCTATCATCCAGAGACAGACCGGTTGGAAAACGAAGAGGATTTCCCTGTGACCGCTTGGGCACTGGCCCAGAAGTCCGGATAGCTTTCCGCCCTCAAGCCCGTCTGCGACGCCCACCGCTGCGCCGTCCGCCGCGCGCTTCGCTGCCAGCGGCGTCGGGCGACTTGTTGAACGATATCCAGGCGCCGCCATGCGGGTCATTGTCGGTCAGCAGGTTGGCGGCGCGGATCGCCTCCATTTCCTTGCCCGGGCGCGGTTTGGTCGAACCCATGCCGAAGAGCTGCACAAACGCCTCGTCATCCATCCCCTCGGGCAGGATCACCCCGGCAGCCTCGACCTCAGCCCGTTTCTCGGCGATTTTCAGCGGCCCCACGGGCAGGGCGACCGGGTTCATGATGGCCGAGGTCATGCCGGCCCCCATCGCCATCGGCAGAAACGCGTTGTTGATCCCGTGCCGGTTGGGCAGGCCGAAGGAGATATTCGACGCGCCGCAGGTGGTGTTGACCCCAAGTTCCTCACGCAGGCGGCGCACAAGGGTAAAGACCTGCTTGCCCGCCGTCGCCATCGCACCGATTGGCATCACCAGCGGGTCCACCACGATGTCATGCGCCGGGATACCGAAATCCGCCGCCCGTTCGACGATCTTTTTCGCCACGGCAAAGCGCACATCCGGGTCTTCGGAGATGCCGGTATCGTCGTTGGAAATCGCCACCACCGGCACGTTGTATTTCTTGACCAGCGGCAAGACGAATTCCAGCCGATCTTCCTCGCCTGTGACCGAATTCAAGAGCGGCCGGCCTTCTGCCGTCTGCAGACCTGCTTCCAAAGCCTCAGGCACCGAGCTGTCGATGCAGAGCGGCACGTCCACCAGCCCCTGCACCAGCTCGACCATCTTGGTCATCAGCGGCGGCTCAGTCTCGTTCGGGTTGGGGTTGGAGTTGTAGACCACACCGGCATTGATATCGAGGACGGTCGCGCCAGCGGCAACCTGTGCCACGGCGTCCTTTTCAACGGTTGAAAAGTCGCCCGCCTCCAGCTCAGCCGCAAGCTTTTTGCGCCCCGTGGGGTTGATACGTTCGCCAATGACGCAGAAGGGTTCGTCGAACCCGATGACGGCGGTCTTGGTCTTGGATTCAACGATGGTCCGGGTCATGTGACGGCCTCTTTGTTGTGACGCTGCAGGATGGTCTCCAGCGCCGGGTCGGTGAAATCGGAAAGGGTGAACTGCGCGCCGGCTGCTCGCAAAGCGGCATCATCGGCGGTCGAACGAATGCCGACGGTGTAAACCCCTGCGCCCCGCGCGGCGGCCAGACCCGAAGGGCTGTCCTCAAAGGCAATCGCGTGCTCGGGGTTGACGCCCAACAGACGCAGGGCGGCTCGGTAGGGTTCGGGATCGGGTTTGGCGCGAGCGCATTCATCGCCGATCACCAGGTTCGGCAGACGCTCCTTCAGCCCAATGGCCGCCAGCATGTGTTCGGCATTGATCCGTGGCGCGTTCGTCACCACGGCAATCCCCCAGCCTTCGGCCTCCGCCCGGTCGAGCAGCGGCAGCACACCGGGCATCGGGCTCTGGCCCATCGCCAACCGGTCGCGAAACCGCGCCTCTTTCTCAACCGACAACAGCTTGGCATCCTCACCAGGAAAGAGCCAGGGAAAGCTGTCGAGGTTGTGGGTGCCGTGGATATGCGCCTCGTAAAACGCCTGATCGATGACCTGACCGCGCTCTGCCAGCATCTCGGCGAAGATCGCGAAATGTAGCGGATCGGAATGGATCAGCGTGCCATCAAGATCAAACAGAAGCGCGCGGTTCATGGCGTCTCAGTTGGCCTGCGCCGCCGGAACGCCCGCAGAACCGCCATTGTCGATGGCCCATTGCGCATTGGTCTTGATCCCACCCAGCGGGAAGAAATGCACCTGTTCGATGTTGAAATCGGGATGCGCAGCCTTGTGCGCGGCAAGCTTGGCCAGCACGTCTGTCGGCTCGTAGGGCAAGAGCAGTTTTGACACATCCATCGCGCGTTTCTGCAGCACCTTCAGCGACGGGCCAACACCGCAGGCAATGGCGAATTTGATCAGCGTCTGCAGTTTGGCGGGGCCGGCGATGCCGATATGCACGGGCAGGGTGATGCCGGCGGCGCGCAGGTCATCGGCCCATTTGATGATCGGGTCGGCGTCAAAGGCAAACTGCGTGGCCAGCGCCATCTGCGCATCGGTGGTTTCGGAAAACTTCTGTTTCCAGCGCAGCGCGTCGTCGACATTCTTTGTCGACCCATCCGGATCGATGTCGCGGTTGCCTTCGGGGTGGCCAGCGACGTGCAAGCGCTTGAATCCGGCCTTGTCGAAAAGCCCGGTCTCCAAAAGCTGCATCGAGCAATGAAAGTCGCCCAAAGGCTTTTCCACGCCGCCCGCCAGCAGCAGCGCCTGGTTCACATCCGCCTCGCCTTGATAACGCGCGATCCAGTCACCCAGAGTGGCCGCATCCTTGATGATGCGCGCCGGGAAATGCGGCATCACGCGAAAGCCATCACGCGCCAGCCGAGCGGCGGTGGCCACCATGTCGTCGATCGGCGTGCCCTCGATATGGGCGATGTAGACGCGCGTACCCTCGGGCAGCAAAGCGCGGAAATCTTCGACCTTTTCGGCAGTGCGCGGCATCACCTCGATCGAGTAATCCTGTAAAAACGCCTCAAGCTGCGGTGTGCCCGCGCGCGGCGCCTCGGTCTTTTTCTTGAAGTTCAAAAGGCCCATGATGCCCTCCCACACGCTCACTGGGTGGTTGCCCAGCCGTCATTGGCGATCAGCGTCTTGATCCGCTCGTGATCGTATTCAGCATCCAGACGCGCAGCCTCGGATGCGGCGATGTCCGAGGGATCGCCCTCGACCGGGTAGGGATCGGCCTTGCGCCACTCTGCTAGATAGGCGTCGGTCTCAGCCGCCCCCGTCTTCATCGCGGCGCGGTCAATGGCCTGCTCGAACCGTTCGGGCAGCGGCCGCTTGGCGCCGCGGCGGCCTTTGCCCACAATGACCTGGGCCGGGATGTCGCGCCAATAGACGATGGTGACGTCAGGCATCTGATGATTCCTCTTTTCCGGTGCGAAACCTTTAGCGGCGCGGGGCGGCCCGTCAGGGTCGATTTTCGACTTAAGCGGGGCTGTGAGCGACGTCGGTGTTTCTATGCGCCCAGACCGCGCCCCGAAAGGGGGGCCAAGGCCCATTCTTTCCATGATCTAAATGAATTGAATTCATAGAAAAGTCCGATTGCCGCCGAATTTCATCCCTAGCGTGGCGCAAAAGGAAAGTGGGGAAGACATGGTTGTTCGACTGGATCGCTACAAGATCGCCTATGTGCCGCTGCCCAAAGCGGGCTGTTCGTCGGTGAAAGAGGCGCTGGCGCGGCTTGATCCGCAGGTGGAAATCCCGCCCGAGGATCAGATCACCACGATGACCTGGCACAGCATCCATCCGACCCGGCGGTTTCGGGCGCACCGGATTGTCCCCTTGCAGCATTACTGGCGGTTTTGCGTGGTGCGCGATCCGATCCGTCGATTGATGTCGATCTACACCAACCGGGTGTTGCAGCACAAAGACGTGTGGAATTCGGCCGGGGTGCGCGATGGCCGCCCGGGCCTGCCGAAACTATCGCGCACACCTGACCCGGATACGTTTTACAGCAATCTGAGGGCCTATATGGACGCCTCGAGCGCGATCAAGCACCACGCCATGTCGGCGCTGGTGTTTCTGGGGCCAAATCTGCAACGGCACTATTCGGTGGTCTACCGGACCGAAGACATGGGCGAACTGGCGCAAGACCTGTCCTTGCGCGTCGGACATGAAGTGACCCTGCCACGCGGCAACCGGAGCGAGACAAAGCTGGAACTGGAAAGCCTGCAAGGCGCCACGATCGACGCGCTGCGCCCCTATCTGGAACGCGAATATGCCTATCTGAAAGGCTTTTACAAAAACCCGCTGGGTTCGCGGGTTTATGACGCTTGCGCGATTCCTTTACCGTGCTTATCTTGACCTTAACTTGATATCGGAAAGGCGCACGGAAATGGCGCCCAAGCGTCCCAAAGGTGCGGGCGCTTTCCCGAAACCGGTCGAGAGCACCGCGCCTGAACGGCCGGATCCCAATGCGCTTTATGCGGCGTTGGATCTGGGTACAAACAGTTGCCGCATGCTGATTGCCCAGCCAAAGGGCAGTCAGTTTCACGTTGTGGACAGCTTTTCCAAGTCCGTGCAACTGGGGCAGGGGCTGGAAAGGACCGGCAAGCTCAGCCGCGCGGCCATGCAGCGCACAGTGTCTGCCCTGCGTGTCTGTCAACAAAAGCTCAAACGTCACAAGGTTCAGCGCATGCGCCTCGTTGCGACCGAGGCCTGCCGCAGGGCGCATAACGCGCGGGATTTCATCCGCCAGGTGCGGCGCGATTCTGGCCTGCGGCTCGAGATCATCCAACCCGAGGAAGAGGCGCGGCTGGCAGTGATTTCCTGCGCGCCGCTGGTCTCGACCCGGACCGAGCAGCTTTTGGTGGTCGATATCGGCGGTGGGTCGACCGAATTGGTGTGGATCGATCTCAGCCGGGTTGAGCCGCGCGACCGCCCCCGCGCGATCATGCGCCTGCATGCCGGCTTTCACACCAGCGACTCGCCGTTTCCCACCGCCAAGGTCGTGGATTGGATTTCGGTCCCGCTGGGGGTGGCAACGCTGCGGGACCAGTATTCCGATGTCGAGGATGACGCCGCGCGTTACGCGCTAATGAGCTGGTATTTCGAAGAACATCTGGCCGAGTTTGCCCCCTACAAAGATGAACAGGCGCGCGAAGGCTTTCAGATCGTCGGCACCAGCGGCACGGTCACAACGGTGGCGGCCTCGCATCTGGGGCTCCGGCGTTATGACCGGACCAAGGTGGACGGGTTGCGCATGAGCTCGGACCAGATCGAGGCGGTGATCCAGCGCTACCTACGCCTGGGCCCCGCCGGCCGGCGCCGCGATCCGCGCATCGGCCAGGACCGACAGGCGCTGATCATGTCGGGATCGGCCATCCTTCAGGCGCTCTTGCGGCTCTGGCCAACCGACAGGCTGTCAGTGGCCGATCGCGGCCTGCGCGAGGGGCTGCTTTATTCGCAGATGTCGGCGGACGGCGTTTTGGAAGATGGACCGCTGTAAGAGCTGGGGGCGCTGCCTCCGTCGCAGATAGCTGCGACTCCCCCGAGGTATTTTTGAAACAGAGAAGTAAAGGACGCGCCCGGCAGGGTGGTGAAAGGCAAAATGGCGAAGGGGCCGAAAAAGGGAAGCTCAGGGCGCGGGCAGCGTGATCTCAAGGTCAAGGTCAAGTCGGCCCGCGGGCGCAAGCTGTCGTCCACCCGCTGGCTGCAACGGCAACTGAACGATCCTTATGTCAAGCGCGCCAAGACCGAAGGCTATCGCGGCCGCGCGGCCTTCAAAATCCTGGAACTCGATGACAAATACCGCTTTCTCGTGCCCGGGGCGCGGGTCGTCGATCTGGGATGCGCGCCCGGCGGCTGGTGCCAAGTGGCCGTGCGGCGGGTGAACGCGCTTGGCGAAAAGACGGGCAAGGCGCAGGGTCGCGTGCTGGGCATCGACCTACAAGAGGTCGATCCGATCCCCGGCGCCGAAATCCACGTACTCGATTTCCTCGATGAAGGCGCCGATGATCAGCTGAAAGAGTGGCTCGGTGGCAAGGCCGATGTGGTGATGTCGGACATGGCGGCAAGCTCCTCCGGTCACAAACAAACCGACCACCTGCGCATCATCACGCTTTGCGAAGCGGCGGCAGAACTGGCCTTTGACGTGCTGGAAGAGGGCGGGACATTTGTGGCCAAGGTACTGGCAGGCGGGGCGGAAGGTGAGCTGCAAAAGCTGCTGAAACAGCGCTTTGCCAAGGTGGCCAATGTCAAACCGCCGGCCAGCCGATCGGATTCGTCGGAAAAATTTGTTGTTGCAACCGGGTTTCGCGGTTAACGCCGGGGCCGCTTGGTCAGCGACGCGCAGGCGCGGTCGAGGAATTTCTGCGCCTCAGAGGCCGGCAACGACACCTCGGGTTTGTCAACCGCAGGCGCGTCCTGGCGCAAGGCCTGGTCGTGCAAGTCGAAAAGCCGCGAAAAACGCAGCACATTGGGTCGAGTGTATTTGGCGTCGTCAGAAGTCGTCATGGCAGCCTTCCGGCAATTACTCTGCCCCCAGAGCGTTTGGTATCGCAGGATTGTGTCCGTTTTGGCCCAAGACTGCGTCCCGGGCAAGGCAGTTCTGCTGTCGCAATCAGGCTTGACGGCCTATGCCTTTCCGGTCTGGATGGCCGCGAGGGAGGACACCATGCCATTGACCATGAACCGCGAGGTTTTCATCACCTGTGCCGTGACCGGATCGGGCGGCACGCAAGACCGCAGCCCGCACGTGCCGCGCAGCCCCGAACAGATCGCCGACAGCGCCATCGCCGCCGCCAAGGCTGGGGCCGCCATCGTGCATTGCCACGTGCGCGACCCCGAAACAGGCGCGCCCTCGCGCCGGCCCGAGCTTTACCGCGAGGTGACCGACCGCATCCGCGCCGCCGATGTGGACGTGGTGCTGAACCTCACCGCCGGGATGGGCGGCGACATCGTCTTTGGCGGCCCCGAGGCGCCTTTGCCGTTGGGTGAGGGCACCGACCTGATCGGCGCCAGCGAACGGTTGGTGCATATCGAAGAATGCCGCCCGGAGATCTGCACGCTCGACTGCGGCACGATGAACTTCGCCGAAGCCGATTACGTGATGACCAACACACCCGGCACCTTGCGCACGATGGGCGCACGGATGACCGAGCTGGGGGTCAAACCCGAGATCGAGGCCTTTGACACCGGTCATCTTTGGTTTGCCAAACAGCTGGTGGACGAGGGCGTGCTGGACGCGCCCGCTTTGGTGCAGCTTTGCATGGGCGTGCCTTGGGGCGCGCCGGATGATCTCAACACCTTCATGGCAATGGTCAACAATGTGCCCAGCGACTGGACCTTCAGCGCCTTTGGCCTGGGGCGCAATCAAATGGCTTACGTTGCCGCGGCGGTGCTGGCCGGGGGCCATGTGCGCGTGGGGCTCGAGGACAACCTCTATCTCGACAAGGGGGTGCTGGCGACCAACGCGCAGCTGGTCGAGCGCGCCGCTTTGATCATCCAGAACCTCGGCGCGCGTCTGATGACGCCGCAAGAGGTACGCGACAAGCTGGGGCTGACCAAGCGGGCGCCGGGATGAGCGTGATCGTCTGTTACGGCGACAGCAACACCCACGGCACCATGCCGATGACGGAGGCCGGGGTGTCGGTCCGCCTTCCGCCAGGGGACCGCTGGCCCGATGTGATGGCGGCGGGGCTTGGCCACATGCATGAGGTCATCTCCGAAGGATTGCCCGGGCGCACAACGGTGCATGACGACCATGTCGAAGGCGGCGCGCGCAACGGCATCGCCGTGCTGCCCGCGATCCTTCATTCGCACAAACCGATCGATCTGCTGATCCTGATGCTGGGCACCAACGATCTGAAAAATCGTTTTGCCGTCACCGCTTATGAGATTGGTCGTGCCTTAGAGCGGATGGTTCTGGCCACCCGGGCCGAGGACGTGGTCAGCGACATCCTGATCGTCTGCCCCGCACCGGTGCGCGAACTGGGCTGTCTCAGCGATGTCTTTGCCGGCGCCGAAGCGCGGCAGACCGGCCTGCCGGGGTTCGTGCAGGCGGTGGCAGAACGCCAAGGCTGCGGTTTTGTCGCTGCGGGCGCGCATGCCCACGTCTCCGACCAGGATGGCGTGCATTGGGAGGCCGATCAGCACCGCCTTTTTGGCCAGGTCATGGCCGACATCGTTCGGGCGCGGTTGTGAGGGCGCTTGTCGCAGCGCTGTTCCTGGCGGGCTGCGCAGCCACGCCCGATCCGCTGACCGATGTGACGATCCCCTTGCGCAACCCGACTGCACCCGTGGCGTCACAAGCGGACGTGACGCTTGACCGGTTGCAGGGCGACTGGCGGGTTGTCAGTGGGTCGGGAATCACCCCCGGGGCGCGGCTGCAGATCCGCGGTGCGCAAATGGTGATCGATGGGGTCGTCCTGGCCTTAACCGACGATGGGGAAGGGCGGTTGAAGCTCAGCGACGAAACCCTCTGGGTCCACTGGCTCGACATCGGCAACCGCACCGCGGCTGTGGGCGACCCGGCCGGCAGCCGCGTCTGGATTATGGACCGCACCGGAGCGCCGCGCGAACGGCTGAAAGCAGCGCGCGAGATCCTGGACTGGTACGGCTATGATCTGTCGCGGATGGAGGCGGCATGAGACGGGTCCTGATCACCGGCGGCGCCAGCGGGCTGGGCCAGGTCATGGCCCGCCGCTTTATCGCCGAAGGCGACCGAGTGGCCGTCTGCGACGTCGATCCCGCCGCCATCGAGGCGTTTTCGAACCAACACCCCGATCACATCGCCGCCCTTTGCGACGTCACTGACGAGACCGCGATGACCCGGTTCCTGGGTGACATCGAATCCAAATGGTGGGGAATCGACGTGGTCTGCGCCAATGCCGGCATCGGCGGCCCGGCCGGTCGGATCGAAGAGCTGACCCTCAAAGACTGGCAAGCCTGCCTCGACGTGAACCTCACCGGCGCCTTCCTCACCTGCCGTTGGGCCGCCCGGCTGATGCGCAAACAGGGCAGCGGCGCGATCATCTTGACCTCTTCCACCGCCGGACAGTTCGGCTACCCGCTCCGCAGCCCTTATGCCTCGGCAAAATGGGAGATCGTCGGCCTCACCAAAACGCTGGCGATGGAGCTTGGCCCCGCCGGCGTCCGCGTCAACGCCATCTGCCCCGGCGCGGTCGAAGGGGACCGGATGGACCGGGTGGTCGCCATGGAGGCCGCCGCCTCGGGCCAGAGCGAAGACACCGTGCGCGCGCAATACGTGCGCGGCGTGTCGCTGCGCGCCTGGGTCAATGGCGACGAGGTCGCCGACACCGTGCTCTGGCTTTCCTCGGATCAGGCGCGCAAAATATCGGGGCAGATCATCGCAATCGACGGACATACGGAGACTTTGGCGCCATGACCGGGACAGCAGCAATTCTGGGCGGTGGGGTGATCGGCGGCGGCTGGGCCGCGCGCTTTGCCCTGATGGGATGGGACGTGCGGGTGTTTGACCCCGACCCCGAGGCCAAACGCAAGATCGCCGAGGTGATGGCGGGCGCCGAACGCGCGTTGCCGATGCTCTACGAGGCGCCGATGCCAAAGCGGGGTGAGATCAGCTTTCACGCCTCACCCGCCGAGGCAGTCACCGGCGCCGCCTGGGTGCAGGAAAGCGTGCCGGAACGGCTCGAGCTGAAACACGCGTTGTACCATGAAATCGCCGGCAGCCTGTCGATGGATGCCGTGGTCGGCTCGTCCACGTCTGGCTTCACGCCAACGCAATTGCAAACGGGCGGCGGGCTGCTCGATCGGTTGGTCGTCGCGCATCCGTTCAACCCGGTCTACCTGCTGCCGCTCGTCGAGCTGGTGCCCAGTGCTTCGACCTCGGATCAGACCATGGCGCGGGCCAAAGACATCCTGACCGCGGTCGGCATGTACCCGCTGCATGTCCGGGCCGAGATCGATGCGCATATCGCCGACCGCTTCCTCGAGGCCGTCTGGCGCGAGGCGCTGTGGCTGGTCAAAGACGGCATCGCCACAACCGAAGAGATCGACAACGCAATCCGCTATGGCTTTGGTTTGCGGTGGGCACAGATGGGGCTGTTTGAAACTTACCGCGTGGCGGGTGGCGAGGCCGGCATGAAGCACTTCATGGCGCAGTTCGGCCCGGCGCTGGAGTGGCCCTGGACCAAGCTGATGGATGTGCCCGAATTCACCGATGAGCTGGTCGACCTGATCGCCAGCCAGTCTGACGATCAGTCCGGCGCGCTCAGTATCCGCGAGTTGGAACGCCTGCGCGACGATAACCTAGTGGCGATCCTGCGGGCGTTGAAACAGCAGGGCGCGGCGGCTGGTGCGCTGATCCGGGATCATGAGCGCGGGCTCTGGCCGGCGCTGGACGAGGCCGCCCCGCTGATCACCGTGCGCCGGGTGATCCCGGTCGATTGGACGGATATGAACGGCCACATGAACGAAGGCCGCTATGGCCAGATCTTCAGCGATGCCTCCGAAGTGCTGATGGCGCATGTGGGCGCGGATGAAGACTATGTCGCGGCGGGCAACAGCTATTTCACTGCCCAGACGACGATCAAGTATCTGGCCGAAACCCATGCGGGGGAGCGTGTCGAGGTGGCCACGCGTGTGACGCTCGGCGAGGGCCGGAAACTGCGCCTCTGGCACGAGATGCGCCGCCCGGATGGTGAGGTTTTGGCGACCTGTGATCAATTCCTGCTGCACGTGTCCCTTGAGACCCGCCGCTCTTGCCCGCCACTACCGGAGGTTGAGGCCAAGGTCGAGGCTCTGGCCAAGGCGCATACCGAGACATGACCGACCCGCGGGCCTTCCTGACCGGGCTTTTTGAAACCGCGGTCGCCGCGGCCGACCCGATGCGCGCCTTGCAGGGACATTTGCCGGACCGGCCCAAGGGGCGGACGGTGGTGGTGGCCTTGGGCAAAGGGGCCGCGCAGCTGGGGGCGGCGTTTGAGGTGCTTTGGGACGCGCCGGTCGAGGGTTTGGTTGTCACCCGCTACGGCTATGTCGCGCCGTGTCGGCATTTAAGGGTGCTGGAGGCGGCACATCCGGTGCCTGACGCTGCTGGTTTGGCGGCGACGGAGACGGTGTTTGACGCGGTCAAAGGCCTCAGCGAGAACGATCTGGTGGTCGCCTTGGTCTGCGGTGGTGGCTCGGCGCTGTTGCCGGCGCCACCCCAGGGTTTGAACCTTGCCGATGAACAGGCGTTGAACGCGGCGTTGCTGGCCTCAGGCGCACCGATCGGCGTGATGAACGCGATCCGCAAACATGTCAGCCGGATCAAAGGCGGGCGTTTGGCGGCGGCGGCCTATCCCGCGCGGGTGGTCAGCCTGATCGTGTCGGACGTGCCGGGGGACGATCCGGCGCAGGTGGCCTCGGGCCCGACCGTGCCAGATGATGTTTCCGTGGAAGACACCTTGTCGATGATCAAGGCGCGTAATATCATTCTGCCGGAACGGGTTACGGCGCATCTTTCAAGTGGAAACGCGGCTGCTCCCACACCCGATGACCCGCGCTTTGCCTGCAACCACGTGCAGCTTATCGCGTCCGCCGGCAAGTCGCTCGAGGCCGCAGCGGCGCAGGCTGAGCGCGCCGGTGTACCGGCCGTGATCCTGTCGGACCGGATCGAGGGGGAGGCGCGTGATGTCGGGCTGGTGCATGCTGCCATTGCCCGCGAGGTGGCGGAGCGCGACCGGCCGTTCCAACGCCCGGTGGTGATCCTGTCTGGTGGCGAAACCACCGTGACACTGGGTGAAAACCCCGGGCGCGGCGGGCGCAATACCGCCTTTCTGCTCAGCCTTGCCTTAGGCATCGAGGGGCTGGAGAACGTGTACGCGCTGGCTGCCGATACCGATGGCATCGATGGGTCCGAAGACAATGCCGGTGCCTTCGCCGACGGCACCAGCATGGCGCGGCTGCGCGCCCTTGGCGTCGATCCGCAAGACATCCAGCGCGCGCAAGATCCCTGGGCCGCGTTTGAGCGCTTGGGGGACCTCTACGTGCCGGGCCCAACCGGGACAAATGTCAATGATTTCAGGGTGATCCTGATCAATTAGTAGCTGTAGCCAAGCGCCCGTTCCTGTGCCATATCCACATGCGCGCGGAGGAATTCCAGGTCCTTTGCGCAAATCTCTAACGGCGTCTCAGGCCGCGCATCGACCGACGGTAAAAACCGTGACCCCAGCCTTTTCATCACAGGGCGATACTCGGGCCGCGATCCGGGCAAAGAAAACCCCTTCCAAAGTGCCCCGAGAAACTCCTCAGGTGCGGCCTGTACCGCCTCCAGCCGCGTAAAGGCCAGCGTGCAGCCACGTTCGGCAAAAGACATCAGACCGGCCAGCTTGGCCCGGCGCAGGGCAAAGAGGTTGGGGTAGGGGCGCCCGGTCAAAGGATCACGATCCAGCTGCAGAGGCTGGCCCACGCCGCCCAACGCCTCAACCTGCGGGAAATAGCGTTTGCGGTCGGCCACAGTCGCCCATTCGGCGCGGATGAAGTCGGAAAACGGCAGAACCTGCATGTCGGGTGGGCAATGCCAGGGTTTGGCGTGCATCGACAGCGCCCAGGCCCGCGCATCCCGCACCACACAGACGATCGCCACATCCTCGGGCACCGCCGTCATATGGGCAAAGCCGTGTTTCCAGCCCAACTCTTCGATCGGCTTTAGATCGCTGTTCCGCCCGATCAGCCGCTTGACAAAGTTCGTCCCGGACGAGCGTTCGCCAAACACCTGATAACGTTTCGGCTGTCCGGTAACAGCGTTGATCTGCCAGCCTGTGTCGGCGAAGTCCTGCCCCAGCATGCGCTCTGCCCGTTTCGTTATGCTTTGCGCGCCACGATAGAGGCGTGACGCAAAAAAGGCGATTCTCAACTGCACTGCGCTGCGTTACGGTTCCGAAAAACAAACGAGGCGCGACAGCAGATGCAGACCACCGCAGCGGCCCTGACCATGGTGCGCGACGATGCGTTTTTCCTCAAAGCCTGGGTCCGGTACTATGGCGACATTCTGGGGCGCGAAAACTGCTATGTGGTGAACCACGGGCGCGGTCAGATGGTGCACGACCTTGCCGAAGGCTGCAGCGTGATCGGCATTCCCGGCGATCCGCATCCGAATTTCGATATGAAGCGCTGGCGCTTGCTCAACAACTGGGTGCAGGGGCTGCGGGCTTACTATGACCACGTGATCGTCGGCGATGTGGATGAACTGGTGGTCATCGATCCGGCTGCGGGCAAAACTTTGCTGGAGTTCCTGAAGGGCGCGCCCAAACGCCAGGTGATGACACCCGTGGGCTTGGAGATTGTGCATCGGATCGATATTGAGCACGAGCCAATCACCGACCACATCATCGGCCCGCGGCGCTATGTGCGCGCGGCCCCGCATTATTCGAAACCCTGCATCGTCAGCCACGGCGCCAAGCTGGCGCGAGGCGGGCATTTTTCCGAGTTCGACAAGCTGATGACGTCGGATGCGCTCTACCTGATGCATCTGAAATACTGCGATTTCGACACCTATGTGGATGTCATGAACCGCCGCAACCAGGTCACCGAAGACGTTGGTGTGCCGGTGGAAAAAGCGGCCATCGGCCGGCACTGGTTTGCCGAGGCGCGGGGCGAGGACCGCGCGGTGTTTGAGGCCTTTGCCGAGCTGCCGCTGCAAAACGGCTTTGACATGACCTGGCTGCGCAAACGCATGCATCAAAGCTGGCAGCAGCGCGGCGATGGCCCGTTCTGGCAGTTCGAGCGGCCGGAATACCGGGCGCAATTCCAGTTGCCCGAGCGGTTTGTTGGCGTGATTTAGACCTCAGTGCCGGCGCAGCACCATCAGCTCGCCGAGGTTTTCGCGGGTGACATAGCCCAAGACGACCCCGTCCTTGTCGGTCACCGCCACCGCGGGCGCTTGCATCAGCGCGTCGAGCGCCTCTTCCAGCGGGGCCAGCAAATGGCGCTGCGGGATCTCTGGGTCCATCGCGTCCACCACGGGTCGGTGGCCGGCGTTTTCGGCCATGGCGTGGAACAGCGCGGTGCGGGTCAGAAAGCCCGCCAGCCGACCCTCTGAGTCCAGTACTGGAAACTCGTGCTGGGTGGTGCGGATCAGCGACTGCGCCGCGGTATTGAGCGTGTCCGAGGGGGAGAGCGCCTCAAAGCTGGTGATCATCGCGTCGCGCACCGCCAGCCCCTGGGCACCGGCGCGGTTCGCCACGTCGTTTGATTCTGCTTGGGCCGCCAGAAACACGAAGACCGCGATCAGCATCAGGATCAGGTTGCCCGAGCTAAGCCCAAGAAACCCCAAGAGAAAGGCAAAGAGCTGCCCCGCCGTTGCGGCAATCTGAGTGGCGCGTACCCGGTCAAACCGGGTCGCAAGCAGCGCCCGCAACACCCGCCCGCCATCCATCGGAAAGGCCGGGATCAGGTTGAAAATCGCCAGAAACAAGTTCACCGCCGCCAGTCGCCCCAGGAAATCACGGGTGCTGGTCGGATCGGTCAGCAAGTCAAACTCGGTTGAGGCGCCAAAGGTGATCAGCAGCGCCCAGATCACCACGTTGACGGCAGGCCCGGCAAAGGCGACGGCAATCTCTTGCGCGGGCTTTTCCGGCATCTTTTCCATCCGCGCCATGCCGCCAATGGGCAAAAGCGTGATGTCGGGGGTTTTGATGCCAAACCGCCGGGCCATCAGCGCGTGGCCGTATTCATGGGCGACCACACAGGCAAACAGCGACAGGATAAACACCGTGTTGATCAGCGCCGCTTGCACGCCACCCGTGCCATAGGCCGAGATGGCAACCCAGGCGAGCAGCAGAAAAAACGTCGCATGGACCCTGAGTTCAGAGCCAAGCAAGCGTCCAAGCGGGAAAGACCAAGTCATGTGGCGGCCTTCGTGTCGATGTCAGTCACACAACACATAAGCGCGGGCGGGCGGCTTCGCCAGCGCCGCGCGCGTTAGACCTAATTCAGACCGTGAATTAGAACGGAATTTCGTCGTCGATATCGCGGGCGGGTGCCCGGGCCGGGCCCGAGCCAGAACCACCGCCGCCATAGCTGTCGCCGCCGTAATCCTGGCCACCACCATAGTCCTGACCGCCGCCACCATAGCCGCCGCCACCACCGCCGCCGCCGTCGCGGCTGTCGAGCAGGGTCAGCTCACCCTTGTAGGGGCGCAGCACCACTTCGGTCGAATAGCGGTCCTGGCCGGATTGGTCCTGCCATTTGCGGGTCTCAAGCTGGCCTTCGAGATAGACCTTGGACCCTTTGCGCAAGTATTGCTCGGCTATGCGGGCCAGCGGCTCGGAAAAGATCGCAACCGAATGCCATTCGGTCTTTTCCCGCCGTTCCCCGGTATTTCGGTCTTTCCAATTCTCGGACGTGGCGATGCGCAGGTTGCACACCTTGCCGCCGTTCTGAAAAGTCCGCACCTCGGGGTCGCGCCCGAGATTGCCGATCAGGATCACCTTGTTGACGGAGCCGGCCATGTTTCCCCCTGAAATCTTTCGAATCTGACGCCGCAGCGTTTGGCTGACCCTACACCACCCAATCCTGGTTAATAAGGGGTGAAGGGAAGCATCTGGAGATTTCCCGCGAATCCGCTATAGTTGCGCGTCGTCACTGGTGAGGGACATGTTGCGATGAAAAACCGGGTATTTGGTGTGACCTTCGCTTGCGG
>JAAUYB010222367.1_pt1 | contig 36523 bp, 27 predicted proteins | sample 7278071 | NCBI WGS metagenome assembly JAAUYB01 (sample SAMN14350121, study PRJNA611818) | marine sediment metagenome | isolation source: surface marine sediment (1.8m) | place: French Polynesia: Moorea | collected 2018-08 | reverse complement strand
GCTGGCACCCAGCAAGGCAATGGCAAAGAAAAAGGCCAGTGCCGGCGCGGTGAACTTCAAAGCACCTTCCGAAGCACCAGTCATTGTCCTGCGCGCCAGGTCCTGCGACAGTGTTACTGCGACCAGGATCACGAGAAGCGATTTCGCAATCTCAGACGGCTGAAAGATCCCAAAAAAACCAGTCTCGTTTCCAAAAAGCGTGAGACCAAGGAAACCGATCGCAATGAAACCAACAAGAGTATATAGCCACCATGCGCGACGGCGGGGTAGTGTGAACCGTTTCAGAACTGGTGCAACACCGTTTGTAAAGCTACTCGCGATGATTGCTGCGACCAACCCTATCAAAGCGAGCGCCTGTAGGTGCCGTTCAAAAAGCGCCCCGTAGGCGTCGGTCGGTTCTATGAGTGTAAGATTCAATCCAGCCGCCGCGCCAAATACCGCTACCCCAACGATCAAACACCACATCAATGCGGTACGGGGTGTGAGGTCTCGTATGAAAAACGTCGCCGACAACGCCAGCCAAGCGCCACACACCGCGAGTTCAAGTCTCGTGGAGAAGCTCCAAGACGCCAAATTGCTGAAGAGCCAAAAACAACCGCCAACTGCAGCCACTGCCATTGCAGAGATGAGAGCGGCACCGGAGTTCCTCAGTGCGCGGGCACTTTGCCATGGCATCCGAAATTGACGACGCTGGGCAATTGAGAAGGCCGTTTTAACAATCCGCCACACAACCGGTAGAACGGCCAAGCCTGCTGCTGCAAATAGCGATAGCGCCGCAATGGTGAAAGGGTTGCTACCCGGCGCAACAGTGAAACCAAAGCCAACGGCGGCAAGCGTTGCTCCCTGAAGCCAACGGGAACTTGGCAAAGCGAAACAAATGAAGCAAATCACGCCTGCGAGACCGACCAACATCAGAGCCTTCCGCAAACCGGCCTCGGTCGATGGAGGCAACGGACGAGAAAGCACTCTGTCGACTCCGATTTTGTCCATTGGCACCACACTTGCAGGGGCAAGACTGGCCTTTCGAAAATAGGGCTCAAGAGCCAACTCTTCCAAGTCTGGAGAGTAGAGCACACGGTAGTACGTCCGGCCAATTACAAGATGTTCCACCGTGACAGAGCCGTCCGTTGTCGTGATCTCGATCGGGCTGGCCTCTGGGTTTTTTGCGGTTATGCTATCAGGAGGTGTAAGTTGAACGATCTCTCGCCCTGAAGAGATCGACCATGTCCCATTGTGGCCAGAGAATACCTCCCAGATAGAGAAGTCGCGGCTTTGATAGGAGATAATTGCAGCGTCCTGAGGCAGGTCTGCTGCAGGCAATCGGCGTTTTTCGAGAGTTGATTGCGGGGTGCTACCCTCGAAACTCCCGCCGATGCGATATCTAAGTGTCATGTCTCCCAAAAAACGTCCACGTTCCCTGGTCATAAAGGGAACTCTTGCTTCGAACTCTCCCAACCGCAATTCACTCGAAGGCTTCAAGTACTCTCCCGAGTCGGAAGTCTGTCGTTGATAGGTCTGCAAGGCGCGGGTTGAATACATCACACCGCCGGGCGTCAAAACGTACTCTTCCGGCAAAGGCGTTTGCTTGCATGTATCATCTGCTGGCCGTTCCCGACACAGCACCAGCCTGAGTCCTGTGCGTTCAGCCACCCAGTTCCATTCACCTATTTTGATTTGAGAGCGGCGTTCCGGGATTTCAAGTCGACTGGTGTCAGCGTATTGGCCGTTGCGGGGCTGATACCCGATGCGGCGAGTGGGTGAAACGTCATAAGCGTAGATTTGTCCGCCGTTTCCCCGTGCGAACGCAATGTGCTGGACGTCGGTTGGTCCGTCCTCGGGTTGCACTAGCTCTGCACGTCCTAGAACGACATGATCGACTGTTCCAAACTGCACTGTCAGACGCACCAAGCTTTGGGTCTCGCGAAGTGTCCCAGCCATCTGGTAGATCGTCAGCCATGCAATAGCCAACATGGCCAGTCCAAGAGTCGAGACGGCCCAAGTTATGGCTTTGGCACCGAGGTTCATTTGCTAACCAGATCCGCCGCTTCAAGTTCCCGCATCAGGGCGGCAACCGCATAAGCGCAAATCGCCGGCACAGCGAGTTCGTCTTCGCCCTTGCGAACGCCTTGAACGCCAGCTGAGCATGCAATTGCAAAGCGTGGTTCATTTTTATTGTCGTCCAACCAGCCCGCGAAAGTCGATAAGCGCTCATCGCTGCCGAGTACACGAACGGCCGTTCCCGTCTTTCCACCAATTCGTAGAGAGCGGCGCAATTCATCGGCGTTGCGTTTGAACGCCTTTTCGCCCGTGCCATTGTCCAGAACAACACGTTGCATGCCCAAGCGTAATTGACCCAAGAGAGCTTCGCTGTCCGCTCCGATACGGACCAGTCTCTTATGGGGCGGCAAAGGGTGGAAAAGCGAGGGAACGATCAACTGATTGGTACGAATAGAGCCGGCGAGTTGAGCCAGAATGAGCGGCCCCGCCTGTACTTGTTGCCCGAACGCGGCCGATGCCAGAGCGCGAAGCGAAGCGCCCTCTTGAAACGCTTCAACCGAGGCTGGATCGCGTGGCAACATGGATAGACCGCGCCTGCCATCCAGGGGTAACGGCCTGTCCAAACCAAGGTCCTCTAGAGTCTGTGCGAGGCCGTCCCCAAGACGTCCAGGGCCATCACCAAATGGCCCGGTGACGCTACGATTTCTCCACTCAAGACGCAGTTTTTCGACATGAAGTAGAGCGGCGGCGAACCAGATATTCGAAGATCGTTGCATGGCTGCGGTCAAGCCAAATGTGAAGTCTCGTCTATTGCTCAGCAACAGTGGGCCACCGCTACCCGAGTCCTTTATGCTTCGCCCGAAATATCCGTCGGGGCACTCCCTGCCATCAGAGCCGATCACTCTCTTGTTCGTTCCGCGCAAACCGGTTGCCATATTGATTGGCACGCAAAGGCCGCCAAAGCCATAAAGCACACGATCACCCAAAATGCGGTCGCTCTCGCTCCGGTCAAGCCCAGTAAGGATCTGAGCGATTTGTTGGCGTACTGTTTGCGGCAGTAGCGGATCGGTGGCTGCGTCGATGAGTGCGAGCGAAGTCATCATCTTCCAAGCAGACCCCGGAACGTGCTGAGAACCACGCCCAGTCCAAGCTGCTGGTCCCGGTGGCATCGAAGAAGAAGGGTCAACTGATGCGGTCACGTAGTCCCACCGAGAGAGATCAAGCTTAGGCTCCGGACTGCCGACGGCCGCCAGGATCGCACCGCGCGTGTCCCCCTCACTTAAATCGATCACAACCATTGAGGCCTCGGCCGGGCCCGCGGGAAGCTTATACTCAAGCTGGCGTATCAATTCGCTCGAGCCAGGGCGTTCCGGGTTGATCATTGCCTGAAACACTTTGTGAAGCACTGACTGGATATCGGCGTCCAGCGAAATACGAACCGAACCGCCAACATCCAGGTCTTTGATCCCATCCAACATGTGTCCTGAAGGGCCGCGCACACCACCAATGAGGGGGCCAGCACCAATCTTGAGAACGGCATCCGTTGATGCAAAACCCAAGAACTGGCCATTCGCCCCAATGATCGGTTCGGCCCAGTCAGCGACGAGATCCGGCACCTCAGGCGGGTTTCCATCCGGGCTCACATCTTGGTCATTAGGTTTGGGAAAAACGCTGTAGCGACGTTGGATCCGGTTCGGTTTCCAAACAGGTTCACATCCGGCGCTAAGCTGGCATTCAAGAAAAACGTATTCGGTGAGCCGGATCGTCCCGTCGTAGTCGTTTGCCGGAAGCACGCTGAGCGGTGAAACGTGGACACGCAGCGGTTCAACCTCAACGCCCTCTATTCGGATTAACCGATATGCATCCGCTTCAATGATTTGCAATGGAGCGGCAGGCGCAGTGTCCCATTCATCGCCTTCAGCGACATCCTCTGTCAGCGTGTCTGCCGTTTCTTCGAAGTCAGTCGGAACGGTCGTTGTTTGTCCACTGTCCTCTTCCAGCGGAGTGGGCAGTTCAGACTGCCTGCACGTTGAAAGTCGCATTTCCTTGTCACGGCACCAGCGTTGAGCGACTTTCCAGCCCGTCAGTTCCGCCGTTTCGTCCAAGCGACCAATTATATCTACTTGGTCGACTGCGGAGTCGTCCAACTCAAAGATCAACGTTCCGTGTGCTTTCCAAGCCAACCAGTCGCTATAGTTGCCTCCAGCGCCTCGCCAAAGTTGAATATGCAAGTGCGGAAGCGGTTCTGGAATACCATCAGGTCCATCTATGCGCGCGGCACCAAGCGCGAGTTGCGTCGCTCTGTTTTCTTCATGCGTTCCTGCCAAAATAGACCATGGAACCTCGCGGTCGCAGGGGGGCTGGCAATCTGGGCGCCTCACTCGGAGGGCGATGTACTTTGACAACGCATTGGCGCGGTTGAGCTCTGTCCTGATCACAGAGCCTTCTTCGTCGATATCAAACAGCTCTGTCTGCAATTCTTCCGTCATGTTAGGACGAACCTGCATATCGACGCTCTTCTGGGTCGGGTTCCAGGCGATGACATTGTCTCGGACCGCTGCTTCGAATAGCGCTCCTGTGGCCTCACCCTCAGGTGACTGCCGGGCTTCTGTGCGCCATGTCGCAAGGTTTTCAAAGTAAAGACCTGCACTTGGCATCAAGACGACAAGCACGACCGCTCCGAAAAATACGGCGACACCAAGGGGGAAGAGGATAGCGCGTATCACCGGCGATGACCTGGCAACGATAGCTGAACTAACAAGGGGCCGAAGCGAAACGGAGAACCAGGCTGTATTGAACGTGTTACGGTATCGCCGCGTCGTCGCAAAAGAATCCCATTATCGCCGTAGAGAAGCGTGTCTGGTTTCTCGATGCCGGCTTGGCGACCACTTAGGAAAGTCGCGAGACCTTGCGTCTTGGTTCCGCCGTCGCGATCTGGGCAGATAAGCCTCACAGCGGAATCGAGCCAATCCAAGTAGATCGCTGTTTCCTCGGGCAGCGTTCCGTTTTGCCCAACCCAACCATGGCGCTGGTATCGCAGTTCGGCCGACGTCACAGTGGAATTGTCACGTCGATCCAAGTGGCCAAGGCGCAGTCTGATCCATCCCATAGGACCGCCACCGTTCACTGTCAGCGCAATCTCTCGCCCAGGGCCAGCAAAGGCACCGCCCTCTAAACGCAATTCCGCCAATCGGGCGATGCGCAAACCGAGATCACCGATATCGTTTTTTGGCCCGATATCAGTGACATTGCCATTAGACCAACGTACTTTGCGCTCCCGCCGGCCTATCAAACACACTTCTGCATTGGCATGGCGGAGCCCGCTGGAGCGAAGGAGTTTTTCCGACGTAAAGCTAACTGCCAAGGCCTCGACGTCGCGCGCGCCTTCATAAGGCTGCGGCAAGAACAAGCCTCGAATCTCGAGCATTGCGTGCTTTCTGCTGGGGGCTTGAACCGGACGCGAAAACGAGCTGTCTGGTAGCAACCTGATATGACCGTCAATACTTGGGTGCTTGGCATCGAAGCGGCCCTCTTCTTCGACCGGAACCACATCGAACTCAGATCCCTCGGCCAACGCAGCGAAGGCCTTGTCTTTGCCTTTTTCCTCTGAAATGCGCTTATTCAAAGGCACCAATCGCATACGCGGTCGGCGGCTTCCTGGCTCGATCGCAAGCGCAAAACCCTCTTTGGGCGAACCCAGCAGAAGCTTCGGTAGACCTTCGCCATCACTATCGGTGCCGAGCGCAAAGACTCCGTGGCTTTGTCCAATTGTCCAGCGCAAGACTTCGGAGCCGTGCGCGTCAGCAGGAATGGGTAAGCACGAGTCTTTGCCATCGCTGCTGATCCATCTCAGCGTGCCACAATCGGTCGCCGCGCGAGCGTCAATATGAGTCCCGAACAACACCGAAACACTGCCATCGGATGAAGGAACCCTTCCGATGCAAAAATTCAATCGCCGATAGGACAATGGCTGGAAATAGCGTGGCAGCCTGTTCACAAGGTTATCGGCGAGAAAGTCGGATCCAATAACGACGATGTTTTCAAAGGGGACGGCTTCGTAGTCGACACCTAAATGATCCTCGACCATCTCGATGGCGGTAATGCGATTCAAGATGTCTCGCAGAAGGTCTTCCGCATTGTCGGTTGTCGAAAGATCGATGCGTATCAGGCGTCGTTGGGTTGGCTCGATGTTCGGCCGAACCGGTGTGACTTCGCCGACCGAAATGCCCGTATCGAGATCGAATTTCATGGTGATCCGGACTTGAGAAGGGATGACAAAAACGCGGCTCGGGTACCTCTTGCGCGCGCCTGTTTCTGAGGATCCGTCAACCTAGCAAGAAGATGGCTTAAGTTAAAAGCTGGCGCATCCCCGTTTTCGGACGGGCTAAGGTCCACTGGAATGATCTCGGAAAAGACGCGCACGGCTTTAAGTCGTGTAACAAGACTACTTAAGCGTTGCCCCCAAGCAGTATCGATATCAACAAACGCCTCATTCCATTTTTGCTGACCTGCTTCTACAGGGTCATTTGTCTGAATCAAGTTCGGGTCTTCGGCAAGTCTTGTCCACGCATGTAACGCATCGACGGGAGGCACGACCCCGTTGAGGTAGGTTAGTGCGCCGTCTACTGCGATGGAGCATGACAATAGTCGCGACCCACTCAACTCCATGATATTTGCCGCGGCCAGTTCAAAGCTTCTTATGTCGTCGCTGTTGGCCTTTGGCCACGGCGGCACGAGCAGCGCTGCAGATACCAGTTGGTCGTCATGTTCTTTCGATTTTGGAGATTCCGAGGCCGTCATCGTGTAAGTCTGAGTCCGGTCGTAGATATTCCATCCCAAAACCGTAACAGCTTCGTCTCTCAGAAGACGCAGAGGTTCACCGCCTTCACGCTCTTCGAGAGTGATTGCACTGAGGTCGGAGCGCTGGGTCCAATCCGCAGGATGCGATGCAGCCTGAGCTATTCTAGCCGCTTGCATCACCCGCTTTCGCCGCTTTTGGTCCGATGAAACAAACACAAGCGACCGGCCTCCGTTTCGATTCACCCTATTCACGCCGTGATTGACGCCAATCGCCCAATGTCAGCATCTACGATTTTGACCGCGTTCATCGTATCCCCGATGCGCAACGCTTCTAGGAATTCCGCCGCGCGGACGCCAAAAACGCCTGACAACAACAATACCGCTGCACTGTTGCCGTACGGACCTAACCTAATACCTACACCTGGCTTCGCCGCGTTGAGGGCTCCTCTCACGTTCGCTTCGAACTCAGGGTCAGAGGCTTTCGCAGCAACCACGTCACCAAGCGACTTATAGCTTTTATGCTCACTGTCGATATCGAGGATCGGCGAAAGAATGGGCCGGTTGGCATCAGGAATAGAGGCCTGCCACTGTTCAATAAGTTGCCAGATGACTTTACTTCGCACGAAAAGGGGCAAATCCGACCTCGCCCAAAACTCTGGCTTTGGCAATCCCTCGAAGTCACCTGAACCCGTCAGAGCATGCGGCGAAAGAGTCGTGGCGTTAGTCAGCCACTTAGGCGCTCGCTCTGACTCAGCAACTATGGCAAGCTCATCTTCCTCCAAGTCAATGGGAAGCTTGATGTCACTTGCGTTGAGCGAGCGGCGCAACCCCTCAACAGTATTGTATTCAGAGTAGTCATCGGAGCTAGTATCAATAACTTCCTCTTCGGTATTCAGCGCATCTTTTTCAGCACCTTTGGGCATGGAGGTCGCGCCAAGCTCATCTTCAGTAACCGCGCGCTCGGTTTCGTGATCTTCGGGATCGGCCAGAATGGGATCTCCGCTGTCAACCACAGCAGCATCAGCCTCTCTTTCGGCGTCGTTCTCATCGCCCGATTCAATGTTGGCGCCCTCTTCTTGCTTGTCTTCGTCTTTAGCTCCAGACGTGTGCTTGAAGAACGTTGCTTTGGAGGCAGCCGCGGTGCTTTCCGTCTCTGTGTCTTCGGTTTCTGCCGTAGATGGTGATCCTTCGACATAGTGCTCAAGCCACGCAAACTTGGCGACCAATATCCCTTGTTGGGGAAGTACGTGTGTCTCACCGAGGCTTTCGTAGCTGATCGTAAGGGCAACATCTTCTGGACAGCCGATAATTTCGATCCTGTCGCCGGGCTGCAGAAGTAGCGGTTGCAGTTTCCGACGGTTGTTCGTATCGACAAACCCCCATTCTACAAGCCGTTCTTCATCCAATTCGCCTGCGATACGCAATGGAAGGGCTTGCTGCCACGCGCTGATCGCATCGTCGAAACGATCTTCGTTCAATGTATCGAAGCGATGAAGTTCTGCGCCACCACTTCGAACAAGAAGATCACGCGCATCAAGGACTGCCTCAAGCCCCGCCGGCTCCAGGTAAAACAATCGCGCCTCGTCATCCAGCAAGCTAGCCATTTCCTCTTTGCGCGAAAGTGGCCAAGCAGCGCTGTGAGTAGGGTTATGGTCGACGATTTCTTGCAAGATCTCCAGGATCTTGCTTATGGTCATGCAAACATCCGGATAGAGCTGCGCCAAACTTCGTTCGATGAAGTCTCGCCGGCTGTTTTTGACCACCAACTTTGTGACGAGAACTCGGTTCGCCTCATCGCTCGATAGGGTAAGTTCAGGAGTTACACACAGACTTGCCCCATGGCAGTTCGAACGGAATACCAGCGAAGCGGTCACCGGCTTAGGCAGGACGCTGTCGTCTTGAAAGCAGACTTGATACTCGAGAGTCTCTCCTTCCGTGTCAGCTAGGCGCAAAGTCACGGTCTCTGATTCTGATGGGTCAAGCGGCAATTCGAGAAGCCAAGATGTCTGCTCCGGCTGTACAGTTTCAGGGCCTCGCTCTAGCCGCAATGAGTCGCCAGAAGACGAACGCGCGACGATTTTTGCCAGCCTGTGCTGTGGCCAAATGACGTTTAGAAGCCATTTGGTAGCGTCGACACGATGCGTTTCCACGCTCAAGCCCGTATTCTGTCCACTTCCATCCATTTTCACTCACCAAAGCGTTCGCAGCCTTAGGTGACCGCCTGGTAGGGTCATGAAATTGCAGCGTTGACACACAACTCGCTAGTCAAATGCAAAAAAACCAGACTGCCCCACTTATAGTTAGGGGCGGTTTGGTGACAGATTCAAGGTAAATGCTGTCCGAAACCGGAAACAGTTTCTGTTTTGCCTCCAATATTCGCCATAACGAAACTGCAAAAAACTGGGTCACCAGACCAAATGGTAGGCGTAAAACCCCGCCACTCAATCCTCGGTTGAATGCGTAATTCCACGAAATGTGCGTGTGACCTGGCGAAGTCGCTTTGGCGCTAGCGGATGTCCGAACCGGAACCCTACCAACAGCAGAACAGCAGCAGTGGCCAACCTTATAAGCCAAAACTGTAGCAACAGAAATGCAAGTCCTGACAGGGCGACCAATGCCGTGCCAATCAAAAAGAGCAGGACGTAAAGCACAGATCTGTCTTGCTTTGACCTGTCAGTCTTCTCCCACAAATCGAGCGACCACCCAAAACCGTAGCCGAGTGCCGTCGCTATCAATCCGATCAACACAAATAGAAGATAGTCCACGCTCTACTCACTTTTCCCTCAACGCATCGTACATCTTCCTTAGCGTTATTCCCAAGTGATCAAAAGAGTCTCGGCGTGTTTGGTCAGTCTTCAGAACACGCCGTACTTTCGCAAGGTCATTGTCCAAGAACAGCAACCCGTTTTTTACTACTTGGCGGGCTACGTCCGGATTGGGCGCAGCCTCGCACGCCGCAAGGACTCGTTCGCCAGGATCTGCGTCTCGAATGAGCACTTCTCCGATGATCATAGCAAGGCCGGAACAGGCTGCATGTTTACGACGCCAAGTGTCAAACTCTGGGAACTTTTTCTTTTCGCCGGGTTTCGGCGCCAACCAACGTTCATTGTCCGCGAAGCGTCCCTTTGACCCAGAGCCGTCTACGGCTTTGCGGATTGCTTCAAACTCATTGCCATTGACCCCATACAGCATTCGCAATTGTTGGAAGAGCAGTGAACGTGCAAGTGTGCTTTGCCGTGTTTCATCCATTTCCCGATCGCGTGATGAGGCAACGGTATGTAATTCTTGCGTTATCTCTGACAAATGTGTCAGCAGCCAAACGCCACGCTTTGTCAGAAAGACTCGTGACAGCGCCTCGGTCGTCGCAGGTGCAGCGATTGGAGAACTCGTCTTTCGTCCAATCTGCGCGGCCCAGTGCATCCAAAACGTGACAAGGCCGGTGATCGCGCCGAAGGTCCAAACTTCGCTTCGCTCTTTCTGCAATTCATAGGACTGAGCCGCCGCACGTAGTGCTTCCGGTAGGGTCTCAAGCCATAGCCCCGCCGACGCTCCACGACCATGCGTGAAGAAAACGTCCGGATCGTAATCGAAGAGATCTCCAAGGACCGTAATCGCCTGTTCGTGATCAATTCCGTAAACCGTTCCGATGACTACCTGCCGCCAGAAATCGGCTTTGGTTTGCTCATCGTGGCCTTCAGATTTGGCAATGTCCCATAGGTGGCGTACAACATCTAGAGCCCGTTCAGCCGCTTTTTCGTCAAAGAATTCGCGAAGTACCAATATGATGAAACTCGGCGCCTCGAACACAAGCTCTTCCGCTTGGCGAGATTTGTCGAGTGCGTGGGCGTGCAGCAGGATTGCTTTGACCTCAGAACCTTCTGAGTGTTGCAAAAGCGCGTGCTCGTGCAAGAACGCCGAAATCGCCTCGTCTGCCTCCCGACGATGTTCACGTATCACTTCGAATAGTTCGCGTGCGATAGCGCTTGAAGAGGCACCATCGCCGTACCTAGCTCGAACTTGGCTTACAAATAGCCGCGCTGCCGGTTTGCTCACATCTTCGCCCAGGTTTAGCGGGCGAACGAACGAAAAAATGCTGCTGGTCAGCAGTAGATCGAGCGACTGCGCACTTTCCGAAATCAGTTCGGCATAATGCTCTGCCATTCGGTGTGACGAAAACCTCGCTTTACGTCGCCCGCCAGAAGACCTTCTCATTTTCAGGTTGATCTCGATCAGAGCTTCGTCATCGTATGCTTCGCGCCATTCGCGCGGGTTGAAATCGCGTTCATCCTTGATTACCGGCTCAGTCCACTTTGCCTTCAAAACACTTTGAAGAATGCCCCAAACCTCGTTGAAAAGATGTTGTGGAAGGGCCGGGAAGTTTGAACCCAAAAAAAGCGCCGCTGCGGCAACAGGCTCCCTGTTCATTCCGTCGACGGCAACTTTGCGAAACATCTCGTTCCACTCAGCGACGACCTTTGAAGTCCCATCGTTTTCCAGAATGGACATCACCGTGTCAAAATCGTCATCACACCAAGCATCGAACACAGTGCCCAAGTCCTCACCTTCAAGCTGCACAGTCACTTCAGAAGCAAGCTTTTCGACATCCGGCCGTGCGTGTTCTGTGAGTAGCGTTTTGACCGCTTTCCATGGACCGGGCTCAATACCTACTTCGCGCCCCCAGAGTTGTTCGAGTTGTTCGCTTTCTTGCCTCCAATCCAAGCGGACTTCATCCGGTACGAGAAACACAAGGGCGAGATTTGCTTGCTTGGCGGACCTGTCGATCTCGGCAATGTCTTTGTTTTTCTGCCAAAATGGCCCGAACTGCGCTGCGTTCTTATCAACCTCTACAACCAAGACTTGGGCGGATTTGTAGCGTTCGACAACCGATTTCAGGTCGTGCGGTTTGCCCTTGGATTGCTGCGTTCCAACCGTAATGCACTTGGTGTCGCCGGGTGTCGTACGTCGGGAAGCCCAGGCCATGCCAAAGGTTGTATGCCCGAAAACCACATGCAATCCCGGAGAAATCGAATCTTCATTCGCGTTGTGTCGGGTGTAGATTGACGTAAGCTGTTGAACTTTGTCATCACCAACACGCTGAAGCAACTCATCTCGCAAGCCGCGCTCGGTATCGTCGAGTTTGTCTTGATAGCTTCGCTCACTGTATTGCCGTTGTTCGCTTTCTTCGGAGCTTTGCGAGCTAGGGGATTCCGTCCTTGGGCTGGGGTCCGGCTCAGGGCTACTTGAAGCGGCTCCCAGTGGCGGATCATCGTTTGGTGGCTCGGACCCGTCTGCAGCAGCGGCAGGTTCGCTGTTGGGCGTAGGCGCGTCCGTCTCATCCTCAGACACTGGCGGTTCTACGGCGAAAGCCCCGTCGCCGTCCTCTACGGCACTTGATGGAGCCTCTTCTGTCGTAGGGGGCTCGATTGGATCCGGCGCCCCAGACTCATCATTATTCCCACCATCAGAGTGATTTCGTTTTTCTTCTTCAGTCATGCCCAATCATCCAATACCAACCAAATTTCTGAGGCCGCATCGGCCTGTTCGTAGGATGATGAAGCTCGCGAAATAGCTACGGGCTGGTCCGGCCTATCGAAATCACGTGCCCATACAGATCCCGCACCTTGCTCGACCGCTAAATCTAACGGATGCTGCCAGTCTTTGTCTGCCGACGCCTCCGCGTCAAGAAATGTGCTCACTTCATTGGGATACGGCAGGCGAAAATGGAACCCCATGGCGCGTGCATTCTGCAGGACATTGCTCAAGTGCTCTAGGCTCGCCGTTTTTCCGACTGGGTGTTTGGTGATTCCGATGATCTTATTGCCAACAACTGACGGCACAGGCCGCACGATTACCTCTTTGTCGCTGTTTATGTTGACCAAAGCATCTAAGTGTCCGGCATCCCTACACCGTTCGATCCATAGCTGCCTCAAAGGGTCAGTTTTGGCATTCGTCCGCGTTGTACATCTCGCCCTGATCCGACCGGCAAGGAGGTGCACGGTCTCGTGCTCTGTTCCAGTCCATGGGATGCACTGAGATTGGTTCAGCCCCAGAACGTGCAGCGGATCCGTCAGACCATCAATTCGGACCGGCAACAAACGACCAGAAGCCTGCCCGAGAAAGATCTCGTCCATATAAATCGCGTGCGTATCATATTGATCGGACGCTTTTGGCAGTGTCTTTGAAGACAACACGCCAAGCACGGATGATGCGTTGCGATGCGCTTCGTTGATCTGGTAATACCAAGCAGAACCACATTCGATCGAGCTCCGGTCTAGAAAAAACCAGGACTTGGATCCGTTCGGAGCGGGACCAAGATGCTCGTCCAGAGCGCTGACCAAAGCATCCACCAGTTCGAAATCGAGCCTGCGGTAGGCCACGTAAACTGGTGGAAAGTCGCTGGAGCTCATTCGTCGTCGTCCTCGTCAGGACGTTTGTCCTCAAGCTGATCTAGGTCGTCTTGCTTCGGCAAGGTTGCGTTGGCCTTTTCCAGTAGTCCTCTCAATTTGGCCTTTTCTCTATCGATACTCGCTTCCAACTTCTCTATCTGTTTTTCGAGTTTCGCCTCTCGGTTTTGGTCATCTTCAGCGTCATCGTCAGAGTCAATGAAACCACGGATTTCTTCGGTTTCCAGACCGTGTACCACGTTGTCATATTGCTCTTCGGCTTTAGCCAACATGTTTTCCAGCCGCTCGATCCTAACGCGCGTCCGGATGACGTCAGGCGGCTCGCCAATGCCAATTTCATCTTCGTCGTCCACGACCAAGGCGTTACGAAAAACTCGGACCTTTAAACCGAAATAAGTCCCCGCCGCGTCGAACCCGCTGACGATCTTATCCTTCAACTTGTCGATGCCCGTTCGCGTCAGGGCTTCGGCTGGTACGTCTTTGAGGCCGCTTTTTACCGAGGCGCCGATCACTTTTTCAAACTCGAGAAGGTGAGCTTCAAGCGTCTCATGCTTCAAAGCCATCGAGCGAAACCGTTCCCATCCCTCCTTCGCGGTCTGATCAGCGTCGTTCGCAAGATTAGGGTTTATAAGGCGGTCGACTTGATAAAACACCGTCAATCGCACGGTGACGCGTTTCCCAGTCAACTGGTTTACTGCTGGTATTGCGATTGTGACCTCTCGGGTCTCGTTGCGCATCTGATCATAGCGTTCTTCTACGCGGTCAGGCTTCTTCTGCATCGCGAGTGGCGGACGCAGGGCTAAACCAAATTCAAGTCTCAACAAGTCCTGAAATTCCCGCTCGACATGTTCTCGAAGAACGGATGAATCGCCTGTCTGATTAAGATACGTGTCGGCATCCATGCTGATAACCAACCTAGCGGCAACGTTCTGGATGCGCTCTGTCAGGGTGTTTCTGAGTTCATCAAACGGATCTGGTGAATTGAGATTTGACTGCAAATACTGGTTTAGAAGCTGATAGTTAGCATTGTCAGGCAGGTATATGTCAAACACAAAGCGAAGTTCTGGCTGAATGGTTGTGACAGCAAGGTCGTATTTCCGCATGTCTGTTTTAGCTGTGATTCCGGTTTTCAAGCGATGGAGCCACGAATCAAGCACAGAGGCCGTCCTGACACTTACGTGAGCACCGACTCGCTCAAAATACGGCACAATCAGCTCGTTCACTTTGTCGTCCAGGTTAAGCGAAGGGTCCTCGGGTAGTATTCCCAGAGCGGGTAGCTTGCTTGTTGGCATTTTACTGAGGGCTTTCCGGAGTTCGGCACTCACGATCGACGTAACAAGTGCATGCGCCCATTCAGCAGTATTGCCCTTCTGCGCTGCGGCTAGAATTGGCGTAAGCTCCTGACCTGCTTCAACTTTCCTGGCCGCTTCTGCACTATCCGCCGCAAAGGCACCTTCGAAACGCTCTTCATCGTAGGTTGTAAAAGTATATTCGACCTCGAACTCTGCTTTGCGCCCGGTACCAATCAAGTCAGCAGATACGCTGGCTGTTCTATTGAATCTGTATGGATCTGTTCTGCCAAACGACTCGAAGATGTTGAGTGCAAGATCGAAGCCATACTGAGTTGATATCAGCGCGTGAAGCTCTGCCTCTACCTCTTCGCGAATTGTCTGGGTTTCCCGCCGAAGCTTTTGAGGAGAATAGCTGTTGTCGAGTTGCGTCGTCAGTTCTGCGCGGATTGCATCCTCTATACTGCCGCCTTCACCTTTCACGGGTGTTTCGTTGAGGAACCATCTTAACAATTCTGGGCTTAGCTTGGTCCGAGATGGAGCATTGAGCGTTACGGTAAGATGGATGGGTTGACGCTTACTCCCTCCTCGCGGAGTGACCATGAACTCTTTGTACTCGAACACTTCATTGGTGACGCCGACATGTGGTTCGACCGAAAGTTGCACGCCAGAATCGAGCCTTAGTCCGAACTCTTCGAGCTTTTTGGTAATGCGCTGGCGGCAACGCGTTCGAGCCGGAAAAACCGGATCGACGTCGAACTCGATATCTGTTGCGGTATTCATATGCTTCGCGATGATCGAATGAACATGCGTGCTGACCAAATCATCAAGCGCTTTACCATCCAGCAATTGCTCGATCATCTTGCCAAGTCGTGCATCGTCTTCTTCGATTCCAACCAAAGCACTGACGCGAATCTTTCGTTTCTTGCCGGTCTCTGCGTCAGGAATATCAAAGACGTGATTGAATTGCTCAGTCGACGTACGGTCGAGCCAAACCTCCTGCTTAATCCCGAACACGGTGAATGCAATATCAGCGAAAATGCCAGCTACCGATTGATCAGCAGGCTTGAATCTCTGCATTTTTGAACTCGGCGAAGGTGTCCCGCTTTCCTGCACTTTTGCCAGGTTGTTCAAGCTCATTTACATTCCCATCCTAAACATGCACGGCGTATTCATGCCATGGAATCCACTAGCTGTGTTTCTGCGCATCTCGGGGCGATCAACTTGAGGGAGTCGACGAACTCGAAATACGGTCAATTCTTCAGAGCGTAAGAGTGCGGCACGTAACGAGCAAGGCACTAATGCGTACCATAACTTCCATTACTTCCAGTCGCGGCACTCCGGAACGAACCCACTTTTCGCACGTGTCTTTTCAACAAGAGACGTTGGAGAGCCTTAGATCCTCGGCTTGGGTCCAGAAACAAGCGAGTGGTAAAACTGCCCAAGCGTCGTGAGCTGGATTCGCTCGCTCTGCATCGCAACCCAGTACAAGTGTAACTGGTTGGGATCGACCGGCCGCACCAACCCGCTGACTTGGTACTTCTTCATCTTTTGGAAGATCTCTACTTTCGCGGGATCGTGATCCGGTTCGGTTTCCTCGTACTTCCGGGTAAGCTGGTAGGTATCGTTCGGGTCGGGAAAGTAGGTCGCGATCTCCCTCAAAAGCTTGTCTGAGCAGACAGGTTTGCACTTTCGAATGGGCTCGACCCGCCGCGCGTGCGATTTGTAGATCGGGCGTTGGGCCCACTCACCCAAGGACGCGTCAACATAAGCATAAATCGACGAGGTTGTGACGTGGCCCCTGGTGTTCGCGGCTCCGCCCTCGAGCGCTTCAACCATTAATGAAGTAAAGACGCTCATGCCAGTTGGCGACATGGAGGAAGTCTGATCGGCACGCGAAGAACCCATTACCGTCATGCCATCACGCATAGGCAGATTTGAGCTACCAACTTGACCAAATGCACCAGCATTGCAGCAGTCGAGGATGATGGTAATGGTGCTAGATTTCGATTGCTGCGCCATTTCGTAGATTTCTTGCATGAGAATCCCGGGATCGTTTTGGGCACCATCCTGAGCCACTATGAACCCTCCAGAATAGTCCAAAAGCCCGTGCCCAGTGAAGTACAACAGAATCTCGTCTTCGTAATTGTTGAACGTCTCTTTTAGCGTTCTGCGCAGCGTCGCCCGATCAACACGGCTGGTTTCGTGAGTGATGAGCGGTATGCAATCGAAGTTGGTTTCTTCGTCATCGTTGCCGTGTCTGGATAGCACGCGCTCCATTTCGTCAACATCCAACAGACAACCGGGCAGGTCGGCGAGTTGCGGTGCATCGTATTGGCTAATCCCAATGAGCAAGGCGCGTCTTGGCATGTCGAAAAACTCTCCCAAATCGTGATCACGCAATAGCTCGACTATCGGCATTTCACGGGCAACCCGTCAAGGTTGGCTGATATGAGAAGCCATCGGCTGACCGGGAAAGGGGGCTTCTGCGCGAAGCACGGTTCCGGTTTCGCTTTCAGTAATAAAGAGCTCTCGGTTGTCCTCACCGCCAAAACAGAGATTTGTCATAAGACGCGCGCCCTGCCAGGTTATCCGGTGGGTCGGCACACCGTACTGATCGAGCCGCCAAACCCCACCATGCCCAAGATGGCAGACATAGAGCCCCCCCTCCACATCCAGAGCCAATCCGTCCGGCCCACTCAACCCGCCTGGCAACTGGCAAAAAAGATTGGCTTTGGTTGTCACGGAGTCGCTTGTCACTGGAACTCGCCAAATCTGGCTGGAGCGTGTCATCGCCACATACATCACGTCCTCTTCCGGCGTCAGCACGATCCCGTTAGGGCTGATCCCAGTATCGATTAGTCGGTCTAGCCGCCCGTCTCTGGTGTAGCGATAAACTCGCCCTGTTGGGTCCTGAAGGCCTGACTGGCCCTGATCCGTCATATAGACATCGCCGCTGGCGCCGATATGCAGATCGTTGAGCCCCTTGAAGCCTTCGGTCAGCATAGAGCTACAACGCCCCTCAACCATGCCCGTTTCTGGATCAAGCACGATCAGGCCAAGTTTGCGATCGGCGATCAGAATGCTGCCGTCACTGTCGATCTTTAGCCCGTTCGGCCAGCCTTCGAAGGTGGCGACAAGCGTCCATGTCTTGTCGGGCGTGATGCGGAAGACGCGCCCGTTGGGGATGTCGGTAACGTATAGCCGTCCATCGAGATCAAAAGACGGACCCTCTAGAAAGCTGTGGATGGCCTCACCATAGCGATTTGCGCGCGCCCATTCCGTCGGAACCGGATCGCGGAAATGGTCCGGCAATGCACTCCAGACTTCGGCCTCTATCACTGTGGGTTCAGGAAACCAGCGCATTCTTACTCCTTCTCAATCCGCCACCTCAACAACGAGCGCAGCACCGGTCCAATCCCGCTCCTCCAGACCGACAAGCCAACCTGCGAATTGGTCCAGTACATCAGAATTCAACCGACCATACTCGATGACAGCATCTTGGAAAGCGATTGGAAAGGGTCGCCGGCTCAACACAACCACAAACCGCACCTCGCCTTGCGTTGAATCGCGCAAACGGTACATCGCGTCGCGCGCCGCCGGTGCCATCAAAGCTCGTCCGGTTTTGTGGGCGAAGGGTCGATCCTGATCATGCGGCAGCACGTCCCAACCATCTAGATCGTGCTGCAAGAAACAGCCCCAAAACACTCCGGACAGCGCCCTTGGTGGAGCGAAGCGTAGCCGAAAGCGTCCTCCGCGGGGCAAATGCTGCGCGGTATTGCTGGCCTTTTTCGTCTCCAGAAAGGCGGCTGCCTTCAGCGTCGATGCATTCGATTCTAGCAGCGTGAAGCCGTCACCTACCAAAGTGTCCACCACCAGCGGCCACCGCGCAGTTGGTTGTGCAGTGCAAGCGGCTGCGAAAGGCGCCAAAGGTCCGAAAAGAAGATGCCGTGCCTCCGCCGCTGACCTGCCACCCGGCAGGTGCCGCTGTACCAGGGCTACAAGCTTGTGCACTTTTGCGCCAGGAACCGTGCCCGGCCGACGCACATCGCTGCCCTTCTCGTACCACCGGACTGTTGATTCTTTCACACCGAGTGCGGCGCCGATCTCTGCCTTCGAGGTCAAATCGCTGTGGACGATCAGCAGGTCGAGCTTTTCTCGAAGGGCTTCAATTTCCTTTGGCATCGCCCCGCTTCCGCTCGCTGTACCTTTTCACCCTAGTGCGCGTTCAACCCCACGGTCAATCCAAAATTACTCAATAAATTCATAGCCTAAGGTTAGTCTTCTCTCATTTAAAAAGTTGCGGAATCCGCAGCTTTGCGGCGGCAGTACGCCGCCAGGAAGTCCGTAGTTGAGAGGTCGTCAACAGCAAAGGAGACGACAAATGACTACTCTGACTTCAACCTTTACGCAGCCCTCGGAACTGATCCTCGGGGTTGCCCGCACAGGGGCAAAGTTTACCCCTTTGAATCACAAACTGACCGGTGACCGGGTCTTTGACGCAATCTCGGCCGGGGACATGATCCCGGTAGACTACGACGAGATCGCGCGGGAATACGAAGCACTCTATGATCTGGATGTGCGCTACATCCACGAGCATGCCCGCAACCCAGAGACGCGCGAGCAGACCACTGATCTCGACGTTTACGCCGAGGTTGCTCGGATCGCCCGGGCGCATGCGCCTGACGCGCTGACAAGCTTCGGTGGCAGCCGAAACGGGCAAGAGGTCTCGCAAGCCATCCGCGAGCAAGGCGAACTCGCGCGTATCGCGCAAGCTGGCTTGGCCCCGCGGGACGGCGGAGCGGATTTCGTGACGACCCAAGCAGCCATTGAACTGCAGATCGTCACGGATATGGAGCGGCAAGGCTACATCCGCGTGTATCCTGAGGAGGGCACCTTCGAGGTACTCCGGGACCTGTCCGACTACGTGCCAAGCGGTACCATTGAGGAGGCGAAGCTTGCAGTGCACTCCACTGCCGGTGGAGCGAACTACGGCAAATCCTCCGCAGTGGTGCAGATGGACACACTTAAGTGGACCATAGACCGCCGCGCTGCGCTGGGGCGCGCCTACGAGGTAGAGTGGGTTCAGGAAGCCCGAAGCTCATTCCTCACCTGGTATATGGCGAATGCCATGCCAGAGGGTCTACGGCGCGTTGGGCGGCTGAATATCACGCTGCTCTTCGGATTCTCCGAGCGTCTACGGTTCCCGGAAACCTACGCGTCCTTCCAGCGTTTGGTTCGCAAAGCACGCGCAATTGCTAACCGGGCCGAGGCTGGCGACACGCGTCCGCTTAAGGTTTCGGTCTCCGTAGGTGCCGCGGTTCTGCCGCAGCATGCTGCGGCGCACATCCGCCCGCTTGATGTGGGTGCGATGGCCGGCAAGCTGATGGGACCGATGGAACGCCTCGCAGCCTATGCCAGCCAGCCGGACTCAGGGGTCGATATCCTGCGGGTAGGCATCGAGGATACGCCCTACATGCTCGATCCTGACGGGCGGCTTATGCCAGCGACCAATGCCGCAATGGCGTTGCGGGCCAGAGAGGTCATGGCAGAAAACGGTGCGACGCCAATGCTTGACCCGGACCGCCTAGCGACGTTCGCAACCGCATAACCAAACCAAAGCGCCGCGCGGAAATCCCTCCGCGCGGCGCGCCCTCGTGCGACGAACCAGATTGGTGACTTGTTTCACGCTCAATGGAACCGTTCGGAAGTGCCTCCAATGGGCGAATGAAACCAGTATCCCGGTTCAGAAACCTCCGTCGACCGAAGACCCTCATGTACTTCTGAAATGCAGTTAGCTGGTCGAGTCGATGGTCAATGAGTTTCCTATGCATGCGGACAACGCATAATGCGCCGAGCATGTCTTTCTGAGCTGTCAGCAACCAAGGCGGAGCGCAACTGAAAGTATAAGCTCAGGATCAAATACGCAGTTTTCGGATGATGGTCGCCATTTAAGAGCATTTTCTGTTGGCCGTTGGTGACCTATGGCTTCAGAAAGTAACCTCCGGCGGGTCGCAATCAGGTGGGGCCTGTACGAACCGCTTGGCGACGAAATGCACACAATCCGCGGTTCCTATCTGTATGACGTCAGTGCCAATGGGACAGTTTATGTCGCTTTGTTAAGGGAGGGTTACGCCTCCGACCGTTACAAGTCTCTTCACCTCTTCGATTACCTCAAACCGATAGAGGCGGGGGTGCTGGCCGACGGATCGCCCAACCTCTGTTTCCAAAAGCTCAGTTGCTGGAGTTCAGGGTTTTGGGCGAAGACGCTCGACATCACCAGATTCGACCTGCGCGCGATCTACCAGAACCGGAAACTCTGGGGAGTCGAAGACTTCCAGGAGTTCAACATCTAGCATTCGAATTACGCCGACTCCCACTTCGCCGATGAAGCCGCTCTGGCGCACCGCCGCTTATGTCTCTCTCGATTTCGTATCCCAAACTCCAACGAACGCTTCGATTGATCCCAAATACTTAGCGGTAGGTATTTATGCAGTCGCTCAGGTTCCAAGCACAGCGGTAGTCGCAGCCATTATGGGAACCTTTTCTCTGAGAGTGGCATACTGACAAAGAAGTACGATCAAGAGGATGGACCGACCTCGGGGCAAGTCTTCGAGTAAGCTCATAAAGATGCAGGACGTTCTTCAAAGCGGGAAGATGACATGCTCCGCCGAAGCAGCAGCGAACGCACCCCTTGAACCTTTACTCAGCACTTCGCGAGTGTGCCGAACGAAGGACTTGTCGGTTTGCCAAATACAATGTGATGTGAAAAAGGCTTGATCAGACACTCAGGCAGCCAGGTAGGCGTCTCGGATTTCGGGGTGGGCTTGGAGGTCGGCGAGGGTGCCGTGATAGACTTGCACGCCGCTTTCGATGATCACCACCAGATCGGCGACTGCCTGGGCGAAATGTAGGTTTTGTTCGGACAAAAGCACCGTTAGCCCTTCGGATTTCAGTTGCGCGATGACCTGCGCCATCTGTTCGACGATCACCGGGGCCACGCCCTCAGAGGGCTCGTCCAGCAGGATGAAGGACGGGTTGCCCATCAACGTGCGCGCGATGGTCAGCATCTGCTGCTCCCCGCCCGACAAGGCCTTGCCCCGATTGCCGCGGCGTTCGGCGAGGTTGGGGAAGAGATCAAAGAGCATGTCTTCGGTCCATGTCGGCGCGCCGTCGCGCGGGGGCTGGCGACCGACCAAAAGGTTTTCGCTGACCGTCAGATCGGTGAACACGCGGCGGTCTTCGGGCACATAGCCGAGGCCCATCTTGGCCACCTTGTGGGCTGGCAAACCGACGATATCGGTGCCCTGAAACACGATCCGGCCGGATGCGGGACGAACCAGCTGCATGATCGACTTCATCGTCGTGGATTTGCCCGCGCCGTTTCGGCCCAAAAGCGCAACCACGTGACCGCGCGGCGCCTCAAAGCTCAGATCCCGCAGGACATGGGCCTTGCCGTAAAAGGAATTGACGCCCTCGACCTCAAGCATCCGTCGTCTCCGCCCCGCCAAACACCGTGCCGCCGCCCAGATACACCTCTTGCACCAGGGGGTTGGCGCGGATCTCGGCGGCGTTGCCTTCGGCAATCAACGCGCCACGGTTCAGCACCATGATGCGGTGGGCATGGCCAAAGACGACGTCCATATCGTGTTCGGTGAAGAGCACGCTCACCCCTTGCTCGGCCACGATGCGCGCCGTCAGCTCCATCAACGCCACCCGTTCGCGCGGGGCCATGCCGGCGGTGGGTTCGTCCATCAGCAAAAGCTTGGGTTCATGTGCCAGCGCAATGGCCAGCTCCATGCGTTTCAGATCGCCATAGGCCAGCACAGCGCAATGCCGGTCGGCCTGCGCCGCCATGCCAACCATGTCGAGCAGCGCCAGCGCCTGGTCGCGATACATGCGGTGCGCAAAGGGCAGGACGCGAAAGATCTCGCCATTATGGGACAAGAGTGCCATCTGCACATTCTCGACCACGGTCATCGAGGCGTAGGTGGCGGTGATCTGAAAGGTCCGCCCGACGCCCAGCCGCCAGATCTGGCGTGGGCCTAGGCCGGTGATCCTGTCGCCATCGAGGTAGACCTCACCCGAGGTTGGCGGCAATTGCCCCATCAGCATGTTGAAACAGGTTGACTTGCCCGCGCCATTGGGGCCGATCAGCGCCAATAGCTCGCCCTTTTGCAACGCGAAGGACACATCGTCGACGGCGACAAGGCCGCCGAAATTCTTGGTCAGGCCGCGGGTTTCCAGGATCACGCTCATGTCCGGCGTTCCTCTGTGGCTGTGTCAGCTTGACTGTGACCCGGGCCAAAGCGTCGCCAAGCGCGGCGCAGGCTGCCGACGATGCCTTCGGGGGCGACCACCACCACAAAGATGATCAAGAGCCCCATGACCAGCCGCCAATATTCGAACCGGGTCAGCACGTCTTCGACCCCCTTGAAGAAGCCCGCACCGACAACCCCGCCCGCCAGCGTTTTCACGCCACCCAGGAAGACCACAATCAACGCGTCAAAGCTGCGCACGATCTCAAGCTCGTTGGGAAAGACGCTGCCCTTCGAGAACACAAAAAGCGCACCGGCCAGCCCACCCATGAAGCCCGCGAAGGTAAAGGCCAACAGCTGCACGCGGCGGGTGTCGATGCCGGTTGCCTCGGCCTGGCGTTTGCTGTCCCGGGCGGCGCGCAGGGCGTAACCAAAGGGCGAATGCGCCAAGTGGCGCAGCGTCAGGATACCGCCGACCGAAAAGATCAGCGCGAAGTAGAAGTAGACGGTGTTGTCGTTTAGCCAGTCCGCAGGCCAGATGTTGACTTGCCCGTCATCGCCGCCCGTCACCTCTTGCCATTGCCACACAAGGCTCCAGAGCAGCTGTGCAAAGGCGAGCGTCAGCATGGCGAAATAGACCCCCGTCAGGCGCAGACAGACCCAGCCGACGACAATGGCGATCAGACCTGCGCCCAGGGGTGCCAGCAGAAAGGCCAGCTCCATTGGCGTTTCGGTCCAGGTCACCAGAAGGGCCGCCACATAGGCACCGCCGCCGTAGTAAGCAGCGTGGCCAAAGCTGACCATGCCCCCCAGCCCGAGCAGGAAATGCAGCGAGGCGGCGAAGAGGCAGAAGATCAGGATGTCGGTGGTCAGCACCAGCGCAAAATTCCCGCCGTAAAGCGGCAGCAGCGCCAGCATGGCCAGACCGGCCGCGACAATCGCGCGGACCTTAGCCGAGGCGGGTTTGATCGGTTCCTCGGGTTCCCCCACCTGCCCATGTTCGCCCGCCACCTCTTCGCGCCCGAAAAGGCCGTAGGGCCGGATCATCAACACCACGATCATCACGATGAACATCAGAACAAGCGTCGATTGCGGGATGTAGGTGACGCCAAAGACGTTGAGCACGGAGATGATGATGGCCGCCAGATAGGCCCCCGGTAGCGATCCCATGCCGCCGATCACCACCACGACAAAGACCGGCGTCAGGATTGTGAAATCCATCAGCAAATCCGCACCACCCTTGGGCAGCTGCAGCGCGCCGCCGAGCCCTGCCAGGGCCGAACCCAGAGCGAAGACGCCGGTGAAAAGCCAAGCCTGGTTCACGCCCAATGCACCCACCATCTCGCGGTCCTGGGTGGCGGCGCGCACCAACACGCCCAGTCGGGTGCGCGTCATCATCCACCACAGCGCCAGCGCGATGAAGGGTGTGATGATCAAGAGCACGATGTCGTATTTGGGAATGGGCTCACCCATGATGCGAAAGACGCCGCGCAAGCCCGGCGCGCGCGGGCCCAGCTGGTCCTCCGGCCCCCAGATCAGCAGCGCCAGGTCCTGGATCACCAGGATGACGCCAAAGGTGGCGACCAGCTGAAAGAGCTCGGGTGCGCGGTAGACCGGGCGCAGCACCAGCATCTCGATCACCACGCCAATCAGGCCGACAGCGATGCCCGCCAACAGGATCGAGCCCCAAAAGCCGAAATGGCCCGGCAGTGCCTCCATCAGGGTCAGGCCGATATAGGCGCCCAGCATGTAGAGGCTCCCATGGGCGAAATTGACGATGCGGGTGACGCCGAAGATCAGCGACAACCCGCAAGCCACAAGGAAGAGAGAGCTGGCATTCGCCAGCCCCGTCAAAATCTGCGCGACGAAGAATTCCATTGTGACCTGTCAGGTGAAAGGGGACATGCGGGGGCCACCAGCAGCGTGGCGCGCCCCCGCGTTCTCAGGCGTTACTGGGCCGGGCGCAGCGCGCGGACCTCTTCGTCGCTTGGCAGGTAATTGGCGCCGTCCTTGTACTCCCAATCGACCATGACACCCTTGCCGTCCTGCAGCGCGGTGGTGCCCACATAGGCGCCCATGGTGGATTGGTTGTCGATCTCGCGGAAAACGATCGGGCCCATGGCGCTGTCGACCTCCAGCCCTTCGAACGCGGCACGAATGGCCTCGGTTTCGGTCGATCCGGCCTTTTCTAGCGCCGCGACGATGGATTGCACCGTCATGTAGCCGACGATGCTGCCGAGGCGCGGATAGTCGTCATAGCGTGCCTGGTAGGTCTTGACGAATTCGCCGTCCGGGCCGCCTTCGAGGTCGTACCAGGGAAAGCCGGTCACGGTCCAACCTTCGGGCGCCTCATCCCCCAGCGGGTCGAGATATTCTGGCTCACCGGACAAGAGCCCATAGACATCGCGCCCATCAAAGAGGCCCCGGTCGGTCCCGTCACGCACGAATTTCGCCAGATCCGGGCCAAAGGTGACGTTGTAGATCGCGTCCGGCTTGGCGCGTTCCAGCGCCTGCACCTCGGCACCGGCGTCGATCTTGAAGAGCGCCGGCCACTGCTCGGCCACAAATTCGGCCTCGGGCTTCAGCTTGAGCAGGTTCTCCTTGAAGGCCGCCACGGCGTCTTTGCCGTAGGCGTAGTTCGGCGCAATGGTGGCAAAACGCGTAGCGTTGGTCTTGGCCGCGGCCTCGGCCAGCATCGCCGCCTGCATAAAGGTCGAGGACCGTAGCCGGAAGGTATAGGGATTGCCCGCCGCCCAAACCAGGCTGTCGGCCAGCGGCTCGGAGGCAAGATAGACGTACCCCTTTTCACCCGCAAAGCTCGAGATAGCGAGGCCCACATTCGACAGAATGGTCCCCGTCAGCATCACTGCACCATCGCGGGTCATCAGTTCCTCGGCGATCTTCACGGCTTCACCTGGTTCGCCCTGATCGTCGCGAAAGATGAATTCCAGCGGGCGCCCCATGACGCCACCCGCGGCATTGGTTTCCTCGATCGCCAGCTCCATCCCCATTTTGTAGGGCTCGGCAAAGGCGGCCATCCGTTTGTAATGATTGATCTCTCCGATGATGATCGGGTCCTGGGCAGCGGCGGTCAGCGGCAGGGTGGCCAGCGCCCCGGCGGCGATCAGGCCTTTGATAAATGTCTTGCGTTGCATGGTGTCCTCTCCTGAAAGGTGGGAAATCCGGCCGTTTGCCAGCCGTTGTCGTCAATCGTGATGCACAAAACTCGCGCCTTCGGCGGCGCCCAGATCTTCGGTGGACTCGGCCGCCACCAGATCGCGAATGCGCTTGCGATAAACGTTGGGGGCCTTGTCGATAGCGATGCGAATGGGGCGGCGGCGCTGCGGGCGCTTTTCGTTCTGATGCACCGCCTCGAGCACTTCCTTGTCCTCGGCAAAGGCAACCTTGAACATCGCGTCCATCTGCGCCGAGGCGTCCTCGTCACCCAGCGCCGAATTGCGCAGGTGCATCCAGTGATCGATGGTGTAATCCTCATTCACCGGGGTCACGAAATGCAAAGCAAATATCCGCACGCCCCGGTCGCGATCCTCTTCGGCGCAGTTTTCCACCGTCGCGATTGAGCCGAAATCGATCACCGCGGTCGAGGGCAGATGCAGGTGGTAATAATGCCAGCGGTCCACATGGCCGTTGAAGCCGCCGAATTTCTGGAAAAACCCAACCGGCGGCGCGTCGCGGATCCAGCGCCAGGCGGTGATCACCTCGCCTGCGGTCGACACATGCACCGGCACGTTTTCCGACGCCGCACTGCCCAACGTGGTGGGATGCACAAAGCTGACATGCGCCGGATCGACAAGGTTTTCCGCCACGTTGAGGTAATGCGCGGTGATATGCAGCGCCTCGCCCTGATGGGCGTGCCAGTCGGGGCTGGTAAACTCGGGCATGTCAAAGATTTGCGCCGGATCGGCCTGTTCCGGATCACCCATCCAGACCCAGACGATGTTGTGGCGCTCTTCCACTGGGAAGGCCTCGACATAAGCACTTTTGGGGGTGTTGTCCTGCCCCGGCACACGCACGCATTGGCCCGCGCCATCGAATGTCATGCCGTGATAGCCACATTGGATCGTGTCGCCGATCCGCTTGCCCTTGGACAGCGGCAAGAGCCGATGCGGGCAACGATCCTCAAGCGCTTTGACCGTGCCATCCGAGGCGCGGTACATCACCAGCCTCTGTCCAAGGATTTCCATGGCGCGCAGCGGCTCGCCAAAGTCACGCGACCAGCCCGCGACATACCAGGCATTCCGGACAAAGCTCATGTCGTGCAAGTCATTGGCAGCACCTCCACCCCCGAATTGAGGCGCAAAAGAACATTCGCTGTCAAATGATAATTTCATTTGTATACGAACATTTTGTGCCAGACGAGGATGTGGTCCCTTGGCAAAGCAGGAATTGACGACAGGCGCCCGATTTCCGCGCTTTTCTTGTGCAAGCGCCTATGCATACTGACGATTGCGCGGTTTGCGCATGCAGGAGGACGGCCCATGAGCGCGAAACTGGTCATGAAGAACATCGGCATGATCCTGTCGGGCAAGATGGAAGAGCCGATCCTCGACGGCGACTGCCTGATAGCAACGGACGGACGCATTTCGGAATGGGGCCGCGAGGCCGATCTGGATTGCAGCGGCGCGGATGTGACGGTGGATGCCAAGGGCGTCACGCTGGCCCCGGGCCTTATCGACAGCCACGTGCACCCGGTGGTGGGCGATTACACACCCCGGCAGCAACAGCTGCACTGGATCGACTCGACCCTGCATGGCGGGGTGACGACGATGATATCAGCCGGCGAAGTGCACATGCCCGGCCGCCCTAATGACCCCATCGGCACCAAGGCAATGGCGATCGCAGCGCAGCGCTGGTACGACAATCTGCGCCCGTCCGGGATGAAGGTGCATGCCGGCGCGCCGCTGCTGCAACAGGGCCTGGAAGAAGAGGATTTCAAGGAAATGGCCGAGGCCGGTGTCCGGCTGATCGGCGAGGTCGGCCTGGGTACGGTCAAGGATGGTAAGACGGCCAACCGGATGATCGGCTGGGCGCGGAAATACGGCATGCAAAGCACGATCCACACCGGCGGCCCGTCGATCCCCGGATCGGGGCTGATCGATGCCGACATGGTGCTGGAAACCGGCACCGACGTGGTGGGCCATATCAACGGCGGTCACTCGGCGCTACCGGACGACCAGATCGTGTGTCTCTGCGAAAACTGCACCGCGGCGCTGGAGATTGTGCATAACGGCAATGAACGCGCCGCCCTGCTGACACTGAACACGGCCCGCGAACTCGACAAGCTCGACCAGATCATCCTTGGCACCGACGGGCCCGCGGGATCGGGCGTGCAGCCACTGGGGATCCTGCGGATGGTGGCAATGCTGTCGAGCCTGGGTAACGTGCCGGCCGAGATCGCTTTTTGCTTTGCCAATGGCAACACCGCGCGGCGGCGTGAGTTGGACGTGGGGCTAATCGAGGCCGGACGTGCAGCTGATTTTGTGCTAATGGATCAGGCACAGCACGCACCGGGCAAGAACCTGCTCGAGTCGGTGCAGTTGGGCAACCTGCCCGGTGTCGGCATGACGATCATCGACGGCAAGGTCACCAGCCTGCGCAGCCGTAACACACCGCCTGCGCAACGTCTGCCCGAGGTGGTTTAGCGGCACGTCGTGTTGGAGTTTCCCACGCTCTTGAAGCGGCTCAGCCCAGTTTCCGCAACAGCTTCAGCAGGTTGCGCCGTTCAGACGGGTTCAATGGGGCCAGCGTTTCTTCGGTGATCACCCGCCCGGCCGCGATCATCCGGTCGAGAATGCGCACCCCTTCGTCTGTCAAAGACACGATGTTGCGCCGTCGGTCGTCGCGGGAAGGCGCCGTGTCGACCAGGCCCTTCTGCCGCAACCGGTCCACCACCCCTTTGATCGTCGCGATATCCATCGCCGCCAAACGCCCCAGTTGGTTCTGCGAGCAAGCGCCATTTTCGCTCAGACGCACCAGGGTCGCAAACTGCGTTGCGGTCAGCCCCTCAACCGTATGCGCCTGAAAGATCGCCGCGTGGCGCTGTGTGGCAAGGCGCAAGAGGTATCCGACCTGGTCATCAAGGACATAGCTCTCGGGGACCGCGCTTTGCACGTCCGCCACCGCTGTCTTCTGGCTCACCGCAACCCGTCCTCGCCCTTGGCCTCCTCCGCCGTCAGCCCGCCCACGCGCGGCAGCGGGCGGCCGGAATCCGTGACCGCCACCGCCACCATGATTTCGCGCGCGCGGGGCGCATCGTTCAGGCTGACCTCGATCCCATCAAAGTGGCTGCGTACATAGGCGGCATCCTTGTGGCCCAAAGGCACATCGAGCACCTGCCCTGGGCTGCCCATCTTCTTGGATGACGGCACAAGCGCCGCGCCTTTTTCCACCGCCTTGCGCAAAGGCGCGCCCAGCTTGGGGTGCAGGATGGCGGCGGCGTGTTCCAGCTCACCCGCCTCGCCCACCATGGCGGATTTGCCATAGCTTTCAGCGGCTTCGGGCGTAATGCCCAACGCGGCCACACATTTTTCGCCCAACAGTCCGCCCAGCTCGGCCCCGATCTCCATCAGTTCCGAGAGGTCCTCTTGATAGACCCCGGCAAAGGGATTTTCGATGACCGCCACGGCCACCGCCTTGCGCGTGGCCGGTTCGATGGATCGTCCCATCTCAAGATGCGTTTCCTCGACCTGTACGGCGATCTTGCGGATTTTCGCTTTCATCTCAGCCCATCCTCTCCCTTGACGTCTTTGGCGGCCAAACCGCCCATGCGGTTGTGGATACGCGCGCCGGTGGTCATGACCAGGATCACCGCCATCTCATCGGCGCGTGGCGCATCGTTGCAGCCGACCTCGATGGCGTCGAAGTGGCTGCGCACGTAAGAGGCGTTGATATGCGTCACCGGCACATCAAGCCGCGCGCCGAGGCCGCCGACCTTCTTGGTCGAGGGCACAATCGCCTTGGCATCGCCCAAGAGTTCGCGCATCGCGTAGCCGCCCGGCACATGCCAGAGCGCGCCGTGCTCGATCTCACCATCCGAGCCGACGATGGCCCCCTTGCCATATCCCTCGATCCGCTCCGGTCCGCCCAAAGCGGAGGCCAACCTGCGCGCCATCTGCAGACCCAGCGGTTTCAGATCGTCCATGAAGGGCTGCAAGTCTTCGACATATTCCCCGGCAAACGGGTTGCGGATCACCGCCATGACGGCGCCGCGTCGCAAGGGCGTTTCGGGCGGCGGGCCGCCCTCGTGCCGGATTTCTTCCAGCAGCAGCAGTGTTTTGCGCAGGAGGACGTCAGGCATGTTCGGGGATCCTGTTGGTGAGGGCATTGGCGTCGTCAAGCAGGCGGCTGTCGCCTTGCAGGTGCAGCGATGCGGCGCGGATCAGCCCGGCCGTTGCCATGCGCTCGGCCACGCGCAGGCCGTTTTGCAGGGCGGCGGCGCGGTCGGTATAGGAAAGGGTGCCACATCCCGTGACGACCAATTGCGCCCCGAGGTCGCTGTCGGGGTCCAGCAGATGGGCGGCGTTGCGCCGGATAGCGGGATGGCCGGGCAGGTCGACTGCATTGGCGATCAACGTGGCGGCCGCATCGGCGGCCGCAGCACTTTCGGCCAGGACCGTCACGCTGTCGGCAATGCCGAGGCTCAAACTGCGCCCATGGCGGCCAGAGGTGGCGATGCCGCCGATCCCCTGCCTGGCCGCGACCGTGATTTGGCCCAGATCGGCACCGTCGACACCCTGCATCGCGGTGACAAAACGCTCCCCCGGCGCTAGATGCAGCGCGATGTCACCGCCATTGTTCACATAGGCACGATGCAGCGGGGCGTTGGCCCGCATCGCCGCAAGCACCTCATCCGCCACAGAGCCCGCAACGGCGGCCATTGGGGTGATGAAGCGGTCCTGAAAAGGCCGAACGGCCCGTGACATGCGCTGCGCCACGCCACCGCTGAGGCGCGGCCTGCCGGCGCGCACCGGACTGCGCAACTCAGGCAATTCCGCGACCAGCTCGTCCAGAAGGCCGGCAAAGCGGGCATGGGCTGCAGCGAAGGCACGCTGGCGCGATGGTTCGTCGACTCCGACGATCAAATCAATCGGCCCGTGCTGCAAATGCAGCCGCGTGCCACACGTGAGAAGGCGCGCCTGCGCCGTCATTTGCGCCTCCGCGCCCAGGGGTAATTGGCGTGGTCCATGGGATCGGGCTGACCCGCCAGCTGCGCCACCTTGCGCGCCTCGGCCATCGGCACGGTGTCGAGCCGGCGAATTTCGTCCATATGCCCGCCCAGCGCGTCATAGTCATCGACCCGCATGGTAAACTCGATGGGCGCCACAAGCGCGGGTGTCGGCACGTAGCCGAAAGAGAGTTGCGGCATGTCGAGAACATCGACCATCACCGTGATGCCGCCCCCGGGCCAGACATAGGCCTCGGCCCCGCCGCAGGACACGTAAGTCAGCGAGTCCTTCACCGACCGGGTCAGCCGCACCGGGTTTTCGGTGACCCCGGCCCGCAGCGACCCACCTGCCCCGCCCATGAAGAGCACGGACGACACAGACGGCTCGCAGTTTTCCGCGATCAGATCGGCTGAGGCCTTGAGTTTCGCGGGGATTTCCTGCGGCTCGGGCACCAGATCCTCGCGCAGTTCGAAATAAGCGTATTGCTCACCCGTGGTGGACACCATCAAAAGCCGCAGGCCCGGCCAGGCGACCTTGGGGTTCCACGGCCCCAGGATGGTCAACGGATCCTCGATATCGGTGCCGCCCCAGCCGGTGCCGGGCTCGGCCACCTGGAAATACCGCCCGGGCGTCGACCGGCGGCCCTTGATCTTGATCCCGGTCTTGGGCACGTCAAGCTGTTTACCGGCCTCGTGTTCGCTGAGCACGCCTGTGATGTGATCATCGACCACCACGACCTCGTCCACATGGCCGAGCCACTGCTTGGCGAACATGCCGATGGCGGCAGACCCACAGCCCACCCGCATCAGCTTTTCCCGGACGCCGTTGATGATCGGCGCCTCGCCCGCCTGGACGATCAGGTCGGTTGTGTGATCGCCGTCGCCAATGCGCATTTCGACCGGTTCACGGTTGCAGAGCCGCAAAAGCGCGTCACAAGTCACGCGCCCCTCGGCCTTGGTGCCGCCGGTCAGGTGTTCGACGCCCCCCAGCGACAGCATCTTTGACCCGTATTCCGAGGTCATCACGTGGCCGATTGGCTCCCCCGCGACGCGCACCACATCACATTCGTGGCCGATATGGCGGTCGGTGTCGATCTTCACCTTGACGCCGCAATAGCTGAAGATGCCCTCGGTCACGACGGTGACCATATCCACGCCTTCGATCTCTTGCGCGACAATAAACGGCGCGGGTTTGTAGTCGGGATAGGTGGTGCCGGCGCCCACCGCCGTCACAAACGGGCGGTCCGAATGGACGATGTCGCCGTCCCAATCCTCCCCCCCGCCTTCGCCCAGAAACGGCACCAGCTTGTGCGAGGTATTCTCGATGATCGTCAGCGGGTCGAGCCGGATCAGCTCGCCCGCGTGATTGGCATAACGGTCGCAGGCGCCGGTCTTGCCGTCGGCGATGTAGCACATCACCGGGCAGGCGTCGCAGCGGATCTTTTCGGGTTTGGTCGTGCCGTCAGCCATCTGCACGCTCCCTCAGCTTGGCGCGGACACGCGCGGGTGTGGCGGGCAGTTCGGTGATCTGCACGCCGCTGGCATGGCGGATCGCGTTCAACAAGGCGGGTGCCGTGGGGATCAGCACGTGTTCGCCCAACCCCTTGGCACCAAAGGGCCCATGCGCGTCGGGCTCTTCGATGATCAGCGTATCAATGGGCGGGATGTCCCCGATCGTGGGGATCAGGTAGTCGTGCAGATTGTCGGTACGGCCCGGCAGGTATTCCTCCATCAGCGCCATGCCGAGGCCCTGCGCGATGCCGCCCTGCACCTGGCCTTCGACCAGAACCGGGTTGATCGCGTGGCCGACGTCGTGCGCGGCGACGATGCGGATGGGTTTGACTGTGCCCAGTTCCATATCCACCTCGACCACGGCCAGATGCGCGGCATAGCCGAATTGCGCATAAGGCTGGCCCTGGCCGTTGGCATCCAAGGGAACAGTAGGCGGGTCATAGGTCTCTTCGGCCCGCAAGACATAGCCTTCGGCATCGGCGGGCAGGTCAGCAAGCGCGAGGCGATGTGTCTTGGCGGCGTCGCGGATTTCGATAACGTTGCCGTCCAAGCGCAGCTCGGCGGTCTTGTCGGCATTAACCCGGGCGAGGATGTCGGCCCGCAACGCCTCGGCACTCAGCCGCGCGGCGTTGCCAGACACGAAGGTCTGGCGCGAGGCCGAGGTCTTGCCCGCATCCGGCGTCACATCGGTATCGGCGCCAACCAGGGTGACCTGCTCCACCGGCACGCCCAGGGCCGTGGCAAAGATCTGCGTGATCACCGTGTTCGACCCCTGCCCGATATCGACCGCACCCTGGTGCAGCACCAGCGTGCCATCGGCGCGCAGACCACATTTGATGGTCGACGGATTGGGCAGTGAGGTGTTTCCGCAGCCATACCAGCCGCCCGCCACGCCGACGCCGCGCCGCTGCGTTTCATGCACCTGGTTCCAGGAGGTCGTCAGCGTCAGCGCCTCGGCCCAAGCCGGCAGCAGCGCCTCAAGGCAGGCACGGATGCCGACGCCGCTGTCAAAGACCTGCCCGCAGACCGTTGGGGTTCCGTTGTCGAGCGCGTTGAGGATGCGAAACTCCAGCCGATCCAACCCCAGCTTGTCGGCCAGCTCATCAAACAGGCTCTCTTGCGCGACCGCCGATTGCGGCACGCCAAAGCCGCGAAAGGCCCCCGAGGGTACGCAATGGGTGTGGATGCCCTTCGCTTCGGCGCGGTAGTCGGCGATCTGATAGGGCCCCGAAGCATGCACCGGCACCCGGTTGGCGACGGTTGGCCCCCAGCTGGCATAAGCCCCGGTGTTGAACTGACCGTGAAACGTCATGCCCTGCAGGCGACCATCCTTGGTGGCGCCAATGCGGGCGGTGATCTGCGCCGGATGGCGTTTTGTGGTCGATTGCATCGACTCGGTCCGGCTATAGGTCAGTCGCACCGGCTGCCCGGTCTTCAGCGCCGCCAGCGCGATGTAAGGCTGCACCGAAAGGTCGAGCTTTGAGCCAAAGCCGCCGCCGATGCCCGTCGGCACGATGCGTATAGCATCGGTTGGCATGCCCAGAATGTCAGCCAGCGCCTCCTGGTCCATCACCGGGGCCTGGGTGCAGGCATGAAGCTCGAGCCGATTGCCGACCATTTGGGCAAAGCCTGCCTCAGGCTCGATATAGGCATGTTCGACAAAGGCGGTGGTGAAACTGCCCTCGACCGTCACATCCGCGGATTGCAGCGCAGCCTCTGAGTCACCGCAGGCGACAAAGCCCCGGCACATCACGTTGCCCGCGCGGTCGGGGTGCACTTCGGCGGCGACCTGCGACAGCGCGTCAGAGATGGTCAGCGCGGCGGGCAATTCCGTCCATGTGATGGGCAATGTCGCCTCGTCCAGCAATTGCATCGCTGCCGCGCTGCCGACGATGGCGGCAACGGCCTCGCCCTTGAAGCGTGTTTCAGACACGGCAAAGACCGGCTGATCGGCAAAAGCCGGGATCACTCCGAATGTCTGAGTGCCGGGAATGTCGTCCGCGGTCAGCACGGTGACGATGCCGGGTGTCGCCTCGGCCCAGCCGTGCAGATCCCCCAGATCAAAGCGCGCGCGGTGATGGGGTGAGCGGATCACCCTTACAAGCAGCGCATCTGTCGGCGCCACGTCGTCGCCAAAGAGTTCCGTCCCGTCGAGCTTGCCCCCGCCGTCGAGTCTCTGGATTGGCTGGCCGACATGTCCGTCACCCTTCGGCACAGGATGCGGCGCGCCGGCGGCCAGGACCGCGTCGATGATCTTGCGATACCCGGTACAGCGGCAGAGCACGCCGCCCAGCGCGTCCTGTACTTTGGCCTCGGTCAGCTGCGTGTCTTTGCGGAGGAGCGCTACCGCCGACACAATAATCCCCGGCGTGCAGATCCCGCATTGCGCAGCCCCATGCGCGGCAAAGCTGTCGGCCAGCGCCTCGGCCGCTTTATCCGTGCCGCGCAGACCCGCCAGCGTCTCGACCGTGCAGCCTTCGGCTTGATGGGTTGGCGTCAGGCAGGCACAGACGGCTTCGCCATCGAGCAGCACGGTGCAAGCCCCGCAATCGCCCGCGTCGCAGCCGACCTTGACGTCCCGCGCGCCCAAACGTTCGCGCAGGCTGTGCGACAGGCGTTCGCCCGGCAGCGGGCGGGTTGTCACCTCGGCGCCGTTGAGCGTGAAGGCGACGCTGTCGAGACCGACACGCTTATCCATGCTGCGCCGCCTTTTGCAGGGCGCGCTTGATCTGGAGCGGCACCGCCTCGGTCCGGTAACGCGCATCGGCGCGCACGTCGCTGATCGGGGTGAGTTCGGGCAAGGTGGCCGGGTCGATCGTCAGGTCGTCGGGTGACTGTCCGATCAGATTCGCCTCCAACGCTGGCAGGCGGCAGGCGACAGGGGAACAGGCACCCACGGCCACCCGCGCCTCGGCAATCCGGCCGGCGTCGTCCAGCACCACCATGGCAGCTGTCATGGCGATCGAAATCACCAGATACCGCCGCGCCCCCAGCTTCTCAAAAGCCGAGCGGGCGCCTTGCGGCACCGGCGGGCCGTGCAGCGCCACCATGATCTCACCCGGGCGCAGATCGGTTTGACGCGGCCCCTTCAGGAACTCAGCCAAAGGCAACCTGCGCCGCCCGTCCGGTCCGGCCAGTTCCACCGCGGTGTCCAGCAACAAAAGCGGCGGCACCCCATCTGCGGCAGGCGAGGCATTGCACAGATTACCCGCCACCGTGCCAGCGTTCTGGATCTGCACACTGCCAACCTCACGGGCAGCCGCGCGCAATGCGTCAAAGGCGGGCGGCAGGTCGGCGCGGACCAGATCGCTCCAGGTGATCGCCGCCCCGATACGCCATCCGTCCTCGGACACCGACAGGGCGCGCAGATCAGGAACTCGGGTGATGTCGAGCAGACTACGATCCAGCGGAGCCCGGCCTCGCGACGGGAAATAGTCCGTCCCACCCGCAACGATATCCGGCGCATGCGCAGCCATCACGTCAATCGCTTCATCCAGCGTTTGCGGCGCAAAATAGGAGGCGGACACCGGCTATTCCCTCTCTCGGAAATTCATTTGTATGCAAATGGTATGAAGGGAGCTTTAGCCCTGTCAACGAAATAGTCTGCCATTGCAGTTCGAATCTGCATCTTCCTCACCGATATCCCGATGCCTTTTCGGTGGTCGCAGTTGGGTAGTTGTTCGAAAATGGCAACCACTGGGTCTAAAGTGCGGACGGGTCGCCCTCTGTCGACCTCGTAGCGCCCCAAAACACTGCGATATTGAGCTTAACTCTGGGGTACATGCTTGTACCGTTCGCGTGGCGCAAACGTAGTAACAACTATAGCAAAAGTATCTCCAACTGAGACCCTGCATCGAATTTACAGACTACGCGGAGTGCGAATTGTCCCTTAGAACCGCAGGCCCCGAACTGCTACAGCTGATCGACATACTGCCCCCACCTTCGGAGTAGTCGATCAGCACCAATGCAAACCCGCCGGTCCCAGGAAACTGGGGCCGGTTTTTTTACGCAGCGTGACAGCGATCTTTCCTCGAAGAAGCGGGCTCCATTACACGAATGCCGCTCGGGGTTCGCTGT
>JAAUYB010032860.1_pt1 | contig 36523 bp, 29 predicted proteins | sample 7278071 | NCBI WGS metagenome assembly JAAUYB01 (sample SAMN14350121, study PRJNA611818) | marine sediment metagenome | isolation source: surface marine sediment (1.8m) | place: French Polynesia: Moorea | collected 2018-08 | reverse complement strand
GCCAGGTGCCCGCCGCCGAAGCGTCCTTGGCCGAGGCGCAGGCCCGCCTGCCCGAAGCCCAGGCCCGCGTAACCGAGGCCGAAGCGCGGGTGCGCGAGGCGCAGATCAACCTGACGGCCGCGCAGGAGCTTGCCAAAGACGGCTTTGCCGCGCAGACAAGACTGGCCTCGGCCGAAGCTGCGTTTGAAAGCGCCAAGGCCGGTGTCCAGGCCGCACAATCGCAGCTGAAAGGCGCTGCCGCCGGCATCGAGGCCGCGAAAGGCCGTGTGGAAGGCGCCAAGGCGGGGGTCGAAACCGCCCGCAGCCAGCTGGAAAGCGCCAAGGCGGGTGTGCAATCGGCCAACAGCCAGATCAGCAACGCCGCCGCAGGCATCCAGGCCGCAAACAGCCAGATCGAAGCCGCCCGCGCCGGCATTCAGGCCGCGCAAAGCCAGGTGGAAAACGCCAAAGCCGGGGTCGAAACCGCGGAAAGCCAGATAGAAGGCGCCCGCGCCGCGGTGCAATCGGCCACTTCGGGTGTCGAGGGCGCCACGGCGGCGGTGATCTCGGCCAAAGCCGCGCTGGAAAGCGCGCAAGCGGGCGTGCAGGCGGCAAAATCCGGTGAGGAGAACGCCCTGGCCGGCATCCAATCGGCTGAGGCCGCGGTGGCCGTGGCCGAGAAGGAGATTGAGCGGCTGGAAATCCACGCGCCTTTCGCGGGCCTCTTGGAAAGCGATACCGCTGAACTGGGCGCGCTTTTGCAGCCCGGCGGGCTTTGCGCGACGATCATTCAGCTGGACCCCGTGAAGCTGGTGGGTTTTGTGCCGGAAACCGATATCGGGCGCGTCGACCTGGGCGCCACGGCCGGCGGACGCTTGACCGAAGGTGGCGATGTGATCGGCGACGTGACGTTCGTGTCGCGCAGCGCTGATCCGACCACGCGCACCTTCCGCGTGGAAATCACCGTGCCCAACCCCGACCTGCGCCTGCGCGACGGCCAGACCGCCGAGATCGGCATTCAGGCGCAGGGCGCTTTGGCGCATCTCTTGCCGCAATCGGCGCTGACCTTGGATGACAACGGCGCCCTGGGCGTGCGGATCGTCGACAGTGACAGCGCTGCGCAATTCCGCGAAATCACCTTGTTGCGTGACACGCCGCAAGGCGTCTGGGTCACCGGCCTTGCCGATGAGGTCGACGTGATCATCGTCGGGCAGGAATATGTCACCGACGGCGTGCCCGTCGCGCCCAGCTTCGAGGAGGTCATTCAATGACCGGGATCGTCGATTGGGCCGCCGAGCGCGCGCGGATGATCATCGCCTTTATCATTCTGTCTCTGGTGGTTGGCGGTTATTCCTACATCTCACTCCCGAAAGAGGGTGAGCCGGATATCGAGATCCCTGCGCTCTTTGTGTCGGTCCCCTTCCCGGGGATTTCCGCCGAGGATGCCGAAACGCTGCTGGTCAAACCGATGGAGACCGAGCTTTCGGACCTCGACGGGCTGAAAAGCCTCGGCGCCACGGCCGCCGAAGGCTATGCCGGCGTGCAGATGGAGTTCGAGTTCGGCTGGGACAAGACCAAGATCATGGCCGATGTACGCGACGCCATGAACAGCGCCGAGGCGCAGTTCCCCGAAGGTGCCGAGCAGTATTCGATCAATGAGATCAACTTTTCCGAATTTCCCATCGTCATCGTGAACCTGTCGGGCCCGGTGCCCGAACGCACCATGGCGCAGGTCGCTAAGGATCTGCAGGACCGGATCGAGGCGCTCGATGCGGTGCTCGAGGCCGGGATTGCTGGCAACCGTGACGAGATGCTCGAGGTGGTGATCGATCCCTTGCGGCTCGAATCCTACAACGTCACCGCGGGCGAGCTGATCACCGTTGTTCAGAACAACAACCAACTGATCGCCGCCGGTGAGGTCGAGACCGAGCAAGGCGCCTTTGCGGTCAAGATCCCGTCCTCGTTCGACGATGCGCGCGATGTCTATGACCTGCCGGTCAAGGTGAATGGCGACCGGGTGGTAACGCTGGGGGATCTGGCGACGATCAACCTGACATTTGAAGATCGCAAGGGCACCGCGCGCTTCAACGGCGAACAGACCGTGGCGCTGCAGGTCGTCAAGCGCAAAGGCTTTAACCTGATCGACACGGTGGCCGCGGTGCAGGCCACGCTGGACACCGCCCGCGGCGACTGGCCCTCTGAGCTGCAGGCCGCGGTGACCGTGGGTGTGTCGAACGACCAGTCGCGGCAGGTGGACTCCATGGTCCGCCAGCTCGAAGGCTCGGTCCTGACCGCCATTGCGCTGGTGATGATCGTGGTGCTGGCCGCCTTGGGCACGCGCCCGGCGCTGCTGGTGGGTTTCGCGATCCCGACCTCGTTCCTGCTCTGCTTTGCGTTTCTTGCCGTCATGGGCGTCAGTGTCAGCAACATCGTGATGTTCGGTCTGATCCTGGCCGTCGGTATGCTGGTCGATGGGGCCATTGTGGTCGTCGAATACGCCGACAAGCGGATCAAAGATGGCGTTGGCCCGATGCATGCCTATGTCGAGGCCGCCAAACGGATGTTCTGGCCGGTCGTCAGTTCGACCGCGACCACGCTTTGCGCGTTCCTGCCGATGCTCTTCTGGCCCGGGGTGCCGGGTGAGTTCATGGGCATGCTGCCGGTGACACTGATCTTTGTCTTGTCGGCCTCGCTGGTGGTGGCACTGGTCTACCTGCCCGTGATGGGCGGGGTGACCGGCCGATTTAGCCGCATGCTCAATCGCGCAACGGACGCGGTGCGCGGCGCCCTGCCCTGGGCGGCACGGGCCGCGCTGGTGCCGGTGGTGCTGATGGGGCTCTTTGTCGGTGCGATGATGGTGCTGAACCCAGCATACCTGTTTGAACCGATTGGCGAAGGCTTTGCCGGGCGCCTGCCGGGGATCATCGTGTTCCTTGGCTTTGCCGTTGCGTCGTCGATCGTGCTCGACGCCGCTGCGATCCAGCGCCGGCGGCAAAAGATCGATGGCCGCTATCGCCGCACGCCCTTTGGCTGGTTCATCAAGGCCATCGCCGGCAACCCGGTGATGCCCGTCGTCACCGTCGGCGCGGTGATCTTTTTTGTGATGAGCGTGTTTGCCTATTTCGGCGAGAACAACAACGGCGTGGAATTCTTTGTCGAGAATGAGCCCGAGCAGGCCATCGTCTATGTCCGCGCGCGGGGCAACCTGTCTCTGGCGGAAAAAGACGCGCTGGTGGCCCGGGCCGAGGAAATTGTGCTGGCCCATCCCGGTGTGAAATCCGCTTTTGCCTTTGCCGGTGAAGGGGGGCTCAATACCGATGCTTCGGGTGCGGCGATCCCCAAGGACACAATCGGCCAGATCCAGCTGGAAACCATCGCCTGGGAGGATCGCCCCGGCTTTGCCGCCAGCCGCGATGACATCACGCTGGCGTCGCTCGATGGCAATGTGGTGCTGGATGAGCTCGCCGATCAGCTGAGCACGATCCCCGGCATCCAGACCGAAGTGTCCGAGCTCGCGCAAGGCCCGGCCAGCGGCAAGCCCATTCACCTGCGGATCAAGGGTGATAACTGGCAAGAGCTGATTGAGAACACCACCCTTGTGCGCAGCCAGTTCGAGACGACGCCGGGCCTTGTGCTGATCGAAGACACCCTGCCCTTGCCCGGCATCGACTGGCAGATCGATGTCGATGTGGAACAGGCCGGGCGGTACGGCGCCGACGTGGCCACCGTGGGTGCGATGGTGCAGCTGGTCACGCGTGGCATCCTGCTGGATACCATGCGGGTCGATACCTCGGATGAAGAGATCGAGATCCGCGTGCGCCTGCCCGAGGAAGACCGCCTGCTCAGCACGCTCGACACGCTCAAGGTGCGCACCAGCGACGGGTTGGTACCGCTGGCGAATTTCGTGACCCGCCAGCCGGTCTCCAAACTGGCCGAAATTAGCCGGGTCGACCAGAAACGTTTCTTCGACGTCAAGGCGGACGTGGCCCCCAACCTTGCCAAGCTGGTGAATGGCGACAGTGTCGCGGCGCTGGCGCTTGTGCGGGTGTTGTCGGATGAAGTGACGGCCACGGGTGTGGGGGCTGTCCTGACCGGTGCAGATGGCGCGGAATATGAGCTTTATCACCTTGCCGACGGCCAGACCGAGACGGGCGTGGCCGAGGCGCTAGAGGCCGGTGATCTGCGCGCCGTACCGGTCAACGCAAATGAACGCATCGGGGTGATAACCCAGTGGATTGAGACCGGCCCGCTGGCCGCGGGGATCGAGACGGAATGGACCGGTGATCAGGAAGAACAGGCCGAAAGCCAGGCGTTTCTGTCATCGGCCTTTGCCGCGGCGTTAGGGCTGATGTTCATCATCCTGCTGGCGCAGTTCAATTCCTTCTACAACGCGACACTGGTGCTTTTGGCGGTGGTGCTGTCGACCACGGGTGTTCTGATCGGGATGCTGGTGATGGACCAGTATTTCAGCATCATCATGACCGGGACGGGGATTGTCGCGCTCGCTGGGATTGTGGTGAACAACAACATCGTTCTGATCGACACCTACCAGGAATACAGCCGTTACATGCCGCGGATCGAGGCCATCGTGCGCACCGCCGAGGCGCGGATTCGCCCGGTGCTGCTGACCACGATCACCACGATGGCGGGTCTGGCGCCGATGATGTTCGGGCTGAGCCTGGATTTCTTTGCCGGCGGCTATTCGATCGACTCGCCAACGGCGCTCTGGTGGAAAAACCTTGCTACCGCGGTGGTGTTTGGTCTGGGGATTGCCACGGTGCTGACGCTGGTCTTTACCCCATCGATGCTGGCAATCCGGATTTGGGCCACGACTTATGTGCTGTGGTTTGCGCGGCTCTTGGCGAAACTGTCGCTCGGCCGGTCCAGCCGCGTCGCCCGCGACTGGGCGCTGCAGCGCCAGGCCCGCCGCGTGAAGGCGCCCGAGATCCTGTGGGACGACGAAAGCCTGGGCGAGCGCCCCGCCGCCCAACCCGACCTGCCAATGCGCGCCGCAGAATAGGCGCTGTTGCTGGAACCAGTCGGCCCGTGACCCATGGCGGATGACAGCCCACTGTGTCGCAAGGATCAGCCGTCGCCAGCGCGGGCCAGAACGTCGGCGATAGTGGTTTCCAAGACCTCGCGCTTGACCGGCTTGACCAGGCGGACGGTTAGCGGATCTTGCTGGGCGCTGTCGATGCTGTCGGTCGCGGTGTAGCCGGAAATCAGGATGGCGGGCTTCGACGGATAGCGCTTGCGGAACACCCGCGCCAGTTCGACGCCATCCATCTCGCCCGGCATCACCACGTCCGAGATCAAGAGCGTGATCGTATCGCCGCGCTTTTCCAGAAAACGCAGCGCGTCTTCGCCGGTCTCGACGGCGTCGACCTGGATGCCCAACTGACGCAATTGCCGCGACGTGGTCAGCCGCACGCGCTGTTCATCTTCGACCAAAAGCACGCGGGCCGACACCTTGTCACTGCCCAGATTCCCCGCGCCGGCGCGGGGCTGTCTGGTGGGCGCCTCGGACGTCGTCGGCAGGTGCAGTCGAACGGTGGTGCCGGTGCCCACCTTGCTGACAATCTCCAACCGGCCACCGGACTGATCGACAAAACCGTCGACCATGGCAAGGCCCAGGCCCGAGCCCATTTCCGGGCCTTTCGAGGTGACAAAGGGTTCGGTGACCCGGGGCAAGAGATCATCCGGGATGCCTTCGCCGGTGTCCTGGATCTCCAACACAACAAACCCCTGCCCCGCCGTGCCGCCGTCAGACAGGCGGAGCGTGATGGTCCCGCCGCGCGGCATGGCATCGCGGGCATTCAGCACCACGTTCAGCACCGAGCTTTCCAATAGCCCCACATCGACGCTGACCGTATCTTTTGTGCCGCTGTCGGTGGTGAAATCAAGCGTGATGCTTTCGGGCAGAACGCGCTGCACGAAGGGCATCATGCCCTGAACGATATCCGCCAGATGCACCACCTCCGGATCCAGCCGGCTTTTGCGCGCAAAGCTGAGCAGGCGCCTGGTCAGATCGGCGCCTTTCGAACAGGCGCTGATGATCGCCTCAAGCGATTCACGGTCCATGTCGTCGAGCCGGGAATCCTCGATCAGTTCGGCATTGCCCAGCACGATGGCCAAGAGGTTGTTGAAGTCATGCGCGATGCCACCGGCGATGCGGCCGATCGCCTCCATCTTTTGCGCCTGTCCCAACATCTCGGTCTTGGCGCGCAGTTCTTCGCGCGCGGCCATGGCCTCGGAAACGTCGATGACAAACCCGTCCCAGAGCGTATCACCGCTTTCCAGCCGCTTGGGAGCGGCACGGCATTCGATCCAACGGGCGACGCCGTCGGGCAGCACCACGCGCCAGCGGTGGTTCAACCGGGTGAGGTTCTGCGTGCCGTGCACAAACGCCGCCTCGACCCCGGCCACGTCTTCGGGATGCACAGTCGCCCAGACCTTGCCCGGATCCCCGATGATTTCCGGCGCCGTCAGGCCCCAGACCTTTTCGGCACCGTCGCTCATATAGTCGATGCTGTCAGTGCCATCCGCCTTCATGCGGTAGCGAAACACAGCGCCGTCGAAATTCGCAGCCAAAGTGGCCAGGCGCTTTTCGCTGTCATTTAGCTGTGATTGCGCCTCAACCTGGTCGGTAACGTCAAAGGTGACGCCCATCATGTAATTCGGCCCCTCGCCCTGGGACTGCACCAGCGCACCTTCGGTCCGGCAATGCAGGTAATGCCCGTCGGCATGGCGGTGCCGGAAGTCGAGCCTGTAGGGTTCGCCGTCGGCGAGATGCGCTTCAATCGCTGCCTGCACCCTGGCCAGATCATCGGGATGCACGATGGAAAAGAAGCTGTCGAGCGTCGGGACAAAACTGTCATTGTCCTGCCCCAGCAGCTTTATGAGCCTGTCGCTCCAATGCAGAGCATTGTCCGACAGGTTCCATTGCCAGAACGCAACATGCTGGCCCAAGACCTCATAACCCGGACCTTTCGCCAGCGACGAGGACGACATCGGGACAGGTTTGTTTTCGCCAGCAGTTGCCATTTCAACCTAAGTGGTTTGCTCAAACCAGTGTTTCAATCAAGGGATAATAACTCCGACTGGCTTCGCGGGGTCAAGCCTAACGCGCGTGCGCCGATGTTGAGCCGTTATCTGGCAGTCCGGGACTTGGCGATGTACCTGCTCGGAAAACCGGGGTTTTTGCCGGGTGCTCTTGCCATGAATGTGGTAGATTTGCATTGAAAAGGTTTGTGATTCTGGGTGCGGGTGTTGCAAAATGAAATCGGGTACGAGTGTTTGATTTGCCAGAGCATCTCAACGCTCTGCGCGGGCAGAAGACGCGCAGCGTTTCGAGCAATAGCGCACCTCGTCCCAGACGCGCTCCCATTTCTTGCGCCAAGTGAAAGGCCGGCCGCAGGTGACACAGGTCTTTTGCGGCAGGTTCGATTTCTTTGTCCCGCGGGGCATCAGAGGTCGAGCTTCATTTGGCGTTGATCGCCGGATTTGCGCGCTTTGCGCGGGGCGCGGTCATTGACGAAATGGCGCTGCGGGTCCTTGCGGCTGGCGTGTTTCTTGACCACGCGTGCGGCCTCGGATCCGAACCCCGCCTCGCGCCGCACCGCCCAGATCGCGTCGCGTGCGGAACGCGCCGCAGCGGGCACATCGACAATCGGCGGTGGATAGGCGCGCGAGCCGTCATGCTTCCAGGGTTCCTGCAACAGCGCGTCGGGCACATCCGCGAGCTCCGGGCACCAGCGGCGGGTGAAGGCGCCCGTGGGGTCCTGATCGCTGCCCTGCTTGATCGGGTTGTAGATGCGCAACGTGTTGATGCCCGTGGTGCCCGATTGCATCTGGGTCTGGCTCCAGTGAATGCCGGGTTCGTAATCGGTGAAGAGCCGCGCCAGGTGTTTGCCGGTGCGCTGCCAGGGCAGCCAGAGGTGATACGACGCAAAGCTCATCAGCATCGAACGCATGCGAAAATTCAGCCAGCCGGTGGCGATCAGCGACCGCATGCAGGCATCGACAAAGGGCACGCCGGTTTCCCCTTTGGCCCAGGCGTCATAACGCGCGGGATCAGGCATCGCGGGCCGCAGCCCTTCATAAGCACGGTGCAGGCAGCGCCATTCCAGCTCGGGTTCATCCTCGAGCTTTTGCATGAAGTGGTCGCGCCAGGCGAGCCGGCTTTGAAAGCTTTTCAGGCTGCCCAACCAACCGCTACGGGTGCCGCGCAGGGCGCGTTGGCGGCTGGCGGTCTCTTGTACCGCCTCGCGCACCGACAGGGTGCCAAAAGCCAGATGCGGCGACAGGCGCGAACAGGCAGTGGCGCCCTCCAGCGGCGTCGACATGGCGCGGCGGTAATCCTGCCCGCGTTCGGTGTGAAAGCTGTGCAGCAGCGCCTCCGCCTGCGCGCGGCCGCCCGTTTGCCGTTCGGGGCAGGTGTCTTGCAAGCCGTAGTCGTCTGCCGTCGGGACGGCGTCGGAGGCTAGATCGACCGGCGGCAGGGCACGCGGTGGCAGTAAGGGCGCTTGCCCGACAAAGGCGTTGCGCTTGGCGGCCCAGCGGTCGCGGGTGTCGAGCCGGCGTTTGACCCCGGACTGCGGCAGCTCCACCCACTCAACCCCGCGCGCCCGGGCCCACCCCGCGACGGATTGATCGCGCGCAAAGGTCCAGGCGTTGCCGGTTTCTTCGTGACTGACCAGTTGCGTAGCCCCGGTCTCAGCCCGCAGCGCCTCAAGCACCGCCACCGCGTCGCCGCAGCGGATCACCAGATCGCTGCCCAGCGCGCGCAGATCGTCCCGTAGGGCCAGCACGCTTTCCCGCAGAAAGGCAAATTGCCGGCCCGAGACGTCGTCCTGCTGCCAATAGGCGGGCTCAAAGATATAGACCGGGACCGGCGCGCCAAGCTCTAGCGCGTGGCGTAAGGCGGGATGATCGCTGAGCCGCAAATCCCTTTTGAACCACAAAAGCGTGGGCATCCCGGTTCCCTGTCTGTCGCGCATTTCCCTTGCCCGAACCCAGGTAGGCCAAAGGCCGGCGCGTTCAACGTTTGGCTGTTTGAAACGCCGCTTGCATATGCCCCGATGACGAGGGAGATTTGCGCCAAAGCAGCGCTAGCTTTGCGGCAAGACCGCCATCATCCAAAGGACCCGCGCATGAAAGACGCCGCCCCGCAGACCGTCTATCTCAAGGATTACACGCCGTTCGGCTGGCAGATCGAGGATTTGCACCTGACCTTTCGCCTGTCCCCCGGGGCGACGCGGGTTCTCACACGGATCCACTTTGCGCCCAACCCGGGCGCGCCGGCGCAGGAGTTTTTTCTGCATGGCGAAGAGCTGAAGCTGATCTCGGCCCGGATCGATGGCGAGGCGGTCACCCCTGACGTGACTGACCGCGGCCTCACCTGCGCCGTGCCCGCCGGCCCGTTCCTGTGGGAAAGCGAGGTCGAGATCGCGCCCGAGGCGAACACCGCGCTCGAAGGGCTTTTCATCTCCGGCGGCATGTATTGCACGCAATGTGAGGCCGAGGGCTTTCGCAAGATCACCTATTACCCCGACCGGCCCGACGTGATGGCAGTGTTCTCCGTGCGGATCGAAGGTGACATGCCGGTGCTGCTGTCTAACGGCAATCCCGGTGACAGCGGCGTGGGCTTTGCAGAATGGCATGACCCCTGGCCGAAACCCGCCTACCTCTTTGCGCTGGTGGCCGGAGAGTTGGTGGCGCATGCCGACGGTTTCACCACCGCCTCAGGCCGCAAGGTGGACCTGAACATCTGGGTCCGTCCGGGCGATGAAGGCAAATGCGCCTTTGGCATGGAGGCGCTGAAGAAATCCATGGTCTGGGACGAGGAGGTCTATGGCCGCGAATACGACCTTGATGTCTTCAACGTGGTTGCGGTGGACGACTTCAACATGGGCGCGATGGAGAACAAGGGGCTCAACATCTTCAACACGTCCTGCGTGCTCGCCTCCCCCGAAACCGCAACGGACGCGAATTACGAGCGGATCGAGTCGATCATCGCGCATGAATATTTCCACAACTGGACCGGCAACCGGATCACCTGCCGCGACTGGTTTCAGCTTTGCCTGAAAGAGGGGCTGACGGTGTTCCGCGATCAGCAGTTTACCGCGGACATGCGCTCGGCCCCCGTCAAGCGGATCAGCGACGTGATCATGCTGCGCGCGCGCCAGTTCCCCGAGGATCAGGGGCCACTGGCGCATCCGGTGCGGCCCGAAAGCTTTCAGGAAATCAACAACTTCTACACTGCGACCGTCTATGAGAAAGGCGCTGAAGTGATCGGGATGCTGAAGACTCTGGTCGGCGACGCGGCCTATGCCAAGGCGCTGGATCTTTACTTCGACCGGCATGACGGCGATGCGGCCACGATCGAGGATTGGCTGCGGGTGTTTGAGGAGGCGACGGGGCGCGATCTTGGCCAGTTCAAGCTTTGGTACAGCCAGGCCGGCACGCCCTTTGTGGATGTGGCCGAGGATTGGCAGGACGGCACCTATACGCTGAGCTTCACTCAGTCGCTGCCGCCCAGCCCCGGCCAGCCCGAGAAGGCGCCGATGGTGATCCCGATGGCGGTCGGGCTGCTGAATGAAAACGGCGATGAGGTGCGCGGGACGGACGTTTTTGAGCTGACTGAGACCAGCGGAAAGATGGTGTTCGAAGGGCTGGCGACCAGGCCGATCCCGTCGATCAACCGCGGCTTTGCGGCGCCCATCGTCGTGCGGCGGGACCAGAGCCGCGAGGAACGTGCCTTTCTGCTGGCGCATGACACCGATCCGTTCAACCGTTGGGATGCCTCGCGCAACCTCGCCCGGGAATGCCTGGTGGCGATGATCAGCGACGGCGCGGCGCCGGACGATGCCTGGCTCGACGGGCTGGAGCGGGTGCTACGCGACGATACGCTCGACCCGGCCTATCGCGCGCTGATGCTGGCGGGGCCGACGCAGTCCGAGCTGGCGCAGGTGCTGCACGAACGCGGCATCACGCCCGACCCGGATGCGATCTGGGCCGCCAATGAACGGCTGGGCCAGCATATGGCGACGCGCTGGCAGGCGCTGCTGCCCGAGCTTGCGGCCCAGACCAAGGTGACCGAGGCTTACCGCCCGGATGCCGAACAATCCGGCAAGCGCGATTTGGGCGCAGTTGTGGGGTCGCTGCTGCGCCGGCTCGATGGTGGCGATGCGGCAGCGGTGCAATTTGCCGAGGCCGACAATATGACACTGCAGCTTTCAGCCCTGTCAAACCTGATCCGCGCCGGGCGCGGGGAGGCGGCTTTGGCGTCTTTCCGAGATCAATGGCGCGATGACCGGCTGGTGATGGACAAGTGGTTCGGCCTGCAGGTCTCGGTCTCCGAGCCTGTCGACACCGCCGAGGTGGCGGCGCGGCTGACGCAGGATGCGGATTTCGACTGGAAAAACCCCAACCGCTTCCGCGCGGTGCTGGGCGCGTTGGCGATGCATCACGCGGGCTTTCATCGCGCGGACGGGGCGGGCTATCGCCTGCTGACCGACTGGCTGATCCGACTGGACGATGCGAACCCGCAGACCACGGCGCGGATGTGTTCGGCGTTCCAGACCTGGCGGCGCTATGATGCCGACCGCCAGGCGCTGATCCGGGCGCAGCTGGAGCGCCTGCTCGCGAAACCGAACCTCAGCCGCGACACCTCGGAAATGGTGACGCGGATCCTGTCATGAGCGGGCTTCTGGTGATCACCGGCGCGTCCGCCGGCATCGGGGCGGCCACGGCGCGGCTGGCGCCCGCGCATGGCTGGGCGCGGGTGGTGGTGCATTACGGACGTGATCGCGATGGAGCCGAGGCGGTGGCGGCGGATGTGCGTGCCACCGGGGCGGAGGTGCATGTGATGCAGGCTGATGTGGCGGATCCGGGCGCGGTCGCAGCACTGTTTGACCAGGTAGGCGCCCTGCCCCCCGGCCCGCTTGGGCTCGTCAACAACGCCGGGATCGTTGCGCCCACCGGCAGTCTCGCTGATCTGACCCCGGACCGGGTGCGCCAGGTCTTTGCCGTCAACGTGCTGGGCGCAATCGAAGTGGCCCGGCAGGCGGTTGGAATCATGCGCGCCCGGGGGCACGGTGGCGGGATCGTCAATATCTCGTCGGCTGCGGCGCGGCTGGGCAGCGCCAACCAATATGTCGATTACGCCGCCAGCAAGGGTGCCATCGACACATTCACGCTGGGCCTGGCCGATGAGCTCGCGCCCGAAGGCATCCGCGTCAACGCCATCCGCCCGGGCATCATCGACACCGCCCTGCACGGCAAAGGCGGCCTGCCGGATCGGGCCAAGCAGCTGGGGCCAACAGCGCCTCTAGGCCGCGCCGGCACAGCCGAGGAATGCGCCGAGGCGATCCTGTGGCTGTTGTCGGATCATGCCTCTTACGTCACCCGCTCCATCCTCGACGTGGCCGGCGGGCGATGACCCCTCTGACGCATCAAACCTCGGGCCGGTCACGTAAGGCGCTGATTGTGCTGGCGGTTGTCTGGCTGGTCGTGATCACAGGCTGGGTGATGCTGGACGTCGCCACCTGGATCGTCGCTGGTCTGTTGCTGCTGACCCTGCCCGCCGCCTATGAATACGCCACCAACAAAAGCGCGGCCCTGACGCTGGATGACACGCATCTGCGCTGGCATAGCGGCGGGCATGAAGGTGAGGTGGCGCTGGCGCAGATCGATCATGTGCGCTTTGACACGCGACTGGATCTGTCGATCCGGGTGCGCTTGGTGCTGCCCACGGGCCGCCGGATCCCGGTACCGCAGGACTGCCTGCCGCGACATCCCGCCCTGCAAGAGGCGCTCGAGGCGCGGGGGATCAAGACGCAACGGCATCATTTCTCGCTGATGTAAGGCGCTTTTGGCAGAGCTCCGCCGACGCGCGCCGCTTTGGGCAAGCCCCTGCCGACGCACGGTGCCCAAGGTGATCTGACGGCGGTTTTGCGGTATCATATCCAGCGTGACGCGACATGTGTCACGGATCTGTCGCGAAACCATGGTTCAGGTGCCGCTATGAAAGATCGCATCGACCCTATGATCGCTGAGCGTGCGCCCTGGCTCTTTTCCGACCGGCTTGGCGTGCGGCCCGTCCGGGCCTTGCTGCACCGGCTGTTGGATTACCAAACGACGCTGGAGGTGGGTAAGATCGTCGCCAATCTGCCCGCCGATCGGCTGATGGCCATGATGGGGGATAGGCTGGCGCAGGACGTGACGGTGTCGGGCCTGGGGCACCTGCCGCGGCACGGGGCGGCGTTGATTGTCGCCAACCACCCAACGGGTATCGCAGATGGCATCATCCTGCACCATCTGATCGCGCAAGCCCGCCCGGACGCCTATTACTTTGCCAACAAGGATATCTGCCGGGTGCTGCCGCAGATGGCGGCTATGATTTGTCCGGTGGAATGGCGCCAGGAACAGCGCAGCCACGCCAAGACGCGCGAGACGATGGCCTATACCCGCCAAGCGGTGGAGAACGGCCGGCTGGGGGTGATCTTCCCCTCGGGTCGGTTGGCGAAACGGCGGGGTTTGTCGCTGCATGAACGGCCCTGGATGGCCTCGGCGGCAATGATTGCGCGTAAGTTCGACCTGCCGGTGATCCCGGTGAACATCCGGGCGCGGAATTCCGCGCTGTTTTACCTCTTTGACCTGATCCACCCGACCCTGCGCGACATCACCCTGTTTCACGAGACGCTGAACAAGGCGCGCCAGCCCTATCGCGTCACGGTGGGGGAGCCGATCTCTGCCGCCGCCCTGCCCATGAGGTCCGAGGACGGGATCGCGATGCTGCGGCGCGCGACCTTGGCCTTGGGTGGGCCGAAGGCACCGGCGGTCTCTTTGGTGGACACATCGCGCAAGCCGGGCTGGCTTTGAACGCTCAATTGGATGTCTGCAGCGCGGTGTTTGTGGCCAGCGACGGCGGCACAACCGGGTTTGGCGCTCGCCGCGCCACCGGGCGGAGCGAGCGGCTGAGCCCGTTGCAATAGGCCTGTTTGCGCACCCAATTCTTCATGTCTTCGCGTTTGCGGGTGGAATGGAACGGCCCCCAATCCGCCGCCACGCCGCGCATGCCGCGGCTGACCACGCCGTCGCGCGGCACGGTCACCGCCATGATCCGCATCGCGCAGCTGAGATTGTCGCCCGGATGCTTCAAGGCCGCGCCGGTGCGCGCCCGGCAGCCATAGCCGCGTGCGGTTGCCGGCAGGATCTGTGTCAGCCCGTACCACTTGCCGCCTCCGCCCACGGCCGTGGGGCGAAAGGTGCTTTCGTGTTTCACCAGGCTTGAGACAAGGCCAACCCAGAACGCCTCCCGCTGCTGGGTGCCGGCATTGGGATAGGCCGGGCACCAGGACGCGATGTCTTTCGGCGTCATCTTGGGCAAAGCCTGTGCGTGGCCGCGCAAGGCCGACAAAACGGCCATCGACCAGGCGATGCGCCCACCCCCCGTGCCCCAGCGCGCCTCGGGCACCACCAGGCTGCGGGCGTTGGGGCGCAAAGACGCGGTGACCGCCTGCCCCGACGGTGCCGCCTGCGCCGTGTCGGGCGTGGCGGGGTCAGGGCTGGCGCATACAGGCGCCGAAAGGCAGAGCAGAAAAGCGGCAGCGTATTTCCACATCGCGCCACCATGCCCCATAGGCGCGTGGCAAGGCAAGTCCGCACCCATTGTCTGCAACGCGGCAACAGAGTGTTTGACGAAAACCCGCACCCGTCCGGCAATCGCCGGAACAATGACCCGCCCCTTGCGCAAGCCCGCCGCGATTATGCCCGATTGCGCTGGCAGTCTTGTGAACATGCCGATGAATATGCCCTCGCTGATGCGGTCGTTGACCGACCGGTTCACGCCCTCTGCCCCGGCGCCTGCGCTGCGGGCGATGCTGCCCCGGGACATGCTGGCGCGCGACACCAGCCATGTGCCGCCGCTGCGCCCGCGTGTCGATATCCCGGTCTGCGATCCCTCCCCCGCCGCTGAGGACCGACGCAAACACAGCGCGCGCGGCCGGTTCCTGGCGCGGCAAGAGGCGTGGGAGGAACTGGGCGCGGAAATCAGCGCGGCAGACGCGGCGGGCCAGATGACAGAGGGGCTTGAGCCCGTGGCGGACTGCCTCGCCCTCGGGGCCCGCGCCGATATGCTTGAGGCCGGCCGCACAGCGCTCGCCAAAGGCGAATTGCGCAGCGTCGAGGCCACGATGACCGCGCTGGACGCGATCCTGACCGACTTGCCGGGTGATAGCGGCGTGGCTTACGTGGTGGCGATGGCGCATGTGGACATGGCCACGCTCTGGCGCGGCTGTGCCAGTGTGCGCGAGTTGCCCCCGCCCAGGCGTGAGGGGCATGATCGCCATCTTTTGGGCGCCTCGGCGCTCGCTGACCGCTTTGATCCCTTTGAGCAGGGTGCATCGATCTGGGCCGCGGCGCGCTGCGCGGTGCTCGATGCCGATCCCTGCCCGGCGCAGCGTGTTGCGGATGACTATGAGGATCTGATCGACCTTGCCCCGCATTGCCCCGATCACCTGAGCGCCTTTGGCGCAGCCCTGCTGCCACGCCGCTATGGCACCTATGAAATCCTCGACGTGCAGGCCCGGCGCATGGCGGCGATGACCGCCGATATCTGGGGCCTTGGCGGCTATGCCTGGGTCTATGCCGGCGCCCTGGCGCAGGATCCCGGTGCGTTTCGGCGGCTAGATGCCGAGCTTTTTGCCGGTGGTTTACACGATATCATGGAACGGCATCCCAGCCAGCACATGGCCAACCGGCTGGCTGCCCTCACCGGTCTGACCCTTTCTGGCGACGCATTGCAAGAAGGCCGGCGCGCACGTATCGCGCAGGTCTTCGGCTGGATCGCCGCAGATCACCTGCGCGAACTGCACCCGCGGGTCTGGGCCGAGGCGCACGTGCCCGGCCAGGCCGACACGGTTGAGCTGGAAGCGGCCGATCTGACCCGTCGCGGCCGCGTGCGGGCGCTCTCGGCCCTGGCCGAACACTTCACCCCGCAGATCAGCGCCGGTCAACGGCTGGTCTTTACCCCAGCCGGGCTTGAGTTGCGCCACGGCGATTGAGCCTGCCCGCCCCTTGCCCCTCACCGCGCCGTGGCTTAGACCAACCCGCATCTGACGCGTGTGAGGAAAGCCATGCTGGATCTGACCTATGAAAGCCCCAAGCCCAAGGTGATTGCCGGGGCGAAATACGATTGGGAACTGGTGATCGGGATGGAGGTCCACGCCCAGATCGCATCCGAGGCCAAGCTCTTTTCCGGCGCCTCCACCCGCTTTGGCGCCGAGCCCAATGCCAACGTGTCTTTCGTCGACGCCGCTATGCCCGGCATGCTGCCGGTGATCAACGAGTTTTGCGTCGAACAGGCAGTGCGCACGGGGCTGGGGCTGAAGGCCAAGATCAACCTCACATCGGCCTTTGACCGCAAGAATTACTTCTACCCCGACCTGCCGCAGGGTTACCAGATCAGCCAGCTCTATCATCCCATCGTGGGCGAAGGAGAGGTGCTGGTGGATATGGAGCCCGGCATCGCGCGCCTCGTGCGGATCGAGCGGATCCACATGGAGCAAGACGCCGGCAAATCGATCCACGACATGGACCCGGCGATGAGTTTCGTCGATCTCAACCGCACCGGCGTGGCGCTGATGGAGATCGTCAGCCGGCCTGATATTCGCGGCCCGGAAGAGGCCGCCGCCTATGTCGCCAAGCTGCGCCAGATCCTGCGTTATCTCGGCACCTGCGACGGCAACATGCAGAACGGCAACCTGCGCGCGGATGTAAACGTCTCGGTCTGCCGCCCGGGGCAGTATGAGAAGTACCAGGAAACGCAGGACTTCTCCCATCTCGGCACGCGCTGCGAGATCAAGAACATTAACTCCATGCGCTTCATCCAGCAAGCCATTGATTATGAAGCCAAACGCCAGATTGGCATCTTGGAGGCCGGAGGCTCCGTCGATCAGGAAACCCGGCTCTATGATCCCGACAAGGGCGAAACCCGGTCGATGCGCTCGAAGGAAGAGGCGCATGATTACCGCTATTTCCCCGACCCCGACCTGCTGCCGTTGGAGATCGAGCAAGCCTGGGTCGACGACATCGCAGCGTCTTTGCCCGAGCTGCCGGACGAAAAGAAAGCCCGCTTTGTCACCGATTTTGGTCTTAGCGAATATGATGCGTCGGTCCTGACGGCCGAGACGGCAAATGCGCAGTATTTCGAGGATGTTGTGGCGCATTGCTCAGATGGCAAACTCGCCGCGAACTGGGTCATCAACGAACTCTTTGGCCGGCTCAAGAAAGAAGACCACGACATCACCGAAACGCCCGTCTCGCCGGCGCAGCTCGGCGGCATCGTCACGTTGATCAAGTCGGGCGACATCTCGGGCAAGATCGCCAAGGACGTGTTTGAGATCGTCTACACCGAAGGCGGCGACCCGGCTCAAATTGTCGAGGAAAAGGGCCTCAAGCAGGTCACCGACACCGGCGAAATCGAGGCCGCCGTCGACGAGGTCATCGCCGCCAACCCCGCGCAGGTCGAAAAGGCCAAGGCCAACCCCAAGCTCGCCGGCTGGTTCGTCGGCCAGGTGATGAAAGCAACGGGCGGCAAGGCCAACCCCAAGGTGGTGAACGAACTGGTGTCGAAAAAGCTGGCGCTGTAGTGCGTGCATCGGGCGGCGGAGGATCCCGCCGCCCCACCCTCTCACCCCCGCAACGCGAGCCCCGCATAAAGCGCGGCCATGGGGGCGTAGAGATACCAGTAGTCTGTCCAGAGACAGCAATTGCCATGCGCCGCCGACAGGCCGGCATAAAACGCGCGATGGCATGTGAGGGCGGCCCAAAGGGCCTGGGCTTTGGTTTTCGGTTGGTCCGACATGATGTCTTCCTCATCAGGTTGAACCGGCGCCGGATTTGGTTACGTTTCGTCTAGACACCCCCAATGTCGCGCGTTCCGACGTGCAAAGCAGTGACATCGCCTGATCTGGATGGGTCCGTTCGTGAATGGAAAGTGACCTTTTGTGACCTCCCCCGCCCTTCTCGCATTTGGCAAGGCCGTCCTTCGGGCGCGCACGTCCATGGGATGGACTTTGGAGCAGACCGCGCATGAGGTGTTGGGGAATCAGGAGCGCAAAAGCTATGTCAGCGCGGTTGAGAAAGGGCGCAAGAACCTCTCGGCGCTGACCATCCAGAAATTCGCGCGGTGCCTTGATCTGCCGGACGCTGTGATGGACCCACTGCTAGGTGGCGCCCCTGCGGCGGACGATCCGGCCACGCAGGTTGAGGCAAACGCCGACCGGCTGGGCGCCGAGGTGGAGGACTTACGCGCGCAGCTGAAACTCTCCGAGGCCCTGGCCGTCGCGCTGGCTTATGAATTTGCCGAGGGCAACCCGACCGATCTGGAAAGCGCGTTGCGCGAATTGCGCCGGGCGTTTGAGGTTGCGGCGGAGCAGAAGGCTCGTGGTGCGCTGCCCTCGAACACCGATGCGGCGGTGGACGAGATCATCGCCGAGGTGGACCGTCTGAACGAAGCAGGCGCCGTGGAGGAGGCCGGCGCGGTGCTGGCCCGCGCGTTGGAGGCGGCGCGGGATGAGGCGGAACGTGCGGACGCCAAACGCCGCCGGTTGATCGAGGCGGGGATATCGCAAGCGGTGCTGGAACGGTCAGTTGACAGCGCTGTGGCGCTGGAGATGGAGAGATGGCGGCTCGACGGCGGCGGGTTCGAGGCGCTGCGCAATGTACAAGACGTCTGGTACGAACGCGGGCGGGACAAGGGGTTGCGCTTTGACCTCGAAGTGGCCATCGCCTTGGCCCCCGCCACCGAAGACTACGCTGCGAACAGCGACCAACGCGGGACCGTGCGCAATGATCGCGGCAACGCGCTTCAAACCCTCGGGGAACGCGAAACCGGCACAGCGCGGCTGGAAGAGGCGTTGGCCGCCTATCGCGGCGCCCTTGAAGAGCGGACCCGAGACCGCGTGCCGTTGGACTGGGCCGCGACGCAGAACAATCTGGGCAGCGCGCTTCAAACCCTCGGAAAACGCGAAAGCGGCACGGCGCGGCTGGAAGAGGCGGTAGCGGCCTTTCGCGCCGCCCTTGAGGAGTGGACCCGCGAACTTGTGCCACTGGACTGGGCCATGACGAAAAACAATCTGGGCAACGCGCTTGCCACCCTCGGGCAACGCGAAACCAGTACCGCGCGGCTGGAAGAGGCGGTGCAGGCCTATCACGACGCACTGGAAGAGCGGACCCGCGACCGCGTGCCGCTGAAATGGGCCATGTCGCAAAACAATCTGGGCAACGCGCTTTTGACCCTCGGACAACGCGAAATCGGCACGGCGCGGCTGGAAGAGGCGGTGCAGGCATATCGCGCCGCCCTTGAGGAGCGGACCCGAGACCGCGTGCCGTTGGACTGGGCCGCGACGCAGAACAATCTGGGCAATGCGCTGAGAAACCTAGGCGAACGCGAAATTGGCGCGGCGCGGCTGGAAGAGTCCGTGGTCGCCTATCGCGCCGCGCTTGAGGAGCGGACCCGCGACCGTGTGCCGCTGAACTGGGCCGGGACGAGCTATATTCTGGGCTATACGGAGGCTTTGCTGGGAGAGCGCCTTGGCGATATCGGTCAGGTTGATGAAGGACTTTCGCGGATCAAATCGGCGATCCCGGTTCTGGAGGCGGGCGGCCATGACCTCTGGGCGGGGTATGCGCACAATGTACTGGCAGATGCCGCAGCGATCAGGGATCGGATGGCGGGGGCGACGGGCTGACTCCTGTCTGACGCTGGGGCACCCGGCGACGCGTTTCCAAAGCGCTTGCAGTGATTTTGCACATCCGGACTCGAAATTCGCGGTATTTTGTGGTATACACACTCAACCGGCGCGGGATTGGCCGGGGGCTTCAGGATTGATCGGGGCCGCAAAGCAAAAGATCGAAATGGGGGTTTTTATCCGTTTCTTCCAATGATTGTCAGGGGCGCGGCCGATTGGCCCGCCCCTTTTTTGATGTCCAATGTCAAGGCTTTGTACGCCCCTCAGCCAGACACGCCCCTCACGTTCCCAGATCGAGCGAAAGCGCGTGGATCTGCGCCATCAGCGTCTTGCCCAACGCCTCATGCACCGCGCGATGCTTGGCGATGCGCGACTTGCCCTCGAACACGGCGGACCGGATCACCACGTGGTAATGGCTCTCCCCACCCTCCTGATAGCCGGCGTGACCGCGATGGCGTTCGCTGTCATCGCGCACCAAAAGTTCGCTGGGCTGAAAGGCCGCCCGAAGCCGTTCTTCAATTTCCTGCGTCCGCGACATTTTTACTGTCCTGCCCCCTGTAAACTGCTGGCGATTAGTCTAAACTCTGGCGTCCGAGTCGAAAAGGTGTGCGCATGCCAAAGTCAGATCCCTTCGGTTTTGATATGTCCGTTAAGTCGGCCAAGAAGAAGAACCCGCGTGGCCGGCGTGGGATGACGGGGGAATCCGACACCTCAACCCGGATGTGTGATCACGAGGGCTGCAACGAGGCCGGCAAGTTCCGCGCACCCAAGGCGCCCGACGTGCTGGATGACTTTTTCTGGTTCTGCAAGGACCATGTGCGCGAATATAACCTCAAGTGGAATTTCTTTGACGGCAAGACCGAGGCCGAGATGAACGCCCAGGCCAGCAGCGACAAGGTGTGGGAGCGCAAGACCAAGGATTTCCGCGATCCAGAAGCGCGCGCCTGGGCCCGGCTGGGCATCGAGGATCCGCACCAGGTGCTGGGCGACAAGGCGACACAAAACCCCGGGCGCAGCAAGACCGACGGCCACACCCGCCGCCTGCCCCCCACCGAACGCCGCGCGATCGAGATCCTCGAGGCCAAGGACCACTGGACCAAGGCCGAGGTGCGCAAAGCCTACAAATCGCTGATCAAGGTGCTGCACCCGGACATGAACGGCGGCGACCGCAGCCAGGAAGAGCAGCTGCAAGAGGTGGTCTGGGCCTGGGACCAGATCAAGGACAGCCGCAACTTCAAATAGGGGTCAGTCTGGCATTTTTGACACGGTGTCGGGCGGTGGTCGGGCCGGGAATTGCTCGAATTTTCGGCAATAAGCGCGTGCAAACGCTTACAAACTCGGAAATTGTGCGGCAGATCGGGCGGTGCGCCATGGATGATCGAAACTGTGCAATCTGACACAATTTGTGTCGACAGAGCGCATTGTTTCCATTAATTTGACGCTAGGGCACGCCAGCCCAGAACCTTTTCGGGTTCGCTCACGTTTGAAGGGTATCCGGTCGGTCTCTCTCCCACTGGGTACCCTTCTCTCTTTCCGGGCCCCGCGCTGCGTAGCGATCAGGCCGGGCGGAAGACCAGCGACACGCCGTTGATGCAGTGCCGTTTGCCGGTGGGCGGCGGGCCGTCGTTGAAGACATGCCCGAGATGTGAGCCGCAGCGGTCGCAATGCACCTCGGTCCGCAGCATGAAGAGCGAGCGGTCGGGTTTGGTGGCGACGGCGTTGGGCAGCGGCTGGTAAAAACTGGGCCAGCCGGTGCCGCTGTCGAACTTGGTCTTTGAGCTGTAAAGCGCCTGATCGCAGCCGCGGCAGTGGAAGGTACCCGCCCGCTTTTCCTTGTCGAGCGGTGAGGTGAAGGCGCGTTCGGTGCCCTCTTGCCGCATGACGCGGTATTCCAGATCGCTCAGCATGGCGCGCCATTCCGCGTCGGTCCGGGTGACCTCGAACGTGCCGCTGGCGGCGCGGGCCTTGCTGGTCAGGCCCAGTGTGGCGGCGATGGCGGCGATGAAACTGCGGCGGTGCATGGCGTGGTTCCTTGTCTTGGGTCGACACTGCCCCTCACGGTGCGCGCCCGGGGCCGCGGACTCAAGCGCGGGGCGCTGCACAATCGCGTGAGGCGCGGGTCCTGTGTTAGTTGGTTTCGACCGGGGTGAGTTGGCCGGTGGCCCGGAACGGGCCAACAGGTGCGGCGGTGGTGGCGCCGTCGGGGGCGGTGGATACGGCCAGCATGGCGCCCGGCAGACTCTCGGCCAAAAGCGGCGGCAAGGTCAGAGTGGTGCCATCCGAAGGTGGCAAGAGCCCAAGCGAGACCGGCGGTGCGTCAGCCCCCGCTATCAGCCAAAGCTGCAAGGGGTTGTCCGGTGGCACGCCTTCAGCCTCGGGGGTGAGCGTCAAGGTGCTGCTGGCCGAAGAGAACCGGGCGCGCAACACCAGGTCCCCTTCTTGCGCGGTCAGAGCGGCACGCAAATCGGACGCAGGCGCGGTCAGCAGGCCGGAAGTCAACGTGAGCCAGGCAATCCCCGCCGCCGCCACCGCGCCCACAAGGTAGGGCAGCACCTGCCGCCACCAGGGCGCGCGTTTGGCACCAAAGATCTGCACCTCGATCCGGCGCAGCACTTGTGGGGGTGGGGCAACCTCGGGGATCGGGTCGGTCAGGGTCGCGAAGTATTCCGCCCAAGTCACCACGTCTTGTTGCAAAATCGCGTCCCCGGACAGCGCCGCCTCAAACGCGACACGTTCACTGGCAGGCAACAGCCCGAGCACGTATTCGGCGGCAGCACTCTCAGCGCCACCTTGTATAGGCTGGGGCGCCTCGGTCATTGGCTCAGGCAGTCGCGCAGTTGCGCGAGGTTGCGGCGCATCACGGTGCGCATGCCGATCTCGGGCATGCCGGCTTCGTCGGCAAGCTGGGCGTAGCGAACGCCTTCAAGATAGGCCCGGCGCAACATAACGGCGCGTTCCGGTGGCAACTCCTGCAGGCAGGCCGCCAGCAACTCGGCCTCGGCCCGGCCCTGGCCCCGCACGGCCGGATCCCAAGGCGCCGACTGCCCGTTGGTCTCGGCCTCATCGCTAGGCGGCTCGTCCTGCCGTCGGTCCAGCGCCGCATCGCGTGTCAGGGTGATCAGCCAGGTCATCGGCGTGGTGCCATTGGCGCGGTAAAGCCCCGCCTTGGCCCAGACGGTCTGGAACACTTCTTCCAAAGCATCCTCGGCGAGGCCCGGATCATCAGCGATGTGCAGGCAGATGCCAAAGAGCTTGGACGCGGTGCGATCATAGAGCTGGCGAAAGGCCGTTCGGTCGCCCATCGCGACGCCGGCGATCATCGCATCGATCTCATCCTGGAGTGTCATGACGGCGCCGATTATCCTGCTTTCCCTTGCCCCTCTGAACGATATATAGCACAGCGGTGCACGACTCTGAGCGCGACGCTTACCAGAAGGACAACTCAACCATGGCGGACGGCCCCATCGACATCAATGCAAAACCGACCGAGGAAATCCTTGTGCGTGAGGTGTTTGGCATCGACACGGAAATGGTTGTGCACGGGTTTGCCGAGAAAACCGAACGGGTGCCGGAAATCGACAGCACCTACAAGTTCGACCCCGACACGACGCTGGCGATTCTGGCGGGCTTTCGCAACAACCGCCGGGTGATGATCCAGGGCTATCACGGCACGGGTAAGTCCACCCATATCGAACAAGTTGCGGCGCGTTTGAACTGGCCGGCGGTGCGGGTGAACCTCGACAGCCATATCAGCCGGATCGACCTCATTGGCAAGGACGCCATCAAGCTGGTCGATGGCAAGCAGGTGACCGAGTTTCAGGAAGGCATCTTGCCTTGGGCGCTGTCGAACCCGACGGCGATTGTGTTTGACGAATACGATGCCGGTCGGGCCGACGTGATGTTTGTGATCCAGCGGGTGCTGGAGACCGACGGCAAGCTGACGCTACTCGATCAGAACAAGGTGCTGACGCCGCACCCCTATTTCCGCATCTTCGCCACCGCCAACACGGTGGGTCTGGGGGATACGACCGGACTCTATCACGGCACGCAGCAGATCAACCAAGGCCAGATGGACCGGTGGAGCCTTGTGGCGACGCTGAACTATCTGTCGATCGAGGCGGAAACCAACATCGTCCTGTCGAAATGCCCGCATTACAACTCCGAAAAGGGCCGCAAGACGATTCGTCAGATGGTGACGGTGGCCGATTTCACCCGGCGTGCCTTTATGAATGGCGAGCTTTCCACCGTGATGAGCCCGCGGACGGTGATTGCCTGGGCGCAGAATGCCGAGATCTTCCGCAACGTGGGCTATGCGTTCCGGGTGTCCTTCCTCAACAAATGTGATGAGCTTGAGCGCCAGACCGTGGCCGAGTTCTATCAGCGCTGCTTTGACGAAGAGCTGCCCGAAAGTGCGGCCAGCCTGAGCATCGCCTGAGGCCTTTCCCCATTTTGGCCTGAGTGACCGCCATTGCCCTGCGCAGCGGCGTTTGCGTTTGTGCGGCGCGTTGCGGTGATGTCACGGCGTTAATAGTTTTCAAAACGCATCATATTTCAGCCGCTTTTGCGGTCTATGGTTCAATACATGAGCAGTTTGAGAACGATAGTGACGGGCTGCGCGGTCGCCATGTACATGGTGACGTCAATCAGCCCCGTCCACGCGGAGACACCGCGGGATCAGGCGCAGGCCTTTGCCAATTGTATCGGGCGCTACACCGCGCTGCGCGATCATGGCTGGCTGATCGGCCAGAACAACCCTGTCGCCGAAACCCGTCGCGCGCTTTTCGAAGATCTGCTGGAAGCGGTGCTGGAGGATGCCCGCCGCGACGGGCTGAGCGGGCCGGAACTGCTGAACACGCGGATCAGCGCCAAGCTGGCGCAAAGCCGTCTGCTGCACATGGCGCAGATGGGCCCCGAAAGCGCCCACGCCGCCCGCGCCCAAGCCATGGCCTACCGCGAAATGCGTGCCTGCGATGCAATGGTTCTGGGGTCATAGCGGCGCGCGCGCAGGGGGACATCAACCGGGCCTGACCGTTGTTTCAAAGGTGTTGCGCGCCACTATGCTGTGCCGTGCGGTGGCATTAGGCATTGCTAAGCCTTTTGTCCCTACCCTCTCCGGCATGGTCCGCCGCCCCGCATATCTTGTCGCGTGTGTTCTGGTTGGTCTTGCCGCGCTCACCGGTGCTGCCCAATCCGCGCAAAGCGACCAGCCTGATCCGCTGGCGCTCAGCTTTGCGGTCTGCCTCGGGCGCTATTCGGCTATGCGCAACGACAACTGGACCTTTCCGGGCCAGCGCGTCGCAAACGACATCGGCTGGCAGCGCTACCGCGATCTCTATGCCGCGATTGGCCCGGGTGCCAGCGACCGCAGCCCGGTTGCCCGGGCGCTGCTTTCCGAACGGATCCGCGCGCGCAGCCAGCACGCCCGCCTGCTGATCATCGCCCGGCATGATCTCAATGCCCGGCGGGCGCAGCTGGCATCGGCGACGCTCGCCCGGCAATTACGCGTCTGCGAGGATATGATCCGCGCCTAATGCGTCGGCACAGGTGCCAACGAAATAGACACAAGGCCGCGACATCCCGCAGCACTGTGTCGGAGACACAACACTTAGACAGGGACGACAATTCGCCACACGATGGGCCAGAAAGTCTTCGTCTAACGTCCCAATCATGGTCGGTATACGACGATATACAATGGCGCTGGTGGTGGCGCTGCTGGCCCCGACAGCGGGGCTTGCAACACCGCAAGAACCGGCAGAACAGGCGCAGGCCTTTGCCACCTGCGCCGGACGCTACGCCGCCCAGGCCGAGCATGAGTGGATGCGCGGCGCGGATGGCAAAACCGCCCGCAGCCAGCGCGACCTCTTTCGCGGTCTTCTGGACGCTGTGGCCGACGATGCCCAGGCCGAAGGGGTGGCGCCGTCACAGCTCATTCGCTTCCGCTCGGGCGCCTGGTTTGCACAGGCGCAGCTCTTGCAGCAGGGCTTTTACCATGTGGACCGCAAGCGCGCGGCCCGCGCTCTCGCGCAGGCCCGGCGCCAGATGCGGGTGTGCGAAACGCTGATCCTGGGCTGAGATCCCCGGCCACACCGCACGTCTCGACACTGGTCATTCCCGGACATGGGGGCTAGATTGCCGCGCAACTGCCCTGCCCGCCCGAGGACATCCCAGACACCATGTCGAAACCCTCTGACAACCCTGCCGATCCGTTCAAGAAAGCCCTGGCCGAAGCGACCAAGGTCATGGCCGACGATCCCGAACTGACGGTCAGCTATACCGTTGATCCGGCCGGCGTGTCGGGCGACTCCATGCGCCTGCCGCAGGTCAGCCGCCGGATGACGCGCGACGAGGTGCTGCTGGCGCGCGGCACGGCCGACGCGCTGGCCCTGCACCGCCGCTACCACGACGACGCCACCCATGCCCGCTTCTGCCCGCCCGGCGACATGGCGCGCGAGCTTTATGAGGCGATGGAGGTGGCCCGCTGCGAGGCGGTGGGCGCGCGCGACATGCCGGGCACCGCGGGCAATATCGACGCCAAGATCGGCCATGATGCTGAGCGGCGCGGCTATGCCCAGATCCGCGAGGCTTCTGAGGCGCCCTTGCCCGTTGCCGCAGGTTACCTGATCCGGCATCTGGCAACGGGGCGTAAGATGCCGCCCGCCGCCGCCAACGTGATGGAGCTCTGGCGCGGGTTTATCGAGGAACAGGCCGGCGGCACTTTGGAAGATCTGGGTGAGAAACTCGCCAATCAGGCGGAATTTGCCCGCTTTGCCCGGCGGATGATCAACGATCTGGGCTATGGCGACCAGCTGGGTGACGACCCCGACGAGATGGACGAGGACGCCGAGGATCAGGCCGAAGAGGGCGCGGACGAGGACCAGGAACCCGACAGCACCGGCCAGGACGATCAGGACGACGAACAGGCCGAGGCGAGCCCCGAAAGCAGCCAGGAGGAAACCCAGGATCCCAGTCAGGCCCAGGTCAGCATGGAGGACATGGCCGACCAGGAGCTGGGCGAAGAGGCCGAGATGCCCGAGGGCGAGGCGCCTTTGGAGCCGCCGGCCCCGCAGCCAATTTCCGAGGCTGACCCGGATTACAAGGTGTTCGACACCGCGCATGACGAGGAAATCCCCGCCGAAGAGCTGGCCGAAGCGGTCGAGCTGGAGCGTCTGCGCGCCTATCTCGACCAGCAGCTGGAGCCCCTGAAAGGCGCTGTGAGCCGTCTGGCGAATAAGCTGCAGCGCCGGTTGCAGGCGCAACAGAACCGCTCCTGGGAGTTCGACCGTGAGGAAGGCATTCTGGATGCCGGGCGGCTCGCGCGGGTGGTGGCCAACCCGACGACGCCGCTGAGCTTTAAGGTCGAGAAAGACACCGAGTTCCGTGACACGGTGGTGACTTTGCTGCTCGACAATTCCGGCTCCATGCGCGGGCGGCCGATCTCGATCGCGGCGATCTGCGCCGACGTGCTGGCCCGCACGCTGGAACGTTGCAACGTCAAGGTCGAGATCCTCGGCTTTACCACGCGGGCGTGGAAAGGTGGGCTGGCGCGGGAGAAGTGGCTCAATGAGGGGCGCGAACAGCAGCCCGGGCGGCTCAATGACCTGCGCCACATCATCTACAAAGGCGCCGATGCGCCTTGGCGGCGGACGCGGGACAATCTGGGCCTGATGATGAAAGAGGGCCTCTTGAAGGAAAACATCGACGGCGAGGCGCTAGAATGGGCGCATCGGCGCATGGTGGTTCGGCCCGAGGCGCGCAAGATCCTGATGGTGATCTCGGACGGCGCGCCGGTCGATGACAGCACGCTGTCGGTGAACCCCGCCAACTACCTGGAAAAACACCTGCGCGACGTGATCGCCATGGTGGAACGGCGCAAACAGGTGGAGCTGCTGGCGATCGGCATCGGCCATGACGTGACGCGCTATTACGAACGCGCGGTGACGATCACCGATGTCGAGCAGCTGGCCGGCGCGATGACCGAGCAGCTGGCGTCTCTCTTTGACTCCGACCCGCGCGCACGGGCACGGGTGATGGGGATGAAGAAAGCCTCGTGAAAGCAGCGGTTTCGGATCGGCTGCGCCGATCCGACCGGCGGGCCCCCGTCGCGGGGGCGCCAGGGGGTGGGTGAAAGCAGGGGGACGCCATGTTCCAGACATTCGATGAGACGACGCGGCCGGAGACCGGGCCAAACCGGCTCGCAACTTTACGTGCCGAGCTGGACCGTGAAGGGTTGGATGGCTTTATCGTTCCGCGCGCTGATGCGCATCAGGGCGAATACGTGGCGCCGCGGGATGACCGGCTGGCCTGGTTGACCGGGTTCACCGGGTCCGCGGGTTATTGCGTGGCCTTGCGGGACCGCGCGGGGGTCTTTGCCGACGGGCGCTACCGCGTCCAGGTGCGGGCACAGGTGGGGGATGTCTTTTCTCCGGTCGACTGGCCCGAGGTGGGACTTGCCGACTGGATCGCCGAGGCGCTGCCCGAGGGTGGGACGGTGGGCTTTGACCCCTGGCTGCATCCGGTCGAGCAACTGCGCGCCTTGCAGGCCAAGTTGCCGGACGTTGCGTTGCAACGGGTCGACAACCTCGTCGACCGGGTCTGGGAGGATCAGCCGGACCCGCCATTGGGTGCGGTCTTTGCCCAGCCGGAGAATCTCGCCGGTGCGCCGCATGGGGAGAAGATTGCTCAACTCGCCGAGGGGATGGAGGCGGATGTGGCGGTATTGACCCTGCCGGATTCTCTGGCGTGGCTCTTGAACATCCGCGGCAGTGACATTCCCCGCAACCCGGTGCCGCATGGCTTTGCATTTCTGCATGCCGAAGGGCGCGTGACGTTGTACATGGCGGCAGAAAAGCTGGCAAACTTGGGGGATCACCTGGGCGACATCGTCACCGTGCAGCCGCCGGATGCCTTTGTGCCAGCGCTGCAAGCGCTGTCGGGCAGCGTGCAGATCGACCCGGCCACCTGCCCAGTGGCGGTGACTGACGCGCTGTCGGCGTGTGATATCATCGAGGCGATGGACCCCTGCGTTCTGCCCAAGGCGCGCAAGAACGCCGCCGAACTGGCCGGCGCGCGCGATGCGCATCTGCGCGACGGGGCGGCGATGGTGCACTTTCTGGCCTGGCTCGACGCGCAGGACCCCGACACCTTGACCGAGATCGACGTCGTGACCGCTTTGGAGGCAGAGCGGCGCGGCACCAATGCGCTACGCGATATCAGCTTTGACACCATCGCTGGTGCCGGGCCGAACGGGGCGATCGTGCATTACCGGGTCAACGAGACCACCAATCGCAAGCTTGCCAAAGGTGAGCTGCTGCTCGTCGATTCCGGTGGGCAATATGTCGACGGCACCACAGATATCACCCGCACGATTGCCTTGGGGGAGGTTGGAACAGAGGAAAAAGACGCCTTCACCCGCGTGCTCAAAGGCATGATCGCTATGTCGCGGCTGCATTGGCCGGCGGGCATGGCCGGGCGCGATCTGGACGCGGTGGCGCGGGTCAGCCTGTGGGAGGCGGGGCTGGATTACGGCCATGGCACCGGGCATGGCGTTGGATCCTACCTCTGTGTGCATGAAGGGCCACAACGGCTGGCGCGCACCGGGACGGTGCCGCTTGAACCCGGGATGATGCTGTCGAATGAGCCCGGGTTTTACCGCGAAGGCGCTTATGGCATCCGGCTGGAAAACCTGATCGCGGTGGAAGAGGCCCCGCCCCTGCCCGGCCAGACGATCAAGAGCCTTTTGCGGTTTAAAACGCTGACATTTGTGCCGCTCGATCTGCGGCTGATCCTGCCGGAGCTGCTGACCGGCCCGGAACGCGCCTGGCTCAATGCCTATCACGCCGAGGTCGAGGCGAAGATCGGCCCGCTGGTCAAGGGGGCCGCGCGGGACTGGCTATCTCAGGCCTGTCGGGCTATTTGACATGGAACTGTTACGTCACCGGTGTCAAACGACCGGGACAAACAAGGAGGGGACATTGAGATGAGCAAACACATCACCATTCGGCCGGCCACAGGCACCTGGGTTGTGCGGGCTGGCGGCGCGGTGCTGGGCGAAAGCGCCCGGGCGCTGGAGCTGTCCGAAGGCGACTACCCCTATGTGATCTACTTCCCGCGCGACGATCTGGGCATGGCGTTTCTGGATCGGACCGATCACAGCACGCATTGCCCGCATAAGGGCGATGCGAGTTATTTCAGCATCGCGGCGAAATCCAAGACCTATGAAAACGCCGCCTGGTCGTATGAAGACCCCAAGGGCGACGTGGCCGACATCAAAGACCACATCGCGTTTTACGTGCAGGACGGGGTGACCGTCGAACAGGTCTGAGACGCGCCTGCATCGTCTTGACACTAAGCAAGGTGCCCGTGCCGATGACCGGCCGGGCACTTTTTCATTGCAACGGTGCGCCATGCCCGGGCAGGATCAAGCCATTGCAACAGGGGGATTTCGGATGACGGTCACGGTGCACCCATCGGTCTATCATGGCGACAACCAAGCGGGCGATTTCGCCTGGATGATTACGCAACCGGCTTATGCCAAGGCGTTTTTCATCTTCAATGACAATCAGGGCGAATTCCTGGCCTTCCAGGGCAACACCTCGGCCACCTCTGGCCAGGGCTGCATGGTGGGCGGTGGAAACGCGGTGATCCGGCCTTATCAATGCATGTCACCACCCAGGGCGGGTGGAATCCCGACCGGCAGCTTTGCGATCAACGACAAGGTGACCCGTCATGGCTATCCCGATCTGACGCCCGAGGTGCAGAGCTATATCGACACGGCGGTCGCCTTCATCGCCCAGCGGATCGCCGCGAATGGCTATACCGATGTCTATTACAGCTCGGACGGGCATGGCGGGCTGGGCCACGGCATTTTCAACCCGGCAGACGATGTCCGGGCCTATATCGTGCAAAAGATCGAAGGGCTGGCGCAGGCCTGACGGCTAGGAATGCTCTTCCTCAGCCGTGGCGGCGAGCGCGCGGTTATAGGCCTTGAGCGCATCAAGGTGGAAGAGCGCGCCTTGCAACACCGGTTTATCGTTGACCATCGTGACCACGGGTAGGAAGGCAACGCCGGATTTGTCAAAGAGCGGCAGCGCGGTTTCCAGCGTTGCTTGCGCCTGGACGTAAAGCCCCTGTTCGATCATCTGCAGACAGGCCTTTTCATCCGCGGCGCCTTCGCCGGTGGGTTTGCGCATCACCCCCTGCACCCGGAACATCGCCAAGAGATAGGCCTGCGGGCCGGCGGCCAAATGCACGTTGCGGCGCTCCAGTTGGGTGAGAAAGAAACTGCGGTCGACAAGACGCGACGACAGCGCCGTCGACATCGACACCGACACCATCACGGCAAGCCCGGTCTGCCAGTCTCCGGTCAGCTCAAACACAATGAGGGTGGTCGAAATCGGCGCGCCGAGCACCGCCGCCGCGACGCCGCCCATGCCGGCCAGGGCGTACATGGTGAAGGCACCCGATTGTTCCGGGAAAAGCCCGGTGGCGATCAGGCCAAAGGCCAGGCCGGTCAGCGCGCCCACCATCAGCGACGGCGAAAACACCCCGCCGCCCATGCGGCCGCCGATGGTGATCGCAACGGCGGCGACCTTGAGCACGGCAAAGACAATCGCCTCGTGCAGGATCAAGTCGCCGGTCAGGGCGCGCGACGTCGTCTCATACCCCACCCCGATGATATGCGGGTAAAAGATCGCGATGCCGCCCAACATCAGGCCTGCAAGCGCGGGCCGCAGCCAATTTGGCAGGCCCAGGCGGTTCTGCAGCCGGGTCTCAAAGTCATCGGCCCAAAAGATCGCCCGCATCATCACAAAGGCCACCACGCCGCAGATCAGCCCCAAGAGGAAGAACGCCGGCAGTTCGAGGTAAAACTCAACCACACCGGTGCCGGGCAGCGCAAATTCGGTCACGTCGCCATAGGTCAGCCGGTTGATCACCGTCCCGGCGGCAGAGGCGACAACGATGGGCGCAAAGGCGTGCAAGGCAAAGTGGCGCAGGATAACCTCCAGCGCAAAAAGCGCCCCGGCGATGGGCGCGTTGAAGCTGGCAGACACCGCCGCGGCCACCGCACAGCCCAGGAGATCGCGCCCGGTGATGCCGTCAACGCGCAGAAAATTCGACACCCAGGACGAAATCATTGCGGCGATATGCACGACCGGCCCTTCGCGTCCCGACGATCCACCGGTCGAGAGCGTGATCCAGCTGCAAAGCGCCGAGGCGATGCCGGCCTTGTTCTCGACCCGGCCGTCGTTGAGCGCCGCGCCTTCGATCACGTCGGCCACCGACCGGACCCGCCCATCGGGCGTGCCGAAATGCAGGATCAGCCCCACCACGATCCCCCCCAAGGCAGGCAAAAGCAGGATCACGTACCACGGCAGGGTCGTCGCAAAGCTGTGTAAGAGGTGCACATCGGGCGTGCCATAGAGCGTGGTCTGCAGCCATTCGATAGCGCCGCGAAAGCTGATCGAGGCAAAGCCGGCGGCGATCCCGACGGCCAAAGCGATGAACCAAAACTGAATCTGGCCCGGCCCTTCGTGGCGCAGCAAGTCCCAACCCCGCGCACAGGCCGCCCGGGTTTGACGGATTTGCTGGCGCAGGCTGAAGAGCACAGGGTCCTCCGATCACGTGACTTTCCGCCGGGCACGCGCGTCGCTAAGGTGGCGCCAGCGCGTTTCCGGAGACCTCCATGCCGATTGCTCAAGCACTTGAAGACCTGTCTTCCCTGTTAGGCGAACGGCTCAGCTTGGCCAAGTCCGATCTGGACCTGCATGGCCGATCCGAGTCGCATTTCCCGCTGACGCCACCGGATGCGGTCGCCTATCCGGAGAGTGCCGAGGAGGTTGCAGCCTTGGTGCGGATCTGCGCGGCTGAGGGCTGCCCGGTGGTCGGCTGGGGCACGGGGACGTCGCTTGAGGGGCACGCCTTGGCGGTGCGCGGCGGCGTGGTGGTGGATTTTTCGCGTATGAACAAGGTGTTGGACATTCGCTCGGCGGATATGGACGTGACCGTCCAGCCCGGCGTCACCCGCGAGGCTTTGAACGAAGAGCTGCGCGCGACCGGACTGATGTTCCCGGTGGATCCCGGTGCCAATGCGTCGCTGGGCGGGATGGCCGCGACCCGCGCTTCGGGCACAACCGCAGTGAGGTACGGCACGATGCGCGACAATGTGCTCGGGCTGCAGGTGGTGCTGGCCGATGGGCAAGTCATCCGCACCGGCACGCGGGCGCGCAAATCCTCGGCGGGCTATGACCTGACGGGGCTGATGGTCGGCTCCGAAGGCACCTTGGGCCTGATCACTGAGTTGACCTTGCGCCTGCATGGCATCCCCGAGGCGACCAGCGCGGGTATCTGCGCCTTTCCCGATATGCATGCGGCGGTGGCGGCGGTGACCGACACCATCCAGATGGGTATCCCGATGGCGCGGATTGAGTTTGTCGATGCCGCGACGGCGCGCGCCTTTAACACCTATGCCGGGGTGTCGATGGAGGAAGCCCCACATCTGATGGTGGAGTTTCACGGCGCGCCCGAGACGGTGGAACAGGATGCCCGTCGCTTTGCCGAGATTGTCGCCGACCATGACGGATCGGCCTTTGAATGGTCGGCGCGGGAAGAGGAGCGCCGCGCGCTGTGGGCGATGCGGCACAACGCCTATTACGCGATCCTCGCGTCGCGCAAGGGCGCGCGCGGGCTGGTCACCGATATCTGCGTGCCGATCTCGGAACTCGCGCGCGCGGTCGAGGAAACCCAGGCCGACATTGCCAGCTCGATCGTGCCCGGCCCGATCCTGGGCCATGTGGGCGACGGCAATTTCCACGCCATCCTGCTGATCGATCCCGACCAGCCCGCGGAACGTGAGGCAGCACAGGCGCTGTCGCATAGGATGGTCGAACGGGCGCTACGGCTGGGCGGCACGGCGACGGGGGAGCATGGCGTGGGCATGGGCAAAACCGGGTATATGGAGGCGGAACACGGGCATGGCTGGGCCGTCATGGGCGCGATCAAACAGGCGCTTGATCCGCAGAACATCCTTAATCCGGGCAAGCTGGTGCGCGGGAACTGAGCCCGGCGGTCAGCCCGCCAGCAAGGCCCTTGCAGCGGCGCGCGCTTCATCCGTGACGGTGTCACCCGAGAGCATGCGGGCAATCTCCCCCTCGCGGTCTTGGGCCCCCAGCGGGATCACGGTGGAAGTGGTCATGTCGCCCGAAACCTGCTTTTCCACCCGCCAGTGATGCGCGCCGAGGGCAGCGACCTGTGGCGAATGGGTGACCACCAGCACCTGCCCCTCATGCGCCAAAGACGCCAGCCGGCGCCCCACCGCATCCGCGGTGGCGCCGCCCACGCCGCGGTCGATCTCGTCAAAGATCATCGTGACGCCGCTGTTGCGTTCCTCCGACAGGCACACCTTGAGGGCCAGCAGAAAGCGGCTGAGCTCCCCGCCCGAGGCGATCTTGTTCAGCGGACCGGCGGGTGCGCCGGGGTTGGTCGCCACGGTAAAGGCCACCGCGTCGCGCCCGTCGGGCCCGTCTGGCGCGGGGCCAATCTCGGTCTGGAACACCGCGCGCTCCATCTTGAGCGGGGCAAGCTCATCACTAACCGCCTTGTCGAGCCGCTTGGCGGCCTTGCGCCGCTGATCACTCAGCTTGTCGGCCGCCTGGTCATAACCCAGCTGCGCCGCTTTCAAAGCCGCCTGCAGATCCGCGATCTGCCCGGCACCGGCATCAAGCGCCGTCAGGCGCGCAGACAAGGTCTCGGTTAAGGCGGGCAGCTCGTCCGGCAGCACCTGATGTTTGCGCGCCAGCCCGCGAATGGCAAAGAGCCGCTCTTCGGTGTCTTCCAGCTCATGCGGATTGAAATCGAGCGCGTCGAGGCAATCGGCAATCCCGCGCGCCGCATCGTCAAGCTCGGCCATCGCGCGGGTCAGCGCGGCCATCGGCGCGTCGAGCCGCCCCTCTGCTTTGTCGGCCACACCCTCGAGCCAGCGCAACGCGTCGCCCATGGCGCCCTCGGCCCCATCATACCCAAGAGCTGAAGCAGCCCGGCCGATATCTTCGCGGATCTTTTCAGCGCCTTGCATCAAACGGCGTTTGACATCGAGCGCCTCTTCTTCCCCCGGCTCGGGCGCGAGCTTGGTCAGCTCATCCACCGCGTGGCGCAGGAATTCCTCTTCGGCGCGGATTTCCTCCAGCGCGTGCTCAGCCGCGCTCAGATCTTTCCGCGCCGCGCCCAACCGGGCCCAAGCGGCGCGGGATTGCGTCAAACCCGTGTGCAGCCTGGCAAAATCATCGAGGATGTCGCGATGACCACGCGGGTTTAGCAAGCCGCGGTCGTCATGCTGGCCGTGCAGCTCGACCAGAGTGTCGGAAAGCGCCCGCAACACATCCCCGCTGGCGCGGCGATCATTGACCCAGCCGGTCTTGCGCCCCTCGGCGGTGTTGACCCGGCGCAGGATCAGCTCATCGGCGACCGGCAGGCCGGCCTCTGCCAGCACCGCGCGGGCAGCATGCCCCGGTGTCAGTTCGAACACCGCGGTGACTTCGCCCTGCGCGGCACCTTGCCGGACCAGCTCGGCCCGGCCGCGCCAGCCCAGCACAAAGCCCAGCGAATCCAAAAGGATCGACTTGCCCGCCCCGGTTTCCCCGGTCAGCACGTTCAAACCTGGCTGAAACGCCAGATCCAGCCGATCGATGATCAGGATATCGCGGATTTCAAGCGCGCGCAGCATGACCCGGGCCCGGGTGGGGGATCACCCCACCGCTCCTTACAGCCATTCCCCTTTGACCATCTGGCGATAGATGCTGGAGAGCCAATTGTTGCCAAAGACCCGCGGTTCCAGCCCGCGACCCGTCAGCAATTTGTAGCTGTCTTCGTAGAATTCCGAGCTTTGGTAGTTATAGCCCAGGATCGCGCCGGCGGTCTGCGCCTCGTCCGTCAGGCCCAGCGACAGATAGGCCTCGACAAGACGATGCAGCGCCTCGGGCGTGTGGGTTGTGGTCTGGAAATCCTCGACCACCACGCGGAAGCGGTTGATCGCCGCCGAGAAGTGATCGCGTTTCAGGTAATAGCGCCCGATCTCCATCTCTTTGCCGGCGAGATGGTCAAAGGCGAGATCGAATTTCAGGATCGACGAGCGCGCATATTCGCTGTCGGGATAGCGTTCTATCACCGTACGCAGGGCCTGCAGCGCCTGAAAGGTCAGGCCCTGATCGCGGCCGACCAGTTCGATCTGATCATAGTAGCTGAGCGCCAACAGGTATTGCGCATAGGCCGCATCATCGTCCGCAGGATAGAAATCGATATAGCGCTGCGCCGAGGCGCGGGCGTTTTCGTAATCCTTGTCCTGGTGATAGGCATAGGCCTGCATGATCAGCGCGCGCTTGGCCCAGTCGGAATAGGGGTAAAGCCGTTCGACCTCGCCGAAATAGAACGCCGCATCCTCGGCATCCTTGGTCGACAACTCGTATTCGCCGCGCTCAAAGATCTGCTTGGCCGTATAGCTTTCCAGCGGCACGCCGCCCGGCCCGGCATCCTTGCGCTGAAACACGTCGCAGCCCGCCAAGGCAAAAGCCATCAGCGTCGCCCCGATCAGCAGTTTTTGCGATCTGCCTCCAGCCATGCTCGACATTCCCCCAAAGGCGCTTTGCGGCCCGGCAATAGACCGCCATCGCCTTGGTCCTAGCACAGAATTTTGCGGGGCAAAATGTCTTAACCGCGCTTTTCCGTCCCGTGCGCGCAAACCTGTTGCCTCAGGCCACCGCCGGGATTTCATGCCGCTCGACACCGGCACCGGGCAG
>JAAUYB010162122.1_pt1 | contig 36562 bp, 34 predicted proteins | sample 7278071 | NCBI WGS metagenome assembly JAAUYB01 (sample SAMN14350121, study PRJNA611818) | marine sediment metagenome | isolation source: surface marine sediment (1.8m) | place: French Polynesia: Moorea | collected 2018-08 | reverse complement strand
GCCGTCCCTGGTGCCGGCGATAATGCCGTCCAGCACCAAGGGGTCCCCGATACGCTTGCCTTGCATATCAAGCTTTTGGATTACCTGTAGAGATTCTCTGGGATCGTTCTCATCAGGCGTTTCATAGGCAATCAACAACCCGTCGCCGCAACGGGCAAAATAGTTGACCCGTGACCAATCCATCCACCACTCACGGAACCTACGCGTGTTACCGGATCGGGTCATGAAGGTTTCGGGAGGATCTACCCACCCCGATAGTTGCAGGCCGATAGAAGGCGGCTCAAAAAAATCTTGATCGGAGACCTTGGATTCCCTGTCGATGACTTTTTGGTTGTATACCCAAATTTTGGGTTCCAGTTGGTCCATGACCAGATACCCGCCGTTTTCGGGAACCACCCAGCAGAGTTTGAAATTCAGATGGTAGTCGAATTGACGTTCGGTAACCTTCTTGAAAGCCAGGCCGGTTCTGGATACCTTCAGCGACCGATCATTGATCTCGTATTGTATTTGGTGCAGAGTACGGGGTTTATTACGGGCTTCGTAACGATATTGGGACAAGTCGACCAGGAACAGCTCGTCCTCTGCACGAACAAACTGCCGAAAATACATATTTTTTCGGAACAGATAATTACCTTGCGCATCATAGACAGATGACTTCAGGTTCTTGGCATCGATAAGCCAGTAATAGTCACCGGTCCAAAGCACTTGTCCCATGTTCAGGAATTCACCGGGCCCCTCACCTTTACCGCCGATGCGGTTGATTAGCCGCCCCTCCTGGTCCCAATGCCAGGCATGATAAAGACTGGCAAGAAGGAAGGTTCCGTCATTTTCAAGGAAGACGCGGTTGTAATTGAGCTTATTCAGGAACATACCGCGATTGTCCAGACGAATTTCTTCCTTCATTTCTGCAAAACCAGTAATGAGAAGGAATAGGACCAGCATGAAGCATCTCCAACTGCCGATTTTTTAAAGGGGCAACGCTCACGAGCAGTCGCTTTTTTGGCAGAACATGTTTCTTCGTTCTGAATGTAATTCTACCATAGAATGAAGATGCTTCAACTGAAAGTGAATAAACCGACATCAGGGGATCGCGGTTTTGAAATAAATAAGGGTCCGCCAGGACGGACATCGACGGCGGACCCTACAGGTATTGCCACGATCAAGGTGTCTGCTGAACGATTCGATCGGCAATTAAACAGAGATTAAGAGGCAAAACTCCCGCTCCACAGTGATTTAATCCACTTGGAGAAGGTGTTCATGTTGACCAGGAAAAGCTGGAGTTCTTCATCTTTCCAAACCCCGTATTCTTTTTTAGAATTGGGATTTTTCTTGGCCTGATAACGGATTTGGTGCGTTGTGAAGGGAATGTGTTCGCATACATCGGTGAGATAGAAGGTGCCTTCCTGCTTGAGAAGGGTATTGCCGTCCCACTCGGGCGGAATCTTTTGGGCTTTGGGAATAAGATGTTTACGGTAATAAGGTGCGAAGATCTTCATGCGCACGATCCAATGGTTCCAGGTTTTACCGACCCCCATTTCGCCCCAGGGGTTCTTACCTTGCTTTTCCAGTTCTTTGCAGTGCTTTTTGACCTTGGTCGATTCAATTCCCAGAAGGTTGACAATATCCTTCAGGAAAAAGATACACTCCTGGTTGAGCAGGCTTTCGATATCCCAGTTGGGATTGACCTCGCCCAGTTTCATTTCATCGTCTTCGAAAATCTTTTCCACGCTTTGCGTCGTTGCCATTGAAATGCCTCCATAACTCCGTCGGTATTAGTTCAAAACCGATAGGTCTATCCAGCAGACACTATTAAAAATGCCTTAGTTGTTTGCGAGTGACCTGGTTTCTGTTTCCTGATGGGATGAATTGTGTCGTAACGAACGGTTATGAACGATTCAGGATTTTTTAATTCTATCATGATTTCTTAACTCTTGCGAAGTCTAATTTGTTTTAAGGGTACAGCGTGCCGGGCACTCGATTGAATTTGACCGGGCACCTATTTCACGTGGCGCCCATGGGTCTGTTAATTACAGCGATTGTTCCAAAGTTTCCCGGTCTACGTAAGGCCGGCTTTGGATTGGCGAACGAAAGCGGCACTCTCGTTCTGGAATTCCGAGATGGATACCCTGGAATGTAAGCAGCAAAGATCGATTGCGATGAGCAACGGATCTTAGTCAAACCCCATGGTTCCCATATGAACCCGGATCGAAAGAAAAGCATGCAGACCGACTGCAAAACCCTTCATTTGGAAATATAGGACAAGTTCCATCATTTTGTCAATGGTAGTTTATAAATCGTTGCCATTGTAGAAAATTGGGCCCTTGGGGAGCGGCCCTTCAATTGAATACATGGTTAATCCGTTGTATAAAACCCGTTGATGAGATAGAATCTATTGGGGATATAAAACATGTTGATCGTCCTAGTGTGAAAAGAGAGGTTCTTGAATGGCTGATGTCGGAGGAAAAGGCCGTAGCGACGAAAAAGCGGTCAAGTTAAAGCTTTTCCTTGAAGACTACGGTGAAAAGAAGGGTTATGATCGTACCGGCTTCTATCAACAGATGCTTAAGAAGTTCCGCCAATTGGAAAAAGACGGCGACGTACTCAAAGAAACGATCGGTGTCCAACGGTCCGGGGGTCTTTGGGTTGGGTTTAAAAACAAACTGCGAGTCTGGCTGGACAAGACGGTTCACCCGGGTCCCAGCTACCAGGTCCAACCGGTTCCCGAAGATTGGTCGCCCCGGCAATTCCTGGAGCAGGCGGAAGGGATCTATCACCTGAAGGATGTCCTTAAAAAACTGGACCCTCAAATCGTAACCTATTGGAAAATCATCGGCGCCGTGAAGCGTTCGGACACCCCCCGCAAAACCGTCGGCGCCTTTCTTAAAAACGGTGTATATGTAGTGGACATGGAGTTTTTCGTACCCTGGTATTCCAAGAATGAACCTTGAGCCTGAGCACAGAATCGAAGAATACATTCTAATCGAAAGTTTGAGTGAATATTCTCTGGTCTGGCAGGCATACGATGAAAACAGCCAGCGGGAGGTCGTCCTCAAATTTGTCGAGGATCGTGCGTCCGCTGATCGGGAGGGGATTGTCCTGGCCGACATGGACCATCCCAACATCCTGAAACTACTGCGCCGTTTCGAGTACCATAACATTCCGGTGCTGGTCTTTGAGTACGTTCCCGGGGTGCGCCTGGACAAAGCCATTCGGCAGGGCCTTTCCAGGGAAGAAAGCTTTAAAGTTTGCACCGATATCTGCTCGGCTCTCAAATCCGTGCATCAGTTCGGACTTTTTCATGGCGATTTATCGCCCTTCAACGTAATTTGGTCTTCTTCCAAAAACAAGGCATATCTTATAGATTTTGGTGCTCTCGGCGGCTGTACCGTACTCTCCGCCGCACCGGAACATGACCCGGAATCCATTGTACCGTTAGGACCTTACACGGATATGGTGGGATTCGGCCGCATCCTCATGAGTCTCTTCCCGAAAATGAAGAGTTTGTATGAAAGGTGCCTCCAGGACTCACCCGATTTACGCCCGACAGCAGATGAAGCGCTAAAAATACTTGTCAAAGCCAGAGATCAAGGTAAAATATTGTTCAGGGGAAGTATCCTGGTCGCACTCTTCATGGCGTTGGGATGGTCCTCTTATGCGATTAGTGTTAACGGCCGAAAACTTGGGCCTGACCAGAAAATCCAACAACTCAGTTCAGAAATACATTTCGGTAGTGTTTTGGAACTGCGTAAGTTGCTGGCGGACCCTGCTTTGTCCGGTTACGAAGATCGTATTATCAAGTCCATCTCCCAACTTAACGAAAAGTTGGGTGTGGATTCTGTCTTCGTTCCCAAGTGGGACGATCCGGTTGCTGTATTTGCATTGAAAAAAAGCCCGATCGTAGTGCTGGAGAACGATATTCTCAGATTAGGAGATAACGTCCGTATTGAGGGCGACTCCGGCTACATTGCCGAGATCAATCAAGGCAACATCATCCTCAAAACAGCTATCGGTTCCAAAGAACTCCGATACTCCAAGCCGTTGGTCACCGGAATCCAGACCATTGAATATCAACCCATATCCATTTTCCCCGGGAGGTTCAATCTCGACATAGTTTTTTCGGCCGTCTGTGAGGTTACGGGTCGAAATTTCCTTGGTAATCCAGGTTTAGGTGTCATATCGGGTGGTTTTGGCGCCGAAACATATGAAGAATTTCTTCAGCTTTTGGGTGACCAGGTTTTTTATGATGAGTTCAACCTTCGGGTCAACAGTTCAAGAATACCCGTTTCAATTACCGCGAGTTTGGAAAGTTGGTATCACGATGACAAATCATTGAGTGAGGTACTTGCTCTCTATTCTCCACATACCGGTTATGAATGCATTTACACGGGTACGGATGATGAAACGGAAATGTACTTTCCGATTATGCAATTTCACGAGCTTCTAGAGGTGATGGAGCTCGAATATGTCATCAACGACATTGAAATTTTGATTTACGAAAAGGGAGGTAATTATGACTAAGGTGAAAAAAATCTTTATGGTGGCGATCATTTTGACGGCGACGGTTCCTGTAGTCAGTCAGGCCGGCGGCACGCAACCCCTGGACGGCTGGGAATTCGAAGCCACTTATGATGGATGCAGTTATTTTCAACTGGGTCTCTGCAAATAGCCGTCCGTATCCGAACATCTAAGGATTAAAACATATGTTGACTTTCGCTTTTTTGCTTTGGTTAGGCGATACACGGCAGATCAAATTAGAGGAAGTCAATCAACCAAGCACCAAGCATCGCGTTTTGGGGCGTGCCGAAATCTTCGGCGCGTCCCATAACAAGCTTTTCCACTGGTCAACCGAGGGTGACCTGATCCGTGTCATCGAATTGCAGGAAGATCAGGTTCTTCTAACCTATTTTTATGACGGTACCTATTACTGGATATGCGGGTCGGGGAAATCCCCGTTTTCGATTATTTACGACAAGAACGGCAAGCCTCTGGACGAATTGATCGGTGAAGACAAGGTCTACCGCTCCTTCCTGCCCTTGGAAGACGAATTGTTCGCGGTAACCAACCTGTCCTCCAAGCGCCTTTATCAAAACCCTCATATCTATCAACTCCAGAAAGTTGACTTTTTCTACGAGGGCGGCCGTCTTTTTCACCGAACCTATGACAACTTTGCCAAGATAAGAAAAAAACAGCGCGATTTCGGTTTTTCCTTCAAGGAAGTCTTCCTGGCCAAGCGCGGCCGTTCTTATTTGGCCATGAACCAACTCGAACCCTATGTTATGGTCTATAATTCGGATACGATCACAAAGGAAAGACGAGACGGCACCCAGGTTCCCACTAAAGTTGAGGAAATAAAACTCGACCTCAGCGAGTATGTGCCGCCGCCGGAAAATTTCTTCAGGGTCACCCGACCCATGCCCCGTAAAAAGGTTCTGGAAATTCGCAGAAAGTGGTTTTTTAGTTGGAGCCGTATTTCCAGCTTTCAAAATTTTCGTGACGGTTTTCTCATTACCTACGGGATACCTAAATGTGAGGGCGGCGAATGCGGATACCTGACTGGTATCCAGGTCTTGAATACAGACCTGACCAACTCCGGCGCTTTGATGAAACAACGCGGTAATTTCCTGGGTGTTTATGATGACGAGATCTTTGTACTACCGAAACCGAAGCCTGAGCAGGGCGGCCTGGTGGTCTCGGTCATAAGGCCATAACTCGAAAATTGTTTTGGTCGCCGTTCTCAGTCCTCACACGCCCAATTGGAGGACATTGGCGACCGCAACCGCCGCCACACCACTAAAAGTTTATCAATCGTTGATTATACAGGAACTGCTATTAAAAAAATAAGCGTTGCCAAAAGCGGCACTCTTGCACTAAAATAGCCTGTATCGCGCATTTTCCTCGGAGAACTGCTATGGCTAATGACGGAGTGGACAGAGCTTTCAGAATCAAGAAATTCTTGGAAGACTATGGCGAACAAAAAGGTTATGACCGCACCAGCTTCTACCAACAGATGCTGAAAAAGTTCCGGTCTCTTGAAGGGAACGACAACTTCCTCAAGGGCGACATCGGGGTTCAACGTTCCGGGGGAACCTGGGTCGGTTATAAAAACAAACTCAAGCCCTGGCTTGACTCCACGGTGAAACCCGGGCCCAATTTCGGCGTCAAACCCGTCCCGGAAGAAATATCCGCACAGCAATTCATCGACGAAGCTGACGGCCTGTTTCACCTCAAGGCGGTCCTCAAGAAGTTGAACCCGGAAATCGTCACATACTGGAAGGTTACAGGTGCGGTAAAACGCTCCAAGGATCCCGCCAAGGAAATCGGTGTGATACTTCGCAACGGGGTGTACGTGGTAGACATGCAATACTTCCGCATCTGGTATCGCCAACACGAACCTTAAGGAAGACGATGTGTCCTGGTTCCAGAAGGAAATCACACTTCCTCACAAACCCAGGGGATTTCACCTGGTAACCTCGGAAATTCTACAAAGGGTGCCGGAAATTCGCCGCTTTCAGGTGGGTCTGGCGCACCTTTTCATTCTGCATACGTCCGCCTCACTGACCATCAACGAAAATGCGGATGCGGATGTACGGCATGATATGGAAGCCCATTTCAACGTGATGGTGCCCGAGAATCAGGCGCATTACCGCCACACGTTGGAAGGATCGGACGACATGCCCGCCCACCTCAAAGCCTCATTATTGGGTTCGGGCCTGGTAATCCCCATCAGTTCCGGCAGATTACGCCTGGGCACCTGGCAGGGTATCTACCTCAATGAACACCGGGATCACGGAGGAGCCCGAAAACTGGTGGTCACATTGTTTGGAGAATAGAATCAAGCGTATTCCATCTCGTCCGAATAATTCTCAAAACGCGTGAATTTCTTGAAGAAGGCCAGTTCAATCACGCCGGTCGGCCCGTTACGGTGCTTGGCGATGATCAGTTCAGCCACACCGAAATCCTCGTCGCTCTGGGGCTGGGCGCCTTCTTCCTTTGTTTTTTCTTTGTAGTAATCTTCGCGGAACAGAAACGTCACGATATCGGCATCCTGCTCAATGGAACCGGACTCACGCAAATCGGACAATTGAGGACGGTGGTCGGAACGCTGCTCCGCGGCCCGGGAAAGCTGGGAGAGGGCAATCACAGGACAATTGACTTCCTTGGCCATGATTTTCAGGCCCCGGGAAATGGCAGAAACCTCCTGTACCCTACTCTGCTGCGCATTGACGGCTGAACCGCTCATCAGTTGAAGGTAGTCGATAATCACCAGATCCACGCCCTTTTCCATCTTCAACCTTTTCAGATCCGCACGCATCTTGGCTACTGTCGACTCCCCGCTGTCCTCGATAAAAATCTGGCAATCATTCAAGGCGGCAACAGTCGTTCCCAAGCGATTCCACTCATCACCGCTCAGGTTGCCGCTACGAAGGGAAGAAATGCCTACGCGCGCTTCCGAGCCCAGCAAACGCATCACCAATTGGCTTGCCGGCATCTCCAGGGAATAAATCACCACCTTGGCGCCCTTCAGGGCGGCATTCAGGCCCACGTTCAGACAAAAAGAGGTTTTGCCCATGGCCGGACGGGCGGCAACGATCATCAAATCGCCGTCATGCATACCGTTGGTCATGCGATCGAAGTCCGCAAACCCCGAGGTAAGGCCTACCAACTCGCCCTTATTCTCGGCGCGCTTCTCGATAATCTGGTAGGACTCGTTCAACAAAGACGGGAAGTCCTGAAAACCCGCGGCGCCGTCGCCCTCGCGTAATTTGAAAAGAAAACCTTCCGCCTCGTTGATCGCCTCATTCGCCAGGGTTTCCGGCAGCAGGGCCTTTTGGGAAAGCTCCTGGCCCAGGGTCACCAGCCGTCGCAGCATGGACTTCTCTTTGACGATGCCGGCGTAGTATTCGATATTGGTAGTACGCGGAATCCCCTCGGTGAGCGCGTCCAGGTATTCCAAACCGCCCGCGTTCTGCAACTCGTTCTGCTTCAACAGTTCATCACTCAAAAGGACCGGATCGACCTCGCTGTTTGCCTCAAACAAAACAACAATGGACTTGAAGATGAGTTGGTGGCTGCGTCGGTAGAAATCATCCGGTTTGACCAGATCCAAAACCTGGGCGATATTGTTGCTTTCCAACAACATGGAACCCAGACATACGCGCTCTGCCTCATCGTGATGAGGCATGCCTTTCAACTCAACCTGTATCGCGTCCAACATCCCCTCCCCGATCACTTTTTCGGTGCATTCCGGTCGCGGACTCATAAGATAACATGCCGACACTTGAATTATGCTCTCAGATGAGAAAGAATAAATGCGACTTCAAATGAACCCCGCATCCGGAGAAAATGACTAGGAGGATGACGATATGGGCCGAGGTGGTCGAAAGTTTGCTTCTATTAAAGACGGTGGCGGTCTTCACAAGAAAAAAGGTATCGACAAGAGTGAAAATCTTGGCAAGTTGATGCAAAAACATCGGGCGCTCGAGGACGTGCTCTACAGCTATACCTCCAACTCGGACATGGTTTATGAGGACATGGATTTTACCATTGAAGAGTTCTCCGACATGTCCGGCGCCGACCTGGATGAATTGCTTCACGATATCAATATGGCGATCAAAGGAAGATGAGCGGCACATTTTTCAGTCAAGTGATTTGCCTGGCTCAATCCGGTTCCACCAACGACGATGCCTTCACGCTATTGGAAGCGGAACCGTCCTGTCTGGTATGGACCACCGATCAAACCGCGGGTCGCGGCAGCAGGGGTCGATCCTGGATTTCTCCCGCCGGATCCCACCTTGCCATGACCCTGGCTTTCGATACCGCCGGCCGGCCCGACCCGGGTGAATTGTGCTATCCCCTATTGGCAGCTGTCGCCGTCTACGACACCTTGAAACGGCTTTTGCCCGAGGCCGACCTCACGCTGAAATGGCCCAACGACGTCCTGCTGGCCAAGGCCAAATTGGCCGGCATCTTGTGTGAGTCTCGCTGGGTGCGAAATAAGGTCCGAGTGGCAATAGGCATCGGCATCAACCTGAGAAGGCACCCCGCCATGGACCAACTTCCCAAGGGCTATGCAGCTCTGGATGACTTAAACCGGCCTCCTTCCGCGGATACCATTGTCCAAACTATCGGGCAGGTCTTCCCCGTTACACTCGATGCACTTCGAAAGCCGAATTCACTGAACGACGCGTGGCTCTCTCGTTGCGGTTTGAAAGTCGGTACTCCTTTGCGCCTTCAAGCGGACGGCGCCGTTTTGGAAGGCAAGTTTGCGGGTCTGGCTGCTGACGGCGCCCTTAAGTTGCAACAAGAAAACAGATTCCACCTTGTCGCGCAGAGCTGCGAGGATTTCGATATCCTGGATGGTTTGGATTACAATAGTCAGCACCCGCTGTAACTGTCTTGAACCGGGGGTTCGGAGAAACACATGCTATTGGCAATCGATGTAGGCAACACAAATACGGTAATCGGCCTTTTCCGCGACAAAGAACTTGTCAAGTCCTGGCGCTTGACCACGGTGGCTCAGCAAACCGCCGACGAATACGGCATCCTCTTCCGCAATCTGTTCGAACCTTCCGGTTTCAGAGCCGGTGAAGTCAACCGGGCGATCATTTCCTGCGTCGTGCCGCCCTTGGAAGAAACCTTGCGCGCCATGTGTCGGGATTATTTCGGCGTGGGCGCACTGGTGGTGGGCCCGGGCATAAAAACCGGCATCAAACTCCAGGTAGACCATCCTCAGGAGGTGGGGGCCGACCGTATCGTCAATGCCATTGCTTCCTGGAAGCTTTACGGAGGCCCTGCCATCGTGGTCGACTTCGGCACGGCCACCACCTTCGACCCCATTTCGAAGGACGGCGCCTTCCTTGGAGGAGCCATCGCGCCCGGCATCAATATATCGGCCAAGGCCTTATATATGGCCGCGGCAAAACTACCGCGAGTCGAGGTGCAAAAACCGCGAAAGGTTATCGGCAAAAACACCGTGGACAATATTCAATCCGGCCTGTATTACGGTTACAAGGGTCTGGTAGACGGTATTTTGGAAGCCATGGTCGGTGAGATGCAGGGCGATCCGGTCATCGTTGCCACCGGGGGCCTGGGTTCCATCTTCTATCGGGAAAGTCGCTGGATTAAATACTACAATCCAAACCTCACCCTGTCCGGGCTTCAACTTCTGGCCGACAAAAACACTTGATCAAGACAGCGGCGAGACTTCCACGTGCCCGATAAAAAAACCGTCGCTCCCTTGACCCTGATAAAGCGGCATCAGTAGATAACCGTTCCTGGGCGACCGAATATCGCCGCGAAAGTTGCGGGCGAGTAAATCACCGCGATGCACGTGATCGAAGGTGCGAAACCCCGGCTTCATTTTAAACTGATCTCCGGGTCGAACCTCATGTCGGTGGTCCACCCGAATGGCCTTGGGCAGATTCAAACGAGTATGCAGATTTTCCCAAGTCCTTCTGGCACGGGGCGGGATCGATGACTCCTCAATACAATCCAGCAAAAACAATTCATCCCAGATGAAGGCTTCCATGTTGTCCACGCCATAGGACATGCCTTTTTGTCCACCCTCGAAACCAATCGCACGATGGCCTTTATCGTGGAGGTAGTGAGCCAGGGTTCCGTGCAGCAAATCATCCAAACCGTATACAGTGGGCATGGGCAGATTCCGCAACAAAATCAGGTCGCGTTCATTGCCGGGAGAAATAGCGAAGGGCTCACCCTCGCCGGAAAAAGAATGCATGTCGATCAGGCTGATCGGCCCGTTGCTTTCATCCAAAATGCGGTTGAGAACAAGGCGTAACTCCAACATTTCCTGAAATTCACTGAACTGGTAACCGGATTCGCCGCTTAAATGCTCCCTAATCCAAAAACGATTGAGATCTTGGTCGATAAAGCGAACCCCGCGACGCCGCGCGGCCAGATTCCCGGTCAGCCCGATCAATCGACCGCGAAAATAAGGCCGCATACGATCCAAGTCGTCAAATACCCGTCTCATGGCCAGCAGTCCTTCCACCTCATTGCCGTGCATGGCGCCCAGAAGGACAAGAGTAGGACCCGTCTTATCCCCCCGGTAATCACCTTGAACACGTTCAGGATCGAGTTTCCTGGCGATGGTCGTATCGATGGTCAATGCTTGTCCTTTTTTCAGGTGTGCTGCCGCGCCTTGAAAAATGCGCTGTATAATTTGTCGAATCGTTCTTCCAGAACTTGACTGGCCCCGCGCAACCCGTCAACCACCTCGCGCGACCAGAATAAATAATCCTCACATCGCTCCCGCGACCAGCCCTTGGGTGGATGGTCCAGGATATCGCGAACATTACAGATTTTGTCCGCCAATTTGATTAGTTTGGCCTCGTGTGTAGCTGCCGGCGCCTTTTCTACCTGCTGCCGCTTCCGCACATGTTTAGGCAGGGTTTTGTCGTCGGTAAGTTCTTCCACCCATCCTCTCACCCTGGGACCGAAAGCCACATCCAACTCCTCTGCAGAAGTTTCGGTGTCTTCAAGAGTGTCGTGCAAGAGAGCAGCGGCCAGGATCTCCGGGTCTTCGACGCCGGCATCATTCAACACCATGGATACCTCCAGAGGGTGGTTGATATAAGGTGTCGCCCGAGGGTCTTTGCGCCGTTGATCGCGGTGTTTTTCCGCCGCAAAACAGCAGGCCCTCAGGATCACCGGAATGGGTTTCATTGTCTTGCTTACTTCACTCATGACAGGTCTATTTAAAGGAATGGCACGCCCTCTTGTCAATGGAAAAGAAGCCGGCTTCGGGAGCATGTTTTGGTCGTTCAATTGAAAACCCGACTCTGATCACGTCTCCCCCCCTGCAATCATCAAACGGCTAGGATATTGCCACTACCGGGATTGCCCCTTTCTTCACTCCTTACAACTGCCTTTGTAAAGACTTGTGTGGAAAAAGCAGCAAAAAAGTTATAACTTTTCACCGGGGTGCTACGTCCCTAAAGTAAAGGGCGTCATTGACTGCTATAAACCATTTTCGCCTGCTGCTTGAGTTGTATCTGTTCATGGCGAGCATTTATCACGTTGAAAACCGAAAGGGAGAGCCGGTTTCAGCGATTCATTTCATGCTTGCTTCTAGGGGTTTTATGATCAAAGTTCACGATTTAAAGAAGGCCTATGTCATGGGCGACATCACGGTCCGCGCGCTGGACGGCGTTTCTTTCGAGGTGGCGCCCAACGATTTCGTCGCCATTATGGGTTCCTCCGGTTCCGGTAAATCTACCCTCCTGAATTTATTGGGTTGCCTGGATACGCCCTCGGGCGGCTCTTATATTTTACGCGGTCACGAGGTCAGCACGATGAACGACGACCGTCTGGCTCGTATCCGCAACAAGGAAATCGGCTTCGTCTTTCAAACCTTCAACCTGCTGCCCAGATCGTCCGCCTTGGACAACGTGGCTCTACCCCTGATTTATTCCCGCATCAGCCGCGATGAACGCAATAAACGCGCGGGCAAAATGCTGCAGATGGTCGGCCTGGGTGACCGCATGGACCACCGGCCTTCCGAGATGTCCGGCGGCCAACGTCAACGCGTTGCGGTTGCCCGCGCCCTGATCAACGATCCCGCCATTATTTTAGCCGACGAACCCACGGGCAATCTGGACAGTACTACCTCCAAGGAAATCATGGACCTGTTCGTCAACCTGCACCGACGCGGGAACACCGTGGTCATGGTGACCCATGAAGAGGAAATAGCGGCCTATTGTCATCGCGTCATTCGCATGCGCGACGGTAAGATCATGACCGATGAACGTCGCCCCATCGAGGAGGTTTCCGCATGAAATCCGCCTTCCTTTTATTATGTACGGCGCTTTTATCAGGTCCGCTGTTCGCGGGTGATGCCGCGGTTATTCGCGGCCCGTTCGAAAAAACCATTGTCCTCGACGGCAAGTTGACGGCCCACCTATCCGAAAAGGTTTACGCGCCGCGGGGCGATACCTGGCAGATCCAAATCAAGTGGATGGCCGCGGAAGGTAGTCGGGTGGAGCCGGGAGACCCCCTGGCCCGATTCGATAACTCGGGCATTTTAGACAGCTTGCAGCGGATCAGTGACGAATTGGCGGGCAAGTATCAGGATGTGGCGCGCAAAAAAGCCGAGGCCGACACCCAGGAACACGAAAAACGCATAGCCCTGAAAACCGCCGAGATCAATCACGAGAAAGCCAAGATCGATGCATCTATTCCCGAAAGCCTGCTCAAAGGCGTGGAATACCGCGATCACCAACTGGCCCTGATCAAAGCAGAAAAAGACCTGGAAAAAGCCCAACTCGCCTTGGATAACCAAATTGCCAACACCAAATCGGAACTGGATAAACTGAACCTGGAAATCCAGCGAAAAGAAGCTCAGTACCAACAAACCAGGGCCAGGGCTCGGGGTATGGAAATCACGGCCAAAACCGGCGGTTATGTCCTTTACGCCATGATGCCTTGGGAGGGCCGCAAGATCCAGATCGGAGATAACGTTCCGGCTACCACGCCCGTTCTCAGCATTCCCGACATGGCCAGTCTGGAAGTTGAATGTTTTGCCGGCGAGAACGAGGCAACCTGGCTGCATCCCGGCCAGTCGGCGCGCATGTACCTGGACGCGTTTCCCGATACCCTGTTTACCGGTCGCGTCATCGAGGTCAGTAATCGCGGCGAGGTCAGAAAACGTTGGGGAAAGGCCCCGACCTTCAAGGTTCGCATTTCCCTGGATGAAAAAGACCTGGACAAGATGCGCTCCGGTATGAGCATTCGCACCGAAATTACCGTCATTTCCAAGGAAGACCTGCTGCTGATTCCTCTGGAAACGGTCCACCTGGAGGAAGGAGCCTATCGTGTGAAACCCCGAGGCAAAGACCCCGTTACCGTGGAACCCGTTGCCATGAATGCCTTCCATCTGGCCCTATCCTCTGACGGCCCGCTGAAGGAAGGAGTCAGATTGGAAATGACCGGCGACTGGTCGGGAGGAAATCATGAAGATTAAACTATGGCAACCGGTTGTGTTTCTCCTTGCCGCGGGCGGCGTTTTCTGGTTCGTTTCCGCAAGGTCCGTGGAGAGCATCGGCGAAACGGTTGAAGCCAAACGCGCCGAGTTTGCCACCGTGGTGGAGGCAACCGGCGACCTACGCTCCTCCAAATCGGTCAACATTACCTGCCCGAAGGTGCCCAACATGTGGCAGTTCACCGTCACCTACCTTGCGCCGGAGGGCACCAATGTCAAGGAAGGTACGCCCCTGGTGCGCTTCGACGCCAAGAAGCTGATGGATCGCATGGCACAACAAAGAACCGCGCTGTCCTCCGAAAAGAAGCAATTGGAGAAGATCCGCCTGGAGGAACAGGAGGCTCTGGAACAGTATGAATTGGACCTGGCCCAAGCGGAGGTCGAAGTCTCCAAGCTGGAACGCAAGGTCAAGACCCCGGACCACCTGATTGCCTCCGCCGAATTGACCAAGACCCGCTACGACCTGGAATTGGCCAAGGCCAGACTGGAACTGGCCACATCGCGATTCGAAAACCAGAAGAAGAAGATGGCCGGTCGCATCTCGAGCAAAGAAAGCAGGATCTCGCTATACCAAAGGGAGGTGGACAACCTGCAAAAGCATATCGAAATGATGACCGTCAAGGCCCCGAAATCGGGTCTGGTGGTCCACAAACGTTGGCGCGATGACAAGGTAACCGAGGGTGAAACCGTTTGGTTGGGCCAGGTGCTGATGGAACTGCCGGAATTGGAGCATATGGAAGTAGCCGCGGTGATTGCCGAACGCGAGGCATCCAGAGTTAAGGTGGGACAAAAGGTCAACATCCGTTTGGATGCAGATCCGGATCGGGTTTTCGCAGGAGAAATTACCGAACTGGGCACCATCTTCCGCCAAAAATCCAACAACAAACCCAGTATCATCTTCGATGCGGTAGTTCGAGTCCTGGAACCCGATACTGAACTGATGAGACCGGGCATGGCCGCACGTTTGGAAATCCTGGTGTCTCAGGAGGACGATGTGCTGCAAATTCCCGAGGAAGCGGTCGCATTCGATGACAAAGGGCCCTATGTCAAAGTATTAAGGGCCGGCAAGGCGCGGCGAACCACCGTAACCACCGGCCGCGTTTCGGGTGACCTGGTAGAAGTGCTGGACGGTTTGAAAGAAGGCGATACCATTCTGGTAGACAACGCCGGTGAAGAGGAGACCGCGGAATGAAAAAACTGCTTCTCACTGGTTTGCTGGTCCTGCTCACGGCCTGCGGTGATGAGAAACCGGACGGTGTGGTTACCTACCGGGTAACCCAAGACGACTACGAAATCCAAGTTAAAGCAGAGGGTATCTGCCGCGCGGTCAAAGCAACTCCGGTCAAGGTACCCACCAATGTCCGCTCGGCCATGATTATTTCCTGGATCATACCGGAGGGCTCCGAGGTAAAAAAGGGCGACGAGTTGGTGCGCTTCGACGACAGTCAACTGCTCAAGAGCGAAGCCGACCAGAGAACCAACCTTGCCGTACTCGGTCACGAAACCGACGTGGAGAATCGGCAGAGCGACGAGCAGTTGAGTAACCTTAACGCGGACATCTTCGTCACTACCGAGGAGAAGGACCAGGCGATCAGTTATGCCCCGAAAAACGAACACCTGTTCTCTCGCGAGGAGATTATCGAAGGTGAAATGAACATTCGTTTTCTGGACGCCAAAGTAGATTACCTGGAAACCAATCGCGACCGCCATGGAGAAAAAAGCAAAGCGCAGACCGCAATCAGGAACCTGAGGAAGGAAAGTCTGAACCTGGAATTGACAAACGTATTGGAACAGAAGCAAACCCTGGTCATTACGGCGCCTCACGACGGTTCCTTCTACTACCGTCGCAATTGGCGAGGTGAAGCCCCCAAAGTAGGACAGAATGTCTGGCGCGGCATGGACCTGGGAGAACTGCCCGACACCAGCGCCATGGAGGCCAAGGTCTACGTTTTGGAGTCCGAGGCCGCCGGCCTGAAACCCGAACTGGATGCGGAAGTAGTGCTGGATGCCCGTCCCGGGCACGCCTACAAGGCCCGTGTCAAAAGTGTTGCCGGCCTGGCCGTTGCCCTGGAGCGCGGCAACCCGGTGAAGTATTTCGAGGTGGTGCTGTCCTTCGACCAAACCGATCACGAGTTCATGAAACCGGGCAGCTTTGCAACCGCGACCATCGTCATCGAAAAACAGGTCGGCGTGCTTGCCGTTCCCAACCAGGCCCTGTTCGAGGAGGACGGCGCACATTGGATTTACGTGGCGACAGGCAAGGATTATGAGCGCCGTAAGGTAAAACCCGGCAAGCGCGGACCCACGCGCACCGTGATTGAAGAGGGCTTGAGCGCCGGTGAATCGATTGCGCTCAGTGTGCCGGAGGACAAAGCGTGATCGAGTGGTACCAAGATTTACTCCAAGCAATCGATGAATTGGCCAACCAGAAACTACGAACCCTACTGACCCTGCTGGGCATGATCTTCGGCGTGGGCGCCGTCATCGCCATGCTCAGCGTGGGCGAGGGCGCGGAACGCGAGGCCCTGCAAATCATCGACACCATGGGGTTGCGCAACATTCTGGTCAAGTCCAAACCTACCCCTGATGACATGTTGGCCGAGATTCGCGAGGAGTCCATGGGTCTCAACCTGCAAGATCTGGAGGCGGCTCGCGACACCCTGCCGTTTCTAACCGGTTACACGGCCCTCAAACGAGTTCGCATCTACAGCCAGTTCAGCCAATTCGGCAAATCGGACGCGCAGGTCTTGGGCGTCTCCCCGACCCATTTCGACATGGCCAACCTGGAGGTAGCCGGAGGTCGACCGCTAACCCAACTGGACGCCGCGGGCTATGCACAGAATTGCGTGATCGGCCCGCGGACGGCACATGACCTGTTCGGAAACCGCGATCCGATCGGCGGCATGGTCAAGGTCAACCACCTGTGGTTTACCGTCGTGGGTGTGCTGGCCGACAATCGGACCGAACAAACCGAGTTCGAGGGCGTGAAGCTGCAAAGCAACCGCAACAAGATTTTCGTGCCTATCGAAACCGCCCTGAAGCGTTTCCAGTTCAAAACCATGGAGGAAGAGCTGGACGAGTTTCACATCCAACTGGCCGAGGGCGTGGACAGCAACCGGGCGGCGCAAACCCTCTCGCGTTTGTTGACCACGCGTCACCGAGGGGTGGACGATTTCGAACTGGTCGTGCCGGAGGCGCTGTTGGAACAACATCGCAAGACCCAGAACATCTTCAACATCGTCATGTCGGCCATCGCCGGGATTTCCCTGCTGGTGGGCGGTATCGGCATTATGAACATCATGTTGGCCAATGTTCTGGAGCGCACCCGCGAGATCGGCATTCGTCGCGCCATCGGGGCCACCCAAAAGGACATCCAACGCCTGTTCCTGATCGAGGCGTTCGCCATTTCGTTCTTCGGCGGACTTCTGGGGATTTTGCTGGGTTTTCTCATCGCCAGGGTCATTGCGGCCTACTCCGGTTGGGCAACGGCATGGTCGTCCACGGCCGTGGTGCTCTCGGTGGGCGTATGCGCGGCCATCGGCCTGGTTTTCGGGATCTACCCGGCCATGAAAGCGGCGCGCCTGGACCCTATCGAAGCCCTCCGCCACGATTAAGATGACGGCAACGGCTTGCTTGTTGCGCCGTTGCCACGACCAATTACACATTTCTTTTAACACAAGGCTTTGTTTGTTATATGATGTTGTTGTTGTAAAGCCTTGTTAGGGGTTTGGATACATGGAGCAATCACCTACCGGTCCCACGTCCTTTCTCAGAGGGCTAAGCTCTCCCATTCAAGACAAGCTGTTTCCCATGACGGGAGATGTGATTCGTATTGGTCGCAAAGAAGGTATTGAAGTAGAGCTGAAGGGAAACGGCATTTCCCGTTTACATGCTCAGATTCGCCGATGTGACGAGGGCTGGGAACTGATCGACCTGAAAAGCACAAACGGTACTTACGTCAACCGGAAGATGGTCAAATCGAAAATTTTGACCCACAGTGATTTCATCCAAATCGGCGATGCGGAACTACTATACGAGACGGAAGCGGGTACGGACCGAGACATCCCCCAGGCCTACAGTGAAGACATGTCCTTCTACCTGATCGGATTGACCGACACCATGGACGGCAAAACCTTCCCGCTGGAAAAGGAAACCATCACCATCGGTCGTCTCGACGATAACGACATCGTCATCAGCTCCAAATCCATCTCGGGCTACCACGCCGAGGTCAAAATCGACCACGGCAGCTATTTCCTGATCGACCTGAACAGCACCAACGGAACTTTTCTGAACGGCCGCAAGGTGGAACAAACCGAGATCAGGGCCGGCGACATCATCCGCATCAATAATTTCAACTTCAAGGTCGGCTGCGGAGATTATAAATTTGCCCACACCGGTACCCAGATCAACCTGAAGGCAAGCGATATTCCCACCGACGAGGAAGCTGTCCGAGAACTGGAAGAACAGCAACAGCACCCGTCCTATTACAATTTGAAAACGACAGGCCTCTACAGCGCCCAGGAAGGGTTGAAGGAAGAAGACCAGGGCGAACCCACGGCCCAAATCAAAACCATAGACCTGGGTCCCGAACCTCAAGAGAAGAAGAGCAACCGCATGGTCGGCATTCTACTGGGCGTAATCATCATTCTTCTCATTCTGGTGGCCTGGCTGTTAATCAAAGACGACGACGAGCAAACCGGTACGTATTTAGAAGAACCGGAAATGAGACTGGCCGCTTATCCGGAGGAACCCGCGACAGGTAAAATAGAGTAAAGTCAGGTTGAGTTTATCGGTATTCCGTGCTGTTGACGACGCTTCAAATAATTTCAACAAGGCTGCTGTAAATCTTCGACTTACGCTTCACGTAATTTGCTGAATACATTTTTTGACATCCTGGTCGCCGGCCGGTAAGGTAGGACACGTTATGGAGTGTGCCCACTATGAATACCGACTCGGAACTTTTGAACCTTTTTCAAGCCAATCCCGAACTGTTGAAGGATTTCCTCTCTCTTAAACTGGAAGGCAAATGCAACTTGCGCTCAGAAACGCTTAAAGCTTTAGAGCGCCGCATTGACGGTGTTTTTGAACCGGAAGACCCGCGACTACCGGTATACATCATCGAATTCCAAGCCTATTGGTTGCGAACCATTTATCACCTCTTAGTTGCGGGCATGGCCCTTTTCGGCCTCATGTACCCCAAGCGCGAAATTCGCGGCGCGATCGTTTTCTTCCACAAGAACCATGATCCGCGCACCCAACCCTGGTATGAACTGGCCTGTAGTGGCTTACCCGGAATTCAGGTATACTATCTGGAGGACATCCTGGAAGCCCTGCGTGTGCAGGACCCGGATCATATCCTGCTCTCGGTCTTCTTCCCTCTTACTTGCGAAGACCAGTCTACCTTACGTAACGAGGCCAATCATCACTACCGGAAAATTCAAGAAGCACCCTTAAGCGAGGCGGCCCGAAACGGCATGCTCCGGGTTTTCAAGTCCTGGCTGGTCGGCCGTTTCGCCAATGTCGAGGAGGTAGAAAAAATGATCGCGGAAATCCCACCTATTGAAGATACGCCCTATGCCCGTTACTTTGAAAAGCGCGGTGAGAAGATCGGTGAAAAGCGCGGTGAGAAGATCGGTGAGAAGCGCGGTGAGAAGCGCGGTGAGAAGCGCGGTGTCACGGACCAATTAGAATTACTGAGCAGGCTTGAAGAGATGGGCAAGCTGACCAGCAAAGAAGCGGCCGCACTCGCCGCCCCTCTAAAAGAAAAGTTGGCAAAACTCAATGCCAAATTGAAGGGCTCGTAGACAGGACTTGCTCAAGCCTATGCCTTTACTTTGAAAATAACAGCAAACCTGCTTCCGCCAACTTCCCGGAAGCAAAGTCTTCAGTCAATGCCCCGTAACGCAGTTTTCCGTTGTAGGTCATGGGAATGGTCTTCGGCTTGACCAGATGTACGTGATTGGGACGAACCCCAAGTTGGGTGAGAATGCGGTCTATCATGGCCCGCACGACGGTTGTAGCCGCCTCCTGGTCCGCAACCGATTTGGCATTGACTTCCGCGAAGATATGGATGGCCTCGCCTTCCAGGTCGCCGGTATCCAGCCCGATCGCCGCCGCACGGCGCACCTCCGGTACGTCCTCCACCAACTCCTCGAAGTCCTTGGGCGCAAAGTTACGACCGGTTCGAATGATGATATGCTTGGCCCTACCCACAATGAACAGCCGGTCGTCCTGGTCTAGATAACCCAAATCGCCCGTGCGGATGTAGCCGTCACGAAAATGCAAGGCCGCCGTCCGTTCGGGATTGCGGTAATATCCTTGGGTACACGACGGACCGCGCAACACGATTTCGCCCACCGTACCTTGCTCCGCATAATCCCCGCCGTCGCCCGCGGCAATGGCGATATCCATATACGGCAGAGCAGAACCGGCCGAGACATTCCCATCTTTATCCGTAAGGATACCGCCGGCATCGAGACCCCAGATCGAGGCGCCCACCGATACTTCCGCCAAACCATAACCTGGCCGCAGTACGCCGGGCACCCCGAATTTCTCCTCAAACCGAGCCACGGTCGTCGCACGAACCGGTTCGGCCGCAATCAAAGCCCAGCGAAGCGTGGAAAGGTCGTAGTGATGCCCCTTCTTGGAGAACTTCAGGCAGAACCGATAGGCAAAGTCGGGCGCCGCGGTAAAAGTGCCGCCGTGTTTTGCGATGGCGTTCAGCCAACGATCCGTTCGCAACGACACGGGCAAAAGCACCAAATGCGCACCCAGGTAGAACGGACACATGGTCATGGTGATCAGCCCCATGTCGTGATAGACCGGCAACCAACTGACGAAGACATCGTCCCTGCTGAACCGACCGCCGATGGTATTCTGCCGCAGATTGGCCAACAGGTTCCCATGAGTCAGCATCACGCCCTTGGAATCACCGGTCGTCCCAGAAGTATATTGCAACATGGCCAGGTCATCCAAACCCGGATTACCCGCGGCGACGCCGCCCTCGAAAGCAACGCCCTCGGCCAGGTTGAAAAAAGCCGGTTCGTAACCGATGACCTCGGCAATATGGGCCCGCGCCTCGTTACTCAAAGGCTTGGCCGTAACCAAACCACGCGCCTCGCAGAGCCCGACTATGGTCGCCATACGATCCACGCCCGAATCGTGAAAGATGGGTACCGACACTCCGCCCAACCGCAACACGCCGTAGAAAGCCGCAAAGAAATCACCGCTGTTGGGCAGCACCAAAACCACGCGATCACCCGCAACTACGCCCCCCTGAGCCAGGAATGCGCTGAAGGCTTCGACACGCTGCTGAAGCTCGGCGTAGGTCTGATCTCGATCACCGAAGGTCCACGCCCGTTGATCCGGGGTCAGTTCCGCGCGTCGTTGCAACATGGCAGCCAGGGAAGGGACGTCGGCCATGGGATCGGGATGACCCAGGTACTCGGCAAACGCCGCGTTCAGGCGTTCAGTCATGAATTATGCTCCTCGATCGACCGCTCGGGCCGGATGGTGGATGTTCAGGCCCTGGTGCCGGTTCAAAACCAGTTCCTGCGGTCGCTCACGGCCTAAAAGGTAGTCCTGCGAACCGGGAATGAAATGGGCGGTCAAGGAGTTCCGCGTGCGCGAAGCATCGGTAGGCTTCAAACTGCCGTGCACCATCAACGAACTCCAGAAGATCGCGTCGCCGCGCTTCAATTCGGGCACCCTCATCTGAATGCCGCGCCGCTCGAACATACTCGTCATCAGTTTATAGGCGCGTCGCAGTTCGCGAAGACCGCCCGAGGTCTTGCCGCTGCCCTGGTAATTGTTGACACTGCCCAGAATAATACTTTCCCAATCGTGGTAGTCGGCAACCACATCATCCGGGTTTCGCGCGGGGTCGCCCAACAGATGACTGCCCGGGTAGACGAAAAACGGACCCGCTTCCTTGGGGATATCCTCCAGGGCCACCCAGGCGCCCACCATGCTGCCGGTCTTGCGCGCGTCGGAGAAATGCGAATCGGCATGCGGGTCGTTGCCGCGGCCGCTCTCGAAGTACATGGTCTGCACCAGCACCGGCTCTTCCTCGGTCAACACGGCGACCGCATGCTGCATATCCGGATGCGAAACAATGTCCAGCGCCGCCCGGCGGAAGGGTTGAAAGGCTTCTTCCTCCAGATCTTGCAGGTTCAGGATGGGGTTGGTCATATGTCCGAACCTGGATAAATTGTGGCGCTCGGGTCGGGTCGTGGCCTGGCGCATGATCGGACCGCTAAAATGTTTGATATCGGCCATGTAGGCTTGGTAGAGGGCATCGCACAGGTCATGGGGGATCAGGTCGTTGGCAACCACATAACCTTGCTCGCGATAATAGGCTCCGAACGCGACGGTATCGGCAGGGGCGGGATAACTGACTTCCGTATGGGTCATGGCAACCTCTCCAGGGATGGTTTGCGGCCTCCCTCCATGATCGATCAGGCTTGCGTGAATTGTTCCGACAGAAGACGGAAGGCGTCGCCCACGGTTTTCAATTGCTCCTGGTCGATGTCCTCGAACTCCATGTCGTACTTCTCTTCGATGGCCATGACGATCTTGATCAGGTCAATCGACTGGATGCCCAGGTCATCGGCCAGGTGAGATTCGGCGGTAATATCGGCGGGGTCGATGACCAATTGATCGGCAACGATCGCAATCAGACCCTTTAAATCGAACGGTTCACTCAAAACACTCTCCTTGGTTCCGGTTGGAACCCTCCCTTTCCAAACCTCAGATTATATAGCCCATGTGATGTCTTCGTTAAGCAAAGAAAATGAAAACCCTTATTCTTGGGTCGATTTGTGCCGGATCATCGAGCAGTACGTCGCGCGGCCGCACGATGCATTGGTTCGTCTCAGATGCCGGTTCTTTCCTTCCACTTTTAATCCCGCCCGGCTCGTCGGCTCTACCGCTTGAATCCGGCGACCAAAGTGTTAGAATAACTAATGGTTTGACAATTGAGAGGAGGCTCCCCATGCCGGAATATACCTACCAGCCTATTTTGCAGATCTTGGACGACACCACCCCCTACAAAAAACTGGACATCGACGGCGTCTCGGTCCGGAAACACGGTGACCGCGAGGTTCTGTGCATCGAGCCGAGCGTCTTGGAAGAGTTATCCCGTCAGGCCTTTCGCGACCTTGCCCACCTGCTGCGTCCCACCCACCTGGAAAAGGTAGCGCGCATCCTGCACGACCCCGAGGCTTCCGAAAACGACCGTTTCGTGGCCATGGACCTGTTGCGCAACGCCGTAATTGCCGCCGAGTATGAGTTCCCCGGCTGCCAGGATACTGGTACGGCCATCATTATGGGGAAGAAAGGCGAGGATACCTATACCGGCGAGGACGATGCGGACTGGCTGTCGCGCGGCGTGTTCAAGACCTATACCGAAACCAACCTACGCTATTCCCAAGTGGCCCCGCTGAATATGTACAAGGAAAAGAATACCGGCACCAACCTGCCCGCCCAGGTCGACATCTACGCCAAACCCGGCAATGAATACCACTTCCTCTTCGTGGCCAAGGGCGGCGGCAGCGCCAACAAGACCTTCCTTTACCAGAAAACCAAGGCCCTGCTGAACCCTACCTCCATGGAAAGCTTCGTTCGTGATACCGTCGTCACCCTGGGTACCGCGGCCTGTCCGCCCTATCACCTGGCCCTGGTCATCGGCGGCACCTCGGCCGAGGACAACCTGAAGACCGTGAAGCTGGCCTCCGCCGGCTACCTGGATCACCTGCCCACCGAAGGCAATGAACAAGGCCGCGGCTTTCGCGACCTGGATTTGGAGAAACAGGTCGAAGTCTGGGCTCGCGAAACCGGTATCGGCGCCCAATTCGGCGGCAAGTACTTCGTGCACGACGTGCGCGTTATCCGTCTGCCGCGCCACGGCGCCTCCTGCCCGGTCGGTATGGGCGTCAGTTGTTCGGCCGATCGCAACATCAAGGGCAAAATCACCCCCGACGGCGTCTTTCTGGAAGCCCTGGAGACCGACCCGGCGCGCTTCCTGCCCACCGGTCACGACGACGCCGATACGCCCGCGGTGTCCATCGACCTCAACCGGCCCATGAAAGACATTCTGGCAGAGTTGACCAGGCTGAAGGTGGCAACCAGGGTCATGCTGAGCGGCCCCATCATCGTCGCCCGCGACATTGCCCACGCCAAGATCAAGGAGCGCCTTGACAGCGGCGAGGGTATGCCCGACTACCTCAAGGAATACCCCGTCTACTATGCAGGACCCGCCAAAACCCCAGAGGGTCGCGCTTCAGGCTCCTTCGGACCCACCACCTCCCAGCGCATGGACCCCTACGTGGGGCTCTTCCAAAAGGAAGGCGGCTCCATGATCATGCTGGGCAAGGGCAACCGCACGCCCCAGGTTACCGAGGCCTGCCAAAAATACGGCGGCTTCTACCTGGGCTCCATTGGCGGGCCGGCCGCGCGCCTGGGCAAGGAATGCATTACCAAGGTAGAAGTCCACGAGTACCCGGAACTGGGCATGGAAGCCGTTTGGAAGATCGAAGTCAAGGATTTTCCGGCCTTTATCATCGTCGATGACAAAGGCAACGATTTCTTCAATCAAGTCTAGGGTCAGGTACATGTATCGGGAATTACAAATAGAACGCATCGAGTCGACCGCGGTCAGACTGCGGTCGCGAATAGAAAAACGCTTTCCCAACTCCGGCCTCAGTAAGGTCTGCGAGGAACTGCAAACCGTTGTCGAAGAAGCCGACGAGCACTGCGAGGAAATCGCCAAACCCATGTGGTGGCTGCGCGGCGTGGTTGCGGGCATCATCGTGTTGATGCTCTCCTTCGTCGTCTATACCTTCACCTCATTCGACCCCGAACTGGAATTCAAGGGCCAGTTCTTCGAAGCCACCGAGGCGTTGGTCAGCGAATTGGTCTTCCTGGGCGCGGCCATTTTCTTCCTGGTCACCATCGAGATCCGCGTCAAACGTCGCCGCGCCCTGGCCGCGCTCAACGAGTACCGGGCCCTGGCTCATGTCATCGACATGCACCAACTCACCAAGGACCCGGTACGCATCAAGCGCCGCTCGGAGGGCGAGGAGGAGTGGCAGGACGAGATCCCGCCGCCGCAAGTCCTGAACAGCATACAACTACAACGCTATCTCGACTATTGCAGCGAGATGCTGTCCCTGCTCGGTAAAACCGCTGCCCTCTACGCCCAGAACATGAACGACGAAGTCGTCCTGGCCGCGGTCAACGAAATCGAACAACTCTGCACCGGGCTCTCCAACAAAATCTGGCAGAAGATCACCAACGTGCGCATGATCTTCGACCCGTTAGAGCCGAACTGAATCTTTTCCGCCGCTGATCAACACGAAACACTGAATAAACCGAGGCATACGCCGGGTTTCGATCACTCGATCGCCTGGATTTGATAAGTGTTAACGACCGTTGATCACCGGCTGGAAAGCCTAATCCCACAACGTTTTGTGAACATGATCATGTTTTCTCTTTTTGAAACAACCATTACCTGACGAAACCGTAAGATAGAACTATATCACGGGGGACCTGACCAACCGGAACGGTCGGCCCGACGGAGGCGGCTCTGAAAAATTTAGTGTGTACGATCATCGTCTTGTCTGTTCTACCCATTTCGGCATTGCTGACCACAACGTCGCCTCCCGGCAGCCGTCCGGCTTCCGTGCAAAGCTTTGCATTTTCCCTGCCCGAACGTTTGACGGATCAGTTGATCGAGTTGGGAGCCTATCAACCCGCGATGAAACTACTGTCCCACAGCATTTTTCGAAACGTGGGCAAACTCCGGACGGCTTCAACCAGGGTCCCCGAAACCAACCCCAAAGCACTGGAAACCTGATTCGCTCTCGAGCGCGTGGTATGATGGCTCTCGTGAGAGGTTGGTGTCATGGTCCGATGTTCCGCTTTTTCAGGCGCGCTCATAATCGCATGTTTCCTTTGGGCCGGCGACACGGGACGACCGGGCGAAGAAACCCGTAACAAGGCCCGCCACGCGTGGTTCGCCGAACAACGCGGCCTGAACCAAATACCAAAACCCGGATCATTGCGGCGTTCGGCCCTGACGCATCTCGCCCGTAATCCGCGGAAACAACGGGTGACACAACCGTCCTGGATCTCCCTGGGACCCGACACCGCCGATATCTTCGACTGGCGTATGGGTCAAGTCGCCGGAAGGGTTTCCGCCCTGGCCGTTCACCCCTCGAACAAGGATATCCTTTATCTCGGCACCGGTTCGGGCGGTTTGTGGAAGACCACTGACGGCGGAGCAAACTGGTCACCCCTGTTCGACGAGATAGGCACGCTGAGTATCGGTTCCCTCCTGTTGGACCCCGCCGATCCCGAAACCATCTGGGTCGGCACCGGTGATCACACCCAACTCTGCGCCGGTTATTTCGGCATGGGTCTCTATGTCTCTACGGACGGCGGCGCAAACTTCACGGCCAAAAACGGGGTCAAGGGCTCGCTGCTGGAACTCTCCTATATCGCTGCCGTCGCCAAAACCACGGCGGGCGTTCTATTAGCCGGCGGACATGCTTATTGCACTGAAGGCAACACCGAGGACGGCGGCCTGTTCCGCTCGACCGACCAGGGCGACAACTGGACCCGGGTGCTCGACGGCTCCGTCGGCGACATCGTCACCCACCCCACCGATCCCAATATCGTTTATGCGGCCGTGGGTCGTTTCACGGCCTCCGAAAACGGCATCTACCGCTCCCAGAACGCCGGACTCACCTGGACCCGCCTTGAAAACGGCATCGACTTCGGCAGCAACGTGGGTCGCTGTCGCCTGGCCATGGCGCCCTCCCGGGCGGACACCCTCTACGCCCTGGTCAATAACCTGAACGGTGTCACCTCCTTATTCCAGACCCAAGACGGCGGCAATACCTGGCAATTGCGCAACGCCGATGCCTGCGAGGGTCAGTGCTGGTACAACCTCTGCCTGGCCGTGGATCCCACGGAAGCCGCACGCCTGCTGGTGGGCTCCATTCGCTTCGCCAAGTCTGACGACGCCGGCTTTTCGCTGGTCAACCAGGTCGACCCGTGGGGCAGCACTCAACTGGTTCACCAGGACGTCCACGCGCTGGTCTACGATCCCGACGAACCGAACCGCTACTGGATCGGCACCGACGGCGGCCTTTGGCGCACCGACAACGGCGGCGCCACCTTTACCAATCTGAACAACAGCATGCCCACCACCCAACTCTTCGATGTGGCGGTGCGGCCCGATGACCCGTCGCGGGTCTACGGCGGTTCCATGGACAACGCCTCCATGCGCACCAACGGCGATATCGTGTGGCAGGTCACCTTCAATAACGGCGACGGCACCACCAACCTGGTCGACCCGTTGAACCCCGACATCGTCTACCAGGCCGGTCCGCCCGTGGCCGGTCTACCCCGCGTGATCCGTTCCACGACCGGCGGTAATCCCGCAAGCTACAGACTGCTGGCGCTTGCCGGCATCGACCCTACCGATCCCTGGCCGTTTAAAATGCCCATGGAACTGGGCATCCATCCAAACGGCGCGACCACCCACCTGTTTATTGCTTCCGACCGCATCTATCGTTCGGACGATCGCGGCGACACGGTGACGTCTCTATCCGCCGACGCGTTGGGCGGCGGCCGTTTCAGCGCCCTGGTCGCGCAATCCACTCCCACGGGGTTGGTGGTCTACGGCGGCACGGCCAACGGTCGTATCCACCGCTGCCTCGATGCACTGGCCGCCAATCCTGTCTGGCAGGATGTCACCAACAACTACCCGGCCGCTACGGTTACCGATATTCTCATCGAACCCGGAAACACCGATCGGGTATGGATCACCAGGGGCGGTTTCGGCGCATCCCGTCTCTACCGAACCACTGACGGCGGCGACAATTGGATCGGCATGGGCGCCGGGCTGCCCGATGTTCCCGCCAATACCGTCGCCATGGACCCCAACACGACCGGGCGTGTGTTCGTGGGCACGGACCTGGGCGTATTCGAAAGCACGGACACCGGCGCCTCCTTCCAACCCATGGATCGGGGCATGCCCCTGGGCCTGCTGGTCCTCGATCTGGAAGTTACCGGCACGGTCATGACCGCCGCGAGCTACGGCAGAGGCGCCTGGCGCATCTCCCTGGAGCGCCTGGTTCTGGAGGTAGAAGCGGGACCCGACCAAAGCACCTGCGCCGGCCGATCCCTCCAACTGAATGCAACACCCGCCAACGGCGTCGAACCCCTGGCCTGGTCCTGGCACATTGAATCGGGCCCCGACCTGGACGCGGCCCAATTGGACGACACCGGCGCCTCCGCACCTACCTTCTCCCCTACCCTTCCGGGAACCTATGTCCTACGGGTCGACCTGACCGACAACGACACGGATACCGCCTTCGATTCCCTGACCATTCAAGTAGGCGACGAACGGCAATTCCTCAACAATCAGGCCGACCGCTGGCTGAACGACCCCGGCGAACAGGCGGAGTTGGACCGGGACGGATCGCAAAGAATCGATATCCTGGACATGATCCTGCAAACCAACCAACCTCTCTGCTCCCCGGACCTTTAACCACCAATAACAATGCGATTAGGGTTAAGGCCCGATGTTGGTGTTGCCTGAATGACACATGACCTGGGGTTTTACAAGGCGTTGACCTTTTTGCCTTTGTTGCCGTCTTCTTATACCCCGAAGGGCGTTGTGCACTATCAGCCCCAGGTTGGTCGTGATGACTCCGTCATCGCGGCCTACCTGGGGTAACTCAGACCTTGATGGTCCGCCAGTCACCGCGAACCCAGATCATGGCAAAGGTCAGGGATTGCAGCGCGCGATAGACGCCCTGCAGGATCCAGATCCCCAACAGACCGAAACCCAAAACCGGCCCCACCAGCACGGCCAGGGGTAGAAAGACCAGCCACTGGGCCACAATGGAGACCACCATGACGGTTTTGGCGGCGCCGGCGCCCAGTAACGCGTTCATCAGAACCATGCCCACCGCTTCGCCGATCATGGTAAAGCCCACGATCCGCATGGGCAGGCGGGCCACTTCTACCGTGGCGGGATCGGTGAGGAAGATTTTCAGGATCATGTCGGGAACGAACAACATGGGCAGGCCCAGCACGCCCATAATGACCATGCCCACCTTGACCACGTCCCAGGCCCAGTTCGAGGCATCTTCCGGATCGTTGCGTCCGAGCGCTTGTCCCACCAGCGAGGCGGCGGCCAGACCCAGGGCCATACCCGGCAGGATGGCAACCAGGGTGACGTTGATCAACACGTTGGCGGCGGCCAGTTCCATCTGCCCCACCTTACCGATGATCAGGAAGGTAGCGGTAAAACCGGCGGCGAAGAACAGTTGCTGAATGCCGCTGGGCAGCGAGAGCCGAATCAAGGATCTGATCTCATCCATGGACGGCATGATGTTCAAGAAACCGGCTTTGTCGGCCTGGGTAATGCCCAGAATCACGTAAATGGCGGAACCCAACACCACGGAGGACGTGGTGGCCAGGCCGGCGCCGGCAGCGCCCATTTCCGGCGCTCCCAGGTTCCCGAAGATAAAGACCCAGTTCAGGAAGATATTGGCGGTGTGCATCAGGATCAGGGTGCCCATATAGAACCAGGCACGGTTCACCCCGTTCCAATATCCCCGGAAGGCGAAGTTGATGCCCACGAAGGTAATGCCCAGCACACGCGCCTGGAAGTAGGGTTTGCCGTGCAACATCACATCGGGATCGTTGTTCAGCAGGTAATAGAAATGCGGGATGGCATTGTACAAAACAATCGACAGCACCGGGGCAATCACCAGTACGATCATCAGGCCCGCGTTCAGTGAAACCGCGGTGCGGTGATGCTTGCCCTCGCCCAAGCGACGCGCGGCGGTAGCCTGCACCCCGCTGGAGATGCCCAGAATGATGGCCTGCGACATAAAAGTGGCAAAGCCGCCCAAGCCCACGGCGCCCAAGGCCGCGTTGCCGATGCGCCCCACCATCCAGGTATCGACCAGGTTCAAAATGTTCTGGGAAATCATGCCGCCGATGATGGGCAAGGCAAGAAAAAAGATACTCTTGATGCGGTCCGATCTCATAACGCTCCCCGGGATGCTGTCGGGCACCATGCTTTAATCGCTTGGGTAAGGCAATTTGTTTCACCGTATCGCCGTTCAGCACTACAAGCGGGAAACAACTGGTCTAATCCTGGCATTCCTTTTATAGAATAGGAACCGTGAAATGGGAAGAACTTGTTTTGCCAGGGAGGTTTCTTGAAATCCGGTGACAAATTATCCATTCGTCTGATCGGCCTGACCGCCGGGCTGTTGATGCGGTTCATCTATATGTGTTGCCGCAAACGCTTCATCGATACCCACCACATCCGCGAGCATTTCGATTCGGGAGAGCGCTTCATCATATCGGCGTTCCACAACCGCGACCTGTTGACCGTCTTCACCTACCTGAAGTTCCGGCCAAAGGACCGCACGGTGGTGCCCCTCATCTCGGCATCCAAGGACGGCGGTATCGCCGCCTGGGCCATGCGTACCTTCGGCATCACCTGTGAACGGGGCTCCAGCAGTCGCGGCGGCATCAACGCCTTCCGCAAAATGGTGCGTTTATGTCGCAAGGGCAACGACCTGGCTTTTACGCCCGACGGCCCGCGCGGCCCCAAGTACACCGTCCAACGCGGCGTGATCGTTGCCTCGCAACTGACCGGCGTGCCCATCCAACCGGTCAGTTGGCAGGCCGAACGCCGCAAGGAGTTGAAAAGTTGGGACGCCTTCATCGTGCCCCACCTGTTCACCCGTATCAACGTGGTCTACGGCAAGCCGGTCAGAGTCCCCGAGGATTGCCCCCAGGAAGACCTGGACAAATACGCCGAGCAGTTGCGCCTGGAGTTATTGCGCATCGGCGAGGTAGCCGAGAACTTCGACTGACCCCCTGGGCGCGCACGCATCCTGCGTGCATGCAAGCCGAGATTCGCCCTCCGGGCGAAGCGAGGCGAAAACCCCTGGGCGCGCACGCATCCTGCGTGCATGCAAGCCGAGATTCGCCCTCCGGGCGAGGCGAGGCGGCTTGCTCCCTCACTATAATTAAATCAAACCGAAAATGCATACCCATCTCAACGAAGAGCACGCAGGATGCATGCGCGCCCAGGGGGTCATTGCCTCCCGAAAACGGCGTGCTCCGTCCTGCCGAGCATGAATATTCCAGTGTGGAAGCAAGTGAGACAACCGGCCGGGAATCATCATTTTAGGGTGAGAGCAAGGTACTCGCCCGGTCGACAGGTTTCCTTTCATGTTGCCGGCAAATCACTCATCTCGACGATGACGACCATCACCTCTGAAAAGATCGATGCCCGGCCAATCGATAGCCGCCGTTTCACGATGCGGGCTACCTCCTCGGCAAGTCGGCAACGGTCATTTCACATGAATCAGACGGCAGTTTCTTCCGATCGCAAAAAAACACTAACACATATCTCTCATTTTTGGAGCATGTTAACCCAAAATAAAATTTGGCACGATTTTAGCCATTGACACCACGGCATGACTATTGCTAGAGTAGGCGCTCCTATCGTAAAGCACCGAACCGATTCGGGGCAGACTGCCGAACTTCGCCAGGGAGAAGATACCATGAAACTGATACCGCCGACCGGTGATCGCAACATGGAACAATTCCTCAAAACCGCCGCCGCCACGGCACAACTGGACCTGGCAGAGGGCCGCGACCTGGTCTCGGCGCGTTTCCGCAACCGGGTCACCGATCTGAGCACCGCCTTCGCCGCAACCCACAAGACCTTATCGAGGGCCCTGGCCGATCGCCGCGTGCTGGTCAGTGAAAGGGAGCAAGCGGTTCGGAACCTGGTTCGCGTCTACCGGGCGATCCGTAACAACCTGAAACGCCAGGGCGATTTAGGCCTGATTACACCGGCTGTCCTGGGCCGTTTCCACATCAAACCCGGCAGACAGCCCATTCCCACCAAAATGGACGCCTGGCTGACCCTGGCCGAAAAAATGCAAACAACCTTCGAGGAGCTGACCGCCGAGGGCGAGGCCCCGATAACCTCCCCATCAGCGGAGAGCCTGAACCCGCTGCTGGAAGAGGCCCGGGAAAAAACAACGGCGCTCAACGCCAAACACGGTGAAATCAAGGAGATCCGCGACCGGATCAAACGTCAAAGAGCGGCTGGGCAACGCCTGCACGGCGCGCTGATGACCCACATCCGCGCCAACCTCTACGGCGAAGAAGCATCGAGCATCCGCGACACCCTCCGCCGCTACGGCTACACCTACACGGGCGATCGAAAAGCCCCCGAAGAAAAGGAAACAACGCAAGCCGAGAATCGCCCTCCGGGCGAGACGAGGCGTAACCCCCTGGGCGCGCACGCTTCCAGCGTGCATGCAAGCCGAGAATCGCCCTCCGGGCGAGGCGAGGCGGATTACTCACTTACTGCTACAAAACCAAACCCACAAATCATATCCAACCCAAGGAAGAGCACGCAGGATGCGTGCGCGCCCAGGGGGTGGCACCCGGGCGTTGCCCTGGGCTAAATTGCGGCGCACCTTCGGCGCGGGAAATTTTGCGGGCAACCGAGTCAGCCCAAGTCAGCAAGGCGTGACGCCAACTCCTCGATCAGATCTTTGTGACTGACGACTCGTCCGTTGCGGAAATCCTCCTGACCCTGTTGCACGGCCTTGATATATCGTTCTTTCTCCCAGGAGAAGTTCCGCACGGCTTCCGCGACCAATTGATGCTGAGATAATGAGGCTGTTTCTCCGAGCAACCTTTGATCGGTCTCCTCATCCACGCGGATTACCCACTCTCCGGTCATATTGCCACCTCAGTTTCATTCTACCGGGATTGCGCCTTTGATACAGCGAAATCCGAAGATCTCAGCACTCCAACTTGTGACGACACCGTCCTGATCCGCGGCGACAGCGGCATCACCTGCCCGAGCGCACCGCCCGCGAGCCTGCGCATACCATCCAATAACCGGGATGAAGAAAGCAAAATGATACGCGCCCGGAATAAATAACCACAAACGAGCCCACCGCCGACCGGCGGCGGGCTCGTCTTTTCTTGCTGTGGCTACTTGAATTTTGGGTGCCCTAAACCTGGCTTCGGCAGGGGCGATCGACCTCTCCAAATAAGAGGATTTTGTTTTATTTCAGCCATCCACTTGATTAGTTAATTTAATCTATATAGATTATTTCATAACCCATGCTTCATCAGCATCACAAATACTAAAACCACGAGGAGGAAAAGCATGAAAGAGAAAGACAAGCTAAGCCTTAATGAAATCAAGGTCAAAAGTTTTACAACGACGCCCGGCATCCATGTGGGCGGGGCAACAGTCGATTGTGCGTTTACGGAAATTAATTGTAAGCCTACGGAACGAATTACTTGCGTGATATGCCCTTATACTTTGGGTGATGGTCAAACCCAAGTATGTTGCACGGAGACAGCTTGCAATCCCACGGATCAGATGACTCAAGCATGTTGTATCTGAACGGCGATGTGCTTCACCCTGACGTAACTGGAAATCATTGTACCGGCTCCCCCCGCGACCTATAGCTCTGAAGATCTCCGCGGCGACAGCGGCATTATCTGCCTGAGCACGCTACCCGTGAGCCTGCGCACTGCCCGATAACACGGATGAAGAACACAAAATGATACGCACACGGACAAAATAACCACGAGCGAGCCCGCCGCCGACTGGCGGCGGGCGCGTCTTTTCCTTCCGAGCCGGACCCAACTCACGGACGATTCCAACGGCCCAGGGGAGCAACCCTAAAATTCCAGGTTCTTTGACTGAAGTTGCCGAAGGCTTTCCCTTGACAATATGTGTGTAGATGTTTAGTCTCGCATTAGCCTTAAAAAGAAAATGGAAAGGAATTCCTATGGGGAAAGCTCTATTGCTGATTGGTTTTCTTTTGGTCTCTTCTCCTGTCCTGGCTTTAAGCTGCACTGCTTTTGCAATTGACTGTTTGTTTATGGCTTGGGCCATGTCTCCGGGTGGCAACCATTGCAGGACAGCCGAAGTTTCCGATTACGCCTATGCCGCTGTGCTCGATGGTTTCGAGATCTTGGATGAGGACGAAACCTGGTGTCCTGTTGTTGAGGAATGCAATCCCTGGGAACCTGACTGTGACGGTTCGATTCCATTCTGAATGCAGCCGAAAGGACCCTCCACTTGAGACTTTTTTTAACCGCGCTCCTTTGCGTTTCTTACCCGGCTCAAAAAGCAGCCTGTGCTAATGAAAAACCAGATCGCGACATAGATATCATCCACTTGCATGCCACGCCTTTCACCGAGACGGATGGTGCGGTGATGTACAAGATGAACCGCATCCTGGTTAGCGATGCCGACCGGATTTTCCTGGCCCCTCTCACAGAGGAGGTGATGGAACTGAATCTGCAAGGCGAGTTGATCCGGACTATTGGTCGCACAGGCGGCGGCCCCGGCGAATACAACAGTGCCCGCCTCGCCTTATACGCGAAGGATAAACACATCTGGTTGATCACCCGAAAACGAGTCATCCATTACTACGACAACGATTATGTTGACGGCTTCCGTCTGCCGATCAGAGGCGGATTCGCCCATTTTCCTTACGGCGCCAATGCAAAGTCGTTCGCGGTTGTTGACGGAAAGATCCTCTTGTCCGCATCGGAGAGCAACCGGCCCGAGGAAATCGCAACCCTTTACAGTCCTGAGGGCAAGCCGCTCCAAGTTGCGGTAGATCCCGACTTCCCCGAGCATCTCATGAACCTGCATCCGCGTTCCCTACGCACTCAGTGGGCCTATGATAACGGCAAATGGTATGCCCTGTACGATTTTGTTCCCAAGCTGATCGTGTTCAACAAGGACCTTCAATTTGAATCCGCCTATCATCTGACGAGCCCGGTTATCAGTGCCTATCTCCGTCAGACAGAGGGCAAAACCAAGCCGATGAAGCTGTTCTGGGATTTCAAAATAGCCGGCGGCAGTTTATGGGCCTTGACCCAAAGGGGGCTTCATCGCATCGACGGTGGAAGCGTCAGGGCCCTATACACCTTCAAAGTGAAAGGAAATCCGGAATATGAAGCTGCGCCCTATTTTCCCTTTCATCATTTCGCTTTGCTGCCGGACGGTCGAATCATACTGGGACACAACCATGAAGAGGGCCTCTTCCAGGCCCGGTTGAAGAAATAATGCGGGTAATTTTGGTGTGGCAAAACCCGAGCCCGGATTAATTTCCGCACCATATTTTTCACTTCGGCTTGCACGCCGAGTTAGCACTTTCTCACTGCCTTCAGAACCTCTTTTTCAACTAAACGGCCCTGTTTTTTCATGATTTTAAAAAAATTTCCACCCACAAATAACTAATTCTAAACTACTTAAACCAAAATTTAATTATGGCACTATTTTTGCTATTGACATCATGGCACAGTGCTTGCTAGGATAGGCGTCGGTTCGAGAGAACGCGGTTCGCGCCGGGCTCTCTCTACCAAATTGAAACTACGGAGGTTAAGCCATGAACATTGTGCAACTCACGAGTGATCTGGCTATGGAGCAATTCCTCAAATCCGCTTCCACCACGGCGACCGTGGATCTGGGCGAAGGACGCGATCACGTGTCCAATCGGTTCAGTAACCAGGTCGCCGCCATGAGCGCCGCTTTTTCGGGAACCTATCTCAACCTGATTCGTGCCCTGGAAGAGCGTCGTGTTCTGGTGAGCGAACGCGAGGAAGCCGTTCGACAACTGTCAAGTGTCTACCGGGCGCTCCGCGCCAACCTGAGGCGCCAAGGTTCTTTGGATCTGATCTCCCAATCGGTACTGGGTCGGTTCGGTTTGCAAACGGTCAAACCGGCATTTCCGACCAAAATGGATCAATGGCTGACCGTGGGCGAGAAGATGCAGGCCGTCTTTGCGGAACTGACGGCCGAGGGGGTCACCCTGGTCACGTCACCGCCGTTGGAAAGTCTGGAGCCGCTGGTTCAAGCGGCTCGGGACAAGACAACGGCGTTGAATGCCAAACGCGGTGAGATCAAGGATATCCGCGATCTCATGAAATCTCAACGTGCTGAAGCGGCGCGCCTTCACGGCGCACTGATGATGCACATTCGCGGCAACCTGCGCGGGCAGGAGCCGGGAACCATTCGCGATGTACTGCGCCGCTACGGCTATGTCTTCGTCGGCAACCAGGGTGCCGGCGACGGCGAAACCGGATCGGGCAATACATCATCCAACACCAACAACTCCTCGGAAGACACCACGGGGAACAACAGCGACACCACCGGCGGTAATACGGGCAGCACCACGGACAATACCGGTAACACCAACGGCGGCACGGGCGATACGACGGGCAATTCGGGTAGCGGCAACACGGGCGGCAGCGCGGGCAGTAACACCACTGACGCGGGACGCACCGAAACCACCGACGTCACGGCAAGTGTCTGATTTAAGATTTCCTTGAGTACGGCGTGGGGGCAAGCGCGCACCCCCACGCCTTTTTACAGTAGCGTGAACAAGCCCGGCCGCGTAATGATCCAGGAAGGGACCAAAACCATAGAAGTTATCTGCTAGTGCTTACGGGCATGGGCCGGGT